>Ga0306920_100009685_pt1 | contig 12875 bp, 12 predicted proteins | sample flu12Cox44000170_FD_204666 | JGI IMG/M metagenome (GOLD analysis project Ga0306920, IMG submission 204666) | Lab enrichment of tropical soil microbial communities from Luquillo Experimental Forest, Puerto Rico - flux4day.12C.oxic.44.000.170 (v2)... | ecosystem: Environmental > Terrestrial >...
GAGACCGGCGATGTCGACACCGCTGTCGTGATCTTGCACACCCGCTCGGGGGCGCTCTGCCAGATCTCGAACAGCCGCCGCGCTGTCTATGGCTATGATCAACGGGTCGAAACCCTCGGATCAAAGGGCGCGCTCAAAGCCGACAACGTCGCGGAGAGCACAGTCGTTTTCGCCGGCGCCGACGGAATCGTCGGCGACAAGCCGCTGCCCTTCTTTCTCGAACGCTATGCCGAGGCCTACCGGCGCGAGCTCGACCATTTTGTCGATGCGCTGACCCGCGGCACGCCGCCGGCGCCGGGCGGCGATGACGGGGTCAAGGCGCTGGCGCTGGCGGAGGCGGCATTGCAGTCGCTTGAGACTCGCCGTCCCGTCGCCCTGTGATCGGCGACCCCTGTAAAAGCCGGATATCAGGGCGAATCATCGGGAGCGCGCCGCAAACTTCTCGATAAATCGTGCCATTTCAGATACTTAAAAACAGACGAGTTGCGCGCGAACAGGGGGCGGAAAGCAGCCTTGCAGGGGGCAGAAATCGTGTATCAGGGGGCGAACAGGGTGGGCTGTTTTGCGATCACCGTATTGCTATATTGACAAATCATGCTTCTATATAAGCCAAAACCTCCCGAGGGACAAGAGGTCCGAGACCTATTACGTTGCTTGCTTGCGGTACCTGGCCTAACTGTTAACGTAATTACGCCGGCGAGAAACGACCTGTCCCGCTGGCTGAGCTGGCTCGGGCGCCGGCCGCGGCATGAAGCGATGAGGACAACCAAGGCTTAGCGGAAGGAAAAGCCGATGAACGAGCTGTTCCCAATCTTCACCGGCGCGGTCCTTGGCTTGGCGTTCGCGGCCGGCACCCGGGCCCTCTCGCCCCTCTGGGTACGCGCGGTGGCGGTCCTATTGGCCGGCGTCACCGCCACGATCCTCAGCGGCGAGTACGCGGAGAATTGGGGTTTCGCGCTTGTCGACATCGGCGAGGTCGCATTGGCGGCCTGGATCGTTTCGACGCTCGCGCGGCGTGCCGTGCTGCGGCTCCGACAGACGCGCGCGGCACGAAGCGAGACCGCCTGTTGATCGGCCTGACCCTCGCCCTGTGATCAACTGCCCCAAGCCAGCATTCCGGCTTTGAGAAACCGCTCGATCAACAGCATAAAGCCGCCCGAGGGGACCAGCAGCACCAGTGCGGTAATCGCCAGATCTGATAATTTCCGGCCAGGCTGGCCGTGAACATGACGAGCAGCAGGGCGGTCACGTCGGGCACCCCGCGAAATAGGTGCCGGTGAGCTCATCGAGCGATTCGAGAAAGACAAAGATTGCGCTTGCCATCAAGCCGGGCATAGCCAGTGGCAAGGCTACGGTCAGCGCAGTGCGGCGGCCTACGGCCGCGCGACATCGTGACCCGAGCGGCGCTTGCAAATGCCTGCGCCGTCGTTGCCGCAACCGGCGGCCCGACCAATGCGGCGCTGCACATCGCGGCGATCGCGCACGAGGCCGGTATCCGCTTTGATATCGATGATGTGGACGCAGTCTCGAGGCGGACGCCGCTGCTCGCGGATCTGCGACCCCGGCGGGCGTTTCACGGCCAAAGATGTGCACGACGTCGGCGGCACCGCGGTGATCTTGCGGGCACTGCTCGACAGCGGCCATCTCGATGGCAGCTGCCTAACCGTAACCGGGGCCACGATCGCCGAGACTTATGGCGCGGCCGCCGGACCGGACGGTGCCGTTGTTCGTTCAGCCGCCGCGCCACTGGCATCGGACGATGGGCTCGCCGTGCTCAAAGGTAATCTCCGCCCCAATGGCGCACTGATCAAAGTGGCCGGGCTCGCGGTCCTCGTCCATGAGGGGCCGGCGCGCGCCTACCAGGCCGGCGAGGTGCTGATCCTGCGCAACGAAGGGCCGGTCGGCGGCCCGGGGATGCGCGAGATGCTCGGGGTGACGGCGATCATCTACGGCCAGCAGATGGGGGAGAAGGTGGCGCTCGTCACCGACGGCCGCTTCTCGGGTGCGACCCGCGGCATCTGCGTCGGCCATGTATCGCCGGAGGCGGCGATCGGCGGCCCGCTCTCGCTGGTCCGCGACGGCTACCGGGTGCGCATCGACATCGCCAACCGGCGGATGGACCTGATCGCCGGCGAGGGGGAGCTGATCGCACGGCGTGCCGCGTGGCGGCTGCCGGTGCCGCATCACAAGAGCGGGCTCCTCGCTAAATACGCCAAGCTCGTCGGGCAAGCCAATCTCGGCGCCGTCACCCATGAAGACGGCGCTGAGTGGCCATGGTTCGACCATTAAACGCCCAGCACCGGGCGATTGATGCTAGCGGTACTCGGCGGCCTCGCCGATGTTGAGCGCGATCTAATCCGCACCCGCACCGCCGAAGGCAGAAACCGCGCCAAGCTCCAAGGGAAGGAAATGGTCCGTCCCCTTTCCCTGACACCGGCCCAACTAGATGCTGTGCCGCTCGCCGTCAAGTTTTCATCGACGGCAGCAAATAAAGCGGACCGCCCGGCGCACCCACTTCGGCAGGCCAAATCCACACCCCGCCCTGCTTCATCTTTCCCGCCTACCGAAAGAATTTCGTGATGACTTCGCAGCGCTTGTCATAAAGGAGTTTATGCCGCCAAACCTTCACAGCTGACAGCACAAGGATCAGAGCGAGCAGAGGCAGGAGGACGGCGCGGACCGCGTCGCAAACGGATTATCATAGAGCCATGGACAGTCTCTACCTTCGGACAATCCGTGCGACGCTCGTCGGCTTAATCTGTTTCTTCGCCATCATCTTCATCCCGGCATGGACATTAGCCTATTGGCAAGGGTGGGTGTTCTTCTTGACGATCTCGATTTCGACGGCGCTCGCGACGATCTACATCGCGCTCCACGACAAGAAGCTTCTGGAAAGCCGCCTCCATGGGGGTCCAACGGCCGAGGAGACGTCAGCACAGAAGATCATCACGGCCATAGGCGCGCTGGTGTTTGTTGCGGCCATCGTGGTCATAGTTTTCGATCATCGCTTTGGCTGGTCGCCCGCTGTTCCCGCCTATCTGTCCATACTCGGCGACGCACTCGGCGCGCTCGGAATCCTCGTGTATCTCTTCGTGGTTAAATAGAATCGCTACGCTGCCGCGACGGTAACAGTAGTAAAGGGCCAGACGGTCGTCTCAACGGGCCCCTACGCGATTGTTCGGCACCCTATGTATGCGGGTGCCCTCCTTGTATGCGTCGGCGCACCTCTCGCGCTCGGCTCATGGTGGGGCCTCCTGATTACCCCGTTTTTCATCGGCTGGTTTGCTTGGCGGCTCTTGCACGAGGAAAAGTATCTCCGAGAGAATCTGCCGGGATACACCCAGTACGCGCACAAGGTCCGACGGCGGCTTGTTCCATATATTTGGTAGTGTTCGCGCGGCGCAGAAGTCAAGATATCTGCATCAAGATTACGCCGTTGATTTAATTGAGCTTTTCCGATGCAGATTCCTGATGCAGAATGAAAGCATGATTTACGGCTATGCGCGGGTCTCGACCGCCGCCCAAGATGAAAGCAGCCAAGTCCGACATCTTAAGACAGCCGAGTGCGAAAAGGTGGTCCGCGAGAAGATCACCGGCACGACCGCCGACCGGCCGCAGTTCGGCAAGCCGATGAAACGGCTTGCCCCCGGTGACGTCGTGATACCCCGGCCGTTGACCGACTCTCGCGCGACACGACCGACCCCTTGGTGATCGCCCGCGAGATCCAGCGCGCTGGAGCCGGTATCCGCTCACTCGCGGAGCCCTACCTCGACACAACGTCCGACTTTGCCGAAATCGTCTTTGCCATTCTTGGCGTGGCGGCGGGCCGCGCCGACGCGAAGGCCAAGGGCGTTAGATTCGGCCGCAAACCGATCCTCACCCCCCGCCAGCAGAAAGAGCCCCGCAAGCGCCTCGACGCCGGCGAGACGCAACGCAGCGTCGCTCGCAGCTACAACGTCGGTCAGAGTACGATTTCACGGCTCACGGGCTGATGTAAATGCTCCGACGTGCACGAGAAGTTGAAGCGAGCCCTATCCATGCGCTTTATGGTCCGCGAGGGCCGACATTTAGTGCAGCAAGTTCATTGTGGGCGTGCATACAGCCAAACATCTGATTTCGCGCGCGAGCATTGAGAGCCCGGATTGCTGCATCGTCGATGGTGAGGGTGCGAATCTCGATTTTCGTCATGGGGCGGTCGCGAATTTTTCCTCAACCCGATAGGAATTAACCGCCCGCACTTCACTCTGCATCGGTCGTAATTTTCCAGAATCGGCATTCCCCGACTCTCCATAAAGCCGGTTATCCGCCATTTTAAGACTGGCCCCTACCAGGCAGACCTATTGACGCACGCTCACAGATACAACCCGCCGCCTTGGCACCATCAGCGACCTAGACCCGGCACCGCCCGGAATTGATGAGGGCCGCTTTTATGCCATCGCGAAGATCCACGACATCAAAGGTTATTATAGCTGTGCGCACGACTTTCAACCGCGCCGATTGTATCTACGGCTCCGCGCGGAATCGAAAACCGTCGACGCCTTCCGCACCGAGATCGCCCTCATGCTCGAACGCCTCGCCATACTGTGATCAGCAGCATCAGCGACATTGTGACGACCAAGCAGGGGCGCAAATACGTCACGGCCTGCGCACCGCCGACCGACCAGACGCCGACCAAGACCAATCAGCCGACCTTGGCGAGCATTTCGGCTTTGAGAAACCGTTCGATCAGCAGCATAAAGCCGACCGAGGGGACCAGCAGGACCAGCGCCGTGATTGCGGCGATCTGGTAATTTCCGGCAACGCTAGCAGTGAACATGGCAAGCGGCAGGGTGGTCACGTCCGGCACGCCGACGAAATAGGTACCGGTGAACTCGTCGAGAGATTCGAGAAAGACAAAGATTGCGCTTGCTATCAAGCCGGGCATTGCCAGCGGCAGATTCACGGTCAGCGCGGTGCGCCGGCCTGAAGCCCCAAGATTGCGGGCGGCGAGCTCGAGCTCCGGATCAATTGCCGCGAAGGCCGCCGCGGCAATCCATACCGCGATCACCAACCCGTGAACCGCATGCACGAGGACGACCCCGGCGATCGTCCCGTTGAGCCCGACCATGTAGAACAAGCGGGCGATATTGAAATAGACGGCGAGGTTCGGAAACGCCTGGGGCAGCAGCAGGAGCAGCAGGATCAAGCGGCGTCCCGGCACCTGCGCACGTCCGATCGCATACCCCGCCGGGACAGCAAGAAGAAGACAGACGACGACAGTGACGGAGGCGATCAGCACACTCGTGCCGAGGGCGGCGACGGTGTCGCTGGTCGGCTTGAACACCTCGCCCCAATATTTGAAACCCCAGGTCAGCGGCAATCTATGCGGGAAATACCATTGGATTGCCACAGCCCACAATGCGAGGTTGGCGAGCGGCCCGAAAATCATGAAAGCCAGGCCGCCGAGCAGACCGCCACGCAACACCCAGCCGAGGGCTGCCCTCATAACCCGCCGCCGGTCGCCACATTGTGCCGCAGGTAAATCCAGGCCGCCAGCCCGGCCATCGCGTAGGAGACAAAGGCGAGCGCATTGGCGACACCATAGTCGCCGTAGGAATTGACGCGGAACGCCATGTCGACCGTGATCATCGTGGGTGAGCCGCCGCTGATCATGATCGGCACGGACAACACCGAAAGCATCGTGACAAACGCCAATATCAGCCCGACCAGCATCACACCGGCGACCTGCGGCAGGATGATTTCGACAAGGATGCGCAATCCGCCGGCGCCGAGATTGGCAGCCGCTTCGATTGTCGCGCGGTCGAGTGCTGCCATGGCGCCCGAAACCAGCAGTGCGACAAACGGCGTCTCCTTCCACACAAAGGTAACGATGATGCCGCGCCAGTCGAGCAGCCCCGACAGATTACCGACGTCGACAAACCCCAGTGTTGCGAACGTGTTGTTCATGATGCCGTTCTTAGCCAGAAACGTGCGCATGCATTGCGCGGCGACGATGAACGGGATGAACAGCGGCCAGCGATAGAGGCTCCTCAGGATCGACACTGCGGCGGGATGGGCACCGAGCACCAGATAGCCACCAATCACTGTCGCAAACAGACCGGTCAGCACCGTCGAAACGGCGACGATGACCAAGGTGAAGACGATGTCGTTCCCATAGAGTTCGAATGCCTTGGCGAAATTGTCTAGGCTCGGCTCTCCGTCCTTGGTCGTGAAGGCCGATAACAGCGACATACTGAGCGGGTAAACGAACAGCGCCAACACCATCGCCAATGCCGGCGCAACCAGCAGCAGCGCAGCGGGTTTTCTATCGTTCACGGCGATCGGCAGAGGATGGGAGGCCGTTACCTACTCATTCGTCATACCGGCCCACGGGTCCGCGCTGCGCGCGGCCGAGGATGAACTCCAGCCGGTATCCAGGGCGGAGATGGACCCCGGCCTTTCGCCGGGGTGACGGAAGTTGCGGGCTCATGGTGTGGCCAATTTCGCTCTCGGTCATGCGCAGCGTCCTCTGTGTATCCTCCGCGCCCTCTGCGTTGAAGCGTTGCTATTGGACCTTGCGCTCGTAGCTCTCCAGGATGTCATTGAAATAGGGCGCGATCGGAAAGGGCTCACCTTTGGTCGCGAGATCCTCGGGCGTCACGTCGACAAAAAGCTTGCTCCAGCTCGCCGCGTCGAGCTGCGGTTTGACTGCGGCAGCGTCGATGCCCGGGTACCAGTTGAAGCGTTTGACTATCCCCTCGGCCTGAACCTTCGGGCTCGTCGCCAGGGCAATAAAGTCCTCGGCGACCTTTGCATTGGCGGCCTTGGCCGGCACGACGTAATACATCGGCTGACCCGGCATGCCCGGCCCGATCAGCTTCAGCTTGACCTCGGGCGGGATCTTGCCGTCGTGCTGCCAGTCGTAGAACATGTCGACCCACACCGGACCCATTGCGATCTCGCCGCGATTGAGCATGTCGAGCGTTCCGGCATTTCCCGGTGTCAACACCACATTCTTGTTGAAGGCCGCGAGCTCGGCGAGGATCGGATCCCAGCTCTTCTTGGTGTCGGGGTCATATGGGCCCTTGATCAGCCGGTTGGTGTCAGGCGAGTGCGCATAGATCCAACCGACGATGAAGGCCACCCCGGACATGCCACCCTTGATGCCGTTGTAGCCGAACTTCTTCGGGTTCGCCCGAACCCATTTTTCGAGCGCGTCGTAGGTCGTCGGAGGGTTGCTGACCATTGCGGTGTTGTAGGCAATGGCGGTCTGGCTGTTGAACATCGGCATGACGTAGCCGCCGACATCGGTGCCCAGCGCGTTTTTCGCTGCCTCCGAGGTGGCGAGCTTGCCGCTCGGGATCTCCGCCGAATAGCGGGCGAGCAGGCCTTTGCCGACCATTTCGCCCGCTGCCTTCTGGTGGATGACCGCGACATCGATGTCCCAGGCAGGGTTGGCTTTCTCGGCTTCGAGCTTCTCGTAAATCTTTTGCGAACCAGCATCGCCCGGTCCAGTGCCGACCGCCCGGACGGTGACGCCGGGATGCTCCTTCTCGAACATCGGTCCCAGATAGTCCTTGACATAATCGACCATGTTTTGGTCGCCGGCGGTGACGACGTTGAGCGTCACGGCTTGCTGTGCCGCCACCGGCAGGCTCAGAGCGAGCGCCGCCAGCGCGGCAAATAAGACGGTTGTTCGTTGCATGACGGCCTCCCGTGGTTTAGCAAATGTCTTGAGCCGGATAGAGATGCAGCGCCGACGCGGGCAAGGCGATGCCGATCGCCTCGCCAATCGCGAGCCGACGTGGGTCGTCCACCAGATATTGGTGAGGTCCGACGCGGACCGCATAGCGGTAAAAGCCTCCGGGATACGAGGCTTGGGTGATCCGTCCGCGCAATACCAGGCAGCCGTCCGGGGATTGACCGGGTGGACAAAGCCGTGCCTGCTCGCTGCGGAAGTGAGCTACGGTAGAGGTGCTAGAGCACATCTGCGCAATGCCGCCGGTTGTGATTCCCGATCCCTCGATAACCACGCCACGATTGAACGGGCCTTCGGCGATAATGATCTGCCGTTCGGCACAGCTCACCGTCAGCGGCACGATATTGGTGGCGCCCATAAAGCCGGCGACAAAGGGAGAGCTCGGCCGGTTGTAGATCTCCTCCGGCGTGCCGATCTGAGCGACATGCCCGGCATCGAGGATGGCGATGCGGTCGGCCATCACCATTGCCTCCTGGCGGTCGTGCGTGACATGCACGGTAGTGATGCCGAGATCCTGCTGCAGGGTCTTGATCTCGTGCCGGACTTCCTCGCGGATGCGCGCATCGAGGTTGGAGAGCGGTTCGTCGAGCAGCAGGATCTGCGGATTTACAGCGAGCGCACGGCCGAGCGCCACGCGCTGGCGCTGGCCGCCGGAGAGTGCCGTGACGTTGCGCTCGCTCAGTCCTTCGAGCCGCAGCATGACCAGAAGTGCCGCAATCCGCTCGGCGATCTCGGCCCGGCTCACCCGGCGCAACTTGAGCCCATAGGCCATGTTCTGCGCCACGGTCATGTGCGGCCACAGCGCGTAGGACTGGAATACCATCGCAATGTTGCGCTTGTCGGGCGGCAGTCGGGTGATGTCGCGGCCACCGACCGATATCGCGCCGCTCGCCATTGCGACAAAGCCGCAGATCGCCCGCAGCAACGTCGTCTTGCCGCAGCCCGAGGAGCCGAGAAGTGCAATGAACTCGCCGCCCGCGGCACTCAACGAGACGCCATCGAGCACGCAATGGGTGCCGTAGCACACGCGCGCCTCGTGCACCCGGAGCGAGGCCGCAGATGCGTCCATTTCAGCAGCGGGCCCGAAATGAATCCAGTGATATCAGAAGGTAATACGTCATTCCCGCAAAAGCGGGAATCCGGCGCGACAGTATCGCACTGCGTGCACCCGGACCCCCGCCTGCGCGGGAGTGACGAGGCCTTATTGACAAGAGCCGTTTCATTTCAGGTCGGAAACTCAGAGCAGCTGCAGCCGGCGCAATTCTGCGCGCAAAGCATCCGGGGTCGTGAAATGGATGCCGTGGATGCCGAATGGCCGCGCGGCCTCGGCATTGGCCGCGACGTCGTCGATATAGACCGCGCGGTGCGGGTCGATTGCAAAGCGCGCCAGCATGACCTCGTAGATTCGTGGATCGGGCTTGATGATCCCGACCTTGCCGGAAATGACCATACCGCGGAACCAGCGCAGGAAATCGAAGCGCTCGAGGGCCCGCGGAAAGGTCTCGGCCGAGAAATTGCTGAGCACATAGAGCGGTGTACCGCGCTCGCGCAGCTCGGCGACGATCTCGACCGTACCGGCGATCGGCCCCGGCATCATCTCGTCGAAACGGGCGCCGTAGGCGTCGATCAGTTCGGCCTTGTCGGAATGCTGGAGCTTGAGCAGACGGGCGCCTTCGGCAAAGCTGCGCCCGGCGTCCTGGCTGCGGTTCCATTCATGGGTGCAGACATTCGCCAGAAAATGCTCCATCGCCGGCTCGTCGCCGGGAAAGAGCTTGCGGTAGAGATGCCGAGGGTTCCAATCGATCAGCACGCCGCCGATATCGAAGATCACGACGTTTCGGCCCGGCTCTGTCATTCGCTGGCTCTCGGTATACCGAACCGCGGCACGATAACAGGGCCGTGTCGACGGTCCAACGGCACCAGTCAACGTTCGATTTTGCCCCATCCCGACGAGGGAGCTGCGTGATGCCCGCATCGATTTGGCTGCGATTGAGCGGTGAACAGGAAGGACCCCTCGGGGAGCTGATCGAGCATCTGGCCAAGGTGCATGGAACCGTGCCGTTTCAGCCCCATCTGACGGTGTGCAGCCCTCGATCGGAGACTTTCTGGGACGCCGCGGCAGACTATGTCCGGCGCAACGCGGCGTTGCCCCTTCGCGTTGGAAAAAAGCGCATCTCGTTCTCGCCCACGGCGCCGATGATGGCCGTTGTAATCTACGTCGAGGACACTCCCGACCTGCGGACGTTTCGCGAGGACTTACGGCGGCTCACCGGTGCCGTCGAGCCCCCGCCGCCGCATATCAGCCTCCTCTACGGGGTGGACGAAACCGGTCGGCAGCCGAGCTGGTCGTCGGACGAGGACGCGTTGAGCCATATCGCCGAGGAATGTGACCGACGCGTCGACGCGAGCGAATTTGTGCTCAACCATCCGGTCATAGTCGCTCCCGACGGCGAGTGGACGAACGTCAGGAGCTGGCGGGTAGTGCGGACACTGTAATGGTCGTTTCCGCGAAAGCGAGAACCCAGAATGAGCGATGAGCGGTGCCCCCTGTCCACTGCCAGGGCAAGCCTGGACCCCCACTTCCGCGACGCTTCCGCGGGGGTGACGAAGGGTCTGTCGATCCGATCGGATCTTGCGCTGGCTGGCCAGGGTGCAGCGGTTGGTACATAGTTGCGGCCGAGGAGAGGGAGGATGGCGAGCATGTCCGAGTTACACCGGTTTCTCGACGAGGCGCGCGCGCTGTTGCCCGCTGCCGTGGCACTACGCCGCAAAATTCATCAGAAACCCGAGCTCGGCCTCGACCTGCCGCTGACCACCGCCGCGGTGCTGGACGGGCTTAAAGGTCTCGATGTCGGCATCGCCCGCGGGCCTTCGACCTCCGGCCTGATCGTGACCTTGAACGGCGCCAAGCCGGGTCGCACGGTCCTGCTGCGGGGCGACATGGATGCGCTGCCGATGCCGGAGGAGACCGGGCTCGACTATGCGAGCGAATTCCCCGGCCGCATGCATGCTTGCGGACACGATTCCCACACCGCGATGCTGGTGCAGGCGGTGCACCTGCTGCACCAGCACCGGGACGAGCTCGCCGGCACCGTCAAGTTCATGTTCCAGCCCGGTGAGGAAGGGCATGGCGGAGCCCGGCTGATGATCGAGGACGGGCTGCTCGACGCGAACCCCAAGCCCGATGCCGCCTTCGCACTGCATATCGCGCCAGTGGTCAAAGCCGGAGCCATTCTCGGCAAGCCGGGCCCGATGATGGCCTCGGCCGATACTTGGACAATCACGGTGAAGGGGCATGGCGGACATGCCTCGATGCCGCACGACGCGGTCGATCCGATCCCGGTCGCTTTCGAAATCGGCTTGGCGCTGCAGACCATGGTTACCCGAAGGATCGACGTTTTCGACCCCGTGGTGCTGACTTGCGCCAAGGTTACCGCCGGCACCACGAACAACGTCATCCCCGAGACCGCCGAAATGGTCGGCACCTTGCGGGCGACCTCCGAGGCGGCGCGAGAGCGGGCGCATAACGGGCTCCGCCGGATCGCCGCCAACATCGCCGCGGCGCATTTGTGCGAGGCCGATGTGGCTATTCGGCGGGGTTATCCGGTCACCGTCAACGACCGCGGCTTTGTCGATTTCGCCCGCGTCGTCGCGACCGAGCTGCTCGGCGCCAACAACTACATCGACAGCCCGGCGCCGATCATGGGAGCCGAGGATTTCTCCTATGTGCTGCAGCGCGTTCCCGGCTGCATGATGTTCTTGGGTGTCATGCCGGAGGGCCATGACGACCATGATCACGTGGCACCATGCCACTCCAACCGGATGATCCTGAATGAGGACTGCATGGCGGTCGGCATTGCGATGCACGCCTCGGTCGCCCACCGGTTTCTTGCCGAGGGACTGTAGCCGCCGCCGAAGGAGAGAGACGATGGCAATGGCAACAAGAGCGCCGTTTCTGAACACCGCCTTCAGTGCCTACCACCACCGCGAGCGACCGGCCGAGGATGAGGAGCTGAGCAGGGTCGGGCCGGGCACACCCTGCGGCGAGTATTTAAGGCGCTTCTGGCAGCCGGTCGTCCTGTCCGAGGATCTGCGCGATCTGCCGCGGCGATTGCGCATCATGGGCGAGGATCTCGTCGCGTTCCGCGCCAAGAGCGGCGCTGTTGGGCTCCTCGAATTGCACTGCCCGCACCGCGGGACCTCGCTCGAATTTGGCCTCGTCGGTGAGAAGGGGATCCGCTGCTGCTATCACGGCTGGCTATTCGACGTCGACGGCAGGATTCTCGAGACCCCGGGCGAGCCAGCCGACAGCACGCTGAAGGACCGCCTCTTTCACGGCGCCTATCCGGTCCACGAGTACCAGGGGCTGGTGTTCGCCTATATGGGGCCACCCGAGGCGCAGCCCGATTTTCCGATCCTCGACACCTATGGCCTGCCGGGCTACCAGCTGACGGCGCGCCAAGGCACGGTCTGGCCGTGCAACTGGCTGCAGGTCAAGGAAAACAGCATGGACCCGGCGCATCTGGCGTTTCTGCACACGCTGCCCGGCAGCCAGGGCTTTACCGACGATTTGGGCGCTCTCGGCGAATGGGACTGGATGGAGACCCCGGTCGGCATGGTCTACATCGACACACGCCGGCAGGGCGACCGGGTGTGGGTGCGGGTCGCCGATTTCATCCTGCCCAATATCCACCAGTTCCCGCCAAATGCCGACCCGATGGCGTTGCGCAACTCGATCAACCGCCCGGCAGCGACGACCTGGGCGGTGCCGCTCGACGACACCCATACGATGCAGATCGGCTTTCGCCGCGCGCCCGAGGGTCGCGAAGTGCGGCCCGGCAACGGTTTCGGCCAGGACGGCAGCAGGTCTTACGAGGAACGCCAGCGGGTCCCCGGCGACTTCGACGCGCAGATCAGCATCCATGACGGCATGGCCCGCCACGGTCTCGAGCATCTGGCTTCGACGGACCGCGGCGTCATCATAATGCGCAACCTGATCCGGCAAGGCATCCGCGCGGTGCGGGACGGCACGGCGCCCGGCAGCAACGGACGGAACAGCCCGACCAACGGCAAGGCAATCCCGACCTTCTCGCACGACCGGGTCGTGTCGGGAATCCCGCCGGCTGCGACCCCGGAA
>Ga0306920_100009687_pt1 | contig 12872 bp, 9 predicted proteins | sample flu12Cox44000170_FD_204666 | JGI IMG/M metagenome (GOLD analysis project Ga0306920, IMG submission 204666) | Lab enrichment of tropical soil microbial communities from Luquillo Experimental Forest, Puerto Rico - flux4day.12C.oxic.44.000.170 (v2)... | ecosystem: Environmental > Terrestrial >...
GAGGATTCCAACGTGGCGCACGGGCGCGCCGCACATTTGCGACACGGGATCAACCTTAGCGAATGGTTCGCGCAAGTGTATGACCAAAAGGGCTACACCAAGGAGCATTTCGAAACGTGGACGACCGCTCAGGACATCGCGCTGATCAAAGCTATGCGGTTCGATCACGTGCGGTTGAGCGTGAACCCGCAGCCCATGTTTCGCCGGAAGCAGGCAGACCGCATCCCCGAGGATTATCTGGGATATCTGGATGCCGCGGTGAAGATGATTCTGGATCAGGGGCTGGCAGTGATTATCGATATCCACCCGGATTCGGACTTCAAGGAACGATTGGCGACGGATAACGAGTTTGTGGAACAGTTCGCAGACTTCTGGCGCGCACTTGCCAAGCACTATTCTTCGTGGAATCCGGATCTGGTGTTTTTCGAGGTCCTGAATGAACCCGAGTTTCGCGACCGCTACCGCTGGGAGGGTGTGCAATCCAAACTCGTTGCGGCCATCCGTGAGGGGGCTCCGGCGAACACGATCATCGTTGCCGGGGCAAACTGGTCAGCCGATAATGAGTTGCTCTTCATCGAGCCGCTGCGCGATCCGAATATCATTTACAATTTCCATTTTTACGATCCGCACGTTTTCACGCACCAAGGCGCGACGTGGAGCACAAACTTCGTGCACTATCTGAAAGACCTGCCTTATCCCTCGAATCCGGAAAACGTGCAACAGGCCGCCGTACTGGTGCCCGACGCGGCCAATCGCCTCCTGGTTGTCCGGTACGGAATGGATCGGTGGAACGCGGGGCGGATTGATGAGGAGATTTCTCAAATCACTGCATGGGGGAAGCGCTGGAATGTCCTGTTGACCTGCAACGAGTTCGGCGTTTACCGCAAAGCAGCCTTGCCCAAAGATCGCGCCGCCTGGATTTCCGATGTGCGGACCACCCTCGAAAAGTATGGTATCGGATGGACCATGTGGGACTACAGCGGTGGATTTGCAGTCGTAGTCAAGCAAGAGGGCCGCACGATACCCGATGAGTTGACCATTCAAGCGCTGGGCCGAACCATACCGCAGGGGCAGCCGCAGAAGTGAACCGTCGTCGCCCCGCCTAGCAACAGTCCCCAAACCACCTCCCCAAAGCCGTCGACCCGCTTTCTGGACTACAATCCGGCCATGCCGCTCGCGCTCCGGTCCTATGAGCCGCACGACTTCGCGGCGCTGCACAAGTTGGATCAGTTGTGCTTTCCGACGGGGATCTCCTATTCGAGGACCGCGCTGCGCTATTTTTTGACATTGCCCTCGGCCGATTGCGTGGTCGCCGAAGAAGGCGGGCGCATTGTCGGGTTCATCGTGAGCGAGGAGAATCCGCCGCTCGCGCACATCATTACTCTCGACGTGGAAGCGAAGCATCGCCGGCATGGCACTGGAACCGCGCTCCTAGAGGCGCTCGAATCAAACCTTGCTCTACGCGGCGTGCGCACTATCTTGCTGGAAACCGCAATCGATAATGAACCTGCGGTTGCCTTCTGGAAGAGGCGCGGATATCGTATCGAGGCGACACTGAAGCGCTACTACCTCGGCCGCATTGACGCTTACGAGATGCGGAAAATCCTGCCGGCAACGTCGCAGACGGAGCCGGCACGAAAGGAACCTTAATCCCGATGCCGCTTTATCAGGCAATCATCCTGGCGCTGGTGCAAGCGCTGACGGAATTTCTGCCCGTTAGCAGCACAGCGCATCTGATTCTTTTTCCGTGGTTCGCGGGGTGGCCGGACCCCGGGCTGGCTTTTGACGTCGCCTTGCATGCCGGAACACTGCTTGCGTTGGTGCTTTACTTCTTCAAGGATTGGTTGACGTTGCTTTTGTGTGGGCTGGGACTGAAATTTCCGGCGAGCGCAGCGCCTGAAGAGGTCGTGCACAACCGGAAGATGTTCTGGTATCTGGTCATCGGGACAATCCCCGCGGGGGTGGCCGGGTTGCTGTTCCATCACACAATCGAAGAAAAGCTGCGCCAACCAAAGATTATTGCCGTTTCGCTCGTGCTGATCGCCTTGCTGATGTGGTGGGCGGACTCCAAGAAGGACCTCACACGCAAGGAGGGCGAATCCAACTTGGGAGATGCGCTGACGATCGGAACGGCGCAGGCGCTGGCCTTGTGGCCGGGAGTTTCGCGCTCGGGCATCACCATTACTACGGGGCTATTTCGGCGGCTGACCAGGGCCGCGGCCACACGCTTTTCGTTTATCCTGTCGGTGCCGGCGATTGCCGGAGCCGTGGTGCTGGAGTTGCCAAAACTCATCAAGATGCACAAGGCTGGCGGCCTCGATTTGCCGCTCTCGACCTTGGCCATCAGCGTGCTTGTTTCCGGCATTGCTGGGTATTTTGTCATCGCCTTTTTCCTGCGTTACCTGCAAACACGCACCTTGAAAGTATTTGTTGTGTACCGCCTCGTGTTTGGTATCATGATACTGGTTTGGGCGTTCCTCCAGGCGGGATTGCGATAGCGCCAGCACCCGCCGCCACTCTCAGCCTTCCCCAGAAGCTGAGGAGATTTCGTGCGCTTTCTTGCTCCGACAGAAAACAAGCGACTGAACGAATTGGTAGGGTTTTTGTGTATTTCGCTAGCGGTTTTGATCGCGCTGGCGCTGATTTCCTATTCTCCGCGCGACGCTTCGTTTAACGTCAGCGCGCAAAGTGCCGATGCCGGGGTGACCAACAACTGGATGGGGCCGGTGGGGGCCTACACGTCGGACCTGCTCTTTCAGATTTTTGGTTTTCCCGCGTTTCTTCTGCCCATAGCGATCGCGGTGCTGGGCGCGCGATGGTGCCGCAGCCGCACCATCGATTCCCATTTCGCCCCGCTGACCGGCTACTTTTTGTTGTTGGTTTCCCTGCCGTCCCTGCTGGCGCTGTTCCCCTTCCCTGCCGTGCGCGCTGCCATCCCCGCGGGCGGGATTGTTGGCTCGTTGATTTCCAGCGAACTGCTCGCCGGGTTCAACTTCTGGGGAGCCCTTCTGGTTGCCGTGGCGCTTTTCTTCACCTCCTTGTTTATGACTACGCGATTCTCCTTTGCCGGAACCCACGCTTGGGCGACCGGGCCGAAAGGTCCGATCGGCGCCGTCGAACGCCTGGGCGTCCTCCAGAAGGCGCAGGCGCGGTGGCACGACTGGCGCCAGCGGCGCGAGCAGGAACGTATGCGCCGCCGGGTCGAGGAATCACGCCTTTCCGGAAGAAAGCCCGTGCCGCCACAAGCGATGAGCAAAACTGCCCTTGTGGAAACGAGTGGCGCCTTGAGCGATGAGTCAGAAGAGGAAGATGCGGACGAGAAAGACAGCAAGTCCAACGCTGTGAAGGCGCCGATTTTTGTTTTTCACACCGAAAAACCAGCAGCCAAGAAAACCGGCGATCCCAAGATTGCGAAGGGCAACCAGAACTACAAACTTCCTCCGGTGTCTTTGCTGCACGAGGGCGAGCGCGGCCAAAAGCTCGACGAAGAAGAATTGAAGCAGCGGGCGCGCGCAATCGAAGCCAAGTGTCAAGAATTTGACGTGGATGGCCGGGTCACGCAGATCAACCCGGGCCCCGTGGTCACAACGTTCGAATTCAAGCCGGAGGCTGGCATTAAGTACAGCCGGATTATTGGCCTCACGGAAGATTTGTGCCTGGCCCTGCAAGCCGAATCAATTCTGATCGAGCGCATTCCCGGCAAGTCCACCATCGGCATCGAAGTGCCGAACGACAGGCGCCAGACCATTGCCTTGCGCGAAATCATCGAAGCACCGGAGTTCATTCACTCCCCAAGCAAGCTGACACTGGCCATGGGGCGAGACCTGCACGGGCGGATTCGCGTGACCGAATTGGCGGCCATGCCGCACCTGCTGATTGCCGGTTCGACGGGTACCGGCAAAAGCGTCTTCATCAACTCGCTCATGATGTCCATCCTGTTCAAGGCCAGCCCGGACGAAGTGAAACTGGTGCTTGTTGATCCAAAGCGTTTGGAACTGAGTCTTTACGAAAACATTCCGCATCTGATAGCTCCGGTCGTCACGGATCCGAAAATCGCTTCGAACGTGCTGCGCAATGCCACGCGCGAGATGGAAAACCGTCTAAAGCTGCTCGCGCAGCGCGGCGTTCGCAACATCGACCAGTACAACCGCACGTTCAAGAAAGACCAGTCGCTCTCCCTGTTCGACAGTGTCGAAGAGTCCGAGCACAAGCCCCTTCCCTACCTCATCATTGTCATCGACGAATTGGCGGACTTGATGATGGTCGACACCAACAACGTGGAAGAATCCATCACGCGCCTGGCGCAGATGGCGCGCGCCGTGGGCATTCATTTGATTCTCGCGACGCAGCGGCCATCGGTTGACGTCATCACCGGCTTGATCAAAGCAAACTTCCCTGCCCGTATCTCTTTCCGCGTGGCTAGCAAGGTCGACTCGCGCACGATTCTCGATTCGAACGGCGCAGAGTCCCTGCTTGGCCGCGGAGACATGCTCTACTTGCCGGCGGGTTCAGCGCGGCTGCACCGCATTCACGGTCCGCTGGTCAGCGAGGACGAAATCACCGAAGTCTGCGACTTCTGGCGCGATCAAGCGCAAGCAAAATATCAAGAAGAGCTGCTGGAAGCTCCCAAGGAGGAGAATGGCAAGGCCGGCGAAGCCTCGGGCGACGCGGATGCCGAGGGCGGAGACGATGTTGACGACGACTTGTATCAGGACGCGATTCGCGTCGTTTGCGACGCCGGACGCGCTTCCACTTCCACGTTACAGCGCCGCCTGCGCATCGGCTACGGCCGCGCGGCGCGCTTGATCGACCTGATGGAGAAAGACGGCATCGTCGGCCCGCCCGACGGCACCAAGCCGCGCGAGGTTTTGAAAAACCGGAACTGGATGAAAGAATTCGATGAGTCGCAACAGTAGATGGTACACGCAGGGAGTTGCGACACTTCTGTCGTTCGCGACGCTGCCAGCGGCCACTTTTGGTGCTTGGCCGGAAGTGACTCGCAGGTGTTTGGCTCAGCCCGCCGCGGCTTCCGCACAACAAAATGGATTAGCGGATGGCTATGATCCACGTCGCGATCCGGATGAGGACCTGGCTGCCGCCCGCGCAGAAGCGAAGAAATCAGGCAAAAAGATCTTCGTCGAAGTGGGCGGCGAGTGGTGCACCTGGTGCCACATTCTGGACCAGTTCTTTCACGAACATCCCGATCTTGAGCTGCTTCGCGACAAAAACTACGTTTCCATGAAAGTGAGCATGAGCCAGGAGAACCCCAACCGCGTGTTTTTATCTCGCTTCCCTTACATTCACGGGTATCCGCATATCTTCATTTTGGACGCCGCGGGAAATCTAATTCACTCTCAACCAACCAATGTGCTCGAGGACGGCCGAAGTTACAACGCAAAGCGCTTTCAGAAATTCCTAGCGCAGTTCGTACCGAAGCGCAGCACGTAGCGTACGGTGGCGTAGCGTTCCTTGTTTGACTCTTCTTTCTGCCAACCCTAGAATTGAAGAGCCAAAGGTTGCCGGGGTAGCTCATTGGTAGAGCGCTGCCCTGAAAAGGCAGGCGTAGCCAGTTCGATTCTGGCCCCCGGCACCAGATTTTGCTTTCTATTCGCCCTGTGGCTATCCTTCGCTTCCAGAGAACAAAACGCCCTCTTGGAACGGGAATGGTCTTCGTCACATCCTCGCAACATCGGCCGATTCGATTGCTGTTGACATTCGACATCAAGAAGACTAGCTTTGTTGTCGGTCATCGACACCAATGGCACCAGGTCCATCTCGACTCGATCTTCTCCAAGGGACTCTTGATCTGCTGATCCTCCGAGCACTCCGCTCACAGGCGATGCATGGATGGGCGGTTTCTGAGCGCATTCAGCAGATTTCACAGGACGTCTTGAGGGTAAACCAGGGCTCACTTTATCCGGCACTCCACCGACTGGAACACCGCGGCTGGATAAAGGCCAATTGGGGTATCTCAGAACTGGGCAGGCGAGCCCGCTTCTACTCGATCACGGCTTCGGGCCGAAAGCAGCTGGAGATCGAGGCTGAGAATTGGAGCCAGCTTTGCGATGCCATTGCCAGGGTATTGAGGATGGCGTGATATGTCGTGGAAGGACTTTGGCCTGCGGCTGCGTGCGTTGCTTTTCCGCCACCGGATGGATGAAGAGCTGCAGGACGAACTGCTATTTCACATCGAAATGCAGGCGCGGAAAAACCGATGCCACGACGTGAACCCGTCGGAAGCAAACCGACAGGCACGCTGGCAGTTTGGAAGTGTCGTGCGCGCAATGGAAGAATGCCGCGAAGTAAGAGGCATATCTTCAATAGAAATCCTGGCAAAGGATCTGCGCTTTGCTTTCCGCATGTTGCGCAAGTCCACAAGCTTCTCCGTCATCGCTGTCTTCACACTCGGCTTGGGCATCGGCGCCAACACCTCTATCTTCACCGTCATCAACGCCATCCTCTTTCGGCCCTTGCCCGTCGAGTCGCCCAGGCAGCTCGTGAATGTCTACAATTCGTCGTCCGGAGAAATCCTCGATCACCTTCCGCTCGCTTACCCTGATTACCTCGATTATCGCGACAATTCCAAAACTCTCTTAGGCCTCGTCGGCTTTGCTCCCAATTTTCTCGCCCTCGATAACCAGGGCGAAAGCGAAATGATCACCGCCGAAGCGGTCTCGACAAACTACTTTGACGTCCTCGGCGTGAGGCCCAGTCTTGGACGCACCTTCGACGATTCGAAGGACTTCGCCGCAAGCTCCTATCCCGCCATCGTCCTCAGCTACAACACGTGGCAGCGCAAATTCGGTGCCGATCCCGCGACTATCGGCAAGTTGGTTCATCTTAACGGCAACCTTGTCACGATCATTGGCGTCGCTCCGCCAAATTTCTCCGGGCTTCTCCGGGGCCTCTCGCCCGGCCTCTGGCTTCCCGTTTCAATGGATCCCGTTCTTCATCTTGGTGATCCCCTCCAGGATCGCGGAAGCCAATGGCTCTTTGTCACCGGCCGTCTCAAGCCCGGCGTCACTTCCGGGCAGGCGCAAGCCGAACTGAAAACCATCGCCGAACGTCTCGCCCTTCAATACCCGAATTCCAATAAGAACCGTGGCGCGATCGTCATCCCCACCAATCAGGTTAAAATCCTTCCTGAAATTGACGGCGCTCTCTACGCTGCTTCCTTTGTAGTGCTCGCTTTCGTCGGGCTGATTCTTCTCATTGCCTGCGCCAACATTGCCGGCATGCTGCTCGCTCGCGCCTCCGTCCGCAAAAAAGAAATCACCCTTCGTCTCGCTCTCGGTGCGAGCCGTCCTCGTCTGATCCGGCAACTTCTCACCGAAAGTCTCTTGCTTTCCCTGTTTGGCGGCGGTTTAAGCCTCCTTTTGAGCGCCGTCTTTGACCGCATGCTCTCCAGCGCCCTCGATGGCCTTCATTTGGTCGTCCCCGTGCAAATTGGCCTCGGTCTCACTCTCGACATTCGCGTTTTCGCCTTCACGCTTGTCGTTGTCACGTTCGCCACGCTTCTTTTCGGCCTCGTTCCTGCCTTCCGGGCATCCCGCGTTAGCCTGAGTTCCGCGCTGAATGAAGAATCGGGCGCCGCCGGCGGCGGTCGTTCGAAACATCGCGCGCTCAAGCTTCTCGTCGTCGGCCAGGTCGCGACTTCACTCCTCTTGCTCATCTGCGCCGGCCTTTCTCTCCGCAGCATGAAGAATGCCTTCCGTGTTGACCCTGGTTTCAAGCCCGAGGGCGTCATCACCGCGTCTTTCTTCCCCTCCTTCGCCGGTCTGAACGTGCATCAGGCAAGGAACTACTACGATGAACTGACCAGCCGTGTCGCCCAGTTTCCTGGAGTTCAGTCCGTCAGCCTGGCCGAGCGCCTTCCGCTCACTTTCGTCATTCAAGTCACTACTTGCGCCCCCCAAAGCAAGGACACTGGTCCTTCCGACAAATGGCAGAGCGTAGATCGTTCCGGAGTAGGCGCGGGATATTTCCGCACCATGCAAATCCCCATTCTTCGCGGCCGCGAATTCTCAGAGCAGGACAACGCTTCTTCCCCGCTGGTCGTCATCGTGAACCAGACTTTGGCCAATCTTTTCTGGCCCGGGCAGGACCCCATCGGCAAAAAAGTTCGTTTCGGCAGTGATGACAAATATTCGGAAGTCGTCGGTGTCGCCCGCGATGGCAAATACCGCACTCTTGGCGAGCTCCCGCGCCCGTACATTTATCGTCCGGCGATTCAGCAGGGTAATCCCGATTTGACGTTAGTGGCGCGCGTTTACGGTGACACGCGTCCCGCCTTCGCCGCAATTCGCGATTATGCCCGTCAGTTAGACAGCCAAATTCCGGTCATGCAACTTCAGCCTCTCGAAGACAAGACCAGCGTCTCGCTCCTTCTTCCGCGAACTGGTGCTGCCCTCTTCGGGATGCTCGGCCTCCTCGGCTTGGTCCTCGCGGCTGTCGGCCTCTACGGAGTCATCGCCTACACGGCAAGTCAGCGCACTCGCGAAATCGGAATTCGAATGGCTCTTGGCGCAAAGCCTCGCGAGATTTTGCGCCTCATTCTCGGCCAGGGCCTCGCTCTTACGCTCGTGGGCATTGGTTTCGGACTCGCCGCCGCCTTTGCCGCCACTCGCCTGCTTTCCATCATGCTCTACGGCATCAGCCCCACGGACGCGTTGACCTTCGTCGAGATTTCCCTTTTTCTCCTGCTCATCGCCCTGACGGCCAGCTTTATCCCAGCTCGCCGCGCCATGCGCCTGGATCCCATGGTCGCACTTCGCCACGAATAGCCCTGAACAGTCGCGACGATCCCCGAGTACCTCGAGGGGGAGAGGACACTGCTAGGCCGCGATCCTGATGCAGAATGAAATCAAAGGACTTAGGCTTTGGCTGCTATGTGCAATACGGGCCCCCGGCACCAGATTTTGCTGTTTTTTCAGCCAGCCTCATGTCGTTTCAGTTCTACTCTTTTGCTTAACTTGTCGATCGAACAGATTTGGCTGAGGTAGCGACCGAACCCTCGTCGTCCGATCGGGGCCGGGGGAAAGAGGTCGAAAGCCATCTGATCGACTTAGTACTTGGCCCTTTCGCGGATGTTGGAGCGTGGCTGGGAGGCCAAGTGTAGAATACGGTCGTGGCTACACCTGTCAGTTTGCCTATCTTCGGGCAGGTTGGCATGAATCAGCGCTCACCCGCCCAGGCTAAAATTGCTCTCTTCCACTCTCTGTTTCGTGGACGAGAGGATGTTTATCCGCAACGCTTCGAAAGCCGCAAGACAGGCAGAGCTGGTTACTCGCCAGCTTGCGGCAATGAGTGGGTCCAGGGAATTTGCGAGAAACCGAGAATTAAGTGCTCCGAATGTCCGCACCAACGCTTTCTTCCGATAACCGACGAAGTAATTCGTTGGCATCTTTGCGGCCATGACGACAGGGGTCGGGAATTCGTGATGGGCGTCTACCCGATGCTTCGGGACGAAACCTGTTTCTTCCTGGCCGCCGATTTTGACAAAGCAACCTGGCAGGAAGATACAGGCGCGTTCTTGGAGACATGCCGCGAAATGAACGTCCCAGCCGTCCTGGAGCGGTCCCGCTCAGGCAACGGCGGGCATGTTTGGTTCTTTTTCAATGAAGCCGTTCCCGCCGTATTGGCGCGCAAGCTGGGGACCTACATCCTCACGAAAACCATGGAACGCCGCCCCGAAATCGGCCTGGATTCCTACGATCGGCTCTTTCCGAATCAAGACACACTACCGGGCGGCGGCTTCGGCAACCTGATTGCGTTGCCGCTCCAGAAGCGGTTCCGAGAATCAGGTAATAGCGTTTTCCTGGACGAGCGATTCGCTCCGCATCCTGACCAATGGGAGTTCTTGTCCTCGATCCGTAAAATCAACCGGCGAGAAGTTGAGGAAATGGTCCGGCACGCTGACATAAAGGGCCAGATCATTGGCGTGCGTCTGGCACCTGAGAGTGAAGAAGATGAAGATCCGCCTTGGAAGAGACCGCCGTCACGGAGTCGGACAAACGCTTCAATCGCGGGCCCTCTGCCACAGAGCCTGGAACTCATCCTCGGCAATCAAATATACATTCCTAAAGATGCGTTGCCGCCTGCCCTTCGCAACCGGCTGATCCGGTTGGCGGCGTTCCAAAATCCTGAGTTTTACAAATTGCAGGCCATGCGGCTTCCGACTTACGACAAGCCTCGGATCATTGCTTGTGCCGAGGATCACCCCAAGCACGTAGGACTACCGCGCGGTTGCCTGGATGAGGTGCGTCAAACTTTGTCAGATCTGAACATTAAGGCGGTGGTCCGGGACGAGCGCAACCCCGGCCAGCCGCTGAAGGCGACATTCCAAGGCGAACTGCGCCCCGAGCAGACCGTTGCCGCGAAGGCGATGCTCGCCCATGATACGGGAGTGTTGGCAGCCACTACGGCCTTCGGAAAGACCGTGGTCGCCGCGTGGCTGATTGCGCAACGGGGCGTGAATACACTCGTATTGGTACATCGGCGGCAGTTGCAACATCAATGGATCGAGCGCCTTTCCACCTTCCTCGGAATGCCCGCGCGCACTATTGGCCGGATCGGCGGCGGCCGCACAAAGGCGACTGGCTTGCTTGATGTGGCAGTGATTCAAAGCATGGTCCGAAGCGGCCTCGTCGACGATCTCGTGAGCAATTATGGGCACCTCATTGTGGATGAGTGCCACCATCTCTCTGCCCAAAGCTTTGAGCAGGTTGCCCGCCAGGCTAAGGCGAAGTTCGTGACGGGCCTATCTGCGACGGTCACCCGAAAGGATGGCCAGCATCCGATCATTTTCATGGAGTGTGGTCCCGTACGGTACCGGGTCAGCGTCCGGCATGGTGTCGCAACTCATCCCTTTGAGCATAAGGTAGTAGTTCGTCCGACTGGCTTTCGTCCGCTACGACCGGCGGATCCTGATGTGCGGGTACAATTCAACAAACTCTATGAAGAACTGATTGCCGATGAGGAGCGCAATCGGCTCATCTGTCAGGATGTCATCCAAACCGTTCGAGAGGGGCGGTCGCCGCTGGTGTTGACGGAACGGAATGAGCATCTTGACTCTCTGACGAAGCAATTGGTCTCTGAGGTGCCGCACCTGATTGTGCTCAGAGGAGGGATGCGCAAAAAGGAGCTTGACGCAATTCAAGCTCGCTTGGCCGCGATTCCCGGTGAGGAGGCTCGGCTGCTCTTGGCAACCGGCCGGTATGTGGGGGAGGGCTTTGATAACGCCCGACTCGACACCTTATTCCTGACGCTGCCGGTCTCTTGGCATGGGACGATCACGCAGTACGTTGGTCGGTTACATCGCCTCTTTGACAATAAACGGGAAGTGCGCGTCTACGACTACGCAGATCTCAACGTGCCGATGCTGGCGCGAATGTTCGACCGCCGCTGTCGCCGCTACGAAAGCATCGGCTACACGATTCAGCTTCCTGGAAGCGCGGTCCCGGGCTGGCCCGCAGATGTGCCACTTCCCGTCGACCCGGACTGGAAAAGCAATTATGCCGCCAGCGTGCGCCGCTTGGTACGCGATGGCGTAGATTCTCCCTTGGCGAAATTATTTGTCCATGCGGCCGTAATCCCGCCGTCCAATGCCGATAGTCCCGATCGAGCGCGAAGTGCAACCGAGGCATTTCTCTACCGCCGATTGGAAACATTGGCCGAGACGGCCGGGAGGTTCCGTTTGAACGCAGAGCTGCCGATTCCTTTTGATGGCTGGGGTCGCATGGAAGTTGACCTGCTTTGCGAGCCGGCGCACATCGCCATTGAACTGGACGGCAGACAGCATCTGGGCGACGCTGAAGCCTACCGGCGAGATCGTCGCAAGGATGCCTTGCTGCAAGAGAACGGCTATCTGGTTCTCCGGTTCCTCTCAGAAGACGTCGGCAAATATCTCGATCAAGTTCTGGATGCCATTCTGCGAGCTTTAGCACACCAAAACGTCAGGATCTAAGCAGAGGATTAGCCTTATTTTCCGTTTAGCCTCTCAAACCCGGTTCGGCCGGCGTGCTGGTCGGGAGCGACAACGCAGGCCCGCTCTGCCAGCGGTAGGGGCGGTGGGTTCGAACACGACCACCGAACTACAAGGTCCCGTGGAGGGTCCTGCGCTCGATCCAGCGAATCGGTCGGGCGCTCGGGAGCGACCGCTGACGAGTTAGGGCCGCACCTCGCGGTATGACACAGTCGGGGATTGGACGCGAAATTCTCTTGACTTGAATCCTTGGATTTATAGTATGATTTCCACGATATAAATCATGAGAACTTCAAAGAGCTTCACGATAGAGCAAGAGATTGACGAATACGTGGCGAACACGCGTGGGGTGCGTTCTGCCAGTGACCGCGTCAATGAGCTTCTCAAGCGCGCAATTCAACAAGAGCGGCTGGAGAAACTTGAGGAGGAGGCCGCGGCCTTTTTCTCCGATTCCCACAACGCTGCGCAGAAGGACGCACGAGCTTTTCAAAAAGCGTCCATGCGGACACTCGCCAGGGATTAAATGGCCCGCACTCGTCATGGCTGGTACCCCAGACGTGGAGAGGTTTATCTTGTGGACCTCGACAAGGCGCGCCCCGCTGTTATCTTGTCCGTGGATTCGCTTAATAGACACGCATACGATGTTTGCTTGGTACCCTTCACCACGGTCCAGCACCTCAAGTTTAGTATGCGAGTTCTTGTTAAACGCGGGGACGGGGGGCTGGACCACGATTGTTGGGCGAAATGCGACCAGGTGACCACACTTGAGAAAGGCTTCCTTCGCTACCCGGCATTGGGGGTCCTGTCGGACCCTTCTTTTGCCGCCATTCAAGAGCAGGTAAAGATCGCGCTTGGACTTACCTAATCTGATCTCCAGGTCCGTCCTTGC
>Ga0306920_100009688_pt1 | contig 12872 bp, 18 predicted proteins | sample flu12Cox44000170_FD_204666 | JGI IMG/M metagenome (GOLD analysis project Ga0306920, IMG submission 204666) | Lab enrichment of tropical soil microbial communities from Luquillo Experimental Forest, Puerto Rico - flux4day.12C.oxic.44.000.170 (v2)... | ecosystem: Environmental > Terrestrial >...
TGCGATCGCCGCTCGATTCACGGCCCGGCTGAGAGCTGGTCTTGCGATACGTGAACCGCAGGAACGGGGTCATGGGGAGGCTCGCTACGCTCCCCCGGAGAAAGAGCACGAGTTCAGACTGGTCCGTACTTTGAACCGCCTGGCCAAGGCCAGCGCGCTGATCCTCGGGCGGACGAGCGTGGATCGCGCCGACCTCGGCTTGATCCGCCACATCGCCCTGTCCTCGGGACCGGAAACTCGCCGAAAGGTCGCGGCCGCGTTGCTGGCGCTGACGAAGGCCGCTGCTCCAGACGGGTCGCAGGACGCACCAGAGATCCGAGTTCGGGACATTGCGGCCTGGGCCGACTGCGCCGTGCCCACTGCCAGGCACTACGCCGAGGAACTGGGTGTCCTTCAGATTGCCGAGTACCACCCTGCACCCGTCGGATCGATCGAAGGCGGCCATCTCGTTCTCCATTCCGAGTTCCACGAACTGCTGTGATGCACACACACACAGGTCCTAATCGTTTTCACCCTCCGCGCGCCGATCGGGGCCTCGCGGAAGGCCTCCGGGACCTTGCAACCATCCTCGCCCGTGCTTTCTTGCGACTCCGCGAAACTGCGCGCCCCGTCGCCGTTTCTGACGTCACGAATCCCGCCGGTCGCCTTGATGTTTCGGCTCTCCAACGCCCTCATGTGACCGACAACGAGGCCGCATGAGCGACACGAGCATCGTCACCGAAATCAACCGGCTCCGGCGGATGACCGTGGGCGAGCTCCGCGTCGAGTGGGAGCGCCTGTACGGCGAGCCGAGCCGATCTCGGAACAAGGATTTTCTGTTCCGTCGATGTGCTTACCGGACCCAGGAACTCCTCTATGGCGGGTTGTCGGCCGCAGCGCAGGAGCGCATGCTCGCTCTTACCCCGGCGACGTTCGTGCGGTCGCAGATTCCCGCGGGCTTAAACCCCCACACACGCGGGATGACCTCGACGCTGCCGGGGACATCCCTGCGCCGCGACCCGCGCCTCCCCGCCCCCGGCAGCACGCTCGTACGCCGGTACAAGGGCGTCGACGTGCGCGTGACCGTCCTGGACGACGGGTTCGAATGGGACGGTCGCCGGTACGACTCGCTCTCCGAGGTCGCGTTCGCGGTGACGGGGAGTCACTGGTCGGGACCGTTGTTCTTCGGCTTGCGGAAGCGGAGCCGCTGATGGCGGCACGGCGCAACGGATCGAGCTCGGCGGTTGTGGTCCGACCCGCGGTCCGATGCGCCGTTTACACCCGCAAGTCGACCGACGAGGGCCTCGACCGCGAGTTCAACACGCTGCAGGCTCAGCGGGCGGCGGCCGAGTCCTACATCGCCAGCCAGCGCGACGAAGGGTGGGTCGCAATCCCCGACTCCTACGATGACGGCGGATTCAGCGGCGCCAACACCCAGCGGCCGGCGCTCCAGCGGCTACTGGTGGACATCGAGGCCGGACGGGTCGACTGCGTGGTCGTCTACAAGTACGACCGGCTCTCGCGGTCGATGCTCGACTTCCTGCAGATGCTCGACCTGTTCAAGAAGCGCGGCGTCAGCTTCGTTTCCGTGAGCCAGCGGTTCGACACGTCAACCCCGATGGGCGAGGTCACGCTGAACATACTGCTGACGTTCGCGCAGTTTGAGCGGCAGATGACCGCCGAGCGGACACGGGACAAGATGCACGCCGCCCGTCGCCGTGGGCGCTGGACCGGCGGCATGCCACCTCTGGGTTACGACGTGGCCCCGGAGGGCGGCCGACTCGTCGTGAACAAAGATGAAGCCGCGACCGTCGAATCGATCTTCCAGTTGTACTTGGAGAAGGAATCACTCGTCGCGGTCGTCCAGGAATTGCGACGTCGGGGTGATCGGCGCAAGACCTGGACGACTCGCGACGGTCGGGTCCGGGAAGGCCGCGAGTGGAACGTCGCCGACCTCCAGCGGCTCCTCCGCGACCCGATCTGTATCGGCCGCCAGAAGCTGGGCGGCGAGACGTTCAAGGGCGAGCACCCGGCCATCATCCCGAAGGCGACGTTCGACCGCGTCCAGCGGATCCTCGACGGGAACCGGCGCACATCAGGTGCCAGCCACCGGAACCGCCACGGGGCGCTCCTCCGTGGGACCCTCCGATGCGCCGCGTGCGACGCGGCGATGAGCCACTGCTACACCACACGGCGAGGCCGGAGCTACCGCTATTACCGCTGCGTCAACGCGATGAAGGGCGGCACGTGCCCGACCGGATCCGTCCCCGCGGTGAAGATCGAGACGCTCGTGGTCGACCAGATACGCCGGATTGGAACCGACTCGGTGCTGCGCGAGGAGACGTTCCGCCAGGTCCAGGCGCAGGTAGCGGCCGAGGCCCGAGGGTGGCGCGCAGAGTCCAAGCGTATCGAGCGTGAGCTCGCCGCCGCCCGGGCCGAAATTGACGGCCTCACGATCGCGATCACGCGTGCCGACGGGGCAGCCGCCGACGCGTTGATGGCGAAGCTCGCCGAATCCCAGGAGCGGCTGGTGACGCTCGAGCGGCGGCAGCGGGAACTTGCCGACCAGCCCGAGCGCCAGCCGATCGATGTCGATGCCGTCGGGCGGGCCCTGGCCCAGTTCACCGAGCTTTGGGACGTCCTGCTCGCGCCCGAGCGGGAACGCGTGGTCCGGCTGCTGATCGAGCGCCTCGACTACGACGGCGCGAACGTGAAGTTCCACTTCTCGGCAACTGGTGCCCAGCTGCTCGCCGCGGAGGCGACGTCTTGAGCGCCACGCTGACCGTCGCGCTCCCCTGCGCGGAGGCGCCAGCTGCCCCGGCCGGTCGCCTGCCCCGGATCGTTCGGCTCCTGGCGCTCGCTCACCACATCGAGCGTCGCGTTCGGTCCGGTGAGCTGGACGACTTCGCAGCCGCTGCCCGGGCGTACGGGCTGACGCGGGCGAGGGTGACGCAGATCGTGAACCTAACGCTCCTCGCGCCGGCGATCCAGGAGGAGATCCTGGGGATGGAGCCGGTGGCGCACGGGCGGGATCGGATCTCGGAGCGGGGGCTGCGGAACGTAGTGGCGGAGCCGCTCTGGGGTCGGCAATTGGAGGACTGGGAGGCACGACTAGCAAGGTCCGGCAGACGCGCAGACGATTCCTATGCTTGATCTACTCAGGGCCGCCGAGCTAGATTTCGTGGCCGACATGGCATGGGCTACACCACAGCACCCCCACGGCGAGGTGGATGACGCGGGACGAGCTTTACTCGACGCCTCCTTGAGCGCGGAGAATCGTGCGTGGGCAAATGCTGTCGTAAACAACTGGCGATCGTCACACCACTATCCGCTAAACACGTTCCAGATTACTTTGCGTGCTCGGGCGCGATCAGTTGATTCGAGGGGGTTGGTCGCTCAGCGGATCAAGCGTCTCTCCTCCATTGAGGCAAAGCTCCGTCGTCCGCAGCCCCGCCTGACGCTCTCCGAGATGCAAGACATCGGCGGATGTCGAGCTATCGTGTCTACCGTCCAAAGGGTCGATGACCTCGTTGCGCTGTACAAGTCGACCCGAAATCGGAAATTCAATCACGTCTTGGTCGATGAAGACGACTACATGCGCGCCCCAAAGCGGAGTGGCTATCGCGGTGTACACCTCATCTACAAGCATTTCAGTCAACGCAAGGAATACGACGGACTGAAGATTGAGATGCAGTTCCGGACGACCCTCCAGCATGCGTGGGCGACGACGGTCGAGACGGTTGGGCTCTTTACAAAACAGGCGCTGAAATCAAGCCAGGGCGAGGAGGGCTGGCTTCGATTCTTCAGGCTTATGGCATCAGAGATGGCCTACCGCGAAAACCTGCCGCTGGTGCCCACTGCGTCCCTCCCAAGGCCCGAGTTGCTTTCGCAGTTGAAGGCGCTGGCCCGCGAACTTCGGGTGGAGCAGCGCCTGCTCGGTTACACGGCGATGATCGAAAGAATGGGGGGGCTCGGAAAAGGCGCGCACTTCTTCCTCGTATCGCTGGATCCCGCTACAAGGCGCGCAAGCCTGCGTGGCTATCCGAAGAATGCCTCGAAACAGGCGACAGAAGACTATCTGCGACTGGAGGTTGCCCAGGGATCCGCCGACGCGGTTCTCGTTTCCGCCGACTCTGTTGGCTCCCTAAAGCGGGCGTACCCCAACTACTTTGCGGACACGACGGCGTTCGTTCACGCTTTGCGGCGCGCAATCACTATTGGGCGTTGACCCCGTGAAGGATGAAACTCGCTGGGTGAACGTATTGCGACTACGAGAAGTGCTTCAGAATCAGTTGCTCCACGAACCCTATCACGCTAACGACAGATGCACGTTCGAGCTTTTGCCAGTCGGCGTGCAGGGCGTCATTCCGGAACTTCAGATAGCCCTGCGCGATCGTGAGCTGCGCTCCCATCAACTGCCCGGCGCGTTTCAACTCATCGAGCACGTCGGCAAGGCTTCGGCGATCGGCGACTCCCGCAAGCTCGGTACCCATGCGACGAATGACGTCTTCGTACGCTGCGGCGATCAACACGGCCGCGACATTCTTGGTGTCGTCACCCGGCTCATCCAACGCCGCCTTCGCGAGCGCAATGAAGTCGGCGATGACGGCGCCTGCAATTTGCGTGCGAATGCCGGCGAGAATCCCCGCGTCAACCTCCCCCCGCAGACTTTCGAGCGCACCCTTCGCCGCCATCGAAAGGTAGGGGGCTTGCGCCCCTCCAGCCTGCTCAAGATGTCTTGTCTGTGGGCTTGTCGGACCGTAGACTGCCGACATCAGGCTCAAAGTCCCTTGAAATACATGCTGAGCTTGTTGAAGATCGCCGCTCGACTTCAGCGCGAGAAGGGCATCGATTCTTCGGATCAACTGATCCTTGTTCACTTGTCCTTCCCCCGTGGGACGTTCCGCCGCCGTTTCGCGGCGATCCTAGCAAACAAGGAGGACGAGCGTTGCGCCGAATAGCACCTACCACCCTCACTTCCGACGAGCAGACCCTCATCCTGCGCGTCACGCAACCCAATCTCCGCGACCACGTGATCGTCTCGCTCGCCCTCGGCACCGGCCTACGCCTGGCCGAGATCGTCGGCCTCAACGTGGGCGACGTGTACGCGCCGGACGGCACGCCCCGGGTGCGCGTGCGCATCCGGAAGGAGATCGCCAAGGGCGGCCGGGCGGCGGACGTGTTTCTGCCGGACCGGCTGGTCGCGAAGCTGCGGAAGTACTGGTCGTGGAAGGGGCGACGGGGCGAGGACCTAGCACCGGACGCCCCCCTGTTCGCCAACCAGTCCGGCCGCCGGATCTCGAAGCGCCGGGTTCAGCACGCGTGGACCACGTGGCAGCGGAAGGCGGGGTTCGATCGGCTGTACCCCTTTCATTGCACACGCCACAGCGCCATAACGGCCGTGTACAAGGCGACGCATGACCTGTTCCTGGCGCAGAGGTTCGCGAGGCACGTGAGCCCGTTGACGACGACGGTGTACACGCATCCAAGTGACGACGAGATCCAGGCACGGTAGCGATCCTTGTCGTGTTGATGGCGGCTTGCTCTTGCGCGCGATGGGAAAGAACCTAGCGAGCGGAATCAATGGGTGGTAGAGGCAGGACCCGCAGAGGATCGATGAGTTGAAAGTCGTCGCCGACGCCGCGGGAAAAGCTCAACATCTCCTTCTGATTGGCATGTCGCTGCAGTTCAACGGTGAGCCTAAAGCGAGCGGATAACCCGCTTGGATGGACGCGGAACACGACGTGTTCGTCGCCTGCAGGGTTCGCGACCGGCCGGCCCAATACCCAGATCTCCGAGACCGACGGCCGCGGGAACGCCTTTTCAATCGTCACAACGATTTCAGGGAATGCAACGGTTACACCTGGCCTTCGCGCGACGACGAGCAGGAAGAAGTACGGAGGATAACGCTTTCCGTCGAGCTTCTTCAGAATTGTCTCAGCCAGGCCACCATCGGCGTGTTCCTCCCATTCCGTGACTTCGATGCTGATCAACTCGCGAATCTGAGCCCCCGCCTTGGTCGGGTGGGGAATGACGGCCGCGCCGAAGGTGTCCGGTGTCGTGTCCTGATACTGTGCGGACACCCAGAACTCCTTCCCGGTAAGGCTAGTTAGCCCCGTGAGGAAGACGGCCGTTTGCCAAATCTCACGAGCCTTCTTGAAGCGGACGTCGCTCCGAACGCGATTCGCGCCGTACTCGGAATTGATCAATTTGAATCGCGCCAGCGCGAACGCAGGGCTCATGCTCACGTCAGGCGGAAAGAGAGCCTCCTCGAACTCCGACATCACTCCACTACAATATCTCGTGCCCGGCGGCGATCGAGACCAGTTGCCGCTTTCGGCTGCTCACGGGTTGCTCGGCAGGTGGACTCGGGCCGTGGGGCCGCCCGCTACGAGGTTAGCCCCGACGGCTGCGGCGAACTGCAGCAGGGCGAGCTCAGCGGTGTTAAGTCCCCCATTGACCCCCTCCCATCGTTCGCGGTATCAACGCGCCCGATCAAGGAGGTCCGCATGCGCCTCTCCCTCGCGCTCGTGGCCGCGGCACTCGTCTCTCCCGCGGCCGCCGTCTTTGTGGCCACTGCAGGCCTCGTATGGGCGGATCCGTCGCCTTCGCCCGTCGCCAACGAGCAGGTTCACTCGGCCGGCGACGCTGACTTGATAGTGAAGGAATGGCACTCGCCGATTACCTTCAGCATCGATGCCGGTTGGTTGGGGTCACTGCCGTTCGATCAACTCTACCGGCCGCCGGGGGTTCCAGAGTTCTACTGCGACGACGCGACCATCTACAACTTGGCCTTGACAAAGTCACGACCGACACCAAGATCGGTCCGTCTCAGGTTCGATTTCGATCTGTACGTCAAGGACTCGACGCACGACAAGTACGTCGAAACGGAGTTTTCTCTCATCAACGGGGACGCGATCCTGCCTCTCGGACGAGGTGAGGACAAAGTCCGCGACGGGCACACGCGATCAACCTGGGTGTGGTACGAGAAGTCCGAATCACAGTTTGCGCCGTACTTCGCCGGTGGAACTCGGCTGCGCGTTTCGATGATTGTCCGCAACGACTGACGAACGGAGGCAGGCGAATGAACCGATCTGGCCAGCTCGTTGCACTGCTCGTCGCCGTCGCCCTCGCCTCCCCCGCGCTCGCCAGCCAGCCGGGGCAGCCGCTGGATTGCAGTGACTGGGTGTTCTCGCTGCCGGGACTTTCGTGTGTGCAGGAGACCGCAGCTGCCGGATCCGTCGGGAAGGGTGCTGACGCCGTCACGGACAATGACGGAGCCGTCTGGATTCTCCGACCGGTGCTGCTGGACGGACGCGGAGGTTGGGACGTCAACATCTACCGCCACGAGCTCGTTCGGTACATCAACGGCAGCGCCGAGGTCGTCGCGTCCATCACCGATCGATCCGCACCTCTGCCCGAAGAGCGCGTGCGGGGTGAATACAGCTACTGTGGAGGAAATGAGACGTATTGCGGCTATCAGGGCGTGAAGCTCGCCAATTCTCTGTTCTTCGATGCGGTCAAAGGGGAACTGATTATCTATCTTCACAGTTTCTGCTGGGCGGGCTATCCGGGAGCGTGCGGACCCAACGAGGATATCTGGTGGATCAGCCACATCAGAGGACTCACGCCGCTGTTTGAGATTCTCCAGTCGTACACGCCACCGCCGTCTGCGATTGGCTTCCGCACGCCGGCGATGCCCGAAGGTCTCGGCGGCGCGGATCACTTCGACACGTACTGGGGCCCGCTGACGAAGCCGATCGACTTTACGCAGGCGCATCCGCTCCAGTGCGGGTATCCCGCCACGCCGCCGCACGTTGGAGACTACGAGACGGTTTCGGACACGCTGCCGACGCCCGGGCCCGACAGCGGCTACTACTACCTCACCGCGACGACGTACCAGGGGCAGACGCGGTACGGGCGGAAGACCAGCGGCGGGAAGTTGAGCGGGCGGGATCCGGCGTTGCTGCCGGCGTGTGTGCAGCCGTAGCCCCGGCGGCCTCGGTGTCCGCAGTCCCCCGACCGCCTCGGTCCGCCACCGGGGCGCCGATTGGCGGTATAAGTAGTGGCGATCGAACCCACGCGACCGCAGGGGAGGGGGGCCATGCTGAAGAGATTCGTGGAATTGTCGCTCGCTATCGCGCTGGCGGCATCGGCCTCAACGAGCATCGCGGCGGAGCACAACTCGGTGTTGCCGGAGTCTCCCGCGGGCTCGGTTCAGTTCAAGATCAAGATCTGCGAAGCCAAAGATCATCTCCAATTCTGGTTCAACGACGAGGCAAAGGATCATTGGGGCAATTGCAAAACTCCCGTTCCGGACGTTCCTGTGTTTCTCGTTACGGATAGTGGTCAGCGGCGCGAGGGAAAGACCGCCAAGGATGGAGTTGCCGACATTCCTGAAGTCACCCTCCGTCCGAACGAGAGATTCCGAATGGCAATGGCGTGCACGACCCACAACTGTTTCTCTCTCCACGGCATGTTCCTCGGTGACCCGTGGATCAAAGCCGGCCTGAACACGATGTACGCTGAGACCGGCGCGAGGCACGATCAATCGAAGCAGTAGGAGGCGAGGACGTCCAACTACACGCTCCCGCCCCCCTCCGCCGTCCCGGCGCTTGCACGAGGCGGCACGGGGCGCGGCCAATAGGGTCGACGACTTGCTGGCACGGGGGCGGGTTCTAGCGCGCCCCGTTGTGGCATGCTCCGGGCTGGCGGCGCCCAAGACGCCGACACAGGGGGAGGCTCAACATGACGGGGGTGCGGCGACCGCTCGCGGCTCTAAAGCGGCCTCGAGGTGTCACGTTGACGATCGCGTTCCTGAATCTAGCCTATCCCGCTGCGCTGTTTCTTCTTCTTCGGCCGATCTTGGTCCTTCACCACGGCACCATTGGCAACCTCCCGTCCATTATTGAGCGAGGCGCCGTCGCCGCAGTGTTCGCGGCGGCAACACTGACCCTCGTGACCGGCCTCGAACGGGTCGGTCTGGCGCTCACTTGTTTCGGAGTCGCGCTGAACGTCGCGCTCATTGTGTGGTTCTGGGTGCGCTCCGGCGTGGTGTTCAACCTCGAAGTTGCGGGGTGGCTTGTCGTCGACGCGATGCTCGTTCTTCTGCTACTGCTGGCGCGTACAGAATGAGAGGGCGAGCGCCGGGAAGCTGAGCGGGCGGGATCCGGCGCTGCTGCCGGCGTGCGTGCAGCCCTAGTCCGCTCGTTGAAACCGGAACGCGGCGCCGCCGACACGGTCCTAGTCGTCGTCCCCACGGTGTAACGTCGCGTCCGCGTCCACCCGGTCCTCCTCGATGTACCTCATCCCCTTTCGGCCAGGAACAACCCTTTTCGGGCCGGGGTGGTACGCGCGGCAGGACTTCGGGCCGTAGCAGAACGTCTCGGTGCGGTACCGCTTGGTCGACGGATTCCACTGGTCGATGATCATCTCGACCGCCATGTTGCAGCCCCAGATGCACGACGTACAACTCGCTGCATATGTGACCGCCGCCAACCTCCGGTGTCCCCGGGCTCGGTAGCGAGGAAGCTCCGGGGCAAGCCCTACCCACGGGGGAGGGGAAGAGGTGACGTCGACTCTTCGCCGTTCAACCTCGATTGCGCTCGCCTTGTAGAACTCGACCGTCTCTAATTGCGAATCGGCCACCGGCTCACAGGTGCCGCTGACAGAGTCGCCGACCTGGAACTGATGCTTGGCGTGAGCCTCTTTTCCGACGCCGACGAGGAACTCGCGGGCCTGACCTGCGATGTCTCCGCGGACGCGCAGCGCGTAGCCGAGGTACGTGTGCGAGCTCTGGTCGAACGAACGCGTCAGGCGGATCCGAGGTTGAACGGAAAGGATCTCACCGTGCCAGGTCAGCTTCGCCGCGCCCGCGTTCGAACGAGTCGCCACGTCCCAGCATTATCGGCGACATTGCGGCTCTCGCAACGTCCGAAATCCCCCCCGACCGCCTCGGTCCGCCACCGGGGCGCCGATTGGCGGTATAAGTAGTGGCGATCGAACCCGCGCAAGCCCAGGGCCGGGAGGCACATGGTCGAATCCAAGTTCCAGACAGCCCGCGCTACCGGGGCGGGGCACTCCGAATACCGGGTTCCGTTCAGTTCGCATTAGGCGCGCTATGAATCGGAAGAAGCTGTCATCTGTCGACAACGCCCTCTGGGCTCTGGAGGCGGGAAAGGCGGCGATGGCATTTGCGGAACTCAAGGACCTCGCCGAGACCGGAGAGGCCGACGCTTTTCACATGCTCGCTTGTCTCTACGACGCGGGTCAGGGCACGAAACGAAACCGCAAGGCCGCGATGCGCTGGTACCTTCGCGCCTAACCGTGCCGGGTCGTCGATATCCGCGAGCAATCTCGCAACGATGTACCGTGACGTCGGCGACCACCGAAGGGAATTCGAATGGTACCGGCGCGCTGCCGCGATGGCTGACGGGGACGCAAAGTTGGAAGTCGCGATTCGCTACCTGTCGGGCAAGGGAGTGCGCCGCAGCGTCGCGCGAGCCGTCGAACTCCTAAGAGCGGTGCTTGTTACCAAGCACACCACTGAGGGAGCCAAGGATACAGCGCGACAACTGCTCCATGGTTGCGATGCGGGGGGTAGGCGCCTAGCTACGGGCTCAATCCGACGGCCTCGCGTGTCACGGCCCTTGCTGGGCAAGGGCCGCGCCACTCGGGCCGCGGGTTAGCCGTGCGTTGGATAGCTCTATGAGACCCGAATGACTCGGCAAGGGACCATCGCGGCAGGGGCCGGAGCAGTCGTACTGCTTGCCATCGCCATCGCGGTATGCCGACCGCAACTCCTGGTCTTCCAGTCGCGGGATCCCGATGAATGGCGGCCCACTGTTGATCCGCAGGGCTGGCATGGCTACTACGTTCCAACCGACCTGCTCGACGCCGTGGTTGAGTTGGACCGCATGTTGCCGGGGAAAACCAAGCGAGAGATCGCTGAGATACCGCCGACGCGACTAGTGGAACTGCACTTCGGGCTTGGAATGGCCCTTCGCAACCATTGGGGGCTTTGGCGTGACTCCCGATTGGCGAAGTACTTCATCGCCCGCGGAGTGTGGCACCCTGACGACATGTCGGCGATTCTTATCGAAGCATACTCAGCTCATCTGCACGGCCGGGCGGTCGATCCGGCTGAGCTCGTCCACGCACGAACGCCTCTGCCCGCTGATGATGCACATTAACATCGCTTCGCAATCTAACGTTGCGCTGAGCCCGCCCCCCTCCGCCGTCCCGGCGCATGCACGAGGCGGCAGGGGGCGCGGTGGCGGGGGGAGCGCCGCCCCGCATCGCGTTGCTCGTCTCGGCGCGGCACTTGGTTGGTGCCGCCGCGTGCTTCATGATCGGTTGGCTCTTTTACAATGAGCGAGGACTAGGCTCTCGGTGGCTGACCTCCTGCAATGCGACCAGACGCCGGCCAGGACGGTCACCGGAACGCGTCGCGCCTTGTTGCGGCGGAAAGTTGGAGCGGAGTAGACGTGAGCCACAAGAGGACAGCATCCTTTCTTGCAATGGCCGCCCTCCTCGTAGTCGCCGGTGTGGCGGCAATCGATGGGCCTCCACCTTTTCGGTCGGCATCACAGTTCGGCGAGTGGATGCAGAACTACTATGAGCGGCCATCTCCCGATTCGCTCCTCGAGGCGCTTACTTATTACTCTACCTCCGCCTTATTCGCGAATGCCGAGACCCGCATGCCAATGGCCCAGTTCTTTGCGTCCGCCTACGGTGAAGACTCCCCCCGCCTGAGCGCACTGGTCGCGGCACTCGCGAGCAATCCCTCGAGCAACGCCCGGATGTTCGCTATTCGCGTGCTTTGGCTCGTCAATTCTGACTCGAGCAGGAGCCTGATAAAACAAGCCGCCGCGTCGTGGCATGACAAGAACGTTCAGGGATTGCTGTCGCGAATCGGTGATCAGCGTCCGAGGGACTTGATCCGCGAACCAGTGGAACAGCCCGTTGAGCTCGATATGCTGTGGTCGATGTTCTTTGCAACCGGGGACCGTCAGCCGATTGAGCGGCTAGTGTTGGTGCTGCCCCTTGTCAAGGAGGGACACGGAATCGAGATCGCATTCGGCGGCGCTGCGCAGTGGTCGCTCAAGAGCAACGCCGGGCACCATCAGAGAGTGCTTGCCATACTCCAAGCTCTGAACCAGCAGGCCACCGGTACGACAAAACAGCTTCTTGAGGAGATCGTCGCCGCGTCCGATCGCAAGCCGCTCGCCCGCCCGTCCCCCGAGCCGGTCCCCATCGGAAATCCAGCCGGAGAACTCGCAGTCCACGTGGTGGTATCCGATAGTCCGGATTACATTCGCGAGTGGGTCGCGACCGCTCCCTCAAATCCCGTATTCGTCCATCACCTTCAGAGCATGCAGAGAGGTAGTACCGCGTACATCGCGTTCGTTGTCAGCGGCTACAAGCTCGATTCTTCGTCCCGCGCGAACCTCGAAGTGGACTTCACGATCCGCAAGCCGGATGGAACGGTCCTGGTCACTCGGCCGGGGTACGCTAAGTTCGCGCTCGTGGCCGCCGAGCACGCATTCGTCATGGCGGATCCGGCCCTCGACTTCGCCACGGATCAGTCTGACACGTTGGGTACGTACAGGATCGAGGCGGTTGTGACGGACAAGTTCGCGAATTTGAACGCGACCAGCGTGGCGATGCTTGAAGTGGTGAGGTAAGCGCATGGGAGGCCGGAAAGTCTTCGTCCGCAGTTGTGCGAACCTGGCTCTCAGAGCGCGAGAGCCTTTCCGCGCTCTCCCCGCCTGCTTAGCCGCCGCCCTCGCCCCGTCCCAGCTTGAGATAGCCGCGCACCATTGGCCCGCCGACAAATTGCGCGCACCTGTGGCCTCTTCTTGGCGAGAAACGTTGGAACGGCGAGGGGGCTG
>Ga0306920_100009689_pt1 | contig 12872 bp, 16 predicted proteins | sample flu12Cox44000170_FD_204666 | JGI IMG/M metagenome (GOLD analysis project Ga0306920, IMG submission 204666) | Lab enrichment of tropical soil microbial communities from Luquillo Experimental Forest, Puerto Rico - flux4day.12C.oxic.44.000.170 (v2)... | ecosystem: Environmental > Terrestrial >...
GCAGGGAGTAGGGCGTCAGTGCCTGGTCCCAGAACACCTGGGCGTCGACGTGAGCGTGGACGTCCACGAAGCCCGGCGCCACGACCAGACCGGAGGCGTCGAGCTCACGGCGGGAATCGCCGACGTCCCCGACGGCGGCGATTCGCCCCTCGGCGATCCCCACGTCGGCCCGCCGGCGGGCCGCTCCCGTCCCGTCGATGACCTCGCCGCCACGGATCGCGATGTCCAGCATCAGGCCAACTCCTCTGCGATCGCCGCCGGTCTCGTGTGCATCACTGGACGCCACGCTACGTGCGGTCCGGGGCGGTGTCGACGGGTCGGGGGGCCCGCAGTGCTCTGCCCCCGTGCTACTGGACTCGACAACATGGAAGTCGAAAAGGACGCGGTGACGGCGCCGTATGAGTCGTGTGGCGCGACGCGACCGGTGCGGCGCTTCGACCCCGAGGTGGACAGTTGGAGAGGGCAGTACGAACCGCGACGGCCTCAACCACTGTGCGCCCGGAGCCGCCGCATCCGGTGACGCAATCACCGTGGGAACCACCGATGGAACACCGGAGTGACTGTTGGGGCACGGCGGCCGCCCGGGCGAGTCGGGCCCGCCCCGCCCGCTACCGCGAACGGGGCGGCCCAAGAAGGATTCCTCCCGGTCAAGAAGCTGACCTGAATCGGGAGAGCCCAGCTGAGACGTCTCGGACGATCTCTTCGACCGCCTCGCCTCCACCCTGCCACGTTCGGGCCGCGCTCGATTCGGCGAGGTCGCGCATGGGCGATGGCAGGGTCTCGAGCAACCGGTGGGCGATAGCCCCATCGGTCATCAGCGTGTGGGCCCACTCGAGGTCACGCAGCTCGCCCACGGCGACGGAGTCGGGGTCGGTGACGAACAGCTGGTGGGCCAGCCGTCCGCCGAAGTAGTCGCCGAGGATGTCGGCGGCGGTCCGGCCTCCGAGGTGGCGATGGCCGGGCCCAGCCAGACGCCGCCGACCAACATCGCGCAGGCCGCGAGCTCGTTGTCGTCAGCGTCGGTGAGCAGCCGGCCGGCATCGAGGATCTCGGTCAGGGTCGCGCTGCCGCGTTCGTGGAGCATCTCCGCGGCGACGTCGGCGAGCAATCGCGGACGCGTAGCATTCCGCATCGTCATCATCTCCGCAGTAGGTGATGGCCAGGCGGGGGGCAGTTAGGCCTGCGCCCCCGCCACCCCACTTGGGTAGCGCACCCGATCGTGCTTGCCCCAACAGTCACTCCGGCGACCGGCCCGTGTCCCTCGCCGGCCTCTGTCGGCATCTCTTCCGCATGAGCGACGGGGCCTTGGTAGAGAGCCCGGCGCTTTCGATGCAGCGACGGCGTGAGGCTGCCTCCCTACCCGGCTCGACCACCATGGGTTCGACGCCGCCAGCTCCCGAGCGCGGTCAACCCGACCCCGGCGGCAAAGACGGCGAATCCGACTGCTGCGGCCCGGCTGTCGTTGTGGCCGGTCGTTGGCAGCCCGGTCACAGGGTCGAGCTCACTCTCCTGCTGTTCGCGTTCCGAGGGCGACACGGGTCCGAGGTCCATGACCTGGTCTCCTGGGTCGACCACGGCCGCATCCTCGGGAGGGACGATCTCGACGCCACCGGGAGGGTCGGTCGGCTGCGGCGGGATCTCAGAGGGCGGCGCCGTCGTCGGCGGCCCGGTGGAAGGCGGCGTGGTGGTCGTTGCACCCGGGACGGTAGTGGTGGTGCCCGGCACGGTCGTGCCCGCACCCGGGACCGTTGTCGTCTCGCCCGGCACAGTGGTCTCGCCCGGCACCGTCGTCGCGGTCGTGGTCGTCGTCGTCGTCGACGGCGGGCTTATGGGCGGCTCGAAGATCACCTCGCATCCGGCATCGAGGATGGCGAGACCGTCGGCGGTCGCGTTCAACCCCGGATAGGTGGAGATTCCGCCGCCGCTGTTGGTGTAGTCGAACACGGGGATGATGTCGCCCCAATCGGCGCCGGGGAAGATCGGCCCGGTGTGAAGGCTGTGACCGGTCAGCGTGCCGTCGGGCAGGACGATCGAGTCAACATCCACGGTTTCCTCCACGTAGGGCTTTTTGACGTCGCTGTCGGCGTGGCAGATCGTGACCTTGTCGTGCGGTGCCGCGGTCGCCGGCGCGGCGATTGCCACCAGGCCGAGGGCGACGAGCCCGACCCCGACGCAGCTGCAGGCGACAGGCCGTCTCATCGGGTGCCGCGCCGGCGATGCTGATCTTCCGCCGCAGGGGGGCCTGTCACCGAGGTCTCAGCGGCGGCACTGTCGTGGTTCATCCCAGCGACAGGCCCTCCCTTCCGACGGGATTGGGCAGTGAGCTGTATGACGAAGCACCAGCGCCCAACCCGTTGGATCCTTTCCATTTCACGACGCGGACCTGAACCGAGACCGGTCCCAGGCCATGTCCCGCACGATCCTCATGACCGCTTCGCCTCCGCGCTGCCCGGTCGGCGAGGCGCTCGTCTCGGCCACGGCGCGCACGTCCGGTGGGAGGGAGTCCACGAACCGGAGGGCGGTGGTCCCGTCGCTCATCAGCGTGTACGCCCACTCCAGGTCGCGCAGCTCGCGCTCGGGGACGGTGTCGGGATCGGTGACGAGCAGGTCGTAAGCCAGCCGTTCGCCGAAGTAGTCGCCGAGGATGTCGGCGGCACCCCGCCCTCCGGAGGTGGTGATGGCCGGACCCAGCCAGACGCCACCGACCAGCCTGGCGCAGGCGACGAGCTCGTCGTGGTCAGCGGCAGTGAGGAGCTGGCCGGCGTCGAGGACCTCGGTCAGGGTCAGCCACCCTCGATTGTGGAACGTCTCTGCGGTGACGTCGACGAGCAGAGACGGGCGCGCAGCGTCCCGCATTGGCATCATCTCCGCAGTAGGTGATGGTCCAGGCGGGGGACAGTTAGGCCTGTGCCCCCGCCACCCAGACTCGGGTTGGCGTCAGCGATCCTCCTCCGCAAACGGCGCGATGTCAACACTTCGGTGGAATCACCGCACGTTGGAATCAATCCCAATATGCCAACATTCGCCGCGTGACAACCGCGGGCATTTCGCTTGCCCTAGGTCATACGACCCTTTCTCCGAACACTCGCCCCAACCGGCGCCCCCCGCGGAAGCGGGCCACGCCGTGCAGGTTTATGGGCCGAGTCCGGTGGGTAAACCGGGGACCCCGCGGAGAAGCCGGATCCAAGCCATCCAGGAGAGGGAAGTGAGGTTCCTGTGAGCAGATCAGCTTCGCCGCCGGGGATATGACGCCGTTCCCGGAGACGACCGTTCGAGTGTCCTGACTTGAGACGGAGTCACCGACGTGGTCACTGCGGCCTGGGTCCTCGGATGTTGGTGCGTCGCCTCCCTAGCAGTCGCTGCGACCTGGTCGGCCTTCCGCACCTTCACGAAGCGCGACCACGCCAACGAGAACGCCCTGCGCATTCCGCAGACCGGGTGGGGGGCGGTGTCGAACCCCGCAGGAGCAGATGTTTGGTCCCCGCGAGAGGCAGGTGAGGCCTCGTGAGGAAGGAGTTCGGGCGCGTCCGTGATGCAGTGGCGACCGTGTCCGGGGCGGACGTCAGAGAGAACTGGCATTGGCCGAGGGGAGTCTGCGGACAGTGAGCGTTCATCACCGGCACCGACCAGTTGACGCAGGCCCGACGATCGGCGAGCAGGGTGGCGGCGTCGTCCCGGACGAGGTGGTCATCCGGGGCAAGGCGGCCTTTGCGAAGCGAGCCACGGGCTCACTCGCCGTGCTGGTATTGGATTCAGCGCTCCACGCGGGACCTCCCGCCGCGCCCCGCACGCTTCGCTTCGTCTCCCCGTCAGTCAGCGTGAAGGTCTCCGTGACCGCCGATGGTGTGTGGCGAACCGTGAGCGGTCGGGTCGTGCCCGAGACACTTCGGGTCCAGCTCGAGCGGGAGGGGGCTGCGGGGGTGCCTTCTGATGAAGTGGCCCCGGGGTGTTTCGGGTTCGTACCCATCCCCCGGGGCCTGGTGCGGCTACGGCTGCACGAGCGGGACGGTTGCCCGTCGGCCCGTACCGAGTGGTTCCTGGTGTAGGGACGCGGTCGCCCGACGGGCGGTCCAAGCCGTGGCGTCCCCACGCACTGACTGAACGACGACTGCGGGAGCCGCCGGCGCAGTCGAGGCCGACCTGGTGGTTGACGATGGCCATTGGGACCAGATGCCTAGGTCGTACGACCCCTTCCGCGACAACTCGCGCCCAACCCGGCTGTCTGGACGGGCGGGTCGGCGACAATCACACCTCCCCGCGCAACCGGCGGGCGCGTAGGGAGGCGACGATGGCAATAGAACAAAACACGGGTGCCCGGTCCGCGGCCTCCGACCCCGACGTGGCGGCTGCCACCGCCGGTGATCAAAACGCGTGGGACCGCCTGGTCGAACGACACGCCCAACGGGTGTGGAGCACCGCCCGGACCTTCGGTCTCAACGTCGTTGCTGCGGCCGACGTCTGCCACCTCACGTGGATGCGCCTGCTTGACCACGTCGACGAACTCAGCACGGATGAGCAACTGCGCGAGTGGCTCTGCAGCTCCGCCGAACGTGAGGCCCGCGGGGTTCTGTATCGACAGCGATCGTCGCTGGCCCGCGCCACTCATTGAACGGCGGCACCGCACCTATGTCAGGCATCAATCCAACATCCTGGCAGGCGTCAATCCAACGCGAACGACAGCCTCAGACGGCAAGATGACCATCGCCTGACGGCTTGGCCGGCGGGGGCGGGGGGCGGCGATGTCGCCCAGTTGTACGCGCCAGCCGTACCGGGCCGCCCGGGGCCTGGCCGACCTCCAGGCCAGGTCCGTCCAGCCGCCCCGAAGCGCGACGGTTGTTTGCGAAGGCGGCCATCGGGTACCAGGGCCCATGACAGCGAGGCGATTCGTGACCGGACTCATGGTTCGCGAAATCGACCCGATCATCTCTTCCTGGGAACAAACACGGACCCGGGAGTGAATCGAGCCCGGGCCCGTTACGACATCACCGGCACGACCGCGACGCTCCGACGCGCAACGCGACGGAATAGGAGGTCCCCGTGATCAGATCACGACTCGCCGCAGCCGCGGCGGGGTTGCTCGCAGCAGGGACGTTGATGTTCGCGGCCGCTCAGGCGTTCGCGACCACGCCACCGACACCCAGGCCAGGGTGCACACCGGCCGCGACGGCCCCTCTTTAGACCGCCAAGTGCCTCCCAGCGGTCAGCGGTTCCGCGCCCGGCGCAATCACCGTGACGCTTCCGGGCGTCGGAACGCTCGGCTTCACGGTCGAGGCTGACGGCACAGTCGATCCGACCACGCTGATGGCAACCGCCATGGGCACCAACTTCACCGCGGGGACGCCCCACGTGAGCTCGGATGGCACCCACGTGTCGATGGAGTTCACCAACGCGGCCGCGCCGACCCAGCACCACTTCGTGAAGGCCAAGGTGATCCAGACCAAGCCGACGACGGTTGGGAATGCCCCCGGCTTCCTCGTCATCGCCAAGGCCGGGCCGGTGAGTCACCACCATCACAGCGACCACGACAGTCACGGTCATGAGCATTCCCACGGCCGGGATCACTGATCCTTCGCTAGATCGCGACTCGAGGAGCAGGTGGGGGCTGAGCGAACGTCCTCCACCTGCTCACCCGACTGGGCCTCCGAGCCGAAGTGGTCGGCCGACGGTGCCTTGCCAGTGTCGACGATGGACGGGTCGATCTCCGCAACTGGAGAGCGGTCGACCCAGCACAGCCCTCAATCTGGCCAGTAGCCGTTCTGGCCGGGTCGTGGTCACGCCGTAATCCGAGACGGCCTCATGAGGCGCATTGACCGGCGGGACCCCGGCAGTGTGTCAAGGGCGACGAGGTTGGGTATGGCCGTCGCCGCCACAGCGAAGTCGTGAGGATGGGGGGCCACCCGCTGGTTGCCCTGTCCCCCGGCAACGTGGGAGACAGGGGGCGCCCGGGGGGGCACCCCCTGACCTCCTCCCGCGCGTCATCCCGCCTTGGCACCCCGCAAATCGCGACGGAGGACATCCGCTTCGCGTGAGGCAGCGGCTCACCGCCGCGGCTGCGGACCGCTTCAGCTTTCTTCAGCGATCCGATTGCCGGTCCCGCGTGCGGCTATGCCGGTAACCGCGCACCCCGCACAGATGGCCCTGGCCGACTCGAGCATCGGCGAACGGCGGGTCAGTTGCCGGCACGGCGACGGGCCGGCGCGACCCGATTCATCGTGGCGGCTGTGGTTGCATCGGCGGCCGCCGCGAACGGAGTCCGCCTTCCGTGAGCGGCGCGGGCCCGGGGGGGACGAGTACCGCCGCCCCCCGGGCCTGTCCACGCCTCCAGGGGCCAGGTCGTGGGTTGGCATCCCGTTGGACGAGCAGGGGAGTTCTAGACGCCGGCGTCGACGCGGGGATCACCCACACGGGTGAGCGCCGGGCGGACGCTCGTCGAGTCAAGACCCGCAGCCGAGAACGCGCACGGGCGAGGTGCAACCATCACCCGAACACGTGTCGGGAATCACCCGAACACGTGTCGGAGATCAACCGACCAGGCGGACCTGCAAGTAGGCCAATGTGGAGGACAACGCCCAGTCGTCCTCAGTCGTGAGGATCGCTTACCATCACGCTATGGAGGTGGCGAGCTACGTGCGGGACTTCAATACGGCCGTGGAGTGCGGCGACTGGGGTCGGCTCGTCGAATACTTCGCTGACGATGCGGTGATGACGTTCCAAGGCCCTTCGATCGGACCGGTTACCGGCAAGCCTGCGATCCAACTCGCCTACCGGCAAAACCCACCCGATGACACGATTGAGCTATCCGGCCCAACGTTCGAGGACGGTGACACCCTGGTCGCCCCATATCGTTGGGCCGCGACGGGCGAGTCTGGAACGATGTGGTTCAAGACCAATACTGCTGGACTGATCACTTCGCTCACGATCTCGGTCGGCTGAAGGTTCGTGTTCCTGACGCCGACCGAGGACCTAGGCCCTAACACATGGCGTGCATGGCGTCGCGCCGAACTCGGCCGTCGGTCATGATGGTGTGCTGTGGGGGCCTGGGCGACCGGGCCGATCGAGAATGACGATGCCCTCGACTGGGTCTTCGACTAGGAGGAGGGCGACGACCTGGCTCCGGCGCGAATCGCCCTGATCGACGTCCGCAACGTGCTGCGATCCCGGTCGTTTCTAGGCGGCCGGTTGCTTCGGGCGGCTGCGCAGTATCCGCTTCCGCTCCTGCGCGGTCGTGCCGCCCCAGACTCCGTCGGTGATGCGGTGTTTGAGGGCGTACGCGAGGCAGTCCGACGAGACGGAGCACTGTTCGCACACGGCGATGGCCTCGGCCGGCGACTCGCCTTCGCTGACGAAGAACTGGTCGGTAGGAAGGTCGGTGCACGCCGCCCGCTCCATCCACCGGCGGTCGTTGCCGGTGAGGGCGTCGAGGAAGTTGTCGGTCACGCTGGTGCTCCCATACGTTGCATACCCATCTGGTGCCGGCGGTAGACCTCGTTCGTCACCACGACCTCGAGGTGCGGCGGGGGTACCTGTCCCGGCTTTGTCCACGCGGCTTGGCCGTGCGGCGGGCACCCTTGCGACGGTTACAGCCAAAGCACACCGGTCTGACGTTTGCCGGGTCGAGGGCGAGGCTGGGGTGATGCTTCATCGGCACGATGTGGCCCATCGTCGGAGCCCCCGGCGGCCATCCGGCCACGGCTGAGGTCGAACGGCCTGCCGCCAGCTGTGGCAGTGGGTCGGATGATCGGTGCTGGCGTGTCGCCGAAGCTGGTGCAACAGCGGCTCGGTCATGCCGACGTGAGCGTGACGCTCGGGCTCTACAGTCATGCCGGGACGCGATCACGACGCCGCAGAGGCATTGGCGAAGGCCGTCGCATCGTCCCGGCGTCATTCTGTGATCAAACCGTGATGACGGGCGCCGATTCCGGCGCGTAATCGCACGTCAAACCAGTGCGCCACACAAACCAGTGCGCAAACCAGTGCGCCCCCTGGGATTCGAACCCTCGCGACCCCATCTCGACGGGTAGCGCCCTGTGAGCGTCAGTGCAGGTCAGAGCACGATTCCGGGCTCCGTCGGATGCCGTCGGTGGTGGCCTGTAGCGCCCTGTGTGGCGCGTCCTGTGATCACGATGTGATCACGGCGACCTCGGCGAGGAGCTACAGCCCGATGTCCCGCAGGATGCTCGCCAGCAGCCCGTTGGTCTTGGCGTAGGCCCTCTTCCTCACCAGGCGGCGCCCGTAGGCCGTCGGGCCCTTCTCGATGGCCTGGAGGTCGCCGAGGTCACGGGCGGCCCGGTAGAGCTGGCTGCGGAGGCTCTTGGGGCGGGTCACGGGCCCGTCCTGCCCCTGAGCCAGTTGCGACAGTTGACGTCGACGCCGATCGACCCGCCGACGGCAGCGGGATCAGAGGCCTGCGACGGGTTGTAACCCTCCGCCGATGCATCGAGCTCCTGGAGGCAGTGCTTCAGCTCCTGAACCTGGGCTTGCAGGGTGGCGATGTCCGGCGAGCCGCTCGAGCTGCCTCCGCAGCCGACCGAGACGACCGTCGCGACGAGCCCGACAATCGCATAGCGGGCGACCCCACCGATTGGGTGCGTGCCGTTAGTCACGGCACCGCATGATGCTCCGCGCTGATGGCCGGGGGGTGAACAGTGGGCAACTATCGGGACGGCGCCGATTGGGCTGCCCCTACCCCTCCTCCCGCAGTCGCCGCTTCGAGGTCGTCGCGGGGGCCTTGGACGGGAGCTCGGTGAGAGCCGCCGCCAATGGCTCGGGCCTGCATCCCACGTCAACTCCGTCGGCTTCAAGTCCACGGGGCTCGGCTACAACTCCACGCGCGGGGGAGAGGTTGACGTGGCGGCGGTCGCCGCTCCGCTAGCGGGTGCTTAACTCTGGGCCTTCTTTTTCTTGTCGAGTCCCCAGTCCTTCGCTTTGTGTTCCGCATAGAGCGCAATCAGCAGCGCAGCGACCAAGACACCAACAAAGAGCACGTTCGTTCGAAATTCGTCCAGCCTTTCGTGATTGTCCGCTGTCGTGTTTCCGGGGAGTGACAGTTCGGCCCCTACCACGAGAATGTGGCGAATCGCAAACACGATGCCTATGACGATGAAGTCACGGACGAGCTTCGGAGTCAGCTTATCCGGGTTTTTCGTTAGCTGCGTCCAGACAGTGTCGACCAGTTCTAGGAGGACGATTACCAGGATCACCCCACCCAGTACGTCGGGAAACACGCTTGAGAAGGCCCGCGTCTTTTCCGTTGCCGTTGTGGTGATACCGAAGAACGCGGGCACGGGGACATCGACCCCGATCAGCGCCTGTTGGACGGTATGCACGAGTACCCACCCGGCTGAGACGATCAACGTGACGACCAACGCTACGTATAGGACGTTGATAAATGACTTGTAGAGCTTGTGCTTGTCCTTCTCCTTGTCCTCGTCCTCGTTCTCGTCCAGCCCCTTCGACCACGTCCAGGGGCGAATCACGTCGTGCCACCAGGGCTCGGGGTCCGTCTTGGCACGGTCGAGGGGGACGACGCGAACATAGAAAGCGGCGAGGCCCTGCCACAAGGGCTTGGAGTCGAACTTGGCACCGTCGACGGGGACGACGAGAACATAGAAAGCGGCGAAGCCCAAGTGGGACTCCCGCCAGGGCCACCACACGTCCCTTGGCACCTGCGCCACGAAAGAGACGGTACAGAGTGCGGTCCCAAGCCGTACTACGCGAGGTACTGGCGGTTCCCCTCCTCGGTGCCACTCCTGCCCCACAAGACCCGATGAGCAGGCTGCGCCCTATTTCTCCTCCGCCAACTCCCGCAGCCGCCGCTTGAGGTCGTCGAGCCGGCCCTGGACGTCGCCGAGCTCGGAAAGGAGTTGGAGCGCATCTTCCCGGCCGAGGGCGTCCCGGGCGCCGGGCCTCAGCATGGCGATCGAGCGGCGGAGCTGCTCGACCTCGAGGCGGCGGTCCATGGCTGCGGTCTAGTCGAACGGGTGTTCGATCGCAACGGGCGGTGTCGGTGCCGTCGCCGCTGGGTAGACGTCCGTGACACGGCAATTTCCCCCGTCAGCGCGAACCGGCGGGGTAGGAGTCCGCCCCGGCATCCCGCCTCGACGGGGCCGCTCCGCGTCTGGAGGCGAAAGTCTCATCGCCGCCGTAGCCGGCGCCGGGGGGCCATGGCTAGAAGTGACCGGATATGGTCATTCTTGCCACTCGTCGGATAACAGCGACGGCCGCACGATGACGACATGCCGGCCCCCAGCATCCACCAGTACACCGCCGGCCCGAACATTGATCTCGGCTCTACGGAGCATCGTCTCGTGGCATCAGAGGACCGCGCCGAACCCGACCGAGTCCTGGCTGCCATCTTGTTCACCGACATCGTCGGTTCCACCAGCCACGCCGCGGCGATGGGCGACAGTCGCTGGTGCAACGTAATCGACAGTCACAACGCCATAGCCCGTACCCTCATCGACCAGCACCGCGGCCGCCTCGTGCGGCTGACCGGTGACGGGGTGATCGCCAGCTTCGATGCGCCAAGCCCGGCGATCGCCTGTGGCTTGGCGCTGCAAGTCGCGGTCGCATCACTCGGGATCGAGATTCGCGCCGGGCTACACGTGGGCGAGGTTGAGCTGCGCGATGACGACATCCGCGGCATCGCCGTACACGTCGCCCAGCGAGTGCAGGGCCTCGCCGAACCGGGTGAGGTGTTCGTCTCGGAAACCGTGCCTCGTCTCGTGATCGGCTCGGGCGTCGAATTCTGCGAGCGAGGCGAACACGAACTCAAAGGCTTGCCCGGGACCTGGAAGCTGTACGCCGTCGACAAGCGGATGGAGCGGCTTGCGCCCGAGACAGCGGCGCGCATCCTTCGGTGGCCGTCAGCACCACCTCACGTAATGCACTCGCGCACCCCAAGCGGCTCGGAGTCGCGTTGCCCCAGACGCAGGTCGGCATAGCTCCCGCAGCCCCGCCGCTTCAGGTCGTCGAGGCGGCCCTGCACGTCGCCCAGCTCGGCGAGGAGTTGCAGCGCGTCCCCTCGGCCGACGGCGTCCCGGGCACCGGGGCTCAGCATGGCGATCGACTGGCGGAGTTGCTCGACTTCGAGGATGGAGTCTGTAGGGCCTGAAGAAGGCTGAACAACTTTGACCCTGGGTGGTTGACGATGTTCGAATGACCACACCGGGCGGGCGGCTCGGGACCGTCAGGAGGGGGCCTGCCGGTAGGACTCAGGGGGGGCTGGCGATGCTCACGCGGGGATGGAAGATCGTGGTAGTTGTCCTGGCGGTGACCAGCGTGGTCTCCCTCGCATTGGCGGCCTACACCTACACACGAACCACGACGCAGATCCAGGACTACGTCAACGCCCACACTTCAGAGCTCAAGGGCCCGCGGGGGCCCGCCGGCCCCCAGGGTCCCCCAGGCCCGGAGGGCCCGCAGGGGCTCGATGGGGTGACGGGACCGCCGGGGCCCGAGGGACCGCCGGGGCCACAGGGGTTCACCGGAGCGACCGGAGCGACCGGGCGTGCAGGTTCATCTGGATCATCCGGTCCGGTGACTTGTACGACCACGTTCAGCGGCTTTACGTGCCAGCCCGGGTACTGATACCTCATAACAAACGAGAGGGAGTTTGCTTGCTACGAACCCCCCGATAGAGGCGGCGCCGCCCAAGGACGGATGGCTTAGGGGGACGCTGCTCGCGCGTCCGCCCGGGGACGCATAGCCCCCGGGGGGCCTTTCTGTGTCCGCCGACTGGCCCTTCGGGTCGTCTCGCGCTCTGTCCCCGACGAGTCGAATGGTGAGCAGGGGGCTGGCCTGCCGTCTCGTGGTCATGGGTCACGATTCGGCCGCAGGCCGACGAGACCGCTTAGTGGTCCACCGGGTGGCGGCGGTGTTCGGGGAGGGCCGTCGGACTGGGTCGGGACCCCCCGGTGCTGGCTGTCGGCATCGACCGACGCCTACCCCTGGTCTTGGTACCCGGTGGTCCGGTCGGTCAAGTACGCCTCGTTCACGACAGATTCATTGATGGTGGCGCCGAAGGCGTTCTTGCCTCGGGCGCTGCCTGCACCCTTGCCCCAGATCGTTAGCAAGTCGGTCTTGTTCATCTTCGAGACGTCAGCCGATCCGGAGAGTTGGATGTACATGATGGACGTCGGATCGTCGGGATCTGACACGTTCATCGCCGTGGTCTGGTCGGCGTCATCCTGCAGGAAGTTGACGATCTCCGCGGAAAGGTTCACTGCGACGCCGTCGTACAGGCTTGGATCGTTCACGAGCTTTGTGACCGTCACAGGCTTGGAGAACGCCGCATAACCCGCCCTCGAGATCTTCGGTGCTGTCGTGGACGGGGCCGTCGCCATCGAGGACTCTGGTTGGCAGGCAGCGGCTACGAATCCAGCCCCAACAAGGAGTCCTGCTGCGCCCAGGCGGCGGCAGGCGACCCATCCCTTCCGGGCGGGTGTCACGCCTCTGCGAGCAGCTTGGCCTTCCGCTGTTCGAACTCTGCGTCCGTCAGCAGGCCATCTGCGCGCAGCTGGCCCAACCGGGTGAGCTGTTCGGCAAAGTCGGAGCCGCCAGCCGGCGAGGGCGCCGTCACGACCCTGGCCCGCTCATTGAGCAAACGGCGAAGCTCGCCGACCAACTCCTTGGCGTCCGCCTTGTTGACCCGTTCGATGACCTCGGTTGACTGGGCACCTTGGGTCTTGATGGTGGCGTCCGTGAGAAGGCTCATGTTGACCGCGACGCTGGTGATGAGATCTAGAGGGATCGACTCGCTCGACTTCCGGACCGGGCCATGCTTCAGGAAGAAGAGCCGCCGGTCCGTGAGCACGAGAACCCCACCGGAGAAGGCCCCTCCTGCGCGGTCGCCTTTGGCCATGCGAATGACC
>Ga0306920_100009693_pt1 | contig 12870 bp, 14 predicted proteins | sample flu12Cox44000170_FD_204666 | JGI IMG/M metagenome (GOLD analysis project Ga0306920, IMG submission 204666) | Lab enrichment of tropical soil microbial communities from Luquillo Experimental Forest, Puerto Rico - flux4day.12C.oxic.44.000.170 (v2)... | ecosystem: Environmental > Terrestrial >...
GGTCTTGATGCCCTGTTTCATATCGATGCTGAAATTCCTACACGCAAGTCACGGCTCCGTGAGTTTACAGAGAAGTAATGGTCATGCCAGCCGTGCATGTGAGCCTTGCATTGACTTCCGCAAGGCTGGAACAAAACAGCAAACTTGGACAAGCAGCGCACCGGTCCCCGCTCCTACTTCCGTGCTGTCGACGGCTGGCGAGCTGTCGGCGGGCGGCAAACAGAAAATGGAAGGAGATTGGATCAATGAAAAAGATTTTCCTAAGCGCGGCTGTTGCGATGCTGTTCGCATCTCCGGCTTTGGCGCAGTCGTACAGCTCCGGCTATGGGACGGACAATGTGATCAATTTGCCTGCGCGCGAGCACGGCGGCTTCACCACTGGGACCTCCACGTATGCGTATGAACCATCGCGCGCGACGCGATCCCATATGCGCGGCGTCCGTGCTGGAGCCTTGTCGCCCGCAGACCCGGATACCGTGTACGAAAACGGACAATATGTCGGTCGTGATCCAGATCCGAATGTGCGCCTAGAGCTGCGTCGCGATTGGACTCACGACTAACCATTTTTGGTTACCCGTTCCGACCACAAGAGCCCCTGCTTCAAGGCCGGGGCTTTCTTCCACAAGTGTGAAGTATATCACCTCCGGCTTACGCCCGGCTGGCTAGCTTGAGTTCATGAAACTCAAATCGGCATTCAACCGCTATTGCGAAGTTGTCGGCTGGACCTCGGCAGCGATCGCGTTCACCGGGATGGGATCCGTCGTTCTAGCGGCAACCGCGCTGGACGTTTTGCGCTAGCCTCTGCGATCCCCGCGCGACCAATGTGGCAAACCGGCGCATTTCGCTGATCCGAGCCCGACTCGGGGCAACTGACGATGGCGTTTTGCCGCGTCAGGGAACTTTTCCTTGGATGCAGCTTTGTCACGATGAAAGCGCGAAGCGCGTTTCTCGTGAAAGGTCGAGATGATGTGGCGCTGGCGGCGATCTCCATCCACGATGGCTGACGCGGCTCTGTCGTGGGGAGAAATTCTTTATCGAGCCTGCGTGATGCTCGCCGGGTTGATCATGATCGTGGCTGCAATCAACGCTCTTTATCAGGCGAGCATCAACCAACCGATGATACCCGTCGCACCGCTCGTGATTGCGGCCGCGATCTGGCTGCTTGGGCTTTTTTTCCGCTGCGTGTCGACAGCGTAAGGCTATTCCGCCGGTATAGGCGTTGCCGGTGCGGTAGGTGCGGTCGCAGCCTGCGATGGTGGCGTCGGACCTTTGAGCGGCCGTTCCTCCATCGAGATTAGAAAAGCCATCCCGAACGACAGCACCAGCGCACAGGCGAGGAACACGAAGCGGAAAGCGTAGGCGAGCTCCGGCGCTGAAGCGGTTCGCGCAAGCATTTCCACCGACATGCCGGCAACGCCGCCGAGCCCGCCAAGCACGATTGCACCCAACACCGCGACTACGAGGGCAGAGAACAACGCGCGGAAAAAATTTGCCGCGCCCGTCGCGATACCCATTTGCAAGCGCGCCACAGCGTTCTGCATACACACCGTGGAAACCGGAAATACTGTGCCGAGCCCGGCGCCGATGATCAGCAGCAAGACGAGCACCAGCGCAGTCGGCATCGATGCCGGCCAGATCGCGAGCGGCACAAGAGACAAGATCGACAGCGAAAGACCACCCAGCGGTACCCGTTTGTAGTGCGCCATGTGCGTCATCAGTCGTCCGGTGATGGTGGAAAACGTAACAGTCGCAGCCATCAATGGAATCAGGGCAAGTCCCGATTGGCTGGCAGACAGATGCAATACGACCTCAAAGTAGAGCGGCACGAAGATCGTCATGCCGACAAGAGTTCCCATGTTGCAGGCGCCGGCAAGGGTTGCGCAGCGCACGACCGGATTGCTAAGCACGGCGAGCGGCAGGAACGGCTCGCGCACAGCCACTAGGCGCCAGGCGAACAGACCCCACAGAGTGGCAGAGCCAAATAGCAACAGCCCGATTGGCGCCGAGATCCATTCATAGCGCCGTCCTCCCCAGGACAGGGCAAGCAGAAGCGCGACGGCTGCCGACATCATCAGGACAGCGCCGATGACGTCCAGTGTGTGCTTGCGCGGTTGAAACGGCACGCGCCTTAGCACGTTCGACGTCATCCCCAGCGCGACGAGACCAAGCGGCAGATTGATCCAAAAAATCAGAGACCAATCGATATGCTCGGTCAGGAATCCGCCGAGCACCGGCCCGCCCACCGAGGATACTGCAAACACGGCACCGATATAACCCTGATAGCGGCCGCGCTCGCGTGGTGAAACAATGTCGGCGATGATGGTTTGCGCCAACGCCATCAGTCCTCCTCCGCCGAGGCCCTGAAACGCGCGGGCTAACACCAAGGCCGTCATGCTCGGCGCCAGCGCGCAAGCGACCGAACCTGCGACGAAAATGCCGATCGCACTGAGCATCAAAATGCGCCGACCATAAATGTCGGCGAGCTTTCCGTAGAGTGGCGTGACCGCCGTGCCGGTGAGGAGATAGGCTGTCACCACCCAGGAGAGATCATTGATGTTGCCGAAATGCCGACCGATAGTGGGCAGTGCGGTGGCAACGATGGTCTGATCGAGAGCCCCGAGAAACATCGCCAGCATGATGCCGAGCACGATTGCCCTGATCTCTGGATGGGACAGCGCGGGCGGCTCGCGCGGCGGTTCCAGCCTCTGGGTGCGGGGCTTGGTTTGCGGTTTGGCGCCCGCTTTCGCCTGAGGCCTTGCCTCTTCCTTTGCCTGCGATTTGCCTTCAGATTCCGGCTGCGCCTCGAGCCTGGATGAATGGGGCTTCGTGCCCGATTGCCGGCGCTCCGGATGGGGTTTTGATTTTGGTTTTGCTGAGGTCATCAAGGCAAACTGAAGTGAAACTTGAACGAAGCTCTAGTTAAACTGGAGAAATCTCAATGGCCGGCAACCGCTCAATGCCTCGCCTGTTCGGGCAATGCAAGACGCGGTGGCGCGGAGGTGGTATGCCGTCGGGAATCATTCTATCCGCTGCATCCCGGCCTCTCACCTGTCATTGCCGGGCCTGACGCGGAAATCCATGATGAAGCAAAACGAATGAGGGCCTTAAGTGCAATTGAATGTCTTGAGAAGCCTTATCGATGGCTGGGGCAGGCTCGGCCGTGACAAGGGCTTGGTTCGCTGCCTCCGATACGCCCTCCTTCTTTTTTTCCCCCTCGCATCCCCCGCGCACGCCCGCGACATGTTGCCGCCCGGGTTTGTCTACCTTCGCGATATTGACCCCAGCATCATACAGGACATGCGCTATGCGACTGCTGACAATTTCACTGGCCAACCCCTGCCCGGTTATGGGGCCCCGGAGTGCGTGCTGCGCCGCGAGGCAGCTGAAGGACTCAAGCGTGTCCAGGCCGATCTCGCGCGTGACAATATCAGCCTGAAAGTTTACGACTGTTACCGCCCGACGCGCGCCGTCCGCGCTATGGAAGCCTGGGCGCATGATGGCAACGACAGCGAGACGACGCGTCGCTTTTATCCGGCCTTACACAAGCGCAATTTGTTCGCACTCGGCTACATCGCTGCACAGTCGCGGCACTCAACTGGAACCACGGTCGATCTCACGCTGGTCAAGTTGCCAGCCGCGAACGTCTCGCGTTTCGACCCGGCTGTGCGCTACGGGCCATGCACCGACCCGGCCTCCAAGCGTGCGCCCGACAACAGCGTCGACATGGGGACCGGTTTCGACTGCTTCGATACCCGGAGCTATGGCATGAGCAGTGCGGTCACGTCAGAGCAGCGGCAGTGGCGCAACGTTCTCAACGCGGCGATGCGGCGCCACGGCTTTGCAAACTACTTTCGGGAGTGGTGGCACTACTCGTACACAGGGGCGACCGAGCCCCGGGTCTATGACTTTGCGATTGTGCCAAGGGTAAGGTGAGGGCTTTCATTTTGCAGTTTTGCGCTTCGCTCCCTTCGGCCATTTCCCCGGCCAACTAACGATATATTCCTCGAGTTTGTCGTGAGGCACGCCCTCCTCGCTACCTGCGACTCGTCCTCGCGCGGAAATCCCTGCTTGGTGCACGGTCTCGGGATCGCCCGACACCAATGGATGCCACCAGGCAAGATCCTTGCCCTCGGCTACAAGTCGATAGCCGCACGTTGGCGGCAGCCATTTCAATCGCCTTACGTTGCGTGGCGTGAGTCGCACGCAATCCTTCACCTTCACCTGGCGGTGCGAGTAGTCGCGACAGCGACAGGTCTCAGAATTGAACAGCTTGCAGCTGAGGTCGGTAAATAATGTGTCATTCGTGTCTTCTTCGATAAGCTTGATCAGGCAGCAGCGGCCGCAGCCGTCGCACAGGCTTTCCCATTCCGCCCGCGTCATCTCGGACATCGCCTTGCGGCGCCAGAAGGGAGCTTGGGGGTCGGGCATAGATGAGAATCCTCGGGGAACTTTTAGCGACTCAGTCCGCTCGCGTCATTGGCCGCATGACTTTCTTCACTTCTTCCAAAGAAAAAGGCGCTTCAACTTTTGCATTAAGAAAGGAAATTGAGGCCCGAAGAGGACAAAATCTGCTGAAAAGCTACCCCAGAACCGCCGCGAATGGCCTCTTTTGACCACACTTTCCATTTACCTCCCTTCCACACGGTCGAGACCGCGGCATTGGCTGATGGTTGGCCGATGGGCTAAAATTCGTCTCGCCGGCGCCTCGCCGGCGTTCAAATTCATGAGCGGCTGAGCTTGCGCAATTTTTCCCCCGAGGACTGGAAGACCAGCATCAGGCGTTTTCTGCTCGGGCTGGATGCATGGGTGGATTTCAGTATCTTCCGCAGCGCCTCCGGTGCGCGCGAAACCTACGAGCGCTTTTCAACTTTTATGGATCGCTTCCATGTCTCCGGCTGGCGGCGCTGGCTCAACGAGCTTGCGTCGGAGGGCGCCACACTTGGCGCCGTCGGAATGGTTGCCATGCTGGCCTTAGCTGTTCCTGCCTTCCGCGAGACCTCCGACGACGACTGGCTCAAAAAGTCCGAACTGGCGGTGACCTTCCTCGACCGCTATGGCAATGAAGTCGGTTCCCGCGGCATCAGACATAATGACGCGATCCCGCTGGATCAGTTTCCCGATCATCTGATCAAGGCTGTGCTCTCAACCGAGGACCGCCGCTTCTACGAACACTTCGGTATCGACCTCCCGGGTACCGCTCGCGCGCTCGTAGCAAACACCAGAGCCGGCGGCGTCGTGCAAGGCGGCTCCTCTATTACACAGCAACTCGCCAAAAATCTTTTCTTGAGCAACGAGCGCACGCTCGAGCGAAAGGTCAAGGAAGCATTCCTCGCCATGTGGCTTGAAGCGCGCTTGACCAAAAACGAGATCCTCAAGCTTTACCTCGATCGTGCCTATATGGGCGGCGGCGCCTTCGGCGTAGATGCGGCCGCGCAGTACTATTTCAACAAATCGGCGCGCGATGTGAACCTTGCGGAAGCGGCAATGCTTGCGGGCCTGTTCAAGGCGCCAACCAAATTTGCGCCGCATGTCAACCTGCCTGCAGCGCGCGCGCGCGCAAACGTAGTGCTCGACAACCTAGTCGAGGCCAACATGATGAGTGAAGGCCAGGTGTTCGGCGCTCGCCGCCATCCAGCAACGCCTGTCGATCGCCGTGACGATCGCGCGCCCAACTATTATCTGGACTGGGCCTTCGACGAGATGAAGAAGCTCGTCGACACCTTCCCCAAATCAATGACCGAACGGGTCTTCGTGGTGCGCACAGCCCTCGACACCAGCCTGCAGAACAACACCGATGCGGCGATCGAGAGCTCGCTGCGCCAATATGGCCAGGAATACCATGCGAAACAGTCAGCGGCTGTGCTGATGGATGTGGACGGAGCGGTCCGCGCGATGGTCGGAGGGCGCGACTATGGCGCTAGCCAGTTCAACCGCGCAACCGACGCGATGCGCCAGCCCGGTTCGTCATTCAAGCCTTACGTCTATTCCACGGCGCTCATAAATGGCATGAAGCCGACGTCGATCGTCGTCGACGGGCCGGTCTGCATCGGCAACTGGTGCCCGCATAACTATGGCAACGGCTATAGCGGGTCGATGACACTGATCCAGGCGCTCACCCATTCGATCAATACGATTGCAGTGAAGCTGTCGATTGCTGTCGGCGGCGGCAATGCGAAGGTCGGGCGAGCCAAGATCGTCAAGCTCGCCCACGATATGGGCATCCGTACGCCGCTGCCGGATACGCCGTCGCTGCCCATCGGCGCCGACGAGGTGACGGTGCTCGATCACACCGGCGCCTATGCCACTTTCCCGAACATGGGCAAGGCGGTCACGCCGCACGCAATCCTTGAGGTGCGTACCGGCACGGGCGATCTGGTTTGGCGGTTCGATCGTGACGGGCCGAAGCCCCGCCAGGTGATGCCGCCCGGCGTCGCAGCCGACATGATCAAGATGATGAACAGCGTTGTCGAAAATGGCACCGGCAAGCGCGCGCGGCTCGACGGCGTTACCTCGGCAGGGAAGACCGGCACAACCAATGCGTACCGCGATGCCTGGTTCATGGGTTACACGGGGAATTTCGTGTGCGGCGTCTGGTTCGGCAATGACGATTACCAGGTGACCAATCGTATGACGGGCGGCTCGTTGCCTGCGATGACCTGGCACAACATTATGGCCTATGCGCATCAGGGCATCGAGGTGAAGCAGCTGCCCGGAATTCCTGTGCCGCAGGCGCGGCAGCAGCCGGCGGTCGCCGAGCTCAAATCGAAATCAGACGAGCCGGCGCTTCCGCCGCGGCCCGCCCTGTTGACCAAGCGGGGCGCGGATGCGCTCGTACGAGTCGAACGCTTGATGGATGACGCCAATCGCGCCCTCGGCCCGGCTCGCCCGACGGTCTCGTCGGCCAAAGACAAGGAAGCTGCCGTGCCTCAGCCCGAAAATAGTGACGCGCTTGCTTCGACGCTGGAAGGACGGGCCTTCGACAATCACAACTGATTGGTCCTTCGTCCGCGGCCAGCGTATTCTCCCGGCTCAATTCTCGACCTTCGGAATCGTTCGTGCGGCTACTTTTGGGAACACTGTTTGGTCTCGCGGTCGCCGCCTTCGTTGGCCTTGGCCTGACCTATTACACACTCGCGCGCGGCGCCGCTTTCGGCGGTCTGACGATCGAGGGGTGGACGGCGTGGCCAAAAAGCGGGACCACAGATGCGGATCCGTATGTGCGCGCATCGATCGCACGCAACGGCCGGTTGCCGACCGCGCTGGGCGACGGCGTATCGTTCACCGTCGATTCGGACGACGACGGCAAGATTCTCGACGGGCGCTGTGAAGTCGTTATCTCGGGCGTCACGCCGATAGCGCGCTTTTGGACCTTGACGCTTTACAAGCCGGACGGCGAGTTGGTCGCCAATTCGACCAATCGCTATGGTTTCACTAGCCAGGAAATCGTGCGTCACTCGGATGGTAGCTTCGAGATTGTCGTGGCGCCCCGGGCAAACTCAGGCAATTGGCTGCCGACCGGCGGCGTCGAGCGCTACGAGCTGATCCTGCGGCTTTACGACACTGCGGTGGGGGTTTCCACAAAAGCCGGCCGCGAGGTGCCGATGCCGGATGTCACGACAAGGAGCTGCCCATGATTCGTTGGCTGCTCTTAATTCTCGGCGGCGTGTTGCTTGGCGGCATCGTGCATCTAGCGACCGTCATCATCCTGCCGCGCACCGCGACGCAGGACGCCTACGCGCGGCTAACCGCCCTCGCGCCCGTAAATACGATCGTCGCCCTGCCCGCACCCACGCCCGAGAAGGCGGTCATGCCATTCATGGATCCGGCTTTCGCCAGTGCCGTTTGCCGCTACGACCTTTCGCAAGGGCCCTTGAAGCTCACTGTGCCGGTGAGCCCGGCATACACGTCTGTGTCCTTTTACACGCGCAACGATGTCGCTTATTACGCGATCAATGACCGCGCGGCCGGGCGCCGGGTCATCGAACTCGATCTTATGACGACCGCGCAGCATGATCAGGTGCCCGAAGACGAAGAGGTCACCGCTGCCGACCGGCTTATCGTGGAATCTCCGACCCCTACCGGGGTCATCGCGATTCGTGCGTTGGCACCTGAGCCGGGCCTGATGCGGGCCGCACAGGCAGCCATTGCGGCAGCAAAGTGCGGCACGGCGCAACCCGAGCCGCCACCGACCCCGCAGCCACGGCCGCGAAGGTAGTTCAAGTTGTCATGGTCGGGCTTGAGCTTGGAGTTGGCCGCGCTACGTCGGAGACTGCTAGTTAGTTGAGGCGAGACTCGGCTCGCTCTTCCAGGTCGGCGGCAACGGGTCATAGCGCGCGATTTGACTTTGCAATTGCCTGAGCAGGTGTTCGGCTTCCACGGCTGCGTCGAGGGGATGGAAATTACCAAGCGTTCAAGCGCGAATTGATATGACCCGACGCGGTTCATCAGGTTTTGGCGCACGATATTCCATGGCAACAAGAAACAATAACGTTCGCGAAACGTCTTTTCGTTTCGGCGACGGCGGCGGATAAATCATCGAAAGCGTTTGGTGCTTCAACGCAAAGCGCGGCGACGCCGTCGACGACCTGCTTTGTTGCCGGTATCGGGCTCGAAGCCGTTTGATCCATCGGGACCACGCTCGATACGAATGACCGGTAGAATAATGACGGTCGCAGGTTCGGTATTGGCGTCGACATATTTCCCGGCGCGCGGGCTTACCTCGTCGGGAAATCGAATGATCTCACCCATTGCAGTTCCCCCTGCCGCCCCGGCTGCGTGCCTCCTCGAGGCCGCCGGTTCGGCGCCTTACCTCAATTAAAGGACTTGCAAGGTTAACGGTCCGCTAACGCAGCGCGATTAATCTCAGCCATCCCGAATTGGCGTAGCGTTGAGTCCGTATGAAGCCTTCCGCGTCCGATCCATTGGACAGCTTGGTCGATCTAGCATGCCGGGATGGCGTCGACATCCGTCCCACTTTGCTTCGCGTGCTGACCGATCTTTACGTCCAGAAATCCAGCCACGGCCTAGAAGAGGAAACGCAGTTCGTCGAATTGGCGCTGGGGTTAATTGATGCGGTCGATGCCTCAACGCGCGCGGCGGTGGCGGCCCGACTGTCGGCCTATGCGGCTGCTCCGGCTGCGGTTATTAGCAAGCTGACGAGCGCCAATTCCCATGGGGTCATGGGCACGGAGTCCGAGGGAAGCGACCTGATCGAGCTGTTCTTCTCGGCGCACCCCGAGGAGCGCAGACTAATTCTCGTTAATCTCGATGTCGCGACAGAGGCGACGCGACGCACGATGCCTGCTGACAGCGAACTGATACGGCGCCTGGAAAGCGCGGCACTCAGGCGCAATCAGGGCGAATTCATCCGGGTGCTTGAGCGCGTGCTAAACGTAAGCCATGACCTCGCCGAACGAGTGGCGCGCGATAATTTCGGCGAGCCGGTTGTCGTGGTGGGCAAGGCAATCGGGATGAAGGCGGAGGTTCTCCAGCGCATTTTGCTGTTCTTGAACCCCGTCATCGGGCAATCGGCACAGCGACTTTATGAGCTATCGACCTTGTTTGACGAACTTGATCCGGCCGCCGCTGAACGCATGGTGAGCATTTGGCGCACCGCGGCGCCGCGTGCTGCGATCCATGAACCTGTCTACTGGAATGATGACCGGTCTGGGGCGCGATCCGCGGCAAGGCCAATGCCGAATCGGACGTCGTTGCGCGACGAACGCTCGGTACGCATGAGAGGCAACGAACGCTAGATCGGATCGTTGATGACGTTGTCGAGGAAATTGCGGCCTGCGCGGTCCTCCACCTCGATGATCCAAAGATCGGGATCGAAGCGGATTTCCTTGACGAGACGAGCCTCGAGTTCGCCCTCAGCAGCGGGCGACTCGCGGCCGACCAAGGCCGTGAACATGCGCTCCGCGGGCCGCGCTTCATGAAATACGGCTTGCGGCGCCGGCCCGTAGAGCGTGCCTGTGCCGTCGAGGCGGTTGACCTTGACGAATATCGCTCCGGCCTCTTCGGCACCGCGCCGGCGCACGGCCGCGAAGATGCCCTCGACATTGCAGCGCCTCAGGTAGGCCGCGACCCATATACCGGATTTCAACCGCATGAGCTTTTGGTAGCACGAGCGATTGAGAAAACCAGGGTCTCGTCACTCCAGGGGCCGACCGGTCATCGCAGCGAGCTCGCGCACGACACGATCGGAGATCTGCCCGTCAACGGGCAGTCGGCGCTCGCGTTCGAATTTCTCGATCGCCCCTCGCGTGTCCGGATCGAGAATTCCGCTGGGCTTGATCTGGCCGTAACCAAAATCGGAAAGCGCCCTCTGGACTGCAATGACGCGTTTTGACGGCGTCGGCGCAATCAATTTCCCGATTGGATCGGATGCAGCATTCGATGGCGGAGGCGCGCTCAAGGGCTTTGCATTTGACGAGGTAATGGTGCGCAGAAGAGCGTCACTGGCCTCCGCGTTGGTTTTGACGCCGGCGGCCTGGATGAAATCGCGCACGGCTGCATCCGTCTTGGAACCCCAAATGCCGTCAGCCGGTCCGTCATAGAATCCCTTGCGGGTCAACTCGCGCTGAATATTGGTGACAAGCTGGAGCCGTGCCTGACTGCCGTCAATGCTCGATGTGGCTTGCGCGTTGGGATGGCGTGGTGCGACCGTCGTTTCCTGCAAGTGCAGCGACCGTGTGACGAAAATCGGCGCAGGATGCGGCCCCTTCTGAAGGAACAATGCGTTCGTCACAATGGCAACGGCCGCGATCGTCGACACAAGAAGCGCGACGAATTCGCGCGGATGCTCGCCGATCGCGACCGCGAGCCGGCTGGCGCTTCTGAGCGCTACGGAGTCCTTGCGGGAACGTCTAGGCACTTTTCTTCACCCGTTCATTTGTGGCAGTGGAGAGGCCCCGACTGCGCTCCGTCACAAGCTTGACGGGATGATGTGCCGTCTCGAGTGGCAGTCGTACGGTCACGCGCGTCCCCTCGCCCAATCGGCTCTTGATATCGACCTCGCCGCCATGCAGATGCACCAAACCCTTCACAATCGAAAGACCAAGTCCCGTGCCGTCGTGACGGCGCTCGCACGATGCATGTCCCTGGAAGAATGCCTCGCCAAGTCGTGGCAAGTCGGATTCGATAATGCCGACGCCGGTATCCGTGACTGTCAGCGCGAGTTTTGGCCCGTCGCATAATGCACTCACTGTGACGCGGCCGCCCCTCGGAGTAAATTTGATGGCGTTGGATATCAGGTTGATCAGGATCTGGTTGAAGGCGCGTCGGTCGGCTGCAACCTCGGGAAGATCGGTTGCGACACGCAGCGTAAGCTCGACGCCCGCCTCCTGTGCCTTTAGCGCCAGCAAATCCGCGCAGCTTTCGATTGCCGCCGTGGGGCTGAACGGTTCAGGTGTGATCTCAAAATTGCCGTTCTCAATCTTCGACACATCGAGAATCCCGTTGACGACCGACAGCAGATGACGTCCCGAGTCGTTTATCAATCTCGCGTACTCAAGCTTGCGTTTGGGGTCGAGATCAAACGATTCATTCGTCAGCATGTCGGAGAAGCCGATAATTGCGTTCAGTGGCGTGCGGAGCTCGTGACTCATGGTGGCGATAAACCGGATTTTCGCCGCGCCGGCACGTTCGGACTCCGAACGCGCAATCCCGATCGCGCGCTCCTGTAACTTTCGTTCGCTGATGTCGCGGAGCACGACCACGACCTCGTGCGCGCCGGTACCAGAGACCCCGGGGAAGGCAGCGCATTTCCGCCCAGAGGAACTTACCATCGCCGCGCCGAATGCGAAGTTCGAGTGAACGCTCCTCGTTCAGGCTGGCTGCGTCTGCCAGAGCCGTTAGATAGGCCGGCCGGTCGACGACGTGCAGGCGATCAAACAGACCGTTTCCCAAAAGTTCGCTGGCCTGCACCCCGATCATGGGCTCAGCCGTCCGCGGCACGGACAGCACCGAGCCATTGCGGCCGTGGATCATGATGACATCCGTTATCAAACGCGTGAGCAGGCGGTATCGATCTTCCTCCGCATGAAGCAGCGAGACGCTGGTGCGCATGAACAGTTCGGCACCGAGCCCAAGGCCTGCGGCATAGAGCATGGCGGAAATGATGCTCAGTCCGGCGAGCGTGCTTTGTTGTTCGGCATTGATGACCGCGTGCGGCAACAGCCCGCCTACGTCAAGCACCAGCAAAAGACCGGAAACTGCCAGCGCGCAGCCCGCGGCCAGCGCGATAATCCGGCGCGAGATGGAAAGCGCCGCTTCGAGCGGTACCACTACCAGCCAGATTGCCGCAAACGATGCAATGCCGCCGGTATATATCGCGACGACCGCAGCAAGGCCTATAAGAGCCAATGCGGACAGTGCGTGGGAACTTTCATGGCGACCGGTGCGCGAGAGGAAATAGACGATCAGGATCGGCGCTCCGAACCACGCGAATACGCCAACCTCGAGCGCGGTCGGCACCCCACGAACGACGATGTAGACGGGAAAGCTTGCCAGTACGGCCAGACTGCCGAGCAGACGCGGAGCAATAAAGGTGCGATGGCGGGCGGCAGTCAATGCATCCTTTTGCGCCGAAGGGTGCACCAGCGCATCCACATAACTCCATATTGGTGTGAGGAAACTCACGGCCCCCGTCACACGTCTTACCCGAACAGACGCGTCCCTAATCTTGCTTTTGGGACCTTAGGGTAGAGCCGCTTAAACGAACGCTAAGGTTGACTGCTTGCAAAGCCTGATCTGCGGCTGCAATGACGCCCCCGGCAGGTTCTCACGATCATTCGCGGGGCATGGTGAAATTTCGGTTGTCGAGAGGGCGCGTCCGAATACGGACTACACTTTATTACCGTTGCGGTA
>Ga0306920_100009694_pt1 | contig 12869 bp, 11 predicted proteins | sample flu12Cox44000170_FD_204666 | JGI IMG/M metagenome (GOLD analysis project Ga0306920, IMG submission 204666) | Lab enrichment of tropical soil microbial communities from Luquillo Experimental Forest, Puerto Rico - flux4day.12C.oxic.44.000.170 (v2)... | ecosystem: Environmental > Terrestrial >...
TTTTATCGATGCTGCCGGCACGTAATGGGGCGCGACTTTTGTATATCGCGCCCGAGCAGGTCGAGGCGCTATGGCCACATGTGCATTATCTAATCGAGCACTCAATCTTCCGGTCACAATCAGATTACACGATCGACAATATCAGGACACGCATTAACGACGGCACCGCGCGTCTATGGATCATCTGGAACGAAAAAAAGCCGGAACTGATCGCGGCCGCGACCACTGAGTTCCAACTACTTCCTGATGGGCGCCGTGTGCTGGTCATTGCCCAGTTGGCTGGTCGTGACGTTAATCGGATGAAACGTGACTTCTTCCCCGATCTGGTCCGATACGCCCGCGACGAAAAATGTAGCGCAGTGCGTTGCTACGGGCGGCGTGGATGGTCGCGCTATCTGAAAGACATCGGCTTCGAGGAAGTCTGGATGTGTACTGAAAGGCCACTCTGATGGGCGCAAATACACAGACAACTGACCAAACTACATCCCAGCAGCAGAAGACGACGGGCCAGCAGAACGTCACGACTGGCGGGACGCAGCAGCAGGGGCCGTATGCACCGACCGTTCCGTATTTGAATAATATTCTGTCGCAGATGCAGAACCTGCCGACGTCGATCACGCCGTCGCAGTCTACAGCGCTAGCAGGGTTTCAGTCGCAAGCGAATACAGTGCCAGGGTTCGGATCACTGGCGGCCGGCGCAATTCCTAGCTTCTTCAACACCGGCTCGACGCAACCGCAGATCGGGATGCTGGGACAGGCCAATGCCGATCTACAGGCAAGGCTCTCTCCCTACTTTGGGCAGAACTACACGGACCCACTCACCACTCCAGGCCTCGGCGACACGTTGGGGGCGACGCAACGCGATATCACCAATTCGATTGCTGGCATGTGGTCCGGCGCCGGCCGGCCGCTCAGCACCGCGGGGGGCGGCGCGAGCAATGCAGCAGGCAACTATGCGCTTGCTCGAGGCCTGGCTGCCGGCATGGGACCGCTCGAGACTGCCCAATACAATGCGCTCGCTGCTCAACAGCAGGGTGCCATCAATCAGGCTTTTGGCGGCGAAAGCCAGGCGGCTCAACAGCAGGCGATGCTAGGGCAGATCCCGCTCTCGAATGTCTTGAGCGGCATCCAGGGCGCCGGCGCAATCCCAGGCCTGTGGACCGCGCCTGGCGCGACGGCGCTCACCGGTGCGAACGTCGGCGCCCAGCTGCCGTGGGAAATGCTGCAGCCCTACATGACCAATCTGACCGACCTCGCGCGTCTCGGCGCCACCGGCACGACCACCGGCACGCTGGCCGGCACCACCGCCGGCACCATGACGGGCACCGGTCAAGGCACATCGACGACGACACAGCCCATCAATCCGCTGTCGACCGCGCTCGGCCTAGGCCTAGGCATTGCAGGTCTCGGCATGCCAGGCGGCGGCTCGGTCGGCGGCTCGTTGTTGAGCATGATCCCAGGTCTAAGCGACGAGCGACTGAAGGAAGACATCCATCCGATCGGCATGCTGTTCAATGGTCTGCCGTTCTATCGTTATCGCTTCAAAGACGATGACACGACGCGCACTGGCGTGATGGCGCAGGACGTTGAGAAGGTCATACCAGATGCAGTCCACAATATCGGGCTCTGGAATGGCGGCCCGACCGTCAAGGTGGTCGACTACGCGCGCGCGACTGATCCAACGGCAATGGCGGCATAGGAGCAGACAATGGACGGGCCCTTTGATTGGCTGTCAACGCTCTACAATCCAGCGCCGCTCTCAAGCTCGGCGTTCGGTAGCCTGGGGGCTAGTAACACTGTCGCCGGTAGCAATACCGGACAGGCCTTCAATGACCGCTGGAATACGTTGCTCGGCATCAAGCCACCTAGCCCGCCTCCGCCGCCGGCGCTTCCGCAAGGTATGACGCGCGGGCTTGGGCCAGTCCAGCCTGGTGCTGCCATTCCAGGCATCGGCGCTCCGGTAACGCCACCTGGCGCTCCAATTCCAGGCATTGGGCAACCAGCAAATCAACCAGCGCTTCCGATGCCGATCGGCCCACCTGCCGTGCCACTGCCACCTGTTCGTCCTCCACAGGCCGGTCCTCCTGCCGTGACACCGATGCAAAAGTCGCCTGGCATGTGGCAGGGGCAACAGCAGGCGGCTAATCCATTCCTGCAACAAACCTCGCAAGCGCTGCTGCAGCCGCTGATGAAGCCGAACTTCCAACCGGTCAAATGGATGGTCTGATGACCGACCAAACAAACGGCGGCGCGCCTCCGATTTCGGTGCCGGTGGGCGATGCGAACCTGATCAAGACGTTGCAGCATTTTCTCACAATGGCCGAGCGTGGCCAGATTTGCGGCTGCGCGATCGTCGCGCTCGAGACGATGGGCGGCGTACAAATAGCGCCGGTCGTGCCGCCAAATCCTGGTGCCTTCTATGTGCTGATGGGCGCGCTTACGAGCCTCAGCATGCTTCTTAATATGAAAGTGCAAGAGTTCGCGCAGCAGCGACAGCCTTCATCGATCCTGCGCCCGAATTTAGGGATGCGCTGACATGGCTTTAGAGGACATTTTCGGCCCCCAGGCACAGCAGCAGCTCCCGCTGCCGTGGCGACGCGGTGCCAACAATACGGCGATGGTGCGTGTGCTGGATGCTCCAGCGCAGCCAGGGCCAGGGTCTGATGTGCCGTTGTCCGATCCGGTGCCTGGCGTGCCGCACGGAGCGATCCCAGGATTGCTAGGGGTCGGATCGCCTTCAACTCCGCCTGGAGGTCGCCCTGGCCTGCTTGGTATGGGATCGCCCTGGCGTGGACCTTTTCCATTAGGAACCCATCCCGTGAGTGGCCCCGCCGGCGCGGCTTGGTATGATCCACGATTGTCGCTTGGGCAATACCAAGTAACGGGGCCGAAGCCGGAAAATGCAGCCCTAGCCTTTCCCCACAGCGGCCCCCCTGTTCCTTTGCCATCCAATCCCGCCGCGCTGACCGGCGGCCAGATGCAAGGTACGACCGGTGCCGATTGGGCCGGCCTACCTACGGGCCCGATCACGGCGCCAGAGGCGCAGCCCGAGCCTGAGCGCGTTCCTCTCCCGCGGCCTGATGAGCGGCGCAGCGCAATGGCGCAGGCTCAGGATGGCGGTGGCTTGGGCGGCATTCTCGGCAACTTCCTGCGCAACGCCGGCGGTTTTGTTGATGCCAATCGGATGGCGCTGCTCAACATCGGCGCCGGCATGATGGGGGCACAATCGCTCGGCCAAGGCCTCGGCCGCGGTTTCCAGATGGCGGCGCAGCGCGGAGCGCCGATGGATATCCAGCTGCAGCAGGTCAACAGAACAGCACAATGGCTGCAGCAGCAGTTCCCGAACATGACGCCCCAAGAAGCGATGATGTACGCCAACAATCCGCAGGCCATGCAGCAGATCATGACCTACTCGATGGGCATGCGGCCGATGCAATGGACGCAGATCGGAGAGGATTGGCTAGGCAACAAGCGGTTTGGATTTGTTGATCCTGTAAGCCACCAGATCATTCCATTCGAGGGTTCGAGCCCGATGGGCGGCATGGGCGGTGCCGGTGGCGGCGGCGGCACGATCGGCCAAGGCGGTCCAGCAGAACCTCCGACTGGCGAGGCCGGCGCAACCGGTGCCGGTCCAGATGCTGCTCGGGCTTATCTCAGCCAGTTCCCAAAAGAGATACAAACAGCCGTTGAAGACTATGCTGCTGGTCGCACAATGCCAACGGGCCGTGCCGGTATGATCCAAAACGTCCAACTGATCGCACGAACCTACGGTAGAATTCTGGGCATACCGGTCGACGATAGTTCGTTCTTCGCCCGTAAAAACCAACGTACGCAGTTCGGCGCCACCGGCGCTGGCACTGCTGGTGGGCAAATCAATTTTGCCAACACCTCGATCGGCCACCTTGCCGACATGAGCGACCAGGTGCTGAAACTTCCGAATGTCGGCACCGGCTGGATGGGATGGGCCCCAGGCTCAGCTCAAGTCGCTCACGGCATCAATCGCGCGATGGGTAGCGAAGGCCAATATTCGCCCACTGTGAATGCCTTCAACGACATTCGGGAACGCTATGTCGCTGAAATCACAAAATTCTATTCAGGCAGCCCAGGCGCCGAAGCAGAGCGGCAGCGCGCAATCGATGTCTTCGATAGTGCGAAGACCCCCCAGGAGCTCGCCGCTGCAATTGAGGCCGAGGCCCATCTTATGCGGGCGAAGATGTCGGCTCTAGACTCGCAATGGCGCGACGTACAAGGGCCAGGAACGGCGCCCTTTGTCACCTTGAAACCAGAAAGTGCTGATGCTCTCCGTCGCATTGAAACAAACGTTGCAAAAATTCGCGGGCAACCGGCACCGACTACTCCTCCTGGCGGACAGCTCAAGCCTATGCCGCAGTCAGTGATTGATGATGCCAGGAACGCTCTTAGGCAAAACAAGCCGCGCGATCTCATCATCCAGCGTCTGCAGCAGCAGGGCTACGATCCATCAGGACTTTGATTGATGGGAATGTTTGACGATATTCCCTCCGGCGCGCCAGGTGCTTCAGCCCCGCCAGCTGGTGGCATGTTCGCCGACATTCAGCCGGCCAAGCCGGACTTCGGCTCGGACGCCTACATCAGCTCGATGGCGGCCAAACACAACGTGCCGCCTGGCCTCGTGCATGGCTTGGTGCATAATCAGATGGGCCAGGCCGGTGTCACCAGCGTGCCGCTTGCGGGCGCGCTCACGACCCGCATGGGACCGGCGATGTCCGCGACCTTTGGCGGTGGGGCTCCAGGCGCGACCTGGGGCGAGCGTTACGGGCGCAACCTCGCGCTCGAGCAGGAGGTGCAATCTGACTGGGATGCGGCCCATCCGATCGGCTCGACCGCGGCGCACCTCGCTGGCGGCCTCGCCGGTACCGGCAGTATCGCTGCCAACCTCGGCACGCGCGCGGCCTCAAGCCTCGGTTCCAAACTCCTCGGCATTGTCGAGGGTGGTGCATGGAAGCAAGCGGGAGCTGGCGCGCTATCTGGAACCGCGCTGAACACACTCGATGCGTTGGCGCGCGGGGAACCGATCGGACCGGCGGCCACGACCGGTGGCCTCATCGGGTTTGGTGCTCCGTTTCTTGGGCGCGCTGTAGGCACGCTTGGCCAAGGCGCTGCTCGCTTTGCTCGTGGCGGAACACCGCCATCGGCGCCGCAGAACGTCACGCGCGTCGGTAGCGTCGATGTCCCGATCTCGGGTGGCCAAGCGAGCGGCGATGTCGTGCAGCAAATGCAAGAACAGGGCGCCCTTCGAGGCGCTTTGGGCCAAGGGCCGGCCGATGTGGCCAAGGGGTTCTTTCAGGGCGAACAAGCGCCCGCAGCTGAGCTCGCCCGCGCCAGGATCGGAGAGAGCCTCGACCCCTATCACCAGGCTGTTGCAACCTCGCCGATCGAAGCCGGCGAGATTGTGGGCCAGGACGTCGGCGCGCTCGCTCGGGCATCGAAGGCGAACTATCAAGACCTCTACAAGCAGGCGCTTGCGCTTCCTGGCGAAATCCATGCCGGCGCTTTCGAGGGCATCGGGCAGCGCATCAAGGGCGAGCTCTCGATGTCGCGTAATCCTGTCGTCATCGATGATGTGACGACACCGATCGCCTCACGCATGGTGCAACAGATCGACAACCAGATTAGCCAACTACGGGTGCAGAACCGCGCTAGTCCATTCGGCGCACCAGATCCGCAGCGCATCGTCGGCATCAATCTCGCTGGCATCGACCAGACGCGCAAACAGCTCATCGCGATGGCGCGCGGAGCTCAGGCCGGCTCAGCTGATGCCCGCGCAGTAGGTCGCGTGATCGGCGAATTCGACGGCCAGGTTGAGGACGCTATCGCGGACGGGTTGTTCACAGGCGACGATCGCGCACTCGACTTGCTGCAGGACGCGCGCGCCGCCTATTCGCAGCATCAGAACCTTTTCAAGGCACAAGGGGCTGGTGACGATGTTGGACGCGCGATGGAGCGCATCGTCGGCATGCGTAACCGCGATCCAGCCACGCCGAATGAAATCGCAAACTTTCTCTATGGCGCCGGCAAGGTGGGCAGCAGCGGTTTGTCAGTTCGGCTCGCCGATCACATGCGCGACCTCCTCGGGGCCAATTCCGAAGGATGGTCGGCGATCCGGCAAGGCCTGTGGGCACGGCTCACCCAGGCGACCGAAGGTACCACTGAGATGGGGCCGCAGAAGATAGCCGGTCGCGTCGGCGAATTTCTCAACGGTTCCGGCGCGCCGCTTGCGCAAGCGATGTTCTCGCCGGCCGAGCGCAATATGATGAACCAATATGCGGCGCTGCAGCGTCAGCTCATTCCAGCTGCGGGCGCGGTCAATTATTCAAATACTGCCGGCACATTGCGGATGATATTGGGGCACACCACACGGGCGATCGGCGCCGCGCTAGGTATGGGCATGGGCGACTTTACAGGCGCCATCTTTGGGCACTTTGCAGGACAAGGCGTAACGAAGGCAACGCAGGCGCTGGGTGAGCGCTCGCAGGCCGGTATGATTGCGCGTTCGCTCTATCGCAAGCCGGCTCAGAACGCTGCTGATGCCGCCTTCATCCAGCGGATGGGGGCCCTTGGTTCAGCGGTGGCCAGACCGTTGGCGTTGCCTCCCTCCGTTCCTGCTCTTCAGCAGCAGTAATGGGTGGAAACTTGCGCTCGAGCCACAGGACTAGGCCCATGAGCGCGGCCATAATGCCGAGGCTGATTAAGACACCGGTAGAGAGGCCGAAGCTGAGTGCCCACTTAGACACATAGTACAGAACCACCATTCCAGCCGCCTGTGCCAGAAGCTTGAACAGACGCGGATAGTGGAAGACGGGCTCGCCCCGCCGCACATCTTTGTAGAGCATGGAATTCCCCCCTAGATGAGCGACCAATCCAGCACATTCGACCTCAATGCGCAATACCCTGAATATATCGGGCGCACCGGCACGCTCGAAAGCGGCTGGAACCCGCACAACGTCACCGGCAGCAATCGTGGGCTTTTTCAGTGGGGCCCACCCGAAGAGCGGATGTATGGCATCACCAATTGGCTCGATCGCGGTCAGCAGATTTCGGCACTAAACCAGGAAGCAGGCAGAAATTACAAGGCACTCAATTCGGCACTTGGCCAACCTCCGACCGGAAGCCAGCTCTATCTAGCTCATCAGCAAGGGCTCGGCGGGGCACGGGCCCTGCTCACGGCCGCACCAGATCAGCCCGCTTGGATGGCAGTCCGGCCGTTCTATAAGTCCGATGCCGTCGCGCAGAGGGCGATCAGCGGCAATATTCCCAGCAATCATTACCTGTTCGGCAGCGATCCCAGCAAAGTCAGCGCCGCTGATTTCCGTGGCCTATGGGACGCCAGATACAATCGAACTCCCTACGAACCGAGCGTCGTCGTGGGCAATTATCCGCCCCCTGGAGGGCCCAGTGGTGGCGGGGCGGGCTTGGGTGGCCTAGTCGCGTCCAGCGCGCCTGGAGGCATCCTGGCGATGATGCGAGGCACTGGCGGCGCGCTAGCCAGCGCTGCCCCACCGGCGGCCGGCGAGCCTCCTCCCCCTGCCGCGCCGCCGGCTCCTTCTCAGCAGGGCCAGGGCAACCCCCTCGCAGGCCTCGGCGCGCAGCTCGCGCAGCAGCCCGAGCTCGAGCCGGCGCCCATGATGCAGCTCAGCCCGATGGCGCCCCCAGCGCCGATGATGATGCCTCCGACGACGCCGCCGCTCACGCCGCAGACTGCCATGGCTACTCGCCTGGCGAATATCATCGGCGCCCGCGGCGGCGGGCTTCCTGGTGGCCGGCCGATGCCGCCGACAGTCGCGCAGCGGATCGCGGCGCTGATGGGACGAGGAGTGGTCTGATGGCGAAGGTTACCGCAGCCCCAAAGCTTGAGCGGGTTCTAGCATTACTCAGATATTCTGAGGAGACTGGAGACCTACGTTGGACAGGTTTTGGGCAACAGGGCAGAGGCACACACAAACGGTCAGGCCGCGCTGGTCATGTTCACGCGCCGACGAAGGCAAAGAATAGGCCATACGTTCGGGTGACAATCGATGGCGTGCGCTACATGGCGCATACGCTAATCTGGTACATGCAAACTGGAGAATGGTTGTGGTGCGAAATAGATCATTGCGACGGCAATGGTCTCAACAACAGATGGAACAACTTAAGACGCTGTACGCCATCGCTGAATAATGGCAATCAGCATTTCCGCAGCGACAATACTTCTGGCGCAAAGGGTGTCTGTTACAAAGGCGATGCGTATAGATCACGTCCATGGGTGGCTGTTTGCGAGGGCCGCCATATTGGTTATTTCGCCACCGTCGAAGAAGCCGGTGCAGCATATGATCGCGCTGCTAAAGAAGCATTTGGCGACTTCGCTTTGACGAATAGCTAAAGGAGTACGTGTCATTGCACTCTGGTCATGGTCGAAGACGCCGGCGAACAACGCAACGGCTGACACCAGTATGAATTGGGCTGAGGGTATGGCCCCGAGCCTAATCAACGACAATATCCGCGCGATGATGGCGAGGATTGCCGAATGGCGCGACGATATGTCGGGCGTGCTGACGACCACCGGCACCGGCTTGCCTTACAATCTGACAACCAATCAAGGCCTGTCGACGCCGACGCCAATGACTGGCCAGGCGATTGCTTTTAGCGTCAATATCGCAAGCCCGCTAAATGCGACCTTGGCGGTCGATGGTGGGAGTTCGTATCCGCTCAGAGTTGGGGGCGCTGGAGTTCTCGCGGGCGATTTGGTTATCGGCTTCCCATACACTGCGGTTTTTAGCGGCACGGCTTGGCTGCTGCGTGACTTCTATTCGCTGCCGCCATCGCCGGCCTTGATCCCGATCGGCGGCCTCATCGATTGGACGAGCGCAACGCCGCCGACCAATTTTGCTTTCGCAAACGGCCAGTTTATTCCGCAATCGACTTACAACGCACTTTATGTCTTGTTCGGCCCAAATCGGTTTGCCACTGATGTCGGTGCTACGTTCGCGCTTCCAGACCTCAATGGCCGCGTCGTCGCCGGTCTCGACAACATGGGAGCCGGCGGCAGCGGTGCGGTCCGCATCAACGGCGCTGGCGGCATCAGCGGCGCCTTGGCATCAGCCGGCGGCTACAACACCCATTCACAGACGATCCCTGAAACGCCCGTGCATTATCATTGGGGCCGCAATGACGGCGGGGCGAGCCCAGGCACTATGAACAACATTAGTTCTGCATTTGCTTCGACTTCCCATATCAGCATCACAGACACCCACACACATAGCCTTCCAGGCATTGGATTTGCCGATATTTGGGCGCAGGCCGGTTTTGCAGGACAAGCCGGCACTGGGATTGGGCTGGTAGCAACACCCTGGCCAAGCGCCACTCTTGGCACAAATGCGGGTGCTGTTACTGCAGCCTTGGACAATGCTGCGCTCGCCAGCACGCTCGCCAACAACACCTACGTCGGCAACGGCACTGATTTGTCCGGAACATTCTCAGCCGGAACTGCAATGTCGTTCATGCAGCCCACCATGTGCCTCTACAAGATCATCCGGATCCTCTGATGCCTATCCGCACCGACTGGGGCGACCTGCGCGAGAGCGCGATCGAATTGCGTGCGCAGAAGCAGGGTCCGCTGATCGGCACTTCGGTGCAGCAGGACCTGCTGCAGATTGCCAGCGCCGGCTATGTCCTGGTGCCGCCTCCGATCGATGGCAACCTGTACGGCGTGACCAACGCTGCATGGGTTAGCGGCGGACAGATGATAAACCCTCTGACGATCGCACCACAAATCAGCGGCCACAACGCCACCATCACTCTCAACAAGCCGCTGCCGGCCGGCACCGCTGCCGATCAGATCATTGGTCAGAGTGGTGGCAGCAATCGGTGGGCTCTTCTCCTGGGTGATACTGCGGCAGAGACTGGGAGCAACGCAGGATCAAATTTACAACTCATAGCCTTCAACGATGCCGGCAGCCAGATCAGCAATCCTCTAGAAATCATTCGCGCGACTGGACAAACTATTGTTAATGGCAATCTGAATATTGTAGGCACAAGCAACGGTTTTGAGATCATTCCGAGCGCCTATGATGCATTCATCAATCTGCAAAAACCTGCCGCTGGTTATGCTGACATTATCTATGCTTACACCGGCGCCAATCTGCGATGGACGCTACAGCTTGGCGACCGCTCCAACGAAACCGGCAGCGATACCGGTTCTAACTTCCTGATCCAGAACTATCACGACAACGGAACGCTGATTGATACCCCACTGACGATCATCCGCGCGACCGGCGGCGCCACCTTCTCGAGCACTCTCAACGTCACCGGTGCCACGACGCTCAGCAGCACCCTCAGCGTCACCGGCGCCTCTACCTTCAATGGTACCGTCACTTTCAACAGTGGCGTCAATTTCGATGGCTCGCCGGTTACCATCTCGCCGGCATCCGGGAACAGCGCGCTCGTTCTCAACAAGCCGGCATCCGGTCAAGCCGATCAGGTCATCGGCCAGACCGCAGGCCTCAACAGGTGGGCGGTTGTGGCTGGCGATAGCTCGGCCGAAAGCACTGGCAACGCCGGCTCCAATTTCGTGATCAACAATTACACCGATGCCGGCGCGCTGATCGACACGCCATTCCAGATCAATCGCGCGACACAGGCCGCGACGTTCAAGGGCCCTAGTGTCACCATCAATGCTTTAGCGGCAGCTTCTGCTTCTATCTATCTCAACAAGGCCGTATCCGGCCAGATCAACAGGATCATGGGCGAGACGAACGGCTTGTTCCGTTGGGAGATACAGCCTGGGAATGGAGCGCCTGAGAGCACCGGCAATGCCGGCTCAGACTTCGGCATCTATCGATACAACGATGCCGGCAGCCTCATTGATGGTCCGCTTGTCATCACCCGCTCGACTGCCAATGTCGTCCTATCAAATAATCTACAGGTTGGTTCAACCGCCCTTGGCGCCGGCACTAGCGGATATGTATTTAGTACTGCCATCACCATTGCGCCTGGGAGTGGCGGCTTTCAGTTCAACAGCTATTCAAATACGTATTGGCAGAATGGTTTCGCCGCAACCACCTACCTTGATAATGCTTCAGGTGCTTGGAGCCTCGTGCTTGCTGCCAGCGGCACCGCCGGCACGACACCGGTATATAATCAGGGCTCAATTTCGCTTGCGCAGGGCGGTGCATTCTCGACCAGCGGCAGTGCCACTATCGCCGGCATCCTTCGAGACACTGGTTCCCGCATCATTAGCCAGGGTGTTGCCAATAATCCATCGATCGGTTCTTTGGACACCAATGCTGGTGGGTATGCCGCCGGCTTTTTTGCCTCGCAATCAACAACACGCATGTACTTCGCCAACCTGGATGGCAGCGGCAACTATGTTTCCACCTTGGGATTTTTCAGTTCCGGTGGAGCGTTGTATACGCAAGCTTTAATCCAATCCGGTACAGCAGGAGGCGGTGATGGCTTCTATGCCAATGGCAATTTTCCGTCCGGCGGCAACACCTACACGACATGGTTTGGCGATACCGGAAATACGGTCGGCATTGGCGGCATCTATAATCAGCCATATAACGTGCCAGGGACCGTCTATGCCATCAGATGGGTGATCAACGGACAGGCCTATGACTTCCGCCACGACGGCAACGCGGCCAAGCCTGGGGGCGGTGCGTGGATCGCAGTCTCGGATGAGCGCATTAAGACGGTGACTGGCGACTACACCGCGGGGCTGGCCGAGATCGAGCAACTCAATCCGGTCCGCTATACCTATCTCGGCAACGACACGTCGGTGCCTCCAAGCAACAGCGCGGCAATGCCGTCGCCCGATCCGCCGGAACCAATACCGGCGCCCGCTGACGAGCCTCCGCTGGTTCCGCCTTATCCAAACAGCCCTCACTACACCATGGCGACAACCGGCAAATCGTTCGTAGGACTCGTCGCCCAAGCTGTCGAAGGCGTGATGCCCGAACTGATCGCGGCCAAGCATGCTGGCTACATCAACGGCGTCAAGGTTGACGATCTGCTCCACCTCGATCCAGGGCCACTCACATTTGCGCTGATCAATGCGGTGAAGGAGCTCAGCAAGCGGGTGAAGGCGCTTGAGCTCGGGCAGGGCGGCGGCCCGCAGACGGCGCCTTAGTCCTCACCAAGGATTGCCGCGAGCCGCGCCTGCGAGCGGGCGATCTCAGCCTCGCTGTAGGGGCAGTCGGTGCGGTCGGCGCGCTCTTCGGCCTCCTCGGCCTCGCGCACCTCGAGCTCCTCGGTCGTGGCATAGTCGAGCCCCTTGAGCTCGTGCGACCAGTAGGCATCGGCGGCTGCGGGGGCGCTCGGCCAGGTCGACATCGACCAGCGGACCAGACCATCGCGCTGCAGGCAGATACGCCAGGCTCCGCTCGACATCCGGACCGCTTCGGCGCGGAGGTCCGAGCCACTGGCAATCGGCACGCTTTTGGTATATCCATCGGGCATGACGAGAACTCCACATCAGTCGCCCCGCCGCAGATACGATATCCCCATCCAGATGAGGGTCAATCGCCCCTGGCTCCAGCGCGTCGACAACTGGCGAAAGAAACAGCCAGAGCTGTGGAACCTCACCGCAGCTGTCCGCGAGTTGGTCGACCGCGGCCTCAAGGTGAAGGTCACACGAAGGACATGATCCAGAGCTAAGCGTATTGCTTCTTGACCGAGGTTAACTCAGGGCCGCCTTTCCAGACGCGGCCCTTTTTGTTTGGCTTCATCCTGGCCGCCCTTGGGGCTGATGTGGAAGGCGCGGTAGCCCTCGCTGGTCATCCTGTTAAAGGTCTCCCTCGCCACCCTGATCGAGGTCTCGTCCGCGGCATCCCAATGGACCTCGGTGTGGCCCGATC
>Ga0306920_100009696_pt1 | contig 12869 bp, 8 predicted proteins | sample flu12Cox44000170_FD_204666 | JGI IMG/M metagenome (GOLD analysis project Ga0306920, IMG submission 204666) | Lab enrichment of tropical soil microbial communities from Luquillo Experimental Forest, Puerto Rico - flux4day.12C.oxic.44.000.170 (v2)... | ecosystem: Environmental > Terrestrial >...
CCTGCCATCACAGCAGCTATTCACCGACCGGTGGGTCTGCATCGTCGCCGCCGACCATCCCGCCATCGGGGAGAAGCTGACCATGGCCGACCTCGAGCGGCTGCCGATGGTAGTTACTTACCAGACACCGACCGCATACACGCCCGCGGGCAAGCAACTCAGCATCCTGGGCGTGCAGCCCCAGGTGCAGCTCGTAACGGAGACCTTCCTGGCCCTGCCGTTTCTCGTCGCCGCCAGCAACGGCGTGGCGCTGATCCAGGAACGGCTGGCGCGCCAGCTCACTCCGGCCGTCCCGATCCGCGTCCTGCCCTGTCCTTTCGACGTTGCGCCGCTCATGGAGGCGCTGTGGTGGCATCCCATGTACAGCCGGGACGCCGGGCACCGCTGGCTGCTCCAGCTGTTCACCGAGGCCGCGCGGTCCGTGCACGCCGGGACGGACTGAAGATTCCGGTTCATCATCAATCTGGCCGATACCGCCTATTGGCAATGTCGTCTTCCCTGGCGCGGCGAGAGCCACCGATGCTGATGGGAAGCCAACGAACATTGCTGAAAGGGGCGCCCGCGATGGCGCAGATCATCCTCGATCACGTGGAAAAGGCCTATTCGGGCGGCGTGAAGGCCGTCGATGGCCTCAGCCTGGACATCGCCGACGGCGAGTTCATGGTGCTGGTCGGCCCGTCGGGGTGCGGCAAGTCGACTGCGCTGCGGTCGATCGCAGGCCTGGAGGAGATCACCGGCGGCACCATCTCCATTGGCGACCGGGTGGTCAACGACCTGCCGCCCAAGGACCGCGACATCGCCATGGTGTTCCAGAACTACGCCCTGTACCCGCACATGACCGTCGAGCAGAACCTGGCGTTCGGGCTGCAGCTGCGCAAGACCCCGAAAGCCGAGATCGCCCGCCGGACCGGCGAGGCCGCCAAGATGCTCGGCCTGGAGCCGTACCTCAAGCGCAAGCCGGCCGCGCTGTCCGGCGGGCAGCGGCAGCGGGTCGCGATGGGCCGGGCCATCGTCCGCGAGCCGCAGGCGTTCTTGATGGACGAGCCATTGAGCAACCTGGACGCCAAGCTGCGGGTCTCGATGCGGGCCTCGCTTAACCAGCTGCACGAGCGGCTCGGGGTGACTACCGTGTACGTGACCCATGACCAGGTCGAGGCGATGACGCTGGGAGACCGGGTGTGCGTCTTGCGAGACGGGCGGCTGCAGCAGGTCGACACCCCGCAGGCGCTGTTCGAGGCGCCGGTGAACCTGTTCGTGGCCGGGTTCATCGGCTCCCCGGCGATGAACTTCGTCACCGCGGACCTGGTCCGCGACGACGGGCCGGCGGTCACGTTCGCCGGCTACACGCTGCGGGTCCCGCCGCAGATCCTGGACGCCAAGCCGGGCCTGGCGGATTACTTCGGCAAGAAGGTCATCCTGGGCATCCGCCCGTCCGATTTCGAGGATGCCAGCCTCGGCCAGGCCGGCCGGGGGACGATGCGTGTCACTGCTGGCGTCACGGAGGAGCTCGGCAGCGAGATCATGGTGATCTTCACCATCGACGCGCCGCACGTCGAGCACGCCGCCATCGTGGCCGCCGAGGAAGCGGCCGCCGAGGACGAAGCTGAGGCCACGGCTGCCCTGGTCGGCGGCAAGTCGCTGTGGACGGCCCGAGTGTCCAAGGAGAGCCGGGTCCGGCACGGCCAGCCGCTCGAACTGGCCGTCGATACGCGCTACCTGCAGTTCTTCGACCCAGGCAGCGGCCTGTCCATCGGCCACCCCGAGGCCGCGTCGGCGAGATAAGTGGCTCAGCCCGCAGCGCGATAGCGGAAGTCGCTGAAAGTCACGGCGCCGCGGCCGGCGGCGAATAGTGCCGGGCGCAGGCTGAGCAAGTCGCTGGCTGTGTTGGCGTTATAGCCGCTTGTCTCGAAGCGCACGCCGTGCCGGGTCCAGTCCCTGCCGTCGGCGCTGTGGAAGAACGTCACGATGTGATGGTCGTTCCTGATCCGCAGGTGCAGCGAATCAGAGGGCGCGACCGGCTCCCGCCAGTGGCTGCGGTGCCCACCGCTGTAGGTAGTCATCGCTGTGCCGTCCCAGCCCATGCCGAGGAACAGGGCGCGGTTGAAGAACAGCAGCAGTCCGCCGTACGCACCGGGCTCGATTCGGGACACGGTGACCTCGACCTCGTACCCACGGTCCCCGGCGGGCACGGTCAGCGGGGACGCGTCCGACGGGGCGGTTCCCTTCCCGGACAGGCGGAGCGCGCCGCCGCCGAACCGGACACGAGCCGTTTCGTCGCGGGCCGGCGCGTAGAAGGTCCACTGAGGCCCGAGCGCGGGACCGGCCAGCGGATCGGACATCGGCATCCCGCGATGTTGCCCGGGCCGGGAGGCCGGCTTGCGAATCGGGTCTGACAGGTCGCCGCCCGTCGCCCGGAACCAGCCGTCATCGGTCCACTCGACGGGTTCCAGCAGCACCTGGCGGCCGAGCGTCCGGAAGCCGTGCTCGTAGCCGTGGTACATGAGCCACCAGCCGCCGTCAGGTCCTTCGACCGCGGTCGCGTGACCGCGCGACCACCACGCCTCATCCGCGCTGCGGGTGCGCACGACCGGGTTCGCCGGGTCGTCCTCCCACGGGCCGTGCACGGACCGGGACCTGGCCACGGTCACCATGTGGCCCGTCGGCGGCCCGGCCGTGCCGCCGACCGCGCTGACCAGGTAGAACCAGTCCCCGCGGCGGAAGAGCTTGGGCCCTTCCAGGGCGTACGCCTCGGTCACCCAGTCGTCCGGGTAGCGCCAGCCGTCATAGACGTGCTCGACCGGTCCGTCGGTGACCAGGCCGTCGTCGGTGAGCCTGGCCCGGCGCACCCCGTTCAGGAACAGGTAACGCCTTCCGTCTTCTCCGGTTACGTGCCCGGGGTCAATGGCGTCGGTGATACCGAGGTCGACGGGCTCGCTCCACGGGCCCTCTATGCGGTCGGCGTGGATGACGAAGATCCGCGGGGCCGGCCCGAACTCCGGTGCCCACGGCGACGGGATGAACGGGATGTAGATGAAGTAGCGGCCGTCATGCTTGACCAGGTCGACCGCGAAGACCGTGGTGAGCGGCCGCGGCAGGGCGAAGGTGAGCGGAGCCCAGTTCACTAGATCCCGCGAGTGATGGATCAGGAGGCCCGGCGACGCGTCGAAGGACGAGGTCGTGAGGAAGTAGTCCGCGCCGTCCTTCAGCACGGTCGGATCCGGGAAGTCGCCGGCCAGCACAGGATTGCGGTATGTCCCGTCGCCCAGGTCGGCGGTCCGCCGCCCTTCCAGGCCAGTGCCCCAGGCAGGCTTCGGTCGCATCATCGTCCTTCCGCAGGTATCAGCGCCAAGGCTTGGATAAACTCCAATTTTGGATATACTACAAATATGCCGACCGCAACGCCAGTCAAGTCACCATTGCGTGATCGCAGGCGGGCCGCCGTCGAGCGCATCGCCCTCGATCTCGCGCTCGAGCACGGCTATGACGCCGTGACGGTCGAGATGATCTGCGACGCCGCCCTGGTGTCGATGAGCACCTTCTTCAACTACTTCGGCTCCAAGGACCGGGCCGTGCTGGGGCCCGAGCCGCAGCCGCTCGACGGGCAGCGCCTAGCCGCCTTCGCGGCGGGTCACGGCGACGCGCTCACCGATCTGCTGCGGCTGATCGTCGCGGACTGGCCCGATGACCCGGCCGAGCGTGAGCTCATCCTCAAGCGCCTGGACCTCACTGAGCGCACCCCCGCTCTGCGCGCCGCTCACATCGCCCGTCTCGACCGGGCCAGTGAGCAGGTCGAACAGGCCGCCCTGCGCCGCCTCGGCCGCGAGCGAGCAACGGATACGAGCGAACGGGCGAAGATGCTCGTCTCCCTCAGCCACGCGGCCATGCACTGGATGCTCGGCCGGCTCCGGGTCGAGCCGGCCATTTCGTGGCATAACCTGGTCGACCGCGCGGTCACGGTGCTCCGCGACGTCGCGGGAGGGCGGGAGTGACCGTGCCGACAGCCGGCCAGCGTCGGCTCCGGCTCATCATGGCGGCGCTGGTGGCCGCGGTCCTGCTCTCGAGCCTGGACGGGATGATCTTCAACACGGCGCTGCCCACGATCGTCGGCCAGCTGCACGGTATCGCGCGCATGTCCTGGGTGCCGACCGCGTACCTCCTCACGACCGCGATCACGATGCCCGTCTACGGAAAGCTCGGCGACCTGGTCGGCCGCAAGTGGCTGTTCGTCGTGGCGCTCGCGCTCTTCCTGTCCGGCAGCATCGTTGGCGGGCTGGCCGGCTCGATGCCCGTGCTCATCGCGGGCCGCGCCGTCCAGGGCCTCGGTGCCGGCGGCCTGATGGTGCTCGCGCAGGCCATCATCGCTGACGTCGTCCCGCCGCGGGAACGTGGCCGCTACATGGCCGTCGTCGGCAGTGTCTTCATCTTCTCGTCAGTGGCCGGCCCCCTGCTCGGGGGCTGGTTCACCACCACCATCGGATGGCGGTGGGCGTTCTGGATGAACGTGCCGATCGCGGTGCTGGCCATCGTGGCAGCGATCACCCTGCTGCATCCGGCCCGCGCGACCGGGCGCCCGAGGGTCGACGTGCCGGGGATCGCGCTCATGTCGGTCGCGGTAACCGGCCTGATCGCGCTCACCTCGTTCGGCGGCCGCACCATGGCCTGGACGTCGGCTCCGGCGCTGGCGCTCGGTGCGGTCGCGGTGCTCGCCACGGCGGGCTTCGTCGTGGCTGAACGGCGGGCCCGCGAGCCGCTCATTCCGCTCCGCCTGCTAGCCGATCGTGACTTCGTGCTGGCCACGGTGGGCGGCCTGTGCGGCGCGCTGGCCATGTTCGGCGCGGCCGGATACCTGCCCACTTACCTGCAGATGGTGGACGGCCTCAGGCCGGCCATCGCCGGGCTGTTCATGGTGCCGATGGTGGCTGGTATCGGCACCACGAGCTTCATCTCGGGTCACGTGATGAGCCGCACCGGCCGGTACGCATGGATGCCAGTGACCGGGGCCGCCGTCGTGGCCGCCGCACTCGTCCTGCTGTCGCTGCTGCGGGTGTCGACCCCGCCCTGGGTGGTCGGCGCGGGCGCGTACCTGTTCGGCGCCGGGATGGGGTTCGGCATGCAGACCCTGACGATCGTGGCACAGAACGCGTTTCCCGCCGAGGTCGGCACGGCCACCGCCTCGTTCGCGTTCTTCCGCGAGATCGGAGCCGCGCTCGGTGCCGCTGCGGTCGGCGGTCTGTTCGCGGCACGGCTAACCGATCTTCTCGGCGCGCGGCTGCCCGCGCGCCTAGGCGAAGCGCACTCGCTAACCCCCGAGTTGGTCGCCACCTTGCCGGCTGACCTCCGCGAGCACGTCGCCGGCGCGTACCACGACGCGCTGACGCCCGTCTTCCTGGGCCTCGCGCCGATGATGCTGGCAGCCGCGATCCTGCTGTTGTTCGTGCGGGAGCGGCCCGTCGGCACCGTGCATGCGGCCGAGTCGGCTCGCGAGTTTCAGACGGCTAAAGAGCTCGCTCCCCGTGGAGGTAAGTCCTGATGCGAGAGGAACTGGAAGCAGTATGGGCGGGACTCGCCGAACCGCCGGATGAGGCCAGGCCGCGGGCCTGGTGGCACTGGATGGACGGCAACATCGACGCCGACGGCATCCGCCTCGACCTCGAATGGCTGCACGGCGTTGGCGTCCGCGGCGTCCAGATGTTCGACGGCGGGATGGGTACGCCGCTCGTCGTCCCGGACAAGGTTGAGTTCGGATCAGCGAAATGGCAGGAAGCACTGCATCTGGCCAAGGCCACCGCCCGGCGGCTCGGGCTGGAGTTCGCCGTCGCGACCTCGCCAGGCTGGAGCGCCGCGGGCGGCCCATGGGTGAGACCTGAGGACGCCATGAAGAAGGTGGTCTGGTCCGAAACCGTGGTGACTGGAGGCGCCGTCGTTGAGGTGGCGCTGCCGCCCCTGCCGGACGCGGCCGGCCCGTTCCAAGATCTCCCCCGCTGGGGGAACGATCCGGAAAGGGACCGCTTCTGCCAGGACTGGGTGACGATCGCGGTACCGAACGGTCCGGCGCAGCACGTACTCCGGCCGGCCACCGTCACCGCGTCGTCGCCGATCGACCGGCCCGAGGGGCTCACCAACGGGCACCACGCGGACGTGGTCGTGTTGCCGCGCGACCCGGACCGACCGTCCTCCGCGTGGATCGAGCAGGGGTTCGCCTCACCCGTTACAGTCTCTGCCGTGACCGTGGGCCTGCCGGGGCCGAGCGGCTTTGGCGCGGCGCCGCCGCCGCACGCCGTCCTCGAGGCGAGCGAAGACGGCGGTGCCTGGACGGTCGTCGCCGACCTGCCCGCCTCGGCCGTCCCGGTGCGGACTGCGGCGTTCCCGCTGGTAACGGCGGCGCGCTTCCGGCTCGTCCTGTCCGGCGGGACCGCGGCCGACGCGCTGCCGCGGCTCGCCGCGGGAGTCAGGCTGCCGCCCGTCCTCCGGCGCGTGAGCGAATTCAAGGTGAGCCAATTCGCCCTGTATCCCGGGGGGCGCATACACCAGGGTGAACTCAAGGCGGGCTTCGGCGCGGCCTCGGACTACTACGCGCTCGACGCCAGCGAGTACCCGGATCCGCACGCTATTGACCCGGGCAGCGTCCTGGATCTCACCACGCAACTCGGCGCGGACGGCGTGCTGCGCTGGGAGGCACCCCCCGGGGAATGGCGCGTGCTGCGGTTCGGCGCGTCGCTGACCGGGCAGACGAACGGGCCTGCCTCACCCGAAGCAACCGGCCTGGAGGTGGACAAACTCGACACAGAGCCGGTCCGGCGCTACTTCGACACGTACCTCGGCCTGATCGAACCCGGTCTCGACGCCCTGCTGAGCGACAGCATCGAATCAGGACCGCAGAACTGGACCGACCGGATCCGCGAGCGGTTCGCGACGCTGCGAGGTTACGATCCGCTGCCCTGGCTGCCGACCCTGGCAGGGCTCGTGGTGGGCGACGCAGCATCATCGGACCGGTTCCTGTACGACTACCGCCGCACTCTCGGCGATCTCCTGGTCAGCGAGTACTACGCCACCATCGCCGGGATCGCCCGCTCGCGCGGGCTCACCTACTACGCGGAGGCGCTGGAGGACCATCGCCCGCAACTCGGGGACGACCTCGCCATACGCGCCCAGGCTGACGTGCCCATGGGAGCAATGTGGCTCTTCGACCCAGGCTCCGGCTCACCCAACCCGACCTACGTCGCCGACCTGAAAGGGGCGTCCTCAGTGGCGCACGTCTACGGCAAGCCGTGGACCGGCGCGGAATCGATGACTGCCTTCCACAGGCCGTGGAGCTACACTCCCCGACGGCTCAAGCACATCGCCGATCTCGAGCTCGCGCTCGGCGTGACACGGTTCTGCATCCACACCTCACCGCACCAGCCCGCCCAGGCGCCGCCGCCGGGAATCGGGCTGGCGCCATTCCTCGGCCAGGTGTTCGTACGGACCGAGCCCTGGGCAGGCCTCGCCCGTCCTTGGGTGGATTACCTCGCCCGATGCTCCTACCTGCTCAACCAGGGGCTGCCTGCGGTCGACGTGGCCGTGTTCGTCGGCGAGGAGGCTCCTCTCACGGCCCTGTACGGAGATCAGGCCGACCGCTCGGTGCCCGTCGGTTTCGGATTCGACTACGTGGGCCTGGACGGGCTCGAGGAATGCGTGACCGTCCAGGACGGGGTGATCGTCGTGGGCGGCGCCCGCTACCGCGCGCTCTACCTGGGTGGCTCGAGCCACCGCATGACCCTCCGGGCCCTGCGCCGGATCAAGGCGCTGCTGGACGAGGGGGCAACGGTCATCGGGTCGCGGCCGGGCTCCTCCCCATCGCTCGCCGACGATCCCGCGGAGCACGCGCGAGTCGTCCGGGACCTCTGGGACGCCGGCGAGCACGCCGGGCGGCTCATCGGCACGGCGGATCTGGCCCGCGCCCTGGGCGAGCTGGGGCTGGTCCCGAGCCGGACGGTGACGGGTGCGGACCTGCTGCGGACCGGCCGCCGGATCGGGAACGCCGAGCTGACGTTCCTGGCCAATCCGAAGCCGGAGCCGGTCGCGGCGACGGTGCACACGGCAACCCCGCTGGTGAGCTGGAATCCGGTGACGGCTCGCCGCGAGGCGCTGCCCGTGGTGCGCCGCCCGGAGTCCGGCGGCTACGAGTACCGCCTCGACCTCGCTCCGCTCGAGTCCGTCGTGCTGGCCGACGGCCAGGACGAGCGGCTTGCGGTGCGCTCGGCCGCCCCGCTGGCGGAACTACGGATGGCCGACGCGTGGGAGCTCACGCTGCCCGGGCGCGCGGCGATCCGGCTGGAGCACGGACCGGTCCCGTGGACCGAGCTCGGCGAAGAAGGGTTCGCGGGCGTCGGCGCCTACGCCAGTCACGTTGACATTGATCCTGTCTTCCTGGGCGACCGCAGGGTCCTGGCGGCGTTCGGCGACGTGGGTGACGTCGCCCGGGTGCTGGTGAACGGGGCCGACTGCGGGATCACCTGGACAGCCCCGTTCGAGGTGGACATCACCGGGGCGCTCCGGCCGGGCCGCAACGCCGTCGTGGTGGAGGTCGCGAACGCGTGGATGAACCGGCTCATCGCCGAGGCGCGCCAGCCGACCGGGAAGATCTTCGCACCGGTCGCCGACGTCTACGAACCGCAGGCCGAGATCCGGCCAGCGGGCCTGAGCGGTCCCGTCGTGCTCCGGGCTTACGCGCCATGAGCCGCGTCGAAGCGCTGCTGGGGTCGATGACCTGGGACGAGAAGCTCGCGCAGATGCAGGTTGTGTTCAAGCCGGATCCGGCCCAGGTCGAGCGGTGGGTGCGGGCGGGCGTCGGGGCGGTCTTCTGGCCGCGCAGCGCCGCGGCGGTCAATGCGCTGCAGCGGGTCGCCGTCAAGCAGACCCGGCTGGGCATCCCGCTGCTGGTCGGCCTGGACGTGATCCACGGTCAGCGCACGATTGCCCCTACTCCCCTGGCCCTGGCCAGCAGCTTCGACCCCGAGGTTGCCGAAGGCACCGCCCGGCTCGCCGCGGGTGAGGCGGCGTCGGGCGGAGTGAACTGGACCTTCTCCCCGATGATCGACGTCAGCCGCGATCCGCGGTGGGGCCGGGTGGTCGAGGGTTTCGGCGAAGACCCATACCTGACCGCCGTGATGGGGGCGGCGATGATCCGGGGCTACCAAGGTGATGACCTTCGCGAACCGGGCCGCATCGCCGCGACCGCGAAGCACTTCGTCGGCTACGGCCACGCCGAAGGCGGCCGGGACTACAACACGGCCGACATGTCGGAGCATCGCCTCCGGAACGTCTACCTCGAGCCTTTCCGCGCCGCCACGGCGGCCGGGGTGGCGTCGGTGATGGCTGCGTTCAACACGATCGGCGGCAAGCCGATGCACGCGCACCGGGGTCTCCTCACCGACGTCCTCAAGGACGAGTGGGGGATGCGCGGTGTCATCGTCGGCGACGCCGACGGCGTCGGCAACCTGGTCCCGCATGGCGTCGCCGAGGACCTGCTCGACGCGGTGCGGCAGTCGGTGCGGGCCGGCATCGACGTCGAGATGGGCGGCAGCCTGACCGATGCCGACGGCCATGCTCTCCTCACGCCCGGGCAGCTGCCGGAGGATCGCGTCGACGACGCCGTCCGCCGCATCCTCACGCTCAAGGCCAGGCTCGGCCTGTTCGATCGGCCGTACGTGCCGGAGGGCGAGGAGATCACCGAACCGACGCGCCAGGCACGGGCGCAGGTGCGCGCCGCAGCCGTGCGGTCGACTGTGCTGCTGAAGAACGACGGCACCCTGCCGATAACTCCAGGCGGCAGGATCCTGCTGACCGGACCGTACGCCACCTCCACCGACCACCTCGGCGCCTGGACGCAGAGTTTCGCCGCACCGGCCGGCTCGATCGCCGACGAGCTGATCAGCAGGTACCCACGCGCGGAATTCACCGTGGAACAAGGCGTCGGCTTCTATGACGAGGACCCGGCGGACCTCCGTGCGGTCGAGACGGCCGGGGCCAGCCACGACCTCGTGCTCGTGTTCGCCGGGGAGCCGTCGTACCTGTCCGGGGAAGCGGCCTCGCGCAGTGACCTCCGGCTGCCCGGCCGGCAGGAAGAGCTCATCCGCACGGTAGCCGCCACGGGCATCCCGTTCGTCGTCGTGCTCCTGAACGGGCGTCCACCGGTCACGTCCGGCTGGATCGACGTCGCTCCGGCCGTGCTGGAGGCCTGGCATCTCGGCACCGAAGCGCCTGCCGCCATCGCGGACCTGCTGACTGGTATCGCGGAACCGGCCGGGCGGCTCCCGATGTCGTTTCCCCGCAGCACCGGGCAGGTCCCGATCTACTATGCCCACGAGAACACGGGGCGTCCCGCGACCACGAGCGGGACGATGCGCTATGAAGCCGTCGACATCGGCCTGGCCGGCCCGGACAACGTCACCGAGAAGTACACGTCCAAGTACCTCGACCTGGAGCTCGGTCCGCAGTTCGCCTTCGGCCACGGCGGCGGCTACACCACCTTCCGTCACGCGAACGTGACGTTGTCCGCCGACAGCCTTCCGCTGGCCGCGCTCGAGAACGGCGAGCAGGTGGAGGTGAGCGTCAACGTCACCAATACCGGTGGCCGCGACGGCGACGAGGTCGTCCAGCTCTACGTGCGGGATCTGGTCTCCTCGGTGGCCCAGCCGGTCCGTCGCCTGGTCGCGTTCGCCCGCCGTCATATCCGCGTTGGTCAGACGATCACGGTCAGCTTCAGGCTCGACCTGGAGCAGCTCGGCTTCTGGGACGCCGAGGCGCATCCGGCCCGGTTCGTCGTGGAGCCCGGCACGTTCGGCCTCTACATTGGCGGCAGTCTGCATGCCACCCAGGAGCTGGTCTTCGAGGTCGTCTCGTCAGACGATTGACGAGAGGATCCGGCGCTCGAGCTGAAGATGACGCGCCACCTGCTCCTCAGCGTCGTCAAGGTGGAAGGCGTGTCCCTCGTACTCAGACATCAGGACACCTTCGAAGCCTGACGCCACGATGTCGGTGAGCAGCTTACCGAGAGGGATCTGCTGATCCGTCAGGTCCTCGCCGACGTGGTAGAACTTCGAGTGGAAGTAGAGCGACCACGGCAGCAGCGTCCGGAAACCGTCCAGGTCGGCGGGGCCGAACGACAAGAAGCCGAAGAATTCCGCGATGGCCGCTCGCTCCGCGTTTCCCCCGCCGCGGGCGCGCACGTCGTCCCACATCTGAAGCTCCGAGACGCCGGAGTGACGATTCGCGATGACATAGTCGAGCAGGTCCTGACGCGCGCCCATCGCGAGCAGCCGCTGGATCGCCGGCTGCGCCGGCCTCTCGATGAAGCAGCCGAAGTCGGGGACGAATCCGAGCCGGGCGCTGCCGATGTCCTCGTACCGGGACAGCAGCCGCTGGATGTCCTCGTCGCTGGGGCGGGAGGGGGCGTGCACCTCGATCCCGATGCTGATGTCGTAGTTCTCGGCGAGCTGAGCTGCCGGCTCCAGGAGGTGCTCGGGGATGTGCCCGGCCCTCAGGTAGCGGCATCCAAGGTCGCGCGCCGTCATGAGGTCAGCGGTCAGGTCGAGGATTACATCCTCGTCGGTGGGTGTGTGGCCGGAGACGCGACCGCTGTCGATGTAGCCGCCGTAGCTGAAGGGCACGCATCCGTGCGCCTGAGCGGCGCCCAGGACGCGGTCGACTTCGGCGGCCCGTGGGCGCGGATACTGGTCGAACACCTGGGCGCCGACGATTTCGAATTGCCGCACACCGAGCTGGCGCAAGGTACGGAACATGTCCTCGACGTGGTAGGCGTCGCGGTCCACGAAGCGTTGCGTGAAGCTGTACAACGAAACCGCCATCTCGATCCCCTCGGAGCTCACGCCGCCTCCACCAGGACCAGTTCGCGCGACGCGGATCCATCGATCATGCCCCAGACGCCCGGGGCGAACTGCATGGAGACGTTGCGCAGGTGCAGCGTGAGGTCCACCTGGTGAGGACCGGGATCTAGACCGCCGTTGTAGACGGCCAGATGCAGGATCCCTTTGACCGGCCAGTGTTCCGTGAACGCCAGCCGCACCTGGGAAAGGGGGAAGATCTTCTCGCGGAGGCCGGTCAGCACGAGGTGGTCCGGGATCCGGATGCCGTCGACGGATAGCTGCAGAGCCTCGACGGCCGAGAGCGGCAGGCCACGGTAGTAGTTCAGGCGCACGTCGAGCGTGAAGCCGACGATCCCGGAGCTCAGCCGCAACGGCCGCAGCGCGTCGGGTCGCAGTACACGGTCCTCGTAGGGCAGCTTCATGTACGTCGTGGGCATGCTGCTCTTCCTCTCCAGCGCTTAGTAAGAGACCTGTTCAGTCGGTTTGGTCAGCCCGCCGCTGGCGTGGGCTTCGGCGATGAACGCGGCGGCCCGGGCGGACAGTGCCATGATCGTCAGTGCTGGTCCGACGGTGCTGTTCGAAACGAACGAGGCTCCGTCGGGGACGAACACGTTGGGAATGTCCCACGCCTGGTTGACGCAGTTGACGACAGACATCCGCGGGTCGTTGCCCATCCGGGCACCGCCGCACTCGTGGATCGCGGCACCCATGGTCAGGCTCATCCGGATCACCCGGCGGAAGATGAACCGCTGCAGTGGGTCGTACTCCGGCCACACCTTGTTCGAGTCGAGGCCGAGGACCGAGCCGATGAAGTTGACCTGGTAGCCGACGTGCTGCGTCATCTCGCGCAGAGCCCTCAGCTGGTGGCTGATCAGGATGCGGTCGTTATCGCCAAGCTGGCAGCGGATGTGGGCGATCGGGACACCCCACTTGTCCTTGCGCCTCCTGTTGAGCGAGATGCGGTTCTCATAGCTCGGCAGCATCTCCCCGACGCCACCGAGC
>Ga0306920_100009697_pt1 | contig 12869 bp, 10 predicted proteins | sample flu12Cox44000170_FD_204666 | JGI IMG/M metagenome (GOLD analysis project Ga0306920, IMG submission 204666) | Lab enrichment of tropical soil microbial communities from Luquillo Experimental Forest, Puerto Rico - flux4day.12C.oxic.44.000.170 (v2)... | ecosystem: Environmental > Terrestrial >...
CGCGTGCATGGCGTCAAACGTTGCCTGGGTGAGTTTCATGTTGCTGCGCTCGAGCGGCTGGCTCGTGTAGTACATCTCCTGCATGTACTCGCTCGGCCGCTTCTTGAGCAGCGGACATTCCGACGTGCGCATCATGAACTCGGAATCAAGCCGCTGCATCAGGAACGGGATCCAGGCGAGGCCGCTCTCGATCCAGATCACCTTGAGCTTGGGGAAACGCTCGGGAAGGCCGTTGAGCACCCAATTGGTCAGGTGAATCATGTTGAAATGCACGAACGAGAGCGAGTGCATGCCGATGAAACGGTTGAGCTGCTGGAATGACGGATCGCCCCAGGAAAAGCCGGCATGGAAGCCGAGCGGCTTGCCGGTTTCCTCCAGCGCCGCATAGAGCCGCATGTAGGAATTGTGCCAGACCGGCTTGTGTCGCGTCGAGGCGATGGAAAAGCCGACCACGCCCGGCGCATCGGCAAAACGCTCGACGGTTTCCACCGACGCCTCGGGATCATTGAATGGCAAGTAGAGCAGCGCCACCTGGCGCTTGTCCTGGGGCAGGATTTCCTCGATCAGCCAGCGGTTATAGGCATTGCCGAGCGCCACTTCGGCGTCGGCCTGGGGATGCATGCCGAGCGAGAGCATCGGGGTCGGGAACACCACCATGTAATCGAGGCCCATGGCATCCATGGCACGCTGGGTGAGCTGCACCTGCCGGTGCAAGCCGGGCGGGGTCGATTCGGCGAGCGCCTGCTGGTGCATGATGCGGCCGCCCACGTCCTGAAAGAGCGGGCCATTGGCATTGAGAAGGCCGGGAGGCGAGCCGATGCGGTCGCGAAACGCCTTGGCGATGTAACGCAGAACATCGTTGTCGATGCGGTCGGTGACTTCCGACCAGAACGAGGTTTCATTGACGTGGGCGTCGACGTCGACGACGAACCAATCCTTGATCTTGTCCTTCACCGCTCCCGCCTTGGCGAGATAGTCGCGCGTATCGGTACGCGTGGAAATCTTCTCGAGCTCGCTGATGCGAGGCGCGGTTTCGCGGATGTTCATGTCGCCACCTTATGAGATCGGGCCGGTCCAAAGCGGCCAAGCATGTGCGCAGTGTATTGCTCTGCCCATTGGGGCGCAATCAGAGTTTATAGCCCGCATGAGCCTTCGGATGGCGCGAAGCGCCACTCCGATGGCGATATGCGGGGCGGTCATTCGCGAGCCGCAGATCCTCAAAGCGGGGCATCGGCCGGCCGATATGGCGGTGGCGCGGCGGGCGGCATTTTCGATGGGGTTGTCCGTTGAAGTCACGGCGGGGCTTCTTTTCGCCACGTATGTTATCGTTGTAGCCCGCATAAGCGATGCAAGATGCGGGGAAGTCCTGGAGTCGATCGATGCTCGCCTTTCACCGCATTGTCACTGCGCTCATTGCCGGCGCCCTCGGGGTCAGCGCCGCGCATGCGCAGGAGGTCACCGTCAAGGTCGGCACCGTTCGCTCGATCTCGACTGTCTCGATCCTGTGGGCAAGCGAGCAGGGCTATTTCAAGGAATACGGCATCAAGGTCGTGAACGAAAACCTCGATACCGCCGCAGATTCGATTGCGCTGTTGGCGCGCAACCACCTGCAAATCGTGGAGGGCGGGATTTCAGCCGGTTATTTCAACGCGATTGAGAAGAATCTCCCCCTGACAATGGTGCTCGATCGCGTCTCGAGCCCGCTCGGGCACAATCTCATGGTGCGTGCCGATCTGAAAAACGAGATTACGCAAGTGCGTGCGCTCAGAGGCCGGATCATCGCCACGAACGGTTTGGCCGCGGTGTCGACATACGAGCTCGGCAAGCTGCTTGAGAGCGACGGACTCACGCTCAATGACGTCGAAATCAAGCTTCTGCCGTTCACCCATTTGGGCATCGCCTTTGCCAACAAGGCGATCGATGCCGCTATTGCGATCCCGCCATTCACCGCGCAACTCCTCGACGACGGGCATGCCATCCCATTGCGGGACCCCGACGACGTCATAACACCGCATCCACTGACCATCGCCGTGAGCATGATCAACACCGATTGGGCAAATGCCAACCGCGCGCTTCTGCGCAATTATTATGTCGCTTATCTGCGCGGCATCCGCGACTACTGCCAGGCCTATCACGGCGGCGCCGTGCGCCAGGCGATGATCGATCTTTCCATCCGCACCGGAACCGAGACCCGGCCGGAGCTGCTGTATAAATATCCCTGGCCCGCGCGCAGCCCCGACGGCCGCATCAATATCGCAAGCGTGCTCGACATGCAGGCATGGTTTCACAAGAGCAACATGAGCAGCGCCGAATTGCCGGTGGAGCGGCTCATGGATACGAGCTATCTCGACTATGCCGTGGCGAAGCTTCCGGCCTGGGAGATCGAGAACAGGGCAAGCCAGCTGCCGGGATGCCGAAAATAGCGAGTAGCAAATAGCGAATAGTTGAGCCGGGTGCGTCTATTCGCTATTCACTATTCGCTCTCAGAACGGAGCGAAATGAGAGGAAGAATGAAGATCGAAGGCGCATGCCACTGCGGCTATATCAGGATCGAAGGCGAAGCCGATCCGGAGAAGACCACGATCTGTCATTGCACGGACTGCCAGACGCAGACCGGCACGGCCTTCCGGGTTTCCATTCCGGTATCGGGCGCGACGTTCAGGATGACAGGACAGCCCGCGACATACGTGAAGACAACGGCGGAAAGCGGCAATCCGCGGGTGCAGGCGTTTTGTCCGCGCTGCGGCACCCCGATCTACTCGACCACGCCGGGGGAGGGACCGCAGCCGTCCTACACGGTGCGTGTCGGCATCCTGCGCCAGCGCGATCAATTCGTGCCCAGGCGGCAAATCTGGGCTCGCTCGGCGCAGTCCTGGATCGGCGGCATTGCGTCCACGCAGCGTCACGAAAAGCAGGCGTGACCGCCATGGTTACTGGCAACGTCCATGGAATGATTGCCGTCGACAAGATGGGAACGAAGGTCCTGTTTCTTGATCCGGTGAGCTACGCGACAGAGACCGTGCTCGATGATTTTCCCCGCACGGTGCATGAACTTCTGGTGATCCCGCAATCCGGCTTAGCCTACGTGCCGATCTTCGGCGACGGGATCCACGGCCGCAACCCCAATCCCGGGCATCTCCTGGCGATCATCGACCTCAAGCATCGCACCCACGCCGGCGACATCGATCTGCGGCCCTACATCGCGCCGCACACATTGAAGCTCGCAGCGGATGGGCTGATCTACATCACCTGCGAGAACAGCGCAGTCGTCGCGGTGATCGATCCGTCGAGCAACAAGCTGGTGGATGCCATCGATTCCGGCTCGACCAACGGCCATCGCCTGATCGCCTCCTCGGACGGACAACGGCTTTACACCGAGAATGAAGAAGACGGCACGGTCTCGGTCATTGACGTGCGAAGGCGCAGGCTGCTCGGCAAAATCAAGACACCGCGCCCGCTCGCGGGCATCGCCATATCCGCCGATGATCGCATCGTGGTTGCGGTCGATGACGAGCAGCCGACGCTTTTTCTGATCGACACGCGGACCGAAGAAGTCATCCACACGGTCAAGCTCGAAGGCGTCCCCGAGGCGGCGCAGATCGCCCGCTATGCGCCCGACAATAGTATCATCGGCGTCACCAGCCTCAAGAGCGACATGGTGAGCCTCATCGATCCGTCCTTCAAAGAGCAGACTGCGATCAAGGTGGGCAGTCAGCCCATGGATATGGCGTTCCGCGGCAATGAATTGTTCGTCGCCTGCCAGGGCGACGGCTCGGTGCATGTGGTCGATATTGCGGCGCGGCGGGTGAAGCACAGCTTCAGCGCCGGGAAGGGCTGCGAGTCGCTGGGATTTTTTTGAATTCGGTGATATCGGGAATCAACGCGAGGTCGGCACGCGCGCGAAGGGCATAGCGCAGCTTCATAGGCCGTGCTTGGGCCAGGCCATTCTCACCTGTTCTTCGGTCGCAAATTCACCGCGCGCGGCGGCAGCCTTGGAGCGCTCGATTGCCTCGCGCTCTTCGGGCGAAAGGAGAACTTCGGCTGCAACGTCCGATCCCCGAAGCTCAGCAGTTTTATCTTCCCGCGGCATAGCCCTGCATGCCGCGGGGATTGGCCGCGGCACGCCGGCGCACGCCGTCGCAGGACGCGGCGGTGAGGCGTCCTTCGCTCCAGTCCGCATCCACCTCGACGAGGTGACCGCGGCGCTCGAGCTCCGTCACGGTCTCCTTGGGCATGCGACCCTCGACCACAACCACGCCCGGGCGCGCGGTGCGCGGCCAGAACGAGCTCGGAAAATGCTCGGTGTGCCAGGCCGGCGCGTCGATCGCCTCCTGCAGATTCATTTTATAATCGGCGTGCCGCAGGAACATCTGGGTGATCCACTGGTCCTGCTGATCGCCGCCGGGGCTGCCCCAAACGAGATAGGGCTCGCCGTCGCGCAATGCCAGCGTGGGCGAGAGCGTGGTGCGCGGCCGCTTGCCCGGTGCGAGCGAGTTCGGATGTCCTTCTTCGAGCCAGAACATCTGCGCACGCGTACCAAGGCAGAAGCCGAGCTCGGGAATGACGGGCGAGGACTGCAACCATCCTCCCGAGGGCGTCGACGAGATCATATTGCCGGCCTTGTCGACAATGTCGAAATGCACGGTATCGCCGCGCATTTCGCCGAGCCGTCCCACCGTCGGCTCGCCGGCGCCCACCGCGGCGCGCTGCTCCTTGTCGGCACGGCGCAGCTTCACCACGGCACCGAAGCCCTCAACCGAGCCGGGCCGCAATTCATGCGAAGCCTCGCCGGTCACGAGCTTGCGGCGCTCGTCATTATAGGCATTGGAGAGCAGCGTCTTCATGGGGACTTCGACGAAGTCGGGATCGCCGTAGAATTTTTCGCGGTCGGCATAGGCGAGCTTCGAGCATTCGACCAGGTGATGCACGAACTCCGCGCTGGTCGGGTGATCGTCGGTCAGGTCGAAGCCCTTGAGCAGCGCAAGTTGCTGCAGCATCACCGGGCCTTGGCACCACGGGCCAGGCTTACAGACGGTGAAGCGGCGATAGTCGTAGCTCAGGGGCGTTTCCACATGGGCCTGCCAGCGCGCCATGTCGTCTCCGGTGAGCACGCCCGCGTGAGGCTCGCCGCTCGTATCCATTGAAGGGCGCATGCGGCAGAAGCGGTCGATCGCCTCGGCGACGAAACCTTGCGACCAGCACCTGCGCGCCGTCTCGATCTGGGCAACGCGATCGCCGCCCCCCTGCGCAGCTTCACGCAGAATGCGGGAATAGGTTGCGGCAAGGGTCGGATTGGAAAACAGCGTACCCGGCGGCGGGACCTTGTTACCCGGCAGCAGGTACACCGCTCCCGAGGAGGGCCAGTGCTTGCAAAAGAGATCGGCGACGGTCGCGATGGTCGCGCTTGCCCGCTCCACCAGGGGATAGCCGTTCGCGGCGTATGCGATGGCGGGCGCAAGCACGTCCTCGAGCCGCATGGTGCCGTAATCGCGCAGCAACAACATCCAGGCTTCGAACGTGCCGGGCACGCAGGCGGCAAGGAGGCCGGTGCCCGGCACCATGTCGAGACCGAGCCCGCGGTAATGCGCGATGGTGGCTTTCGCCGGCGCCACGCCCTGGCCGCAAATCACCTCGGTCTTCGATGTCCGCGCGACGTGCAGGATGATGGGCACATCGCCGCCCGGACCATTGAGATGAGGCTCAACCACCTGGAGCGTGAATGCAGTCGCCACGGCGGCATCGAAGGCATTGCCGCCTTTTTCGAGCGTAGCCATGCCGACGGCGGTGGCGATCCAGTGGGTCGAGGCGACGACGCCGAAGGTGCCGTCGATTTCGGGGCGGGTGGTGAAAGGATTGGGATTAATGTTTTTCATCAATGCCCGGCTTCTGAGATTGAAAAGCTCAGCTGTTCGTAGTTACGGTCCTTGAGATACTGATCGAGCCCCCAGCGTCTGACCTGATCCATCACTTCATCGAATTCGGCGTGCGGTATCGTTCTATAGATGAATCGCTCGCCCCGGCCGAACTTGCTGAAATCCCAAGGGTGACGGTTTTCCAATTCGGGCGGCACGGCGAGCTTCCACAGCGGCAGATACTTTTGCAGGTCCGTCTCCAGAGCCTGCTCGGCGCGGTCGAGCGCGCGCAGATAGGCAAGCACCACCTCCGGCTCCGCCGCCGGCGGCACCCACCATAGGGTGTGGAACGTGTCCTCCATGATCTTGCGCAGCCCCAGCTGCTCGGCCATGGCAATCTGCGGCGGCAGGAGCGAAGCCGCCTCGACCTCGCCATCGAGCAGCGCTTTCAATCGCGCCCCGAAGCCCCCGGTGTTGACGGTCTTGATGTTTTCCAGCGGCAGATATTTTTCCAGCCGGTAGGGCACGTTGAAATGGCTGCCGGCCCGCATGCCGACCGAGATCGGAATGTCTTTGAGGTCCTGCGGTCGGCGGATGTTTGAATCAGCGCGCACGAAGATCGCCCAGGGCGAAAGGCCATATGCATCGGGCACAAACCGTCCCATGCCGGCACTCGCGTTGCAGATGCTGCCCCAGACGCAGGCGCCCTGGATCACGTCCTGCCTGTCCTTGGTATAGGGCCGGTCCTGCGGCCGCTCGAAATAATTCAGGCCCTTCCAGCTCGACTGGGTGCCGCGGAACGTCTTCCAGTCGAATTCGACTTCGAGTCCTTCCGCCGCGAAGAAGCCCTCCTCCTTCGCGACGAAATCATTGAGCCCCATGCCTTTGGGAGCAACAGTCGCCCGTTTCAAAGCCCTGGCCATGATGATTCCTCCCGGCCTTTTCTGACTTATTCTATGTTCTATGTGCGCTGCGCCGTCCGTTATGCCGCCGCTTCAAACTTGTCGCGCTTGATTTTGCTGAGATCGATGCCCTCGATGCGAATGAGGCGGGTCTCGCCTTCACGACGCGGCGAGTGCAAGACGCCCTCGCCATAGACGTAGGCCATGCCGGGCTTGAGTTGATAGGTCCGCACCTTCGCAACCTTGCCGGGCTGTCCGTTTGCAGGCTTCTGGAGCAGGCGCCAGTCGGTCATCTCGGTTACTCCGGCCGCCTGACCGTATACCGCCCAACTCGGCCCGTGATCGTGGGGCGCGCTGCTCTTCGCCCCTTTATAAACATGAGCAAGAATGCAGAAATGCAGATCCGGATCCTCATAAAGGATTTCTCGCTCCGCCTGCGCACTCGGACCAAGGTGTTTGGCGACGAACTCCGGATCGGCACAGGCGCGTTCGGTGTATTGGCGCACCAGCTCGCGGCCGCCAGGTCCGGGGTCTTTGAGCAGGGCTGTCCGGCAATCGGCCGCGAATTGCTCAAGCGTGTAGGCCATGATCATCTCCCGTCATTCATGCGCTCGATATGAGCTGCTCGCCAACTTATTCAAGTGATTGGTTTGATGTCTGATTACCGCAATTCCGCTCTTCTTTCCAGCGGCCCTTTTCCGCCCAAATCCTGAGTTAGCAAACGTTTGTTCGATGAGCACAGCGCCGGAGCATCGCGCAGTCCGGCGGGGGCGCCCGGGGGAAAACCAAGCGATGGGCCGTAGCTTCGCACTTGCGGTTGCGCTCGCCTGCGCTGGCCTGTGCGCCACGAGCCACTACGCCGCCGCCCGTGCCCCGATGGCTCACGATGCAGTTGCGACCGAGCCCGTCATCGCGGCAAAAACGCCGGTCAAGCTGGGGAAGAAAACGGCGAAGTCCAAGGAAAGGAACAGGAAGAAGAAGGCGACCGTCGCCGACAAAGCCGCGCCCGGCTCATCCGATGACGATCAGAGCAATAAAGCGGAGGGAGGGGCGGCTTCGGTGCCCGAGCTGCGCAAGCTCGCCGAGTGGATCATCCTGCGCCACCACAACAGCACGGCCGAGAGCACGCGCTACGTCGCTTTCATCGCACGCAATCCGCGCTGGCCGAGCCTCGGAATGTTCCGCCGCTATGCGGAGGAGAAGCTTTGGGCAGAGCGTCCGGCGCCAAAGCAGGTGAGAAGCTTTTTCGCAGACGCACGGCCGCAAACTCCCCGGGGCCGACTGAGCCTGGCGCGCGCGTTGCTGGCGGACGGCGAGACCGAGGCTGGCAGCGCGCTCATTCGCGAGGCGTGGCGCAACGACCCCATGTCTGCCGATCTCGAAGAGCAGGTGCTCAAAAGCTATTCCGATCTGCTGGGCCGCGCCGATCACAAGGCGCGCATGGAAAAAAGGCTCTTCGCCCACGACCACGAAAGCGCGCTACGGGCCGCGCGCCGGCTGGGCGTCCTCAATGTTGCGATCGCGCGCCTGCGCATCGCCATCAACGGCAAAGGCGGCAATGCCAAGAAGCTGCTCGAAGCGGTGCCGGCTGAAGCGCACGGGGATCCCGGTTACCTCTTCGCTCGTCTCCATATGCTGCGCCACCAGAACAAAGTTGCTGACGCGGCGGCGGCAATGCTGTCCGCGCCGACGGACATTGCCGAGATCCACGACGCCGAGGAGTGGTGGGTGGAGCGGCGTGTGCTCGCGCGCAGACTGCTCGATAGCGGCGATTACCGCTCCGCATATCTGGTGGTGGGCGACGCCGCCGAGCCGGTCAAAGAGAACTCCCGCGTCGAGCGCCATTTCATGGCAGGCTGGATCGCACTGCGGTTCCTGAATGATCCGGACACGGCCGCGTCGCATTTCGCTCGCATCCCGGAAGTAAGCCGGCATCCGACGTCATTGGCGCGATCCCACTACTGGCTTGGACGGGTGGCCGAGGCGCAGGGCCGGCGCAATGATGCCCGCGCAGAATACGAGGCGGCGGCTCATTCGTCGGCGGCCTATTACGGTCAGCTCGCACGCGCGCGCCTCGGGCTCGGCGCTCTTGCGCTGCGAGGTCCGCCGGCCAAGCCGGAGCAGGATGAGGGCGAACAACGGCTGGAGCTCGTTCGCGCGCTCGACATCCTCTACGCTCTTGGCGAGCGCGCGCTCGCGCTCGCGTTCATGGCCGATCTGGGCGATAGGCTCGATGACGTTTCCGTGCTGTCCGCGCTGGGAGAGCTTGCAGAGCAGCACCAGGACGCGCGCGGAATGCTCCACCTCGGCAAGGGCGCGCTCGCCCGCGGACTGCCGCTCGAGTATTACGCCTTTCCGACCGTCGGGGTGCCCCGCTATTCCGCCATCGGGCCCGGCATCGACAGCGCCTTGCTCTTTGCCATCATTCGCCAGGAAAGCTCGTTCGATCCAGCCGATATGTCGGCTGCCCACGCCATGGGACTGATGCAGGTGACGCCGACGGCGGGCCGCGATACCTGCAAGCGCTTCGGCTGCAAGTTCGACGTAAAACGCCTCAAGAACGATTCGCCCTACAATCTGCAACTCGGCGCGGCCGAGCTCGGCGGAGTGATCGACGAATACGGCGGCAATTATGCGCTGGCCTTTGCAGCCTACAACGCCGGCCGCGGCCGCGTGCAGGAATGGATCAAGAGCTTCGGCGATCCGCGCGATCCGAAGGTCGACCCGGTCGACTGGGTCGAGCGCATTCCAATCATGGAAACACGCAATTACGTGCAGCGCGTCATGGAGAACATGCAGGTCTATCGCATGCGCTTCGGCGGCAGCGCGGCGCTGACCATCGAGAAGGACCTGCGCGGCAATGGGGCGACCGGATCAACCGGTCAGGCAGCGCGGGCGCCTTAACGACGGCCCCTGCTCGACCAATGCGTTCGGCAATCCGTAGCCCGCGTTGAGCGTAGCGAAACGCGGGAGGTCCTCCCCTCCCCGGATGTCGATGCGCTCCATCCGGGCTACGTTTCTGATCGCCATCACTCGATTACCTCGTCCGCCAGCGCGAGCAGGGTCGGGGGAATGTCGAGCCCAAGCGTCTGAGCCGTCTTGAGATTGACCGCAAGCTCATATTTCGTCGGGGCCTGCACCGGCAGGTCGCCCGGCCGCTCGCCCTTGAGGACGCGATCGATATAGCCGGCCGCGCGCCGATAAACATCCGCCGCGTCGGTGCCGTATGACAACAGCCCGCCGCTCGCCACAAAAACACGAAGCGGGTAAACGGCCGGCAGGCGATGGCGTGCGGCGAGTGCGATGAGTGCTTCGCGATAATTGAACGCGCTGAGATCAGGCAGCACCACGAGGCTGCCGTCGGGCTCGCGCGCGAATGCATCGACCATACCCTCGATCTCCGCGAACGAGCGCGACCCCATCAGTTTCAGCGTCATGTCGAAGGAAGAGGAAGCGGCCTGCATTGGACGCACGAACAGGTCCGCAAACGGCGCGGTTTGGGGGTTGAAGAGGAGACCCACCCGGCGCACCCGGGGCGCCACCTGCTTGAGCGTTTCGAGCCACTTGGTGCCGACCGAAAATTCAAAGCTGGTGAAACCCGTGAGATGGCCGCCCGGATGCGCCAGGTTCGCCACGAGCCCCTCGCCGACCGGGTCGGTCACCTGCACAAAGACAATCGGCATATCGGCGTGCAGGTTCTTGAGGGCGACGGTCACCGGCGTGCTGGAGGCAAGCACGACGTCCTGTGCCATGCCGACGAGCTCGGCCGCATGGCTGCGCAACACATCGGCATTATCGGCCCAGCGATACTCGATCCGCAGGTTGCGGCCCTTGATCCATCCGGTCTCCTGCAGGCCGTCCTCTAACGCAGCCATACGGGATTTTGCCTCGGGGTCGTTGGCCCCCAAGCCCAGGAGCACGCCGACGCGCCGCATGCGATCGGAGTGTTGCGCGCGCGCCCCGATCGGCCATGTCGCGGCCGCGCCAAGCAGGGTAACGAACTCGCGCCGTCTCAAGCGACCAATCCTCGAAGCCCGCCGGAAGGCGGCCAGGCGCTATGGTTGCAACAGCAGCTTGCCCAAGACAATGCCGCTCTCGAGCATCTCGTGCGCCCGCCTGGCCTCGCTCAGCGGCAGGCAGGCATGGATGCGCGGGTGAAGCTTGCCCGCAGCGAGCATGTCGATGACGGCCCGCATGCCCGCGCGGCGTTCCTCGACGAGGTGATCCCAGGTATGAATGCTGAATTGCCGCACCGCCGGCGAATTTCTGCTCGCCCGCAATGTCGGTTGAAGATCGAGCTCGGCCTTTCCCCCGAGCCCGCCGTAAAGGACAAGCGTCCCGCAGGGGGCGAGCAACGCAATGTTGCCGGGAATGCTAGGCCCTCCGACCGGATCGATAATGGCGTCGACCCCGCGGCCGCGGGTGAGCTCCATGACGCCCTCGCTCACTTTCCCGGCGGCGCGATTGATGACGTGGTCGGCGCCCAGCTCCCGAGCGAAGCGGGCTTTATCTTCGCTGCTAACGATGCCGATGATCGTGAGGTTTGCACACCTCGCAAGATCGATGAGCGCATTTCCCATGCCGCCTGCGGCGGCGTAGACGAGCACGCTTTGTCCCGGGCGCAGCCGCAGCGCGTCGTTGAAGATGTGATAGGCGACCTGATAATTGGCGAGCGTCGCCGCGGCATCAAGATCGACATTGTCAGGCAGCGCAAAGGTCGCCTCCGCGGGGGTCGCGACGTATTGCGCGTAATGCCCGCCGCGATGCGGCCGCTCGCGCGCAGTGGTGTAGACGAGCTGACCGGGCCGCCTCGATGTCACGCCGGGGGCGACCTTCTCGATGACGCCGGAGAGCTCGGTGCCGGGCGTTGCCGGTAGCGGCGGCATCCAGCTGTAGCTGCCGGCGCGAATGAGCACATCCGGCATGCCGACGCCGATGGCATGTGCGCGAATCAGAACTTCGCCCGCCTTGGGCTCGGGAATGGGCACATCGAGGCATTCCAGCACGCCGGGCGGACCGGGCTCGCGAAACCGGATGAGCTTCATGATCGATGCTCCGGGGAGCGCAGTAAGCGCAAGTCGTCACCTCTTCCTGAAAGACGGATATTCCGAGTATCTTACGAGCTATGGGTTGCTAGTGTGGCGGTTCAGAAGTCCGCATCATTCCTTCCGCGAGTCCGAGATGCGGACTTCTGAACCAAAGCCACACTAGAATCAAAGGTGTGCTAGTGTCCTTCGATTCCGAAATTCGCAAATGAGCTTGCCGCACGATGGAACGAATTTCGGAATCGGGACACTAGCAGGGATGCCGATACCCGCTGCAATTGGCAATCGTGCATTTCGACGCCCTTGAGTGAGGCTCGCATGAAACGATTGCCTTATTGCGTCGTCGTTTGCGGGATAGCTGCGATGACAATCACAAGCATCATCGCAACGTGCTCAGATCCGGCCTGGGCGGAGGATTGGCCGACGCGTCCTCTGACCCTGGTGGTACCCTTTTCGGCGGGCGGCTCAAGCGACACCATCGGACGCCTCATCGCCGATGGAATCGGCACTAGCCTTCGGCAAACCGTTGTGGTCGAAAACGTTGCCGGGGCCGGCGGCATGCTGGGCGGAAGCCGTGTGGCAAAGGCGACGCCGGACGGCTATCAGTTCGTCATCGGAAATGTCGGGACCTTCGCCCAAAGCCAGTGGCTCTACAGAGCCCCGCTTTATAATGCCGTGACGGACTTCGCGCCGGTTGGGCTCCTCACCGATGAATCTCTCGTTCTGGTCACGCGCAAGAACTTCCCCGCGGACGATTTGCAGCAGTTCATCGGCTACGCGAAGGCGAACCAGGCGAAGCTGCACTACAGCTCGTCCGGCGCCGGCGGCTCCAATCATCTCGCTTGCATGCTGCTCAATTCCACGATCGGCATCGAAGTAACCCACGTTCCATATCGCAACGTCGTGCAAGGTTTGCAGGAGGTGATGGCTGGGCGGATGGATTACGACTGTGTGAGCCTGCCGCTGGCGCTTCCGCAAATTGCAGGCAAGACCGTCAAGCCAATCGCGATCCTGAGCAAGATCCGGTCGTCCAGCCTGCCGGATCTGCCTTCCGCACACGAACAGGGGCT
>Ga0306920_100009702_pt1 | contig 12864 bp, 11 predicted proteins | sample flu12Cox44000170_FD_204666 | JGI IMG/M metagenome (GOLD analysis project Ga0306920, IMG submission 204666) | Lab enrichment of tropical soil microbial communities from Luquillo Experimental Forest, Puerto Rico - flux4day.12C.oxic.44.000.170 (v2)... | ecosystem: Environmental > Terrestrial >...
TTCGAGAGCGAGCGGGAGCAGGCGCACGTGAGCGATCTGGCCAAGGTGCTCTGCTGGTGCCTGGGCCACACCCACCGCAACGAGTTCGGCGAGCTGCTCCAGGAGCTGGCCCAGCGCCTGCGCGCGGTGGGCTACCTCAAGACCGAGGCAGAAATGCGCGAGCTGAAGGAGGCGGGGGATGATTCCAGGGGCCACCCCGGAGCCGGGGCCAAAACCAGAACCGAACCTATGTCCTAAGGGCTATCCAGCCGTCCAAGCCAAGCAGGTTGGACAAGAGAATAGGATAGCAATACCGGATTGTAGTGTGCTCGTCGGGGGTACTGCATGAGTACCAGACGGCCACGCCTACTCGATCTGTTCTGTTGCGCTGGTGGCGCAGCCGAAGGCTACCACCGTGCCGGGTTTGATGTTGTGGGTATCGACATTAGGCCGCAGCCAAGGTATCCATACAACTTCCTTCAGGGGGATGCGCTAGCATTCCTGGCCGAACATGGGCGTGAATTCGATGCGATCCACGCATCGCCACCGTGCCAAGCCTACAGCGACATGAAGTACATGCCAACAGCCGGGAAGCACCCGGAACTCATTGTCCCAACGAGAGAATTACTGCTTCAGATTGGTAGGCCATATGCAATCGAGAATGTCGAAGGCGCACCGCTTGAAACTGGCTCACTATTCGGCGGGATAACGCTCTGCGGCTCCATGTTTGGTCTGCGGACCAACAGCCACGAACTTCGGCGGCATCGGCTATTCGAGATCAGTCCGAGTATGCCGCAGCCAGTATGCGCCCATTCCGATCTGCCAGTGATCGGCTTCTACGGCGACCATGCCCGGATTCGGCGCAGGGTCAACGGTAGCAAGGACCGGGGCAAGGACATTACCGGACGAGACCGCAAGTTGGCACTCGTCAAGGAACTAATGGACATCGACTGGATGGAATGGGAAGAAGCGGTCCAGGCGATCCCGCCAGCTTACACGGAGTACATTGGGCGACACCTGATGGAGACCGTTGGTTCAGTCTCTTTGATTTCTCAGCGGATTCCAGTGTGCCCAAGCACATCAGAATCCGCAGAAAGAAAGCCACCAAAACCGAACCCGTGTCCTAAGTGCGGCGCGGACCTGCCCGACCGCAATATGACTACCGCGCCCTGCGAGAAGTGCCTCAACACGGCCTACCTCGCGACCCTGCGCGACCGCGAGGGCGAGGCGCTGGTCAAGGACCCGAATCCGCTCTACCACGTGGCCATGGGCAAGGGCCGCCTGCGCCATATCGTGCTGCGCAGCGATAACGGATTTTGCTTTTGCGGGGAGAAGCCGCAGGGGCCGCGTAAACAGTGGCTGCGCGTCCACCTGCGCGAGCTGCCCAAGGATGTCTGTACCGATTGCCTGCGCGCGGTCGAACACGTACTGCGCGCCATCCACCCGGTGTAGGAGGAATTATGTTGACGGTTCATTTCGTTTTAATGGTTTTGGCGTTGATCTGTCTGGTGCTCGCGGCGCTGGAGATCCACGCGCCCAAGCTCAACCTGCTGGCCTTGGGCCTCGCGTTCTGGGCCTGCTCGGTGCTGGTGCAATGATGCAAGACGACGAGTTCTTCGACGACGGGCCTAATCTGGCGCGCCGGGGCGACCCGGTCACGTCGCATCTCGCCGCCGACCAGTTGGTCGAAAGCGGCAAGTGGCGCAACCAGAAATACCGGGTGCTCGCCTGGATGAGCGAGCACCGGCTGATCGATAACCGCTCCAGCCTGACGGCCAACGAGCTGGCGAGAGAGAGCGGGTTGCCGCATCCCCTCTGCCACAAGCGCCTGCCGGATCTGCGCAAGGAGGGCTTGGTGTGCATGGCGGTGCGGCGCGACTGCCGGGTGACCGGCCTATTGGCCTACACGTGGCGGTTGACGACGCCCGAGGAGCGCGCGGCGTGGAGGGGGGATGGCAATGATGACGAAACAGGAGAGGGCGATATGGCAAAGGCGTTGACGAAGGCCGAGGCGAGCGTCCTGGCCGAATGCGAGGCGGTGATCGAGCGAGGGCTCTCTACATTTATGGAGGTGGGGCAGGCGCTCTTCCAGATTCACGCCAACCATCTCTACCGCGACCATTACAAAAGTTTTGAAGACTACTGCCGCCTGCGTTGGACGATCAGCCGCCAGCGCGCCTACCAACTAATCGATGCGGTTGGGGTGGTGGCCAACATTGGGGGGAAGACTTTGCAGGACAAAGTGGTGTCTACCCAGGTAGACACCACTTTACAGGACAAAGTGCCAAAGGGCATTACCGAGAAACAGTGCCGCCAGCTCGCAGCCCTGCCAGCCCAACAGCAGCGCGAGGTCGCCTCCACGATTGATTTCACCACCGCGACCGCCGCCGAGGTTCGCGAGCGTGTTGAGCAAACGGTGGCCGCCATGAAAACCGAGCCCGCCGAGGAGTCTCCCTTACCCGAGCCCGAGCCACCCGATACTTCCAACGCCGTGCGCTGGGAGCGGCGCATCCTGGCGGCCAGCGCGCTCAAGCAGCCCATCACGCGCGCGCAGCTCTACGAGTGTCTGAAGAGCAAGAGCGCCAAGAGCAACCGCGAATGGGACCGCGCGCTCGCGCTCGTGCCCTGGCTGCGCGTGCAGGAGGTGGGCCGCGAGAAGGTGCGGCTCAAGGTGGACCGCGAGTTGAAGGAAGTCTGCGATCAGCGGCGCGAGGACGGGATGCTCCCTCGGGACGTCTTCCGCCACCTGTATCGCGAGCTGATGCGCAAGCAGAAGGAGGCCGATTACCTGGATCGAAACCGATGTTGGAAACCGGACGCCGTAGCCAAAGTAGACCTCATCGCGATCATCATGTGGGTCGCGCGTGAACTGCAAAACCACAGCAACGGCCTGTTCGTCAAGCGATTGAGCAGTGCCGCAGAATCTTCCCCACTGGGAAGAGAGGACGACGATCATGATTCAAAAGTTGAACTCAGCAATGCTTCCGTTGACGCGGGAGCTGGCCCAGTCATTCAGTAGCATGCGCGCGGTGCCGGGGGAGCGGCCCCTGAGAGAGGCGCGCCTGAAGTATTTCCGCAACCACCTGCGCGATCAGACCTTCAACTCGCCCTTCTGGGCCAAAGCTATTCTGGGCGGCGTGGAGTACCGCGCCGACGGCCAGCACACCTCGACCGTACTCGCCACCTGCGACGACGCGGTCTTCCCGCCGAACCTCGCGGTCACGGTAACTACCTACCAGATCGACGGCAAGGACGATCTGGCCCCGCTCTTCGACCTCTTCGACCACCCGCACTCGGCGCGCACCAATGCCGACAAACTGGGCATCTACATCGCCGACTACGCCGACCTGCTTCCGCTCGACCGCGCCTTCCTCAACCGCGTGGCCGACGGGCTGGGCTACTACTACCGCGACGCGATCAACGCGGGCCTGGAGCACATTACGGTCTTCCAGCAGCGCGAGCACGGCATGTACTTCAACGAGGAATTGCACCGCATGTTCGCTTTCTGGCTTTACCCGCTGCGCGAGGTCAAGCACGGCTGGATGATCGGCAAGCCGGGGATCGCGGCGGAAATCTTCGCCGACTGGAAAAACCACCGCGAGCTGGCCGAGCGCTTCTGGACCGAGGTCATGACCGAGTCGAACCCGGACGTCGAGGATGAGACCCGCGAGCTGGCGACCACCCTGCGCGACTGGGTCAAGAAGCAGCCGCGCGTGAAGCAGGAGCGCTTCCGCAGCCACGCGCACAAAATCTTCGACCGTTACCGGCGCGCACACATGGTGGCCCGCATCGAACCAGCGAGCGAGCCGCCGGTCGCGCCGCCAGCGGCGGCCTGATCGAACCCCCTAAAAGATGCGCGCCCTCGGACAGACCGGGGGCGCGCGGAGAAGTTCTATGGAGCGCGGAGGCTAAGGAGGTAATGCAATGAGCCGCTATCCGGCGCAACCGCTAGAGGAGAAGCTCGCCTGGATGCGGGAGCGTATGAAGGCAAAGGTCGAGACTATACCCGAGCGTCCGCTTTCGCCGGTCCAGCATCGCCGCAGGCAAAAGATCTCCAGTCCGCAGGCGCACTTGCGCATGTACCGCGTTGGCGAGGTGGCGGAAATGTGGGGAGTGAGCCCGCAAACGATTGCCCGCTGGTTCAGGGATCGCGCCATGGTGGTGGATCGCTCGTCTCCGCGCGCCAAACGCCAGCGCCGGGTTCTTCTGATCTCAGAAGCAGAACTGGAGGCCTTCATCCGCGAGCATCAGGCCTGACGGCGTTCCGGCATGGTGACCAGCTTTCCGCTGCGATGCGCCTGCCGGATGCGATCCGCCTGCTCCACCGTTGAATCGCCGCGCGACTTAACCCACGGCGCATAGTATCGCTCGGTCATGGCGAGATTTTTGTGGCCCAGCAAATCCTTCAGCAGCGTGATGGGCACACCCATATTGAGCTGGTTGATGGCGAAGCTGTCGCGGAAGCGATGGCAGCGCACCTCTTCGATGCCCACGGTATCGCCGAATTCGCGGAGTACATTGGCGACGTTGTTGGTGATGAATCGCTTCCAGTTTTTGCGTCCATCGAAGAAGACAAAGCGGCTATTTCCCAAGCGAGGCAACGCCTGGATTTTTTCTACCAGCCAGGGTTCCAGCATGACGGTGACGAAGTTGCGGGTCTTGATCTGGCGTGTAGTGTAGATGCCCTGGCCTTGCGCATTGATCCGCATCTTTTTGTCTGGGTCAAAATGCAGGGCATCGCTGATGCGCAAGCCGGTCTCGTACATCAGCTCCACCAGGGCCAGGAAGTTTTCCGGGTTGCTGGTCAGTTCTCCACGCCGCGCGCGGCGGCGCTCTTGACCAGGACGAGCGATCTCATTGCGCAGGTAGGGAATCAGCAGTGCGCGGATCTTTTGCCAGACGGCATCGCCTTCCTCATCGTAGGGCATGGTGGCGTTTTCGCTGGCCTCGTCTTCATCGATGTCGTCATGTTTTGGCTTGATGGCCCTGGGGCGCTGCACCTTGTCGAGCGGATTGGTCTTGACGTAATCCATGCGCACGCAGAACTTGAAAAATGTACTCAGGTTGGTTAACTGGTTGCGGTGCGAGGAAAGGGCCACCGCGTCCTTCTCCCATTCGGCGCGCAGAAGATTGATATGGATCGGTGTGACCTCGTGAGCGTACTTCAACTTTCCGTTGTTGCCCATCTTCTTGGGATCGGTGACGAAGTCGATCAGTTTGTCGGCGACCCCCTCGTAGAGTGCCAGCGTCGCTTCGGTGCGCTTGTTCAGGCGCACCTCTGCCAACCACTGCGTTTTAGCTTCCATCAGAGTGGCCTTCTTGGCGGCGCTCTCGTCCTGGTTGAGCTTGCGGATCGCGGCGCTGGCCGCCTCCCAGGTGTAGGCCTTGAGCGACTGGCGCGGAATCAATTTTCCAAAGTCGGTGGTCCCTCGCACCCACCACGTGCATTTGCAGTGGCGGTAATGCTCCAGGTCGGGATATTCGGCCAACTCACCCGCGTGGACGCGGCGAGCGATTTCATTCAAGCATTCGGTGGAATGGCGGCGTTTATAGGCTTTCAATGGCATTTCAGATCCTCAGGTCTTTTTAGTCTGATTTGGGCCTGCGTACAAAATCGGTACACGCGCTCAAAAACCCCTTATTTTTCAAGGGAAAAGGCCCTAATCAGTATCATTATGCCACAGCGTTCTAAGCCTTTGCAAGCAAATGGGTTATTAAATTTCAACGAGTTATCTGCCACCCTATATACCTCGAAAGCCGTGTTTTCCAGAAGGTCGGTACAAAATCGGTACAAAAAGCAACTTGATGGACTGATGGAAGAGAGGAATGTTGAACCCGAGTAGCTAGCGCGCGAGGCGGTCCTTACTGTTCCTGCTCGCTATTTGTTTCCCTTTCCATTCTTGTGCTCCTGGGTGATGGCGCGCAGGAGCGCGTCCAGGCTGGCTTCCAACTGCGCCGTACGCGCTTTGCTGTCGGCCACGTAGGCATTGCTGGAATCCACAAAGGCGCTGACCGATGTCATCAGCGTACTCAGCAACTCCTGGTTGTGCAGTTGCACCTGGGCGATCTTTTCCAGGGTGGCTTCGATACGGTCCAACCGGCTCTTCATGCTACTTACCCTCCCGGTTCAGCATCTCGCCAATCCGGTCTAGGCGCGCGTTGGCCTGATCCAGCCGCGTATCGAGGACGTCGAAACGCTGGTCCACGCGGTCAAAGCGACCATTCATTTCCGCTTCCAAGGAACGGAACATATTTTCCATGAGCCGCATCTGCTCGGCCATCTGTTTGCGAATCCCGTCGAATTGCTCATCTATGTTCATTACGGCCTGATCTCCAGCTTGTCTTCCACATGCTTCAGGCGCGCATCGAGCACACCTTCCACGCGCAGGATCATCTGTGTGAGCGTCTCCACTTTCGCATTGATGTACAAAATCAGAAGCGCCGTATTCAGGATGCTGACCAGGATGGGTAACCCGATAGCGAGGTAAAGTTGAGTGTTCGTCATCGCTGCGTCTCGCTCATTTGCTTTCAGCATACCCTTCCGTATTTTTTGCTTGATCCGATTGATTCGGCCACACGTAGCTCAGGACCCGCGTGGCGTGGCTCAGGCGCTCCCGATAGCCGGGGATGAGGTTGAGGTAGTGTCCCTCGGTGATCTTGACATCGCTGTGGCCGAGCATCTTGCTGACGGTGTAGATGCCCACGCTGAAGTTGTCGGCGTTGCTGGTAAGCAAGTTGATCGCGAAGGTGTCGCGGAATTTGTGGCAGGTACCTTTCACCTTGGCGAGCGCGAGCACGCGCAAGACGAGCTTGCTCACGCACGCGACCCGCTCGGTGTAATCCGGCAGGCAGGCCTGAAACTCCTCGCCGTCGCGCAGCGCCTTGCGCGCCCGCTCATAGTCGTCCTCGCGGTCGGGCTGGAAGAAGTACACGCGCGAGGGCGGCAGCTTGGCGAGCGCCTCCAGCACCACCGGCTGCAACTGAGGCGGCAGCGTGATCCGGCGGCGCGTCTTGATGACGCAATAATCGTACAGGTTGTGCGCGGTGACGTAGGCGCGCTCGGCGAAGGCCAGATCGCTGATGCGCACGCCGGTATAGAGCAGCATCAGGATGGCGGCACGCGCCCGGTCTCTTTCGCTCTCGGGCATGTGCCCCACCGCTTCCAGGATGCGGCTGATTTCGTTCGTGGTGAAGGGCTCGCGCGCGGGATCTTTCTTGGCGGTGTACAGGTCGCTGTCGGCGGCGGGCGACCAGACGATCCAGCGCTTCGTTCGGCAGAAGTTGAAGAACACGCGCAGGTGGGTCAGGCGGCTATGCGCGGTGTTGCGCTTCCACTGGTTGTGGTCGGCGAAGTAGCGCCGCAAGTGCGGCGTGTCCACGTCCTTGAGGCGCGTGATGCCCTGGTCGGCGAGGTGGCGCAGGAAATGGACGAGGGCGCGGCGGTAGAGAGTTTGCGTGTTGGTGCCGCGCCGCTCCTTGCTGGTCAGGAATTCATTGGCCGCGTCCACCAGCTTGATGGCACCGGGCGGCGTGCGCAGCGTGATTACACCGCTGCTCGCATGCTGCGGCAGCTCGGGCGGGGGGTTGAGCAAGTCCTCGACCTTCTGATTAGCGATCTCGGGGAGCCGCGTATCCAGGCTGCGCTGGACGAACCGGCTCTTCAGCTTGCCGTGCGCCCACAGCGGGCAGTCGCAATTGAGGCCGCCGCCACTGGTTTTGCTGGCTTTGCATTTCTGCGAGTGGCGGCGATAAATCGTAAGTTTGTCTTTCGACACATGGGGTTCCATGCCTTGCAGGGTAGCATGGAATTAGGCGATTTATTTTGACAAATTTGTTCTATTTATCCCATGCACCCGGTAGAAGTATCCGGGCCGTCAAAAAAAAACGGGACCACCCCTCGGTACATCCGCCGTCGCCGCCCCCGTTGCGGCAACCTCACCCCTGCCAGCAAAGATAGTCCCTGAAAAGGTTGTGAAGTGTCCACCCTCTCTGGGGCGGTACAGCCACTGAGTCTACGCCCAAATGTTGACGGGGACAAGCGGAATACTGGAGGGAAAACACCGGATGGACAAAGTGGACTGTTTATCCCGAATCAACTGACATCGACAAACGAATCGGTTACAATGAAACTATGCAATGGCCAAAAGGAAAATACGGAGACCATTTCGGCGGCTGGGGCAACACCTTCGAGGAGGCCCAGGCCAACCGCCAGAAAGCCGAGCTGGAGCACGGCGGCGGCAGTAGCGGGATGACCGACGCGGATATGGCCGACTTCCACGAGCGGCTGAAATCCCTGCCCAAGCCGCGCAAGCGCCGCCCGCGCCCCGAGGGAGCCCCGCTCACCAAGACCGAGGAGAAGCGCAAGGCGACCAAGGAGAGAGTCAGGGCGCGGCTGAAGGCATCGAACGCGAAGTACGGTAACAAGTTGGAAGAGGAGATCGCCGCCGCCGCCAAGAAGGCGGGCCAGCCGCTGTGCTAGTCTTCCAGTTTTTGCGTATTCGATAGCAGGCGCGGCAACAGAACCGCCGCCGCGACCCCCGGCAGGAAGGCCTTGCTGTTGTAGGCGCGCTCCAGTCCCTTCAGGCCGCCGCTGGCCGCGATGCCGAGTGCGTTCATGAAGTCGTGGCGCACCTGCCAGCCTTTCTTGTTGTAATAGTTTCGGGCTTTTTCGTAGGCGTCGCCCGCCACCTGACGCAACTGCCGGTCCTCTTCCGCGTAGGCTTCCGGCGACATCTGGTTGACGTTGTCGAACAGCTCTTGCATGACCTGATTGGCTCCGGGGCGATGATTCCATTGATCCGCCATGCTCATGTACTCGCCTATGTTCTCAGCCGGAATGAACGACTTGCCCTTGAGCATTTTCTGGATGTTCAGGGCCTCGGTATGCTTGATCAGATTGCCCAGGCCGAGCACGTGCATGTTGGGTCCAGCGCTGGCGAAGACATAGTTGGGGTACTTCTTTTGCAGAGCGCCGATGCGCTCCTCGCTCACTTCCTTTTCGAGCGGGAAGATGGCGTTCTGCATGGTCGGTTCCGGGGCGACCCAGTGCTGGCTGTCGGGCGGGATGGCTGTCCGCACGTCCATGGACGGTTCGACCCAAGGCTGGCCCTCGGGCCGGGGCGCGGTCCATCCCGGCGACGGGCTCGGCACCAGGATGTTGTTGCCGACGCCTTCCTGGGCGTTAACGAAAGCCTGTAACGCCATGCTCCCTCTCAGATTGGCGCGCATCTGCGGGTCGATGTCGGGCCTCCACGGGCCGACGAACGGCACCGGCTCCTGGGGCGTGCCCGCCGCTGGCTTCCAGTCGAGGCCGGTCTCAAACGGCGCTGCCCGCCCTTTCTGGGTTTCCAGCCTGCCCTTGGCGTTGAGGTACGCCCCCTGCACGTTGCGCGAGGGCATGGTGGTTGGCCCCAGACCGGCGGTTTGAATAATGTCGCTGCCCTGGAGATTGGTTTGCGGCCCGTACATCGTGCTGGTGTAATGCACGCGCCCGCTGGGCTCCAGCTTGGCGACTTCCGGCAGGTGCCCGGTCACGGCTCCGGGGATCATCTCCAGGTTGGTGATGCCGGTGGCGGTCTGGGGATAGAGTTCCTGGATCATGCGCTGGCGGGTGGCAAGACTCTTTTCGCTGGTGGTCGTTGCCTTCGGGATCTTGCCGGTCCAGCCCTTGGGGAGCGCGATCTGTCCCGAACGGCTCTCCCGGTCGCGCAGGCTCATCACGTCGCCGATGGTCCCGGCGGATTCCATCAGGAGCTGCTGCTGGGCGGGCGTCAGGTTGGCCTGATTTACCTGGAAGGCATACGGTTTCATTTTGCGCGCCGCGTCGCCGTAGCCCGCCTCGTCGAGCACCTTGAGGTATTCGGGGTGGCGCAGGAGCGTACTGAAGTCGGGCGTGCCGCGAATCTTGTCGGGCGTGAGCAGCCCCTTCTGCAAGACGTCGCGCGGGTCCATGTTGTGCTGGCGTCCCAGCTCGTAGAGCTGCATGGCGACGCTCCAGATGGCCTCCTGGCCTTGGCTGGGAAGCATCCCGGCCTGGGCCGCGCCCTGGCGCAGGCGCGCGCTCGTGCCGCCGTACTCGGTGGTCATGCCGGGGTTCCCCCTGGCGGGGTTCGCGCCCTGGCCCTGGAAGAGATTCTGCGCCACGCCGAACGCATTGGCCATCCAGGCATCGTTGGTCACCTGCATGACGTGGTCGCGCAGGTTGTGCTGGAAGGAGTCCACCTTGGGACCGGAGAGGGTGAGCGCCATGGGATCTTGCGCGCCGAGCGCGGCGTAGGTATTGTTCCTCCAGGCCTCCATCACGCTCTTCTCGGTGCCGTCGCCCTGCACGCTCTTGGCCATGATGCGCAGGATGTTCTCGGGCTCGGTGGGCCGCCCTTCCGCCGTCCAGTTTTTCCAGATGTTGAGCGCGTTGATCAGATTGCCTTCCACGCTGATGCGCGGGCTGGTCGCGGCCAGGAGCTGCGCGAAGCGCGGCGCGTCGGCCCCGAACACGTCGCTCAGGGCCTGCGCCGAGCCGCGATACCAGCCGAGCTTGGGCGCACCGGCCTGGGCGAGCGCCGCCATCTTGTCGGCGTGCGGCAGCACGCGCAGGAGGCGGGCCATGGCCTCGGTCTGCTGCGGTGAGGCCAGCATCTTCTGGGCTTCGAGCGGCATCAGGTAATCGGCGACGTCGTGGATCTCCGGGTACTGCTGGCGCGCCTTCTCCAGCGCCTCCAGCTCGCTCGGCAGCATGTACTGCTCGCGCTGGCCGCGCAGGTAGTCCTTGATCTGGTTGGCGCGCGCGGTTGCGGCCTCGCCCACCGCGTGCAGGCCGCTGCCCAACTGCGCGCCGGTCAGGATGCCGATGTCCTTGAGCTTGGCGGGATCGATCCCCATGGGGGCGGTCGCGCCCGAATAGGCTCCGCTCTCCATCAGCCGCTGGCGCGCGGCCTGCGCGGCGGCGTCGAGCCGCTCGCGCGAGGGGAGCCACTGGGTGGGCTCGTTGGCGGCGCGCGTCTGCGCCTGCCAGCGCGCCTCCAGCTCCGGGGCCACGCGCGCGCGCAGCGCGCCCAGCTCCTCGCTGCCCCGCCCCATGACGCCGTGACCGGCGGCCCCGACGATCAGGCCCGCCAGATCGCCCGCCACGCCCGCGTACTCCTGGGGCAGTCCCAGCGCCTGCAAGCCTTCTTCGACTTTCTGCTGGCCGTACATGCCCGCGCCTACCGAGGCGGCGGTGGCGAACGGCGCGGTCGCCGCCGCGCCCAGCATGGCCGGGGTGGCCATACCCATGGCCCCGCCCGCCATCTGGTGGACGTTGCCCGCCACCGCGCGCGGGCTCACGCCGCTCGCCGCCGGGTTGTAGGCAAAATGCATCCAGCCGCCTGCGGTGGACGGCAGGCTGCTCGCGAGGCCCTCCACGCCCTGCGCGAACTGGCCCGCGCCCGCCGTGGCCTGATCCAGGATCTGCTCGGGAATGCCGGTCGCGCCGGTCGGCTTCTGCACCTCTTGCTCCCACGGGAGCGGCAGTGCGGGCGGCTTGGCCGCTGGCGGCTGCTGTTGGACGAAAGGCTTGGCCTTCCCATAGCTCTGGAACAGGTTCTGCTTGGAGCGTTCGGGGTCGAGCTGAATCCGGCTCGGCCACAGGCTGGTCGGGTCCACCACGCGCGGCGTGCCCCGGAAGAGGTTCGGATCGTAAGCCGGGGTGTCGCTATCCACGCCGCCGCCGTCGTCGTAGCGCACCCTGCCGCCGCGCGCGAATCCCGAGGAGTTCTGCTGCTGCTGCATGTCGAGCAGCCTGCTGCCGGTGTAGCCGCCCATGGCGGGGAAGAGCGGGGCGGCGCGGCCCGCGTAAGGCAGGGTCTTGCCCAGGATGTAGGGCGAGCTGGCCAGGATGTCGGCGACCGAGCCGAGCGCCCCGGCCAGGGGGTGGCCCGCATAGGTGCCAGCCGCTCCCATGCCCGCCGGGACCAACAGCTTCTTGAAGGCATCGACGGCGGTGAGCGGCCCCGCGATGCCGCGCGGCCAGAGCGAGTTCAAGGCGTGGCCCGCGATCTGGTCGGAGAGGCTGGTTCCCGGCGGCGCGAAGCGGTTTAAGGCCTCGACCAGCTCGCTGCGCAGGTTGTTGCGCTGGTGGAGCGCGCTGATCAGCTTGCTCATCGCCGTGGTGTCGTTCTTGTTGTTGAGCGAGAGGCTGCGCGTGAACTGCTGCAATTCGTTGCTGGCTTTGGCGTAGGCCTCGTTCATGGCGCTGTAGCCGGGGATGCGGGTCGCGACCTCGTTATTGATGAAGCCCGACATGCGCGCGCTGAAGCCGTTGACCACGCGGCGCATGGCGGTGTTGGGAATCTGCCCGCTGGCGCTCGCGAGGTAGTCGCCGGAAAGCCGCTTCTTGAGATCGTTGAGGCCTTCCATGGTGATCTGCTTCTGGTTGCGGCCCCAGCCCCAGACGTCCTCGGCGATATTCTGGATGGCGTTTTCGCTGCCTCGGGGGATGCCCGCGCCCTGGAAGTCCAGGATGAGCTGGCCGCTCGGGCTCACCCGCATGCCGATGCCGAATTCATGGAGCGCGCCAATCAGCTCGGTTTTGGTGGAGCTGATCGCCTGCGGCAGGGCCTGCGGGTTCTGCTGCACGAGCTGGTTGAGGCTGGCCGTATACTCATTGCTGCGCGCCTGGAAGGCCTTGGCCAGCGCGGCGCGCGCGGCGTCGAGGGTCTGCTTCTGGGTGATCTTGCCGTTCATGGCGGCCTGCAAGTCGGGGCTGCTGGTGATGGCGCGCTGGATCACTTCCGGTCCCACGCCGCTCTTTGCGCCGAGGTAGCTCTGGACCATCTTGGCGAGCGGCGGCGCAACCGCCGCGATGGCCGCCGCCGGGACGCCGCCCCAGAGCGCGCCACTTTTGGTATC
>Ga0306920_100009703_pt1 | contig 12864 bp, 9 predicted proteins | sample flu12Cox44000170_FD_204666 | JGI IMG/M metagenome (GOLD analysis project Ga0306920, IMG submission 204666) | Lab enrichment of tropical soil microbial communities from Luquillo Experimental Forest, Puerto Rico - flux4day.12C.oxic.44.000.170 (v2)... | ecosystem: Environmental > Terrestrial >...
GGTGGTTGGGAGCGCTGATGTTACTGGGCGCACTCGGGCTGCTTATCGCGGGCGAGACAATTCTCAAGGGCCACCTGGATGGCATGGTCTTTTTGGTTTATTGGGCCCTCTGCTTTGTGTTGACCGGATTGGCAATTGTAACGGCATACCTTGACGCGCGGGCGCTCCAGACCCGCACCCGGCGAGAGGCGCGTGAACTGTTGGAAAACACCTTGACGAAAATCCAGACGGATGCCGAAAAGAAACCGCGTTCGCACAAATCAGGACAATGAGGTCAGAAAAACGCTTCATTGCGGAAAAAAGTTTGCTCGCGGCAGTTCTTGATTGAATTCCTTGCAGGTCTTTGGTCTATTCGCCTCAGAACGCAAGTGTATGAATCGCGTTGGCAGCATTCAGACGCAGGAGGAGCTCTCGGAGAGCCAGAAGGCGGCACTGCTCACTCTGCTGGCTGATGACGATCCCAAGGTTTACCGCAAAATCCGGCAAAAAATCATTTCTTTTGGTCCCGCAGCTTCCGAGTGGTTGCGCCCTCATACGCTGAGCAGAGAACCGGCCCTCCGGCGGCGGGCTCAGGAAATCATTTTGTCTTTTGACCGCCAAGACGCCGACAACGCCTTCTTGGCGTTTTGCCTCAAGCACGGGGAAGCGTTTGACCTGGAGCAGGCCGCCTGGAAATTGGCACGCACGCAATACCCGGACATCAATGTCTCCGGGTACGAAGCCCTGCTGGATAGCTTTACAGCCGATTTGCGCGAGACTCTGGCGGAAAGTAGCGAGCCGGAAGACATTCTTGGGACGGTAAATCGCTATCTTTTTGACGAGCTGGGATTTGTTGGAAATGAGCAGCAGAATTACGATGCCGATAACAGCTACCTTAACAAAATTTTAGACCGCCGTACGGGAAGTCCGATCGGTTTGTGCCTCGTTTATTTGCTTCTCGGCCGGCGTTTGCATCTGCCGGTAACGGGCATCGGGTTGCCTGGCCATTTCGTATGCCGTTATCAAACCAGTTCCGCTGAAATTTACGTGGATGCCTTTAATCATGGGAAGCTGCTGACGAAGGCCGATTGCGTGCAGTACCTTCTCCAGGCCAATTACAGCGTGCGCGAAGATTACCTGACCCCCGTTAGTCCGCGCCGAATTCTGCTGCGGATTTGCGGCAATTTGCACCAGATCTATCTGCATCTGGAACAAGCCGAGGCGGCTACACGCCTTCAAAGGTACCTCGTTGCCCTGGCGCGCTAACCTCACGCCCAGAACTCAATCTGGCAACGAGCGCCATTGTCTTTGCGCGAGATACGGGTCAATTCTTACCAGGAGAAAGTATGCCCAATGCTGTTTGAATCGCCGCCAGAGCGAATGCTCTTGCGACCATTGTTCGGTGCCGATCTGGTGCGAGTGACGCAATGCGGCGTGGAAAACGTTTCGGGCTTGATCCGTGATCTGCGGGTGAGCGAATCGAACAACCAGCTCGTAATTGATATTGAGACTTCTGGGGTCCAGGTTTGCGGATCCAACGTAAACGGCTTCATCGATGATGAAGAGTTTGGCATGCAGGATTTGGGGCTGATATTCGTAGATCTCAATCCCGCACTTAAGCAAACGGAGGTACAAACTCTGCGCGGCCAGCCGCGAGACGGCAACGTCGCTCTTGGCGCCCAAAAGCAGCTGCACTCGCCCACCTCGTCGAACCACTCCGATCAAATGCCGGCGCAGCTGCCAGCTTGGCAGAAAATACGCCACCATGATCTGGACTGATTTGGCTTGGTCGAGATCCCGCTTCAGTGAGCGCTTAATAGGGCTTGTCCCGCGGCCGGGCCCGCTTAATAACAGCTGCTCTTGCGGAACCGAAAGAGTCTTTTTCGCGGTGGATTTTAAGAGTCGCGCGAACCGCTTATGTTGAAATCCGGCCCGCGCGAACATTTCGTCAAACGATCGGGCCAACTCGCCCACCAACGGCCCTTCGAGTTTAAGTCCGAGATCACACCAACCGCAATTCACACCATCCCCTTCATATTCAGGCGCGATATTGAAACCTCCGACAAAAGCGATGGTTCCATCACAGACCAGAAGCTTCCTGTGATTGCGAAAACCCAACCGGTTTAGAGACAAAGGGTTGAACCAGCGAACTTCTCCTCCGGCTTGAATCAGAGGTTTCCAAAAATCGGCAGGCAGACCAAATGAACCCAACGCGTCTATCAAAACCTGCACCCGCACTTGACGTCGGCGCGCGCGAACGAGGGCGTCGCGAAATCGCACGCCGAGCGAACCCGAGGCATAAATGTAGGCTTCAAGGCAGACCGAGCGCGTCGCGGCATCAATGGCCGAGAGCATCGCTGGAAATACTTCCTGCCCGGTGCACAACCAGTCGCAATTGCCCGCTGTTGCCCCGGATGACATGCACTGCGATCTTATTCGGCACCAGGTAGATTTGCAACTGGTGGCAGAAAGCGCGGTCCGCCGGGCAAAATGCCCGGTTCTACGTCAAGGCGAAGACGCCTGGTGACGACATAAAAATTGCTGCAATCTGACGGATCTAAGGCATCTTTACCCCGTGAGACGGGCGCTAGGTTATTTAGGTGCGATCTTTTGGCTAACGCTAGCTGGAGCCTCTGCGGAAGCTGCCCACACCCAAGCAACTCTCGTGCTGGCATCTGATGTAGCGCGACCTGGAGACACGGTGCTGGCAGGGATTCATCTCCGGATGGATTCCGGCTGGCACACCTATTGGCAAAACCCTGGGGCTTCGGGCATGCCGAGCACAATCGATTGGAAGCTTCCATCAGGAATAACCGCCGCTTCGCCTCAGTGGCCTATCCCGGAGAAATTGCCGGACAAAGATTTGACCACCTACATTTATAGGAATGAAGTCGTCATTCTCGTCCCTTTAAAAGTCGACGCCAACCAATCACTGAGCGACCTGCACTTAAGTGCAAAAGTCTCCTGGTTGGAATGCGACGTTCAATGCATACCTGGCAATGCCGATGTGCAGACCGATCTCAAAATCGGTTCCGAATCTCACCCCTCCAAGGACGCAAATCTTATTGAAACGTGGAGGAAGAAACTACCAACCCTCGATCCCTCAATTGCCGCCCGCGCTTCCTGGGAAAAACCGCCTGTGGGTGATGTTCGGCCGGTTTTAATCGAATGGAAGACTTCTTCCAACGGGAGCGGGGCCGATTTTTTTCCCGACGCCAATGATGATTTCGAAGTGCAGGGCTCAGTCGAGCAATTGCCCGCCGTAGCAGGAAGAGCGAGAATCCATAAAGAGATTAAGAAACTGAATGGTGATTGGCCGAAACAAATTTCCGGCTTGATCGTTGATAGTTCCGGGGCAGGCCGAATAGCCTACGAGGTTAAGCTTCCACTAAGCACAGAATCCAGTAGCACCGCGCCTGCGGCTGCACCTTCGAGCATCAGTAATGCGGGTGGGCCACCGCCGCCAGCTCTCTGGAAAATGCTGCTCTATGGCTTTGTGGGAGGGCTCATTCTCAACGTGATGCCTTGCGTTCTGCCGGTTATCGCCTTGAAGATTCTGGGGTTTGTGGGTCAGGCGAAAGATAACCCCGCACGAGCGCGCTTTCTTGGGCTTGTGTACGCAGCGGGTGTGCTCGTTTCATTCCTTGTTTTGGCTGGGCTCGTTCTGGCGATTAAGGCCGCGGGGCACAAGGCCGGATGGGGTATCCAATTCAGCAGTCCCTATTTTTTGATCGCAATAACCACTCTGGTAACCCTCATCGCCTTGAATCTATTCGGTGTTTTCGAAGTGTATCTCGGTTCTCGCACTATGGACGCCGCGGCCAGCTTATCATCGGGGCATGGGACCACCGGTGCCTTTTTCAACGGCTTGCTTGCTACCGTTCTGGCCACCTCCTGCACGGCTCCATTCCTGGGTGCTGCCGTCGGCTTTGCTTTCGCTCCAAATCAGGCCGCAACGACCACCTTGCTGGTATTCATGAGCGTTGGGGTTGGACTTGCGTTGCCTTATGTGGTGCTAACCTGGCAACCCGGCTGGCTAAAATTCCTGCCTAAACCTGGCCCTTGGATGGAGCGCTTTAAAGTAGCAATGGGTTTTCCGATGCTGGCCGCGGCGGTTTGGCTGTTCAGCCTGGTTACAATTTACTATGGCGAGCGAACGTGGTGGCTGGCGATTTTTCTGGTCATGTTAGCGGTGGCAGCGTGGATCTATGGCGAGTTTGTGCAACGTCATCCTGCTCGGCCAGGCTTGGCGTTGGCCGCAATCGCCGTGGTGCTCTTCGCTGCTTACGCCTACGCACTCGAAGGACAGCTGGATTGGCGGAATCCCATCCTTCAGGACAAACCTTCCGACTCCAAGAAAGATGAACCCGGCGGCATTGCCTGGCAGCCTTGGTCGGTTGCCGCTGTCGCGCAAGCCCGCGCAGAGCACCGGCCCGTGCTGGTTGATTTCACAGCAAAGTGGTGCCTGACCTGCAATACAGTAGTCAAATCGGCTTTGGAAAGCTCCGCCGTTCGTGAAAAACTACGAGAAGTTAACGGGGTTGGGCTGTTGGGCGACTACACGCGACGACCGGACGACATAACCGACGAACTGAACCGCCATGGTCGGGCAGGTGTGCCTCTAGTTCTGGTATATCCGGCCAACACAAATTACGATCCTATTCTTTTGCCAGAAGTGCTTACCCCCAGCATGGTGGTAAGCGCGTTGAACCAGGCACAACAAGAAGTAAGTAAGTCGGCCTTCCAAGGAACAAAATGACGCGCCTAACGAAAGGACTTTTTACTGGCCTTCTCTTGATAACCACTGCTTCATGCACCTTCGGAGCAGAAACTAAGTACGACCCCAAATGGGAGTCCCTCGATAAGCGGCCATGTCCCAGCTGGTACCTGGATGCCAAATTTGGCATTTTCATTCATTGGGGTGTTTACTCCGTTCCATCCTGGGGTGCGCCGAAAGAGTACGCCGAGTGGTACTGGAACCATATTGAGGACAAAAAAGCCGACAATCCCTGGCGACAATTCCACGAAAAAAACTACGGAAAGAATTTCGATTATAAGGAATTCGCACCGATGTTCACGGCTGAACTTTTCAACCCCGACCAATGGGCGGATATCTTTTATCGATCAGGCGCAAAATACATCGTTCCCACTTCGAAACACCATGAAGGCTTCTGCCTTTGGCCAAATGAAGATGCCAATCGCACCTGGGGCCGCCCATGGAACGCCGTGGTGACCGGGCCGAAGCGAGATTTACTGGGAGACCTGGGCAACGCTGTTCGAAAACGCGGCCTCAAATACGGGTTCTATTATTCCCTTTACGAGTGGTTCAATCCGCTCTGGCTGAAAAACCGCGCGGATTATGTCACACACCATATGCATCCCCAATTTAAAGACGTCGTCACACGGTATCAGCCGGCGATTATTTTTACCGACGGCGAATGGGATATGCCCTCCAAGGACTGGCGGAGCGAGGAATTGGTTGCGTGGCTTTTCAACGAGTCTCCGTGCAAAGACGAGGTGGTCATCAATGACCGATGGGGAAAGGAGACACGCCATCATCATGGCGGCTATTACACGACCGAATATGGGGCCGGTCTTAAAGATGATACGCATCCGTGGGAGGAAAGCCGGGGCATGGCTTATTCATACGGATACAACCGCGCTGAGACAATCGATGACTACAAAAGCGCTCGCGAGCTCATTCTTGTGCTTTGCGACCTGGTAAGCCGCGGCGGCAACTTCCTGCTGGATATTGGTCCGACTGGAGATGGCCGCATTCCCGTCATTATGCAACAGCGGCTGCTCCAAATCGGCGATTGGCTGAAGGTGAACGGCGAAGCCATTTACGCCACCCGTTTTGCCGGGCGCTCCTGTCAATGGTCTGAAGGTCAACAGCTTGCGCAGGAGTACGGCGAGTTCAACGTCAAATATGGTCTCATGGAGCAGATTGGACAGGAACCGAAAAATGGAAAAGCTTCCAAGCAGCTCTTTTTCACCAAAAAACCGGATGCTCTGTACGCAATTACTACGGGATGGCTTGCGCCGCAGGTCACTGTTCACAACATCAACATCCCGTCCGGTTGCCGTGTAACCCTGCTTGGCCGGGAGGGCGATTTGAAATACCAGGTTCAAGGCAAAGACGTTGTGATCGATGTTCCCGCCATGCAGCCGAACCAACTGCCTTGCCTGTACGCCTACAGCTTTAAGATCCCTGGGGCACGGTTTCTGCCCGAATAAAAGGATCGTTTTCCCGAATTTTCAAATCTGCCATTGTGTGCCATCGTTGGCGATGGTGGTGGCTAAGCTAAAGATTTTTACTCTCCAGGGATTGGTCTCTGTAGCCAATATGACTTGCGTCGCCAGGACAGTCACCGCCAAAAGACCATGGCCCTCATCAATCAGTCTTCGGGGGCTTACTGCGACTTGGAGCTCCTCTTAGCCTTTTCCTTTTGGAAGGATCCACTTACCTTTTCGCTATGCCCTCATTTGATATCGTTTCACAAGTTAACCCGATGGAAATTGAGAACGCGGTGAACCAGGCAAAAAAAGAGCTGGCGAACCGGTTTGATTTTAAAGGAAGCACGGCGGAGATCCTTCTCGAGAAAAATGACATTAAGCTATCCGCCGAGGATCAGTTCAAGATCCGCGCACTCAGCGAGATCGTCATGACAAAACTGGCCAAGCGCAACATTAGTCTGAAGAACATCGAAAAAGCAGAACCAGACGTGTCCCCACTGGGCCATGCCCGGCAGGTTATAAAGGTGAAACAAGGGCTTGAGCAACCGGTCGCAAAACAGATCACCAGTTTCATTAAGGATCGCAAATTCAAGGTCACGACACAGATACAAGGCAACGAGATTCGAGTCGCTTCGAAGAGCAAAGACGAACTCCAAACCGTAATCGCCGCGGTGCGCGCAGGCGAATTTCCAGCCGGGCTGCAATTCGTGAACTTCAGGGACTAAAAGGACGCTGCTCAAGAGCCATATGAATACGCAGCCCGGCCAGTTCGAGGAATTTCGAACGAAGATGACCACGGCCAATGTCAGCCAGGCCGCGCAACGGGCTTTTGAACACAGCTACCAGAGACTGCTCGCCGGTGACACCGGAATGATTCCCGAAAGCGAGATTCAGACGGTCGACGAACTTCCCCGACTGGACGATATCGGGACTGGAAAATCACCAGCAAGCGAGTTACTCAGTCAAGCTGTGGTGATCAAGCTTAATGGCGGGCTCGGCACGAGCATGGGACTTGAACGCGCCAAATCCCTGCTCCAGGTGAAGGATGGGCTCACTTTTTTGGACTTTATCGTCAGGCACGTTCTTCATGCCCAGAAGCAGCACGCGACGCCAGTTCGATTCGTTCTCATGGACAGTTACAGCACCAGCGAGGATACAATGGAATATCTCCGCCGGTACTCTGAGCTGGGTCCACGGGACAAGCTGGAACTGATGCAGAGCCAGGTGCCAAAAGTTGACGCGAAGAGCCTCAAACCTGCGGTTTGGCCCGCTAATCCGCAGTTGGAATGGTGTCCTCCGGGGCATGGAGATATCTACCCGTCCTTACTCGGCTCGGGTTTGCTTGACCAATGGCTGCAAGAAGGGCGCAGATATTTATTTGTTTCAAATGCTGACAACCTCGGTGCGAGCCTTGACCTCCGCGTTTTGAGTTATTTTGCCGACTCAAATAAGCCCTTTCTGATGGAGGTCGCCGAACGTACCCCTTCGGATTCCAAAGGCGGCCATCTTGCGCGACGAGGCCAACGGCTTCTCCTGCGCGAATCGGCCCAATGCCCTGCCGGCGACCAGCCGCTTTTTCAGGACATCACGCGTCATCGTTTCTTTAATACCAACAACCTTTGGATTCGCCTCGATTCGCTCAAGGACCTGATCGTGAAAAATCAGGGATTTGTGCCCTTGCCGCTGATCAAGAACAAGAAAACGATCGATCCTCGAGATTCGGCATCCACTCCGGTCTTTCAACTGGAGACAGCTATGGGCGCGGCCATCCAATGTTTCGAGGATTCAGGAGCTTTGGTGGTTCCTCGCTCGCGGTTTGCCCCAGTGAAAACTACATCGGATCTTCTCGCGCTGCGTTCTGACGCTTACAAGGTAACGGAGGATTGGCGCGTCGCACTGGCTCGCCCAGGTGGAGAACCGCCTCCGACGGTTGACCTGGATCCCAAGCACTACAAGCTGGTCGATCAGCTGGACCAACGCCTCACTGAAGGAGTCCCATCACTCAAAGATTGCCAGGAGCTCGTGATTCGCGGGCCCGTTTCACTAAACAAAGGCAATATTTTCAGAGGCAAGGTTTCTGTCGAAAACCCTGCTCCCGAGCCCCAGGCCCTGCCCGCGGGGATTTATGAAGATGGCTCGATAAAGTTGGGATAAGCTGGCTTGAAATGAAAGGCGCACCCTGACTATGAGGTTAGAATCAGAGTGCGCCGACCCACCCAAACGAACCCTTGGGTGGTGGGGAGGGTGGGATGATTGCTCACCCGCGCAGCGCCCAGTACAGGCGGGCGGGCAAAAGCAATTTCCTATCAGTATCAGTAGTAACAGGTCCGTAGGTTTGCAGTCCTCCTCATCATTCGGCAAACCGTCATCCGGGAACTCTGGATCACCTTCTGGCATTACTCAGCAAAGGCTTTGAGCCGGTTATTGCGGATCTGATCCGCTGTGGTTGCGTCGGCAATCGCCATTCCCTGCCGTGCCGGGGCAGGCGCAATCTGAATTTGTGATCGGGCTTTGGCGTCTCTGCGGGCAATATTGGCCCGCACATCCAGGCGGCACAAGCTGTCGGAAGCCGCTGTGGTTGCTCGTTACGTTGCTCGTTACCGGACGGGACGGAACTGTCCGCGTTGTCCGCTTAAGGCCTCTGCACGCGGATGGCCATGGTTTCGGTGGAGCGGAGGACCACCTCCTCGCCGATCTTCTCTTGGCTCAGGTCCACGTCGTCGCGCACCTTGAAGGTCTTGGTGTGGCCATCCGGGAATAGGACCGTGGCTTTATGGTTTGGGAGGTCGATGCCGGTGACTTTGCAGCTGATTTCTTCGGTGTCGGCGACCACGGGGTCGGCCCCGACAGGGGCCAGATCCACGGTGCTCCTACCCGTGCTGGTCGGCGCTTCGCCGCTGTTGCGCACAAACACCACCAGTTGTTCGGTGAGGGTCGCGCTGACTTTGTCTCCGACCTGGATTTGGTCGAAGTTGGCCAATTGCGGCCCGCACTTGACGTTGATCTGAGTGCCGTCAGGCTCGGCGAGGGTCATTCGGCGGGTTTCCCTGGCGATCTTGCTTACCGTGGCGGTTTGGTCATAGGTCTGCACCACGACGCCGCCGGGCACGCCGGGGCGCACCGCCATACTCTCCGAACTAGCCTGCTGGCTGGGCATTGGCCGCATTTGGCCCTGCTCGCCCTTGGCGGCGCCCATGCCAGTATTGCTCTCGGAGGAGCACCCAGCCACCGCCAGCGCTGCTGCCGCCGCCGCCAGCTTTGCAATTGTCTGCAGTTTCATGTCGTGTTCTCCTTTGTTGTTTCTTGTTGACTACGTGGGCTATCCTCAAAGCAATGTCTTCCGAGGGTCCCAAAAGGTTCCTCCCTCCACCTCCAAGCGTATGCTGAATCGGACCTCGCGGGTATGCAATAGGGAGTTTCCCCCAGGGCAAACGCATCTAAATGCCCTGCGATTAGGAGCCGGGGTCGGTCCCGCACATTTACATTCGCGCTCATTCCCATCCCTCTTAATTAAGGACTAAAAATTCAAAATTAAAAATTCAGGTTCGGGCTCATCCATGGAGCCGAGAAAGCGACCCCTGCTACCATCAGCGTGCACCAATCCCGCTTTTTCTCTCCCATGTCACCCACTCGCCTTTGCCCTTCCCCTCTCCTCACTCTCCACCCTTCACTCCCCACTTCCCAACCCACCTCCTTGACGAACCGTATCGGCGAACTCGTTTTCTTAGCGACTCCCCAGAGCTATCCCTTGAAGTTAAGAATTCTCTCCGCATGAACATAAACGATCCGGTCCGACCTCAGGTAAACGCCCCATCTTTTTTTGCCCATCGCTCGGGAACAACATGACAGGCGAATTCTCCTACTATAAGCGAACGGCCAACCTCGCGGGCGGGGAACCATTAAGAAAGGCACTAGATATGACCTTGTTGAACAAAGAAACGTTTCGTGCAATCAGTAACAACCCTTCTTTCATGAACCGCCGGTCTTTTTTGCAGAAGGGATTCGCAGTCGGAGCTGGCGCAGCCGCAGGCGGGCTGTTGCCCAACACCGCATCGGCTGCGGGCAGTCTGACAACCGGGGACGCAGCACTGCTTCGGTTCCCAGCGGCCCTTGAAATACTCGAGGCCGACTTTTGGATTCAATACAACGAACTCGCCGGCGTGCAGGACGGCGAAGTCTCAGGAGGCAGTGGCATTCCAGTATACACCAAGGCGCTGGAACAACTTGATTCGGACATGGCCGTCTACGTCCACGACAACACCGATGATGAGATCACCCATCACCAATTCCTAAACGCTTACCTTGTCGCCAACGGAGCCGATCCAGCAAATCTCGATGCCTTTCGCATGCTGATGGGCAGCACCGCGACGGGCGTCAACCGAGACTTGATCGGGAAAAGGCTGACAAATCTCACCCAGCTGACGCTGGACACCAGTTGGTGGACGCGTTACCGCGATGACAGTCACAATCCAGACCTTGATCCAGACTTCGTTTTTCCGCAGGCAGTCCCCACTTTGGCCGTTGGCCAGCATACGGCTATTCCCAGGACGGACGCAGACTTGAAGCACAAGGATTTCATTCAAGCAATGGCCAACACCGCGGGGTTCCACTTCCCCACCATTGAACAAGGGGGTAACAGTCTCTACCCCTCCCTGGCGCAGCGAGCAACCAGTGCGGAGGTTCTCCGCATCCTGATCAGCATCGGGCCTACCGAAACAATGCACTTTCAGACCTGGTCGGACAAAGCCGGTAACGCGCCGCCGCTGACTGCGGTCGATCCTGTAACTGGTGTGTCGGTTACGTTTCCCGATCTGAACTCTCCGCCGTTTGGCGGCGAGTCCTACCAAACCAACCTGATCATGCCAGAGCCCTGCCCCTTCCTGAGTATAAGTTTGCCTATTGTTTCAATCATCCGGCCAACCAAGACCGAAGGCGTCGCCGCGGGTGCCCTAAAGTTCCTCACGGACATGGGGCTTTTCATGGGCCAATCGCCAGACTTTTTCACCTATATGAGTCAGTTGGCGCAAGATGCGGATGCAGCCCAACGAGGAGTCTGAGCAAACAGGCTTGCGACGGTTATATCCAAAGTTCGAGACAAAAGGTACCGAGGGTGGGGCTTTCATTTGAATCCTCACCCTTTATCCACATGGCTCCAAGAACCATGCAGATTTCGCGCGACCATGATTTCGACTCTCAGTGAAACTGACAGTAAAAGTAGTTCCGCGCTAACAAAAATACTTCCCAGTTCACCGGATTTCCTTCCCTTTCCCCAGAAAAACCGGCTCCTGCTGCGCCTGGCTGTTAACTTTTTAGCGCCCAATTGTCGCGCCATCCATGAGCAGTTCCGAACTGGAGGCAAATGCGCTCTGCTTTGCCAGTTCCAACATCTCATCTACTGACCACTGGTCGTAAGCGTGGCGGCCATACTTGACAGCCTTGATCAGGCCGTCGGCCGCGATGAGAAACTCCGCGGGCAGTCCAGTCGGGCCGCCGGTCATGGTTAAGTTGAACCTGCTCCCCATACCCTTAAGTGCCGCCCACAAGGCCCGAGGATGCATCGCGAATGTCCACGATTGCTCCACCCCCAGTTCGCGATAGTATCGCTTGCCAGGGTCAGCGACCGCGTCGAACGGCAAGTCCTGATGGAACGATTTAACATCCTCCTGTGAGGAGTGGAAGAACAGTACTTCGTGAATGCCGGCGGAAACGATCCGGTCGGCGTTACGCCGGAGCGACCCGATGTGCGTGTTGCAGATCGGGCACCCTGTCCAGCGGCGGAACTGCACGTGAGTGAGGCGGGCACCGGGCAAGGGAACCGTCAACGGCTTCCCATGAGAGGTCGTAAGCGTCAGGTTGGGGAATATGTCTCCCGCTTTGCGTTTCATAGCATAAGACTTTCAGTTGTGAAGCTCGGAAATTGGCGTGCCCTGTGCCGCCACCAAGCGCCATTCATCTCGCTCCGTAGCGCTTTCCTTTTCGATTCCCTGTTCCAGGTCTTACTATTCAGGCCTTGCCACCGAAGCTGACGAAGTCGTCAAGTTCGAGCAAGTCGGCCCAACAACCAGGCGATCCGATCGAGTGGTCATTGCAGGCTAAGCAATACGGGCATTGTTTCAAATTTTGCGCCAGATCTCTGCATTCCATACATTGGTCGCGGGTCTGGGCTGTCCCTTACAAAGGATCTGGTCTCCGATCAGTATTTGTGGCTGGCAGCTATAATCAGCAGGCGGCTTGGAGTCTCACTGAGCGGCGGACATCACATCGGACACCAAAACGGTTAACACGTCCGACGCGATTGCGGCAAACAAGCCACCCAGTAGAACGCAGGCTTTCACGCGCATTTGGCTCATTTTTCGATAGAGTTTTCTCTGGCGCTGAAGTCATAGCCTGAGCAGTTCTCCGACGCATGCAACACCGAGAATCTTATCAGTTGGTTAATGTCACAATTTGCTTCGGTCAGCGCCGTCGAAACGCCATCAGGACAACAAAGAATTCTTGACAATCAGGCACAGTAAATTGTCTATTCACGTGAACCCGCGGGCGACGCTATGTTATGGGATGTACAAATAGGGCTTTTGCGGCCATTTACTCGTTCGTGTTCTTCACCGGCTGGTTGTCCGTAACTATACCGGTTTTCGGAGCCTCACA
>Ga0306920_100009705_pt1 | contig 12863 bp, 12 predicted proteins | sample flu12Cox44000170_FD_204666 | JGI IMG/M metagenome (GOLD analysis project Ga0306920, IMG submission 204666) | Lab enrichment of tropical soil microbial communities from Luquillo Experimental Forest, Puerto Rico - flux4day.12C.oxic.44.000.170 (v2)... | ecosystem: Environmental > Terrestrial >...
GCCTGTGGCCGGTTCACTCGTCGCTGCTTCTCACAGCAAAGAGAGACAGCCCACAGGGCCGTGGCTAAAGCGAAGACGGGTTTGTATTTAGCTCTCACTGGCAGAGTGCGGGGAAGATCATTGCGCGGTAGATACAACCGGCAAGCGTTTGAAACCCGTCTATAAGTTGATGGGAGATCCACGAAACGTCGCGCACGCCAAGAAAGTCACTCAAGAAAAGCACCACAAAGCCAGGCACGCTCAAAAGACTGATGCGTCTCAACCGGCCAAAAAGGCACAAACCGAGGAAATGAAATCGCCTGCGGCGCAGCAAAGCGCGGGGGCAGTGCCGGGGGCCGATAAGCCGGCTCAATCACCAGATTCAGCGCAACTCCAGAAATCGCTTGCTGTTCTGTCGACGCTTAAAGATTTGGAGTTTCACTCGCGGTCGAATATCGAAAAGCTCGCTGAGCTAAGCTTAACGATCGAGGAAGAGCTCAAACAAAAAGCGTTTGCTGAAGCCATTGGCGCAGTCTATGCCGCGCAGGATGCATTCCAATCCAAAATCCTGAAATTAATTGAAGATTACGAAGCAGAGTGCGCTGGCTTGTCGGGCTCGGCCTGACACGCGGCCAATCGGCTCAGACTTCGATTTTTTCCTGCGGTATTTTTGTGCGCCAATGAGTACTCAATTTCGAGCGATACTGAAGAGCTAACAGTCAAAACTTAACAGTAATGAAAACGAAAAGTCTATTCACAATGGCAGCGGTCAGCACCGGCCTGGCATTTGGCGTGACCGCACAAGCCAACGAAGCAAAACACGAAGGACAAGCTATCACCAATTCTGATGTCCCTACCGCGGTTCAGCAGGCGGCCAAAGCCGAGGCAAAAGGCGGGACAATCGTCCGCTGGGAAAAAGAGGGCGCCAACTTTGAGGCCGTTATCGAGAAGAATGGCAATCAGACGGGCGTTGAAATGGACGCCAACGGCAAGGTGCTGAGCAAGCAGAACGAAGCAAAAGAGCACAAGCACACAGGCGCGAAATATTAATCGCAGGTGGATTTTCGCGTTCAGAATAACAGTAGTTGATGTCATGATGCGCCGCGGAGCGAGCGACATGATCATGAACCACTTCGTTATGCAATGGAGACGACGATTGCCCGTTTTTTTCTTCGCTTTGTTGCACTCCGCCGCGCGCCTAACGGCGCAAGACTCGTTCACTTCCTGCAGCGTTTTTGATCAAAGTATTTCCTTCGCGCGGGTCCGCGAGCCGGATTTAAAAGATAGCGCTTCGGACGATCAGGCTCAAGATTTCAAGCCACAGAACTGGTCTTTTCACGTTCAGGGCACCGAAGTTTTTCAAGGACAGCCGGGTTTTCATTCTCCCTACGTGGGCGCCAACAGTCTGCTACCAGAAGACAACTTCAAGCAATCGTCATCCTTTGACATTTACTTAGGTGCTCATCTCTGGCCTGGCGGTGAGATTTATTTTAACCCGGAATATTACCAAGGCTTCGGTTTAAGTAATACGCATGGGATTGCCGCATTTCCCAATGGGGAGACTTATAAGGTCGGCCAAAAAATCGGCGACATTTTCATTCCACATTTATTTCTCAGGCAAACATTCGGTTTCGGAGGCGAACAAGAGGAGCTGCCCAGCGACCAGCTACAATTGGCGCAACAAGTCGATGTCTCGCGCCTCACGATCACGATCGGTCGGTTGAGCGTCGGGGATCAGTTCGACACAAATTCATATGCTCATAGCTCGCGCACGCAGTTTTTAAACTGGGTGCTCGTTGATAACGGTGCCTTTGATTATGCGGCCGATTCGGTAGGCGTGATTGAGGGTGCAACTGTCGAGCTAAACCAGAAGGCGTGGGCCTTGCGGTATGGAATTTTTGATGTGCCCCGCGTATCAAACGGTTTCGCAAAGGATGGACATTTATTGAAGGCGTGGCAACAAATGATGGAATTTCAACTGCGCTATTCGCTTCGGGATCACCGAGGAATAGTCCGTCTTCTTGGTTGGTTAGAGTCGGCGCACATGGGCAGCTATCGCGAGACGCTAGCAGATCCTTCGTTGATGGAAGATATTACACTAACGCGCCGGTATCGATATCAGTACGGTTTTGCCTTAAGCGCCGAGCAGGAGATAACCAAAGATTTAGGGGCTTTTCTTCGTGCAAGCTGGCGCGATGGAGAGGAAGAAGTCTGGCAGTTTACGGACATCGACTGGAGCATTTCTGGCGGTTTTCAGTTAGGAGGAGCTTCTTGGAAGCGCCCAGAAGATGTCGTGGGTATCGCCGGAATTGTAGATGGCATTAGCTCAGCGCATCGTGACTATCTGGCGGCGGGCGGCCTAGGGCCTTTGATCGGGGACGGGAAACTCCCTCATTATGAACCCGAGGGAATCTTGGAAATCTATTATAATGCTCAGATAATCAAGAATGTGTACCTGGGGATCGATTACCAGCTTGTGGCGAATCCAGGTTACAACAGCGACCGCGGCCCAGTGAATATCTTTTCCAGTCGGTTTCATTTCCAATTTTGAAGATGCACGCGAGCTAGATTTTGTTGAGGTTCCTTGAGTCATGGATAAACGACGGTCGTTCTTAAAAGAGTCGGGAGCAGACCCAATGTCCAAGAAGAGCAATCGGATCAGCAAAGATTTTCGACCGTCGCGCGCAGTATCAATTCTGATCGCGTTGCTGCTCGTACTGGCCGTCGGGATGGTCGATTATTTTTCCGGCTACTACATCTATTTATCGATCTTTTATTTGGTAGCGATTTCATTTGCGCTCTGGAACGTCGGAATGCTGTTTGCGTTGTTTATTTCTCTCCTGAGCATTGCGAGTTGGCTCGTAGGGGATTGGGTCGCTGGCGTCGTTTACCCAAATCGATTTGCTGCCGTGTGGAATGCGCTTATTACGTTCGGTTCATACGTCATCGTCATATGGTTGCTCAACCGTCTGAAATCCTCTCATCAAATACTCGAAACGCGTATTCGCGAACGCACCGCGGCATTGCGTGACGAAATGGAAAGACGCGAGCAACTGGAGAAAAATGTTACTGAGGTAACAGAACGCGAACGGCGGCGAATCGGACATGATTTGCACGACACACTCTGCCAGCACTTAACCGCGACTTCGCTGTCGCTGCAGGTATTGAGCGGTAAGCTGGCTGAGGCTTCCCTGCCGCAAGCCAGGGATGCAGACGCAGGCGTTGAGCTTATCGAAGAAGCGATCGACCTAACGCGCAAGCTCGCCAAGGGTTTGTTTCCCCTGGAATTAGAGGGCGAAGGACTGGCGGGCGCACTGCGTGAGCTTTGCCGCAGCACGGCAGAACGGTATAACATCAAGTGCGAATTCAACGGCGATTCGCAGACGCCCGCGCTCGACTCAACCACAGCAACACATCTTTACCGCATTGCTCAAGAAGCTCTGACGAATGCCATTAAGCACGGCCATGCGAGTCAATTGAACGTTGGACTTTCACGCCTGGATGGAGACATGATCCTACGCGTCACTGACGATGGGACGGGCTTGCCCGAATCGATTCCAGAAGGCTGTGGCTTGGGCCTTCGAATCATGGCGAGCCGAGCAGGGATGATCGGCGGAACTTTTTCGGTGAAAAATCGAAATGAAGGTGGGACGATTGTGATGTGCCGGTTGTCGCTCGCCGAACGATGAATTAAAGAATCTGCACCTATGGCGCAGTTAGCACGCATCTTAGGAGAGATCTGGCTATGCATGTTGAGTCTGTGCGTCATTGTCTTTAGCTTGATTGTCATTGTGACGGAGGGCTCCGGGGAGTTCTGGGCTCTGTTTAATCCGTTCAATTTGCGGGACTGGGGACTAGTATTGATCTTGGCCCTGCCAGGGATCGGTCTTCTTGTTCTCGCAAAAAGTCTAAGAAGATAAGTCCCTTTAAGCTAGGACACTACCATGCCCGCATTGAAGATCGATAAACAGAAGCGGCGCGTTTTTCTTGTGGATGATCATCCACTAGTCCGTGAGTGGTTGACCAATTTGATCAATCAGCAACCCGATCTGAAAGTGTGCGGTGAAGCGGAGAATGTGACTGACGCTTTGCGCGACATTGCCGCGACTAAACCGGAACTGGCGGTAATCGATATAACGCTCAATGCCGCGTCCGGCCTTGAATTGATTAAAGACATTCGCCTCCAATGTCCATTGGTCGCACCGCTTGTTCTGTCGATGCATGAAGAGGAACTCTACGCCGAACGCGCTATGCGGGCAGGCGCGCGCGGCTACGTTAGGAAAAGAGAGACGAGTAAAAACATTCTGGCGGCTATGCGGTGTGTCCTGGAAGGCGGTATTTACATCAGTCAAAAAATTTCAAATGCGATGGCCCTAAAATTCCTTGAGGGCCATGAAGCGGTTGGTATCGCACAATCGCGGGTTGGACGATTGAGCGACCGCGAGCTGGAGATCTTTCAACTGTTAGGCAAAGGGAGATCGACATCAGAAATTGCCGAGGAGATCCACCTGAGTTTAAAAACAGTGCAGGCCTACTCTGTGCGGGCAAAAGAGAAGCTGGGACTCACGACAGCGGCTGAACTTCTGCGAGAAGCCATTCTTTGGGTAGAAAACGCCCACTTGCGCTGACCTCGATCGCCCGAGTCGTTCTCTGTAAGGCTTCGCCTACTATGCAAAAGTAGGCGCGGCCTAATGGTTCTTCGTTGTCACTTGCGCTAATTGTCGATTCCGTGGGCGGTTATGCCACCCGCGGAGTGACCAAAATGTGCGAAGCAACATTATCAACGCTTAAAGCGCGAAGCATTGTCGTATTTGTTACAGCCGGATTGGCCTTGACGGGCTGTGGTCGAACCGGAGGAACAATTACTTCCCGGGGTGCGGACAACGCTTCCCAATCTGAGTCGACCGTGGAGCTATCGCCGAGCCAATTGTCCGCGATCAAACTTCAACCAGTCGGGAGCTATCTGTTTTACGTTGAGAAAAAGGGCATCGGGAACATCGATTTCGATAACAAGCTTTATTTCGACAATACTCTTTCGGTCCAGGTATTCCCACCCCGCCAAGGAAGGATCATTAAAACTCTCGCCGAACTTGGCGACGAAGTTCGAAAGGGACAGCCGCTGTATACCATCAGCAGCTCCAGGGAGACAGAACTAGAAGTCCGTAGCCCGATCAACGGCCAGGTAACTTCTGTCAACGCTTCGCCAGGACTCCAGGTAGAGCCGGGGAAGGCGCCCGCGCCTTACGCTGTTGCTGATGTTTCGACCAAATGGATGGTCGGCAACGTCTTGGAAAGCGATAGCTCCTTCTACCAAGTGGGTCAGGCAGTTGAGGTCCGAGTGATGGCCTACCCTGGCCGGGTGTTTGAAGGCACGATCATTAAAATCTACCCCACGGTAGATGGGAACACACACCGGGTCATGATTCGTTCGGAGATACGCGATCCCAACAACGAGCTGCGCTCGGGAATGCTTGCCGAGTTTGCAGTTCGTGTTCAGGACGGGGTGCAGGCCACAGCTGTTCCTGCCAGTGGTATTGTGCGCGAGCCTGACGGCACCATGACCGCCTGGGTGACCAAAGATCGACATCACTTCTCACAGAGAGCGATCAAGACCGGCCTTCGCACGGGCGATCAGGTACAGATTCTTGAAGGTCTTCAACGTGGAGAACTGGTCGTTAGCGACGGAGCCGTGTTCCTTAGCAACATGTTACAAGCTCCACCTGGTGACTAAGAGAAATTGCTCCATCAAAACCAGGTATGTTTAGCTCTCTCATAGCCTTTTGCCTAACCCGGCGCGCTATCGTCGTATTTGGCTTGCTGTTATTTCTTGGCGCAGGCTACGTCGCTTTTCGCAAGCTGAACATTGAGGCGTACCCAAATCCAACGCCTGTCATTCTGGAAATCACTGCTCAAGCAGCCGGGCTATCCGCTGAGGAGATGGAGCGTTACTACACTCGCCCGATTGAGATTGGCCTCTACACAACACCGGGCATCGATGTCATCCGTTCCACCTCGTTTTATGGCCTGTCTTTTGTTCGCGTGACCTTCAAATACGGAGTGGACTTCCACTTTGCCTACGCGCAGGCGGCGGTGGCGCTGCAACAGAACGTCAACCTTCCAGGTGGTCTAGTTCCGACAATCCTACAGAGCAGCACGACTGGAGAGATCTTTCGTTATCAAGTAGTTGGTCCCAAACATTTTGGGCTAACCAACCTTCGAACAGTTCAAGAATGGGTGGTCAAACGCCGGCTATTAACCATTCCCGGCATCGTGGCAATCAACAGTTGGGGCGGGCCGACAAAGCAATTCGAAGTAGATGTCGATCCGCACAAGCTCGAAGCCTACAACATCACAGTGCCGCAGGTGATGACCGCGTTGGGCAACGCCAACATCAACGTGGGCGGCCGCGAAATCCGCGTTGGTCAGCAGTCGATCAATATTCGCGGCGTCGGTCTTATCGATGATGGCGGCTACGATGATCTGACTCAGGGTTACAAGACCGAGGACATCCAAAACGTTGTCCTAACGCAGACCAATGGCGTTCCCGTACTCGTGAAAGATGTCGCGCGGGTCTCAGTCGGCTATGTGCCGCGGCTCGGCATTCTAGGTCGCGATCAAGAGGATGACGTAGTGGGGGCGATCGTCGTTATGAGCCGCACAGAAAAGACCGCTGACATGATCCCCAAGGTTAACGCCGAGATCGACACGATGAATCGCGATGGAAGCCTGCCACGGGGAGTCAGGATTGTACCTTATTATGACCGATCATCACTAATCGCGGTCACCACACACACCGTTCTCCACAACCTCCTTTTCGGGTGCCTGCTGATCTTTTTAATTCAATGGATTTTCCTGGGGGATCTTCGCAGCGCAATCATCGTCGGCTTAACGATTCCGTTTGCCCTGTTCTTTGCGGTCATTCTGCTCGTCATTCGCGGAGAGAGCGCGAACCTGCTCTCAGTTGGAGCCGTGGATCTCGGCATCATTGTCGATTCAGCGGTTATCCTCGTTGAAAATATTTTCCGAAATTTCCAACGTCCGCCGGAGGACAGACAGAGCTTGCTGCAGCGCCTTGCTGATGGCTTTTGGGGACCCGACCCAACCAGACTCTCGTATTCGAGCGCACCGGCGGAGGGATGGACCGATCGGCTGCGACTGATTCTCATCAGCGCAATCCAGGTGGACAAAGCAGTGCTTTTCACCGCGCTAATCACCGTAGCGGCGTTTGTGCCGCTTTTCACCATGCAGGGAATTGAAGGCCAAATATTCGGACCAATGGCGCGCACATACGGCTATGCACTGGCCGGAGCGTTGATTAGCACCTTCACCGCGACGCCCGTGCTTGCATCAATTTTTCTTCCAGAACGCGTGAGAGAAACGGAAACGCTGATCGTCCGCGTACTACAACGAATTTATAGGCCTGTTCTGCGTTTCGCTCTTAATCGCCGCATTATTGTAACGCTAATCGGAATCGCATTTGTCGGAGTCGCCGCTTTGCTGGCCCCGCGACTTGGCAGCGAATTTCTGCCGCATCTGGAAGAAGGTAATTTTTGGATTCGCGCCTCAATGCCGATGACTCTTGCGTTGCAAGACGGCGAGGCGGCTGCACGAAAAATGCGTGGGATCCTCCTAAGGCATCCGGAAATAATCACTGTGGTCTCTCAGCACGGGCGGCCCGACGATGGCAGCGACGCATCGCCGTTCTCCAACGTGGAGTTGTTCGCGCCACTGAGACCGTTCGATCAATGGCCTGCAGGATTGACCAAGGAAAAATTGACTGAGCAGATACAAGAGGAGTTTGAGAAGGAGTTGCCGGGGATAAATTTTAACTTCTCCCAGTACATCCAGGACAACATCGAAGAAGCAATCTCGGGTGTTAAAGGTGCCAATTCGGTCAAGATTGTCGGTCCGAACCTCGAGACTTTGACCAAACTGGCGACTCAGGTCAGGGATGAGATGCGTCAGGTCCGTGGAGTTACTGATCTCGGAATCTTTCCGGTCCTCGGACAGCCCAACTTAAACATCAAAGTAGATCGGGGAAAGGCATCACGTTACGGCCTGAACGCTGGCGATGTGAACTCAGTCGTTCAGGCGGCGCTGGGCGGCGCCGCTGCAACGACGGTGTTGGAAGGCGATCGAGAGTTCAACGTTGTTGTCCGATACCCAATCGAATACCGCGACAGCATAGACAAGATCCGCGACATCAGAGTCGCGTCTCAAACCAGCAGCGGAGCCAACGCTTATATTCCATTAAGTGAATTGGCCGCAGTGACTCTCGATACTGGTGCGGCTTGGATTTATCACGAGAGCACTCAGAGATTCATCCCGGTCAAGTTCAGTGTGCGCGACCGCGACTTGGGCAGCACCGTCGCCGAAGCACAGGAGCGCATCTCAAAGCATATAAAACTTCCAAGCGGCTACCGCCTGGTCTGGGCCGGTGAGTTCGGGCGTCTTGAAGAAGCGAGGAACCGGCTGGCAATCGTGGTTCCAGTCAGCCTCGTGCTGATTCTAGGCTTGCTCTACACGCTGTTCAATTCGGTGCTCGAATGCCTGCTCACGCTTTCCGGCATTTCGTTCGCAGCTGCCGGCGGCGTGCTCGCACTTTATTTTTCTGGTCTGCACTTCAGCATCTCAGCCGCGATTGGCTTCATCTCGTTGTTTGGCGTTTCGGTCATGAACGGCATTCTGCTGATGACCTACTTCAAGCAGGCCCGGCTCCGCGGTGACACCTCAATGGATGCAATTTCCTTTGCCGCCTTCACTCGGATGCGGCCGATACTAATGACAAGTTTTTCCGCGTGCATCGGTCTTGTGCCTGCGGCTATCTCCACCGGCATTGGCAGCCAGGTGCAGCGCCCTCTGGCGACTGTGATCGTCGGCGGAATGCTGGTGGGCCCGATCATGCTGCTCATCGTGGTCCCTGCGCTGATGGTGGTTTTTTTGGCTCGCGAGAAGGCAGCACCTTTGGAGGAACCGATATGAAAACCGGTCACTTATTCTTCGTTGTGACTAGCTGCTTTCTTTTGATGCGCGCGATATCTCACGCTGATGATCAACAGCGTGGGTTAGCAGATGTCGGCCTTCGCCCAGCCAAATCGGTCAACGATCAAAGCCTTCACGTTCCTCGGCCAATCAGTGTCCCAATTGTTAAGCCATCGCCAACGACTTTGCGCAATCACGGCCTAGCAGCCATTGGCGGAGCCGCGAAGGCATCCAGAAGCACAGCCGCGATCAACGGTACCAATATGAAACGTAAGCCTTAACCGGATTAAAGTATGACCTTGCCTTGTAAATCACGCGTCGCTCGTCGGATCCCCATCCCAGCTTTGCTGCTGATAGCCGGCTGTGCAGTAGGACCGAATTTCAAAAAGCCGCCTGCTCCGAACGTCAGCGTTTACACACCAACCCCGCTCTCGACCACAAGCAGTACCGTGAACGCCCCCGGCGGCGAAGCGCAGCATTTCCGTAACATCGACATCCCAGCCGAGTGGTGGGCGCTCTTTCATTCCAAAGGGCTTAACGATTTGATCGAGCGCTCACTGAAAGCCAATCCTGACATTAAAGCAGCGCAGGCGGCATTGAAAGTAGCGCGGGAAAATGTCCTGGCGCAAAAAGGCGCATTTTATCCAAGCGTCACCGGAAGTTTCTCTGGAAGCCGGCATAAGACATCTAGGGAGATTTCACCGTTCACGGCTTCGGGTGCGTTGTATTACAATTTATACACGCCGCAGGTCAGCGTGTCTTATGTGCCGGACGTCTTCGGTCTTAACCGGCGAACGGTTGAATCGTTAGCGGCGCAAGCGGAACAGGCGCGCTTTGCTCTGGCAGCGTCGCACATCACGCTCAGTTCGAACGTTGTCGCGGCGGCTATCCAAGAAGCGTCGCTACGCGCGCAGATTGACGCGACACGCCAACTGATTGCGAGCAGCTCCAATTTGGTACAAGTAGTCCGCAACCAACTTGCGAAACATGCTGCCACGAGGGCAGATCTCGCAGCACAGGAATCGCAGCTCGCACAACTGACCGCTACCCTGCCGCCATTGCTCAAGCAGTTGGCGCAACAACGCGATCTCCTCGTGGCACTCTCGGGTGGATTGCCTAACAAGGAGTTGGCTGAAAAGTTCGAGCTTTCAAGTCTGCAATTGCCGCAAAGGCTGCCAGTGAGCCTTCCTTCGCGACTCGTTGAGCAGCGCCCGGACGTGCGCCAAGCAGAAGAAAATATGCATTCAGCAAGCGCTTTAATCGGCGTCGCTGTGGCTAACCGGCTGCCGAATTTTGAACTGACTGCGGATGCCGGAACGATGGCGTTGACTGCGGCCAAAATGTTTTCAGCTGGCGCCGGGTTCTGGGATTTAGGCGCGAGTGTAACCCAGCCTATCTTTCAAGGTGGCACTTTGCTGCACAAAGAGCGCGCCGCTCGGGCCGCATACGTCCAAGCCGCGGAACAATATCGCAGCACCGTCGTAACCGCGTTCCAGAATGTCGCGGACACACTGAATGCACTTCAACGCGACGCCGAGGCCTTGAAGTCGGCCGCCGCGGCAGCAGATGCGGCGAAAGTAACTCTCGATCTAACGCGGCGACAATTGGAGACCGGCGCGGCGGCTGAAACCAATCAGCTCGCACTGTTGAACGCATCTCAAACCTATCAGCAAAGCGCGATCAATCTTATACAAGCCCAAGCCAATAGGTACGCCGACACCGCTGCACTGTTTCAAGCACTCGGGGGCGGTTGGTGGAATCGGACCGACCTTGCCAAGCTCGATAGCGAATCGCCGACGACTGCGAACTCAAATTCTGTCGCTCGCTAGAGCCAACTGTCATCGCATGTTTCGCCTGACAATCATTTGCATGATCGCAGCATCGACGACGTTTGTTGGTCACATCGCCGCGCGCGGGCGCTCCTTTCCTATCGAAGTGACGGGCACGATCATCAGATTCAATCGGGCGAGTCAGATGTTTACGATTCAAGTCGATGAACCTACCCACCTTTTGACGATCGCAGTAGGGCGCGACTGCAAATTCAAGCGGCACGCAGCGGCTGCCGGAGAGCAAATCTTGAAGCCCGGTGCGCACGTGAAAGTAAGTTATTTCGCAACGATTTTCACCGGTAAAATCGCTGTCGAAATCGAGTTGAATCCTGTGCCAAAATAGAAACGGACATCATCGACAAGATCGAATTTGCTGAGCCACCAACTCGACCGAGAAGGTGATTGGCAACGACTCTTTACTTTTCGGCGCTCGGACTGTGCTCGTTTTCACAGGCGTTGCTCTGCGTAAGCGTCTCCCGGTTCGTAACATTTTGACCGCTTTGTAACGAATCCTGGGGATACCCGGGGTCGATGACTCCGGCTATTTCCTATGTTCAAGCTGCCAGTATTGCCGATCCCGCATACAGTTTTACGCAAGCGCGCGAACGCTGGCGTAAATGATTCCGGCGAGCATTGCACCAACAGCTACCAACGCAACATCGCGCTTCAAAAAAGCGATCAAAAGAAACGCAACCGCCGCAATAGCACCGGTAACCCAGTCAATCAGCGCCTCGGGAATCAAATCCAGCGATACAACCGCGATTACGCCTACAACCGCAGCACTGACGCCGGCGAGAAACGCCTGAAGCACGCGATTTTCACGAAGTTTTTCAACATACTGGACGCCGCCCAGAACGAAAATGAACGAAGGCAAAAACACAAAGAAGGTCGCGAGGGCGGCGCCGGTAACCCCAGCCGCGAGATAGCCCGTGAACGTGGTGAACAACATGAATGGCCCTGGTGTCGCTACACTTAGCGCCACGCCATCCAGTAATTGCCCGTCGGATAGCCAGTGATAGTGTCCAACTGCGCCGCGCTGCACGAAAACAAGCGACGCATAGGCACCACCGAAACTCAGTAGTCCTGTCTTGAAAAACAGCCAGGCGATCTGAAACAAGCGCGAATCGCTAAATGGAAGCAACAAACCGATTCCGCCGATCATCGCAGGTAATGTCGGCGCAGGTTTTCTAAGCAGCGGCCAGCCGTGCTCAACGATCAGATTCAGCAAGCCAGCTATCAGGAGAATCAGGAGGAAGTTAATTCCGGCAAAACGCATCCCCACAAATGCGGCGACCAGCAAGACGGCAAGGAAACCGTTCCGAATCGCCGCGCGGGCGAGTTTGATGATCCCCGCCGCGATGATGCCAAGAACAGCCGGCTTCAGAACGTAAAGTGCGTTCATGACTTGTGGCAGCTTTCCGTAGTGAACATAAAGCCAGCTCAGAGCGATCATCAGAATCGCGCCGGGGAAAATGAAAGTGAAACCTGCCAGGATGCCGCCCCACAGTTTGCGTTTCAAATAACCAACGTAAATCGCCAACTGCAGTGCCTCGGGGCCGGGAAGCATGTGGCAGAATGCCATGATCTTGACGAAGCGGTCCTTGGACAACCATCGGCGCTTTTCGACCATGTGATTGAACATCATCGTGATTTGCGCCACCGGCCCGCCGATGTTCACGAAACCGAGGAACAGAAAATAAAGAAACACCTCGCGCCACGACGGCATCTGATGATCTGCTTTGGATTCGTTCTGTTGATCGGCGTTCATCGGCGTTGCAGAAACGCGTAAAGCGCGTCGAAGCACTCGAAGCCGCGCCGCAAAATTTCTTCATCCGGCAAGCCCTCCTTCGCCCAACCTTTGAGCACTCGATCAATCCCGACTGCTTCGATGCGCTGAAATCGCGCATCGTCCAAGTCGGCGTCGTGAATCATCTCGCCAATTTTCGCGACGGACTTATCTGAAATCGCAAAGCGCTTTGTGAGCGTTTCGAACGTGCAGTAGTTGCCATGATGCGAGAACTCCGCGTCGAGCATATCGAACGGAATTGCATCTGGGACGGCCTCAGCTTTTGG
>Ga0306920_100009707_pt1 | contig 12863 bp, 15 predicted proteins | sample flu12Cox44000170_FD_204666 | JGI IMG/M metagenome (GOLD analysis project Ga0306920, IMG submission 204666) | Lab enrichment of tropical soil microbial communities from Luquillo Experimental Forest, Puerto Rico - flux4day.12C.oxic.44.000.170 (v2)... | ecosystem: Environmental > Terrestrial >...
ATCAGGGCGTCAGCAAACGAGCCGTACCCCTCCCTCAGCGCGATCATCGCGGTAAAGACTTCCTGTTGGCTTTCCACAACGAGCACGTCAGCCTGCAAGGTCCGCTCAATGGCAGCTGCGATTTCATCCGTCAGGCCGTAAGCTGTCGAGAACCGATGCCGTTTCGACCATCGCCACAACACTTACAAAACCGCGATCCTCCTCGGTCAGCCGCCGCTCGATCAACTCCGTCGCTTGCGGCGACTGAACCGGGTCGTCTTGGGCGAGGTAGCGCACGAGGACGTTGGTGTCGAGCCCGATCAACCGCGCTTGGCGCGTGCTGCGGCGTCGGTAGCGCCGGCAGCGACCGCCGCGTTCATTTCCTCGATGGTCACCGGCCGCGGCCCGGGCTTGACGATGCCTCGCAAGGCCGAGACCGGAAGCTTCGGTAGTAGGACCACACTCCCGTCCGGGCGCACGAAGAATTTGACCCGGTCCCCTGGCTTCAACCGCAGATGCTCTCGGATGGCCTTGGGTATCGTTGCCTGACCCTTCGCCGTAATCGCCGATTCCATGGTGCCTCCGTTACATTCTGTTAAATGTAATACCCGGGGCAGCCCCATACCTCAAACTGAGCTCGGGGCCACGCGAGAAATACCCGCGAGGAAGCAGATAATGCGACGTGATTCGATCACCGCGTCGGTGCGCAGGAACGGCCGACACCTCTAACCGTCCCAGGGATTGATCACCGGGATACCGGTGTCCGAGAAATCACCGATGTTGCGCGTAACGATGATCTTCGTGTGAACCATTGCGGTCGCCGCGATCAGCCCATCTGCCATGCGACGAGGTCGCTCGGCCGCCAATCGTCCCCATTCGAGCGCTATGCGATCCGAGATCGGAATGATCCTGTCACTATGGTCCTCACGCAGCTGCTCCAGCCACGCTGTCAGAGCTGCAGCTGCACCGCTGTAGGCTCGCTGTTTGAGCGCGATCCCCTTCATGATCTCGCCCAGCGTGACGACGCTGACATAGATCGTGTCGGATTGACCGAGCGCAGCCAAGTCCGAGCCTGCCGGCTACCGCGGCGCGCCTCGGAGAGAACATTGGTATCGACGAGGTACATCAGACCGGGACATCGCGGTCGGGATCGCCCGATCTCGTATTGATGGCGTCGACGACATCATCCGGCCAAGGTGCTCCCTTCAGGATATGGTCGACAATCGAAGGACGCGATGAAGTAAGCCGCGCGAATTCTTCCTCCGAGACGACGACCACGGCGGGCTCGCCGCGGACGCTGACATGTTGCGGACCCTGCTGACGGGCTCTCTTTACGAGCTCGCTGAACCGCGCCTTGGCATCTTGCAATTGCCAATTTACGCGGGACGGTTTTGCATCTTCGGCTGCCACGGTTTGGCCGTCTCCTGACTAGACAAACTAGATATAATTTTGGCGTGCGGTCGGCAATCAGGACGTCGTCCCAACGCCAATGGTTTATTCAATGACCTCGGTGGCGCGGGCGAGGATCGATGGCGGCATCAGGCCGAGCTCCTCCGCGGTCTTCAGATTGACGACCAGATCGAAGGTGGTCGGCTGCTGGACCGGCAGATCGGCGGGTTTGGCGCCATTGAGGATTTTTCCGAGGTAAGTACCGACCTGATGCCACCAGCCGGCGTAGTTCGGTCCATAGCTGATCAGGCCGCCCGCCTCGGCGAATCCACGCATCTCATAGATCGCCGGTACCTTATGGCGCAATGCCAGCGCCACGAGCTGCTCGCCCCGGCTTTCGAAGAACGCGTCGGTGCCCACGACGAGCGCGCCGGCTTGCAGTTGGGGAAGGGAAGCGAAGGCTGCGTCGATCTCGCTTTCGCTGCTCGCCTTCAGGACCTGGAGCCGCACTCCCTTCGCGCGCGCCGCTTCCTGCACGTCTGTCGTGCTGCGCTCGGCATTTGAATTGGTCGGGTTTACGAGGAGTGCGATCGCGCCGACCTGGGGAACCAGCTCGGAAATTAGCTCCAGCCGCTTGGGCGTCAGTTCGATGAGGAGCTCGTTGAAGCCGGTGAGGTTGACGCCCGGCCGAGCGAGACTGGCGACCAGGCCGAACTCGACCGGGTCGCGGCCGACAACGAAGACTATCGGGATCGTCGAGGTTGCGGCTTTCGCCGCGAGCGCCGAAACGCCGCCGACTGCCAAGATCACGTCGACCTTACGGCCGACGAGATCGCCCGCCAGCGCGGGCAGCCGATCAAAGCGGCCCTCTGCCCAGCGATATTCGATCGCCAGATTTTGTCCCTCGACATAGCCCGCTTCGCCTAGCCCCCGATAGAACGCGGCCACCAGCGGTGGATTCGGCGACCTGGCGGCGAGGAAACCGATCACCGGCATCGCCGTTTGCTGCGCGCGGGCGGCGAACGGCCAAGCAGTGGCGCCCGCCGACACCATCAAGAGATCGCGCCTGTTCATTTGATGCCTCCCGCTTTGCGCGGCGCTAGGAAGGATAGATCGGAGCGTGGACCGATGGTATAGGCGTGCTCTCCTTTCGCACCGCGCAGGTAACAACCATGGCGGCCCGCACCGGTCCGCGCAATTTGATCACCGACGTGCCGGGGATACTGGTCGGGAGCGGAGGACCGGGCCGGCATTACCGGCACTACTGTCGTGCTTGCGGAACCACCAGCCGCGGCGTCGGTCGATGTTCGCGGCGGCGCGCCGGGCAGCCGCGAGACCGAATTGCTCGCCGCCGGGACCCTGGTCGAGCGCATCGACGCAGTCGTGCTGTCCGGCGGCTCGGCGTCCGGGCTTGATGCCGCCGCCGGGGTCATGGATTGGCTCGCCGCGGCCGGGCGCGGCTTCACCATCGGCTCGGCGCTGGTGCCGATCGTCCCGGCCGCGATCCTGTTCGACCTCGGCTTCCTGAGCCGGCGATCATGGACAGGCGAGCCGCCCTATCGCGCGCTTGGTCGCCAAGCCGTGGCCGCGGCAGGCAAGGACTTCGTGCTCGGTAATGCCGGGGCCGGGCTCGGCGCCAAAAGCGGCCGATTGAAGGGCGGGATCGGCAGCGCTTCGCTTGTTCTCAGCGATGGCGCCATGGTCGGGGCGATCGTCGCGGTCAACAGTTGGGGTGCAACAGTGCGGCCGGATTGCGGGCGCCTGTGGACCGCCGATTTGGCGCTTGCCGATGAGATCGCGCGGCAGCCGCCGGTCCCCGAGACTGCGCTCGACCCGGAAGACTTCGCGCAATGTGGTACTGGCACCCGGGGTGCTAATACGACGGTTGCCGTCGTCGCCACCGACGCGGCACTCGAAAAGGGCGGCTGCCGGCGGCTGGCGATCATGGCGCAAGACGGTCTCGCCCGTGCCATCCGTCCGGTTCACACGCCGTTCGACGGCGACACCGTATTCGCATTGTCGACCGGCGCCGGCCCGCTGGTCGACCCGGCGGCGCTGGCGAGGCTCGGCAGCGCGGCGGCTGACTGTCTGGCCCGCGCCGTCATGCGCGCGGTGCTCGCCGCCGAGCCGCTCGGCGGCATCCCGAGCTGGCGGCAGCTCTGGGGCACCCCCGCTTGACAGCCGCGGACCTCTTCAACCACATGGCGTGTTCACTGAGCGACCAACCTCAACAGGGATCGGAGACGTAGACATGTTCCGCCGTCACATTCTGGCGCTGGCCGGCGCTATCACAGCACTTCCTCCACTGGCGTTCGCTGCCGAGGGACCGATAAAAATCGGATTTCCGATTCCGTTGTCCGGACCGACTGCGGTCTATGGCGAGCCGGTCCTGAAGGGTGCCGAGCTGGCGGTCTCCGAAATCAACGCCAAAGGCGGCGTGCTGGGGCGCAAGCTCGAGCTGCTGTCGCGCGACAGCAAGGCCAACGCCGACGAAGCCGTACGGCTGGCGCGCGAACTGATCATCAAAAACGATGTCGATTTTCTGGTCGGTACCTTGACCTCGGCCGAGGCGCCAGCGGTGTCGACGGTCGCCAAAGAAAACAAGATCGTCTTCATCGCCCCGACTTCGAAGAGCACGATCCTTACTGATCCGCCGCACCTGCACCCGTACATCTTCCGAGTCTCCTCGAACACCGATGTCGAGGGGTTGGCCGGCGCGACCCTGATGGCGCGATGGAAGGACGTCAAAACCGTTGCCACGATCGCACCCGACTACGCTTATGGCCGCGACTCGGCCGCCGCGTTTATCGCCAGCCTCAAAAAACTGCGCCCTGACATCCAGATCGTCGACCAGCAATGGCCAAAGGTCGGCGAACCCGACTTTACCGCCTTCATCACCGCGCAGATGGGCAAGAAGGCGGACGCCGTCTACTGCTCGCTGTTTGCCGGCGATTTCGTGACCTTTTCTAAGGAAGCCACCCCGCGCGGCTATTTCAAGGCGATCGACAACCGGATGATCGACCCCGCCGAGGTCGGCACCACCGACGAGGCGCAGGCGCTCGGCGACGATATCCTTACGGCATCGTCTCCGATGCTTACGATCCGGTGATCTGGACCGGCAGCGAACCGCCGGAACACAAGAAATTCATCGAAGATCTGAAAGCATTTACCAAGGCAAAATATGCGTCGGGTTGGTCGATCGTCGGCTACCAGTCGATCTACGCGCTGGCCGACGGCATCAAGAAGGCCGGTGACATCAAGAGCGACGACGTGGCCAAGGCGCTGCTCGGGATGACCTTTGACACGCCGGTCGGCAAGCGGACCTTTAGCCCAAAATCGCATGAGACCTTTGCGCCGGAATACTGGGGCGTCATGGTCAAGGATGCGGCCTACCCGTTTGCCGTCATCAAAAACCCGGAGCTGCTGCCGGCGACCATCGAAACCAACTGACGGTCGCATCGGGATGGGAGGTCGCCCGCAATCGGGGCTTGAGCGCGGGCGACGCGGGAGGTATGGGAGATTGATCGGCGGTCGTGCCCTCGCTGCCGAGCGAAGCGCCGAACCACCGGCATTGCCAAGGATAATCGAGCGTTCGCGCTTCTATCGCGGGTGCTGTTTTCGGGAGGTTCTGATGCATTCACGTCATTGGCTGGCGGTGCTGCTCACCGCCGCAGTGAGCATGCCGTTTGCCGCCGTCGCCGCGGAGCCGATCAAGATCGGCTTTCCGATCCCGCTCTCGGGGCCGACCGCGGTCTATGGTGAGCCGATCCTCAAGGGCGCCGAAATGGCGGTCGCCGAGATCAACGCCAAAGGCGGCGTGCTCGAGCGCAAGCTGGAAATCCTGTCGCGCGACAGCAAGGCCAGCGCCGACGAAGCGGTGCGCGTGGCACGCGAAATGATCATCAAGGACAATGTCGATTTCCTGGCCGGCACCTTGACCTCGGCCGAGGCGCCGGCGGTATCGACGGTCGCCAAGGAGAACAAGATCGTGCTCGTCGTGCCGGCTTCGGAAACGATGATGCTGACCGATGCCGCGCACATCCACCCCTACATCTTCCGGGTGGCGACGAACACCGATATCGAGGGGCTGGCGGGTGCGACGATCATGGCACGATGGAAGGACGTCAAGACGGTGGCCACGATCTCGCCCGATTATGCTTATGGCCGCGATGTCGAAGCCGCCTTCATCGCCAGCTTAAAAAAGCTGCGCCCCGACATCCAGATCGTCGACCAGCAATGGCCGAAGCTGGGCGAGCCCGACTTCACGGCGTTCATCACCGCGCAGATGGGCAAGAAGCCGGATGCGATCCACTGCTCGCTGTTTGCCGGCGACTTCGTGACCTTTTCTAAGGAAGCCACCCCGCGCGGCTATTTTAAGGCGGTCAACAACCGCGTGGTCGACGGCGCCGATGTCGGCACCACTGACGAAGCGCAGGCGCTTGGCAAGGACTATCCCTATGGCATCATCGGTAACGGCTACGACCCGGTGATCTGGACCGGCAACGAGCCGCCCGCACACAAGAAATTCATCGAGGATCTGAAAGCATTCACCAAGGCGAAATACGCGTCCGGCTGGTCGATCGTCGGCTATGAGTCGATTTACGCGCTGGCCGATGGCATCAAGAAGGCCGGGGACATCAAGAGCGATGACGTAGCTAAGGCGCTGCTCGGGATGACCTTTGACACGCCGGTCGGCAAACGGACCTTCAGCGTCAAATCGCACGAGACCTTTTCCCCCCAATATTGGGGCGAGATGGTCAACGACCCGGCCTATCCGTTCGCGGTGATGAAGAACCCCGAGCTGCTGCCGGCCACCACCGAGACCAACTGACGGCCGCATCGGAATGAGATGTCGCCCGCAATCGGGGCTTGAGCGCGGGCGACGCGGGAGGTATGGGAGATTGATCGCCGGGTCGTGCTCTCACGGCCGAGCGAAGTGCTGCATTGCCAAGGATAATCGAGCGTCCGCGCGCCTATCGCGGGCGCCGCTTTCGGGAGGTTCTGATGCATTCACGTCACTGGCTGGGGATGCTGCTCGTCGTCACCGCGAGCATGCCGGTTGCCGCAGTCGCCGCGGAGCCGATCAAGATCGGCTTTCCGATCCCGCTGTCGGGGCCGACCGCCGTCTATGGCGAGCCGATCCTTAAGGGCGCCGAGCTGGCGGTCGCCGAGATCAACGCCAAGGGCGGCGTCCTCGGGCGCAAGATCGAGCTGATCTCGCGCGACAGCAAGGCCAACGCCGACGAGGCAGTGCGGCTCGCGCGCGAATTCATCATCAAGGACAATGTCGATTTCCTGGTCGGGACCTTGACCTCCGCCGAGGCCCCAGCGGTCTCGACAGTCGCCAAGGAAAACAAGATCGTCTTCGTCGCGCCGACTTCTGAAACCACGATGCTTACCGATCCGCAGCACATTCACCCCTACATCTTCCGTGCTACGTCGAACACCGATGTCGAGGGGTTGGCGGCAGCGATGATGATGGCGCGGTGGAAAGACGTCAAAACCGTCGCGACAATCGGTCCCGACTACGCCTATGGCCGCGACGTCGTCGCCGCCTTCATCAAGAACCTGGCGAAAATGCGCCCTGATATCACGATCGTCGACCAGCAATGGCCGAAGCTGGGCGAGCCCGATTTTACTGCTTTCATCACCGCGCAGATGAGCAAGAAGCCGGACGCGGTTTATTGCGCGCTGTTTGCCGGCGACTTCGTCACTTTCACAAAGGAGGCGACCCCGCGCGGCTACTTCAAGGCCATCAATAACCGCATGGTCGACGGCGCTGCGGTCGGCACCACCGACGAGGCGCGGGCGCTCGGCGACGACTATCCCTACGGGATCATCACCAATACCTTCGATCCGGTTATCTGGACCAGCAACGAGCCGCCGGCGCACAAAAAGTTCATTGCGGACCTCGAAGCGTTCACCCACGAGAAATACGCCTCAGGCTTGTCCATACAGGGCTATCTGGCGATCAACGCCCTGGCGGCCGGCATCGCGAAGGCTGGCAGCACAAAATCAGACGCAGTCTCTAAGGCGTTGGCGGGCCTCACCTTCGCCACGCCGGTCGGCAACCGCACCTTCAGCGTCAACTCGCACGAGACCTTCTCCCCCGAATTCTATGGTGTGATGGTCAAAGAGGCGGCCTATCCGTTTGCGGTGATGAAGGATCCGGAGTTGTTACCGCCATCATTCCCGGCGACGAACTGATACGGATGCCGCTCTCCCCGCAAGCGCGCCAAGGGGTGTTCCGATGAATAACCCCGTCCCGCGCCAGCGGGGAGTGGGAGGGACCCGCGTAGCGGAAATGCCTGCCCCGGACGCGATCCGGGGGTGAGGGGCAGCAGTGGCGGCGTCGTTTCTGTTCAGCCAGTTCATGAGCGGCCTTACGACCGCGATGTTTTTGTTCCTGATCGCCTCGGGGCTGTCGCTGGTCTTTGGGGTCATGCGCGTGATCAATTTCGCGCACGGCTCGTTCTATATGATTGGAGCCTATCTCGCCTGGCAGGCGGTGCAGTGGCTGCACCCGACGGCGGAGGCATTCTGGCCGGCGGCACTGTTTGCAGCACTCGGCGTGGCACTCCTCGGCGCCGTCGTCGAGCGGCTCTTCTTCCGCTACCTCTACGGCCGAGAAGAACTCTACCAGCTGCTCTTCACCTATGCGTTGGTGCTGATCCTGGGCGATGCCGCCAAGTTCTTCTGGGGCGTGGGCCAGCTGTCGGTTTCGGCGCCGCCGGTGCTCTCCGGCAGCGTCGAGGTCTTTGGCACCGCGCAACCTGCCTACAATCTCTTCGTTATGGCGGCCGGGCCGGCGATCGCGTTTGCGGGGTGGCTCGTGCTGAACCACACCGGCGTTGGACGGATGGTTCGTGCCGCATCTTACGACCGCGAGATGCTCGACGCGCTCGGCGCCAATGTCGGTTCGATCTACACCGGCATGTTCGTCTTTAGCGCGTTTCTCGCCGGGCTCTCCGGCGCGCTGGTGACGCCGATCCAGAGCATCGTCCCGGGGATGGATGTGCTGATCATCGTGCAGGCGTTTATCGTCGTGGTGATTGGCGGCATGGGTTCGTTTTGGGGAACCTTTTGGGGGTCGGTGATCTATGGCCAAGTATTGTCGTTTGGCATCCTGATTTTTCCCGGCTTCTCATTGTTTTCGGTCTTCGCGCTGATGGCGGTGATTTTGATCGTCCGTCCGTGGGGACTGTTCGGCCGGCCGCTGTGATGGTCCGCCGTCGCACCACCCTCGCCGGCCGCATTCCGTGGACCCTGATCGTTTTCGTAGTGGCGGCGACGGTGCCGTGGATCGGCTCGCGCTACGACACCTTTCTCGCCAGCCAGATCGTCATCGACGCGCTCTTTGCCGTCAGCCTCAACCTGCTGCTCGGCACCACCGGCCTCGTCTCGTTTGGTCATGTCGCTTATTTCGGGGTCGGCGCCTATGTCTGCGGCATTCTGATGAAGACCTATGAGGTGCCGTTCGTCCTGGCCTTTCCGGCGGCCGGGCTCGGCGCCGCTCTGTTTGCGCTCGTGTCGGGCTATTTCTGCGTCCGCCTGCAAAAGCTCTATTTCGCGATGCTGACTCTCGCGTTCTCGCAGATCATCTGGGCGATCGCCTACAAATGGAATGATGTGACCGGCGGCGATCAAGGCCTGCCGGAAATCCCGTATCCTGATCTCGACTGGATGTCCGCGATCCCCGGCTTTGGCGATTTGCGCGTCGGCGCCCGCTTTTATCTCCTGACCCTGGTGCTGGTGGCGCTCTCAATCGCGGTGCTGCGCACGGTCACCCGTTCGCCGTTCGGCCGCATGCTGACGACGATCCGCGACAACCCCGAGCGCGCGGCGTTCATCGGGCTCAATGTGCGCGCCTACCAGCTCGCCGCCTTTGTCGTCGCCGGAACGTTTGCCGGGCTCGCCGGGGCACTCTACGGCCTCTTCAGCCGTGGCGTCTTCGCCGACTACGTTTTCTGGGCGAAATCGGCCGAGGTGATCATCATGACCATCCTCGGCGGCATGCACTTCTTCTGGGGGCCGCCGGTCGGCGCGCTGGCGCTGGTTTGGCTCAACCAGCAGATCACCGCCTATACCGAATATTGGCCGTTCGTGCTTGGTACAATTCTGCTGGTGCTGCTCTTCGTCTTTCCCGGCGGTATCGTTGGTGGCCTCGTCGCCGGCTTTCGCCTCGCCCGCCGCCGGATCGCGCGCAGCGATGCTTGAGGTGCACGATTTGCACAAGGCGTTCGCCGGCTTTGTTGCCGTCGGCGGTGTCAGCCTGACCGTCGAGACCCGCCAGATCGCCGCGGTGATCGGACCGAACGGCGCCGGGAAATCGACCCTCTTCAACCTGATCACCGGCCATATCATGCCGGATGGCGGCCGGGTGCTGCTCGACGGCCGCGACATCACCGGGGCGCCCCCGCACCGCATCTGCCGCATGGGGATCGGCCGGTCGTTTCAGCGCACCAACATCTTCCCCCGGCTTTCGGTGTTCGAGAACATCCAGGCCGCTCTTCTTGCTCATCGCGGCCGCGGCCGCAATTTCTGGTCGCGCTCGGAGGATTTCTACCGGGAGGAAACCTCGGCGTTGCTCGCCTCAGTCGGTCTCGACCGCCAGGTCGATGCGATCGCCGGCACGCTCAGCTACGGCAACCAAAAGCAGCTCGAGCTCGGCATCGCTCTCGCCAGCGACCCGATGGTGCTGTTGCTCGACGAGCCGACCGCCGGCATGTCAGCGAGTGAAACGCACGAAACGATGCAGCTGTTGCAGCGCATTGCCGGCGAGCGCAGCCTGACTCTGCTCTTTACCGAGCACGACATGGAGGTAGTGTTCGCAATCGCCGAGAAGATCGCGGTTCTGCACCAGGGCCGGGTTCTCGCCGAGGGCCGGACGGACGAAGTGCGCAGCGATCCCGAGGTGCGGCGGGTCTATCTCGGCGGGCATGCATGACCTCGCTGCTCGAAGTCGAGGAAATCCACACCGCTTACGGCCTCAGTCGCGTGCTGTTCGGGATTTCCCTCGCGATCGAAGCTGGCGAATGCGTCAGTCTCCTCGGCCGCAACGGCGTCGGCAAAACCACGACGATGCGCTCGATCATGGGCTTGACCCCGCCCGGCACCGGCCATGTCCGCTGGCAGGGGCAAGAGATCACCGGCTGGCCGCCGCACCGCATCGCCCGCGCCGGCATCGGCTATGTCCCCGAGGATCGCCGCATCTTCGCCGAGCTGACCGTGTGGGAGAACCTGGAGGTGGGCGACCGTGCCGCGCGCCGCCCCGGCCGTTGGACGATCGACGCCGTCGGGGAGCTTTTTCCGGTCTTGCGCGAACGTCGCGACCAGCGTGGAGGCTTTCTGTCGGGTGGCGAGCAGCAGATGCTGACCATCGCCCGCACCTTGATGGGCAATCCCGAGCTCTTGCTGCTCGACGAGCCGTCGGAGGGGCTGGCGCCGCTTGTCGTCGATCTATTGCGCGAGAAGATCGGCGAGCTGAAGGCGCAAGGCTTGACGATCCTGCTGGCTGAGCAGCGCGTCGATTTCGCATTGGCGCTCGCCGACCGCGTCTATGTCCTCGAAAAGGGGGCGGTCCGCCACTCCGGTGTCGCTGCCGAGCTGCGCCAGGACAAGGCTCTGCTCGACCGGCTCCTGTCATTGTAGCGTAATTGCGAATGAGATCGACTCTAGAGAAGGATGGAAAAGAACATGCGTGGGATCGGCTTTCGGTACGCAAGAATCTTGGGCTTCGGCTTTCTTGCTTTCTATCCCGTCGGTGGGGCGCGGGCGCAGATCCCCGTCCCCATCCCGAATGAGCCCGCTGAGATCAATGCGTGCGTGTGCATGCGGCTGGCCTCCGGGGCACTGGCGGCGGATAAGGACGCAAAGTCCCAGGGGCTGGCAGCGGTTAGCCATCAGCTCGCCGATCTGAATGCCCAGCTCTCTGCCGCACGGCCGAGCATCGATGTGAACAATCCCGATGCGGTTTCCCGCTACAAGGCGCTGCTCGAGCGGCGAGACGCGGCCTTTGGGCAGATCGGTCCGGCCCAGTCAGCGGCTGCAGCAGCCGTCGCCCGCTACAATGCGAGCGTCGGCGAATACAATCAGCGCTGCGCCGGCCGGCCGTTCAACTCAGATCTAGTGGCGCAAATCCAGGCGCATCCGAACTGTCCGCCGCTGCAATGACAGAACTGGCGGCGCTTGTTACTCTCGCTCAGGGTAAAGCGTGCCCGGCGAAACCTGTGGCTCGGTGATGACCGCCCAGCTGGCGTTGCGCCAGGCTCGAAAGAAGCAGCTGCGCCGCCCGGTGTGGCACGCAACACCCGTCTGATCGACCAGCAGCAGCACGGCATCGCCGTCGCAATCGAGCCGCAGCTCGCGCAACAGCTGAACTTGCCCGGAAGTCTCTCCCTTGCGCCACAGCTTGGCGCGTGACCGCGACCAGTAGCAGGCACGGCCTTCTGTCAGGCTCGCGCGGACCGCATCGCGGTTCATCCAAGCCATCATCAAGACTTCGCCGGTATCGTGCTGCTGCGCAATCACCGGCACGAGGCCGTCGGGGCCGAATTTGATCTCCCCCAGCGCCAGGTCGATCGCGTCCTTCACTTTGATCTCCTCCGCCCTTCGCCTGTCACTCCGTCAGAAGTCGGACGCTGCCAGCAAGGGCCGGGATCCTCACAGCCGAGGCGAAGCGACGATCGGCGGTGACCACATGCGTTCGATGATGCAGCGCCAGCGCCAGATAAATGCAATCGTAGATCGGGTGGCCGATTTCAATGGCGAGCTTCATCGCCGCCTTGAGGTGCGGCTCGATCGGCAGCGATGCGACCGGCGCTTTCCGCAGCTCTGACAAGAAAGCGCCCGCTTGGTCGTTGGTGATTTCGCCGGCCTGCGCGCGGCGCCACAGCGCGTTGGCCGCTTCGGCGAGCCACAGAGCGGGCGCGATCAGTTCCTGGTCGCCGAGCGCCACTGCCGCTTGGCTTTCGGGTTCGTCAAGGACCCACTTAACAGCTACCGAGGCGTCGATGACAATTCTCACCGCTGATCTCGGTCCTGACGGATGAGCTTCTCAGAGGGGGTCGAAATGCGGCCTCGCGTTTGCTCTCGCAAAGCGGCTGCTCGTTCCCAAAATCCCGCGCGCCCAGCACACAGAGCTTCCTGCAATATGATGCGGTGCTCGGCTTCGGCGCTCCGCCCATGCTCTGCGGCCCTACGCTTCAATGCTTCAACAACATCCTGGGGAACGTCTCGTACCAGGAGCTGAGGCATATCGACTCCGCTACTTCAATTTTGATATCACATGATATCGAATTCAGGAAAGTCTAGTTCTCGGGCTGGTGCGAGTGGCGCTCGCGTATTAAGTTTTTGATCGAGAGAACAGGCCCGCGCCGATATCGGGCTTTATCGTTTTGACGCCCTCTCCCGTCGGGAGAGGGATTTTTGCGATCAGGATTTCGTTCTGTATGACCAACCTGCCCGTCACCGTTACCGATACGCTGGCCTTGCTT
>Ga0306920_100009708_pt1 | contig 12863 bp, 12 predicted proteins | sample flu12Cox44000170_FD_204666 | JGI IMG/M metagenome (GOLD analysis project Ga0306920, IMG submission 204666) | Lab enrichment of tropical soil microbial communities from Luquillo Experimental Forest, Puerto Rico - flux4day.12C.oxic.44.000.170 (v2)... | ecosystem: Environmental > Terrestrial >...
GGAATCCTTCTCGATATAGGTGTCGGTGCGTGGGATATAGGCTTCCGGCTGGTAGTAGTCGTAATAGCTGACGAAATATTCGACCGCGTTGTCAGGAAAGAAACTCTTGAACTCGCCGTAGAGCTGCGCCGCCAGCGTTTTGTTGGGCGCGAGAACGAGCGCCGGCCTTTGCGTCTCTTCGATCACCTTGGCCATGGTGAAGGTCTTGCCGGAGCCGGTGACGCCGAGCAGCACCTGGCTGCGGTCGTTGCGGCGCACGCCTTCGACCAGTTCTCTGATCGCCTGGGGCTGATCGCCCTTGGGATCGAAATCGGATTTGATGGCAAGCCGAACACCGCCTTCGGATTTGTCTGGCGGCGGCGGCCGATGCGGCGTCCATGGATGTTCGCGAAATTCCGGGCGGCCTTCGCGTAACAGGCGTTCCAGCGACTGCTGGCTTGCGGCGCTGCCGAAGGCCGTGACCCCTTCCTTCGCCTCGCCTCGAAGCGGGGAGATCGATCGCGCAGAGCGCGAGCGGGCTTCGTCGCCGTATTTGATCACCCCGCCCCGCTCGCCTTCGGCTCGCGACTGTCCGCCTCCAAGCGAGGGCGAAGATGAGGCCTCGTGCTGTTCTTCCTCTCCTTCGATGCCCAGCGCACGGGCGAGATCGGGATCGAGTTCGCCGGGCGCCACCGGCGTGCGGCCGACATAGCCTTGTTGCGGCGCTTCGCCAAAGCCGCGCGCCACCGAGGCGCGGGCGCGGTGCGCTTGCGCGAAATCGGTTCGGCGATCCCAGGAATTATCCGGCGGCGGCTGCAGCCTGCTGCACTCTTCACGCGAGCCGCGGATTTTCTGTTCCCATCCCCCTTGTGGGGAGGGGTTAGGGGCGGGGGTGGTAAGGTGAGGCGCGTGCGTTTCTCTCTGACGCTTCACCTCGCGACCCGTCTCCCTACCCTCCCCCATCAAGCTTGCACTCGGGCGCGCGCTAGCGCCGCCCGGGTGGGGGGAGGGATCAGAAGGGCTCTGCGCGCTGGATTTGATTCCCGTTTGCGCGCCGATGCCGGCGCGGCCTTGGCCGATGCCGGGATTGAGCAAGTCGGCCAATGACGGGTCGAGCGCCGGTGTATCCGGGCGCGCCGCCTTGGCGCGGGTCGGTTTTGCCGGATCTTTCTTCGAATGTTTTGCCGGATCGCGCCGGTGCGGCGCCTCCGGCCGATCGGGGCCTTTCGCCATCGTTACAATATGGGTCGAGTCTCGGGGCGAGAAAAGTGACGCTCCCTGCGCGTCATGGCCGGGCTTGACCCGGCCATCCACGCCTTCGCGGTTGCAGACTGCTAAGACGTGGATGCCCGGCACCATGGCTAAGCGAAGCGGCGCCGTTCTTCGAACGGCTATGGCCGGGCATGACGAAGGCAGGCTACTCCAACCTGATTCCGGCGCGCTTGATGACCTCGCCCCATTTCTGCGAATCTGCGGCGATCAGCGCCGCAAATTCCTCCGGCGTGCCGCCGGCCGGCTCGTCGCCGATCGTGGCATAGAACTGGCGCATCGCCGGCGATTGCAGCGCGCGATTAATCGCGGCATTGAACCGATCGACGATCGGTCGCGGTATGCCGGCGGGCGCGATCACGCCGGACCAGGTCGGCGCCGCATAGCCTCGCACGCCGGCCTCGGCTACTGTCGCCAGGTCGGGGAACGCCGTCGAGCGGTGATCGCCGGTGACCGCCGGCGCCCGCACCGCGCCGGAGCGGGCGAACGGCGCGATCGAATTAAGGCTTTCGAACATCAGCTGCACGCGGCCGGCCATCAGATCGTTGATTGCTGGCGCGCCGCCCTTGTACGGCACGTGGACAATGTCGGTGCCGGTCATGAACTTGAACAGCTCGCCGCCGACATGGCCCGGCGATCCATTGCTGGATGAAGCGTTCAAGAGTTTGCCGCGATTGTCTTTCGCAAAGGCGATCAGCTCCGCCACGGAATGGAAAGCGGTCGCCGGCGACACCGCGAGCAGAAGCTGGCCGCGCAACGCCAGCGCGATCGGTTGGAAGTCCGCTCGATGTCGTAGGGGAGCGGCACCACCAGACGTCTGGTAATCGCGAGCGCGCCGAGCGGACCCATGCACAAGGTGTAGCCGTCGGGCGGCGATTTCGCGGTGAGGTCGAGGCCGAGCGTCAGCGCGCCGTCGGGACGATCGTCGACCACAACTTGCTGATGCGGCTCATCCGCTAGGGCCGCTGCGAGCACGTGCGTGAGCGTATCGGTGGCGCTGCCGGCGGCCTGCGGCACAACCATGTGGATCGGGCCATCGGGATATTGAGCCGCGTCCTTGAAGGCAAACAGCGTCAGCAAAACCAGCAGATTTCGGCGATGCATGGGAGAGAGTTCCGAAAAGGCGCGTTAAGAATAGCCATGACATGGCGTGCTGTCTTGGCTAACTAGGCGAGGATAACAATAAACCGCTCATTCCCGCGTTAGGAATCCAGTTGCGCTGGACCGGGAGGGGAAAGCATCTATGACTGCGTCTGCACCACTCGATTTCAGCTCGCTCTTGGCGCCAGACCTGCCGCCACCGGCCGCCAAATGGAACGGCTTTGCTAAGTACAATTTCATCGGCGGTCACAACGACGCCGATCAGCTCCCGCTCGAGACGCTGATCAAAGCCGCCAATGACGTGTTGACGCGGGAAGGCTGCACTTTGGCGACCTATGGACTCGCCAGCGGTCCGCTCGGCTATCGTCCGCTCCGCGAATTTCTCGCCGGCAAGCTTGAACGCACCGCCGGCATTCGCTGCGACCCGGACGAGATCCTCATCACCTCCGGCTCGCTGCAGGCGCTCGATCTGGTGAACGGAATCCTGCTCGCGCGCGGCGACACCGTCGTCATCGAACGGGCGACCTATCAAGGCGCGCTGACGCGGCTGCAGCGTCTTGGCGTACAAGCCGTCGGCATTCCGCCCGCCGGCAACGGTATGCGCATGGACGCGCTCGCCGCGGCGCTCGACGATCTCAAGCGCCGCGGTGTGCGGCCGAAATACATCTAGACCGTGCCGACCGTGCAAAATCCGACCGGGACGATCCTGAGCGACGCGCGCCGGCAGGCAATGCTCCGGCTCGCGGCACAATACGGCGTGCCGATCTTCGAGGACGACTGCTACTCGGATTTGATCTGGGACGGCAAACGGCCGCCGGCGCTGTACGCCATGAGTCGGCACGGCGGCGTGATCCATATAGGCTCCTTTTCCAAGTCGGTCGCCCCAGCCTTGCGCGTCGGCTACATCGTCGCGCCGTGGCCGCTATTGGCGCGCATGCTGCCGCTCAAGACCGATGCCGGGTCCGGCGCGCTGGAGCAGATGGTGCTTGGCGAGTTTTGCCCTCGCCATTTCGACACTCATGTGCCGGTCCTCACCCGGGCATTACCTGCCAAGCTGGAAACTTTGATGGAGGCGCTCAACGAGCAATTCGGCACCGCGGCCGAATTCGACGATCCCAAAGGCGGGATTTTTCTCTGGATCAAATTGCCGGATCAGGTCGACACTCAAAAACTGTTCGGGCGCTGGCCGCGGGCGTCGCCATCAATCCGGGCGCCGAATGGTCGACCGACAAGGATCAGGGTCGCAGCCGCGCGCGGTTGTGCTTCGCCAATCCGTCGCATGAGGCGATTCGTGCCGGAGTGGCGACGCTCGCCGAAGTGTGCCGGCGCGAATTCGGCGTCCCGGCGCGGATCGCCAATGTGGAGCGGGCGAGGGCCTAGACTCGGATGTCAGATGACGGAAGTTGTTTTCTGAACTGTGACATCCGAGCTGCGGTTTACCGCCGCCTGATCTCGGCAAATTTCATCGCCGCGCGCTCGAACTTGTCGTTGAACAGCCACATCGCATCCAGAATCTCGCGGAAGGTCGCCGACGTCCTCGCCCGATCGGCATGTCCGAAGGTGAAAATGCTGTTGTTGCGCAAATAGCCCATGATCGTCGGATCGGAAATTCTGTAATTCAACAAATTCCCCGATCGAAGCGCGGCCTGGGTCGGGCTCGGAACGATCTGGATCAGCTCGAATACTTTCATCTGATCGATCGGATCGGGCGACGATTTCACGAGCGCCGGCAGCTGCAGGAAAAGATCGGCATGCGCGTTCATCAGGCCATCCCGCACCGCGGTCCAGTGATTGAAGCGATGATCCAAGTTGCCGGCGCGCCGCTCTTCTTCACTGTCGCGCGCGATCAGCGTCGGGTCGAAAACGGCGATTGATTTTTTAATGGTCGCCCATTTCTGTTGGCCGATCTGGTCTTCCGCCACGCCGGTCTGGAGACTTCCCTTGTAAGTATTCGATCGTGCATTGCCGATATTTTGATTGCCATTGGTCTCGGCAAAGAACAGGCCGAGGCTGATGCGGCCTGCTACTTCGGCTGTTGCTTGACCGAGTCCTTTGGCTTTGGCAATTGCCGTGCCGAGCTCGGCCACGTCTTTAAATGGCGTATCGGAATTTTGCGCATTCGCGGGCGGCGCCTGCATGATCTTGAACAGCGCGCCATATTCATCGAGCAGCGGTTCGTTGTCGGCGTCGAAATAGGCCGGAGGTATCTGGAATTTGTTCGGCCTGCCGATTTTCGACGGCAACGCGTCGGTAAGATCCTTATAGGTGCTCAGCACCTCGTTGCGCGCGAGGTAGAGCGCTTGCCCCGGCAAGTTCGGCAGCGGCTCTCGCGAGTCGATCCGGGCGCGGCGTTGCCGCAACACGGATTTGAACCGGTTTACGGCCGCGTCGTATGCGCTCATCGCGTCGGATTGTCCTTTGCTCGCTGCGGCGCTCTGAGCTGCTGCGGGGGAAACCAATCCGGGACTGGCAATTCGCCCCAACGCAAGTGAAATCGCCGTCAGGACGAGAATGATGTTCAATCCCGAAATATCGATCATTTGCTGGAAAACAAATCAGGCAGGAGGGCCTCGTCATTGCGAGCCAACGGGTCCGGCCTGAAGTGGCCGGCCCGATGACAAGCTCCGCGAAGCAATCCAATCCTCCAGCGCAATCCTGGATTGCTTCGTCGCTCCACTCCTCGCAATGACGAAAGCATCAAAATCCTTTTACCACCTCGTTGACGTGCTCGACCTTCGGCGGCAACGCGAAGCAATGCGCGACCAGCTTGCGCCATTCCTGGAAGTCCGCCGAGCCACGAAAATCCACGGTATGGTTCTCAACAGTGTCCCAACCGACGAACAAGCGATAGCGCGTCGGTTTTTCGATCGATCGGCGCAGTTGCATGCTGCGGCAGCCTTTGGCGCGGCGAAAAATCGGGACAGCTTGCTGCACGCCCTTTTCAAATTCCGTTTCCGTGCCCGGCTTCACATCAATCTGGGCGATTTCGGTGATCATGATCGGCCTTGCCTGTAAGTGGGTCTGCAATCTTATTCGCTTTCGCCAAAGTGTCCGCCTAACCGTCCTGGAAAGCCGTCCGGTCAGGCCGCTGGCGAACTGGGATCGCCGGAACTGTCCATCATGCCGCGGATAACACGAATGCGCGAGATGGGCTTCATTGCGCTGCAAACCCACGCTAAATTTGCCAAGTTTGATGCGATCCACATCCACAAGACGGGTTGACCATGATTGACGTGTATTATTGGACTACGCCGAACGGTCACAAAGTGACAATTTTTCTCGAGGAAGCCGGATTGGAGTACAAAATTATTCCAATCAATATTGGCAAAGGGGAGCAATTCAAGGCGGACTTCCTCGGCGTTTCACCGAACAATCGTATCCCCGCAATTGTCGACCACAATCCGGCCGATGGCGGCAAGCCGGTCTCGATTTTCGAATCCGGCGCGATCCTGCTCTATCTCGCCGAGAAGACCGGCAAGTTCATCCCGAAGGATTTGCGCGGCCGCGCCGCGGCTTTGGAATGGCTGTTTTGGCAAATGGGCGGGCTCGGCCCGATGTCCGGCCAGAACAATCATTTCGCCCATTATGCCGTGGACAAAATCCCCTATGCGATCGATCGCTACCGCAACGAAGTGAACCGGCTTTACGGCGTGATGAACAAGCGCCTCGCCGGCCACGACTATCTCGCCGGGCCGTATTCGATCGCCGACATGGCCTGTTATCCGTGGGTGGTGCCGTGGGAACGGCAAGGCCAGAACATCGCCGATTTCCCGCATCTCAAGCGCTGGTTCGAGGTGATCAAGGCGCGGCCGGCGGTGATCAAGGCCTATGAATGGACGCCGAAGATCAATCCCGGCCAGGGCGGCATCCGCACCGCCGAAGAGCGCGCGATTCTGTTCGGCCAGACCGCGCAGTCGGTCGCGGCGATGGCGGGGAAGCCGTGAAAGAAGGCAAACAACGGTAGCCGCTTCGCGTCATGCCCGCGCATAGCCGTTCGCAGAACGGCGTCGCTTTGCTCGTCTATGGCGGGCATCCACGTCTTAAGAGCGCAGACGAAAAGACGTGGATGGCCGGAACAAGTCCGGCCATGACAATCGTCTACTGCGGCGCGGCGCCGCCGAGATATCCGGTGATCTTCCAGGCGCCGCCCTGCTTGGTGTAGCAGATCTGGTCGCCGCCGAGCGGTGAGATGGCTTGCCCGTCAACATATCCGCTCTTGCCGGACGGCGTGGCAATGTGAAGAAAAAATGGGTCGCTCGGATTGGTCGGCGGAGCGGTATCCGGCAACACATGCACGAGGTTCATGCCAAGTTTGTCGACCACCGGCGAACCGGGCTGCGCCGCCGCGTGCACCTCCAAGCCGACATTGACGGGATAGCCCCACTCGCTCGGATCGCTCTGGGTTGCCTTCATGAGCCCTTCAAACGCGTTCTGGTCCACCTTGGGATCGGCGGGAGCGCAAAACACGCCCGGCTGTTGCGGCGATTCTGCGCCCGTGGGTTCGGTGGCGAATCCGGCGAGAACCTGCCAACCGGCATCGTCCGACGCGCCACTATCGGTCGCCGTGAACAGATTGTCGACGCCGGACTTGCTCGGATCGGCGAGATCCTTGTCCTGAGGTATCCAGAAGAAGTTCTGCGTCACGACCATTTTGGCCAGCGCGCCACGATCCTTGTGCGCCGCGACGTCGGCGAGCTGCTTACGAAAAGCGATAAAGCCCGGATCGTTCAGCGCCGGCGGCGGCGTCACTGCCACGGCTTGATACGGCTTGATCGGCGGCGCAGGCGGCGGCCGAAAGCCGGGTAGTGGCGACTGGCCTTGCTGCGCGGAGCTGGGGTTGGCACCGAAAGCCGCCATCAGGGCGGCGATTGTCAAAGCGGCAAGCAGACCACGGCGCATGCGGTGAAGCTCCCTGTTCGCAACATATAGCGGCCTAGTGGCCAATTGCGACCGGCCTGCGGCGGCGGTTCACGGGTTGCGTTAATGCGACTCGTTAATAGGATTTCGGCAGCCCTAAAACTTTTTCGGCGATGAAGCAAAGCACGAGCTGCGGTGAGACCGGTGCAAGCTTCGCAATCATCACTTCCCGCAAGTAACGTTCGACGTGATACTCCTTGGCGTAGCCGTAACCGCCATGCGTTGCGATCGCGGTTTGGCAGGCTTTGAATCCGGCTTCGGCGGCAAGATATTTCGCGGCATTCGCCGCCGGCCCGCAAGCCAGGCCCTGGTCGTGCTGCCAAGCCGCTTTCAACATCACCAGATCAGCGGCTTCGAGTTCCATCCAGCACTCAGCCAAGGGATGCTGGATGGCTTGGTTCTGTCCGATCGGCCGGCCGAACACGACCCGGCCTTTGGCGTAAGAACTTGCCCGCGCCAGCGCGGCCTGGCCCAGTCCGATCGCCTCGGCGGCGACCAGAATGCGCTCCGGATTGAACCCATGAAGCAGATATTCGAAGCCGCGGCCCTCTTCGCCGATGAGGTCGGCGGCGGGCACCGGTAAGGCGTCGATGAACAGCTGGTTTGAGTCGACCGCCTTGCGGCCCATTTTCGCGATCTCGCGCGCCTCGACATGGCGGCGATCGAGCGCGGTGTAAAATAAGCTCAGACCGGACGTCGGTTTGCTGCCGGCGGCGGCTGGTGCGGTGCGTGCGAGCAACAGCATTTTGTCGGCGACTTGCGCCGTCGAAATCCAGATTTTCGCGCCGGTGACGAGGTAGGCGTCGCCGCGCCGTTCCGCCCGTGTTTTGATCTTGGCGGTTTCCAGTCCGGCATCGGGCTCGGTCACGGCGAAGCATGCCTTTTCCTTGCCGGCGGCGATCGGCGGCAGCATGCGCCGCTTCTGCTCGTCGCTGCCGTAGACCACGACCGGGTTGAGGCCGAAAATATTCATATGAATTGCCGACGCGCCGGACAGCCCGGCGCCGGATGCGGCCACCGCCTGCATCATCACCGCGGCTTCGCCCACGCCGAGGCCCGAGCCGCCGTAAGCCTGCGGAATGCAGACGCCGAGCCAGCCGTCATCGGCCAGAGCGCGATAAAACTCATGCGGGAATTGCCCATCGCTGTCGCGCTTGAGCCAGTAATCGCCGCCGAAGCGTGCGCAAATCTTCTCGATTGCGGCGCGCACCGATTGCTGCAGCTCTGTGGGTGCGAAGTCGATGGGTTTGCTCCAGTGAGAGTTAGAAGTTACCTCACTCCGCCGCCTGCATGGCCGGCGCGTCGATGAAGCCGCCGGCCTGGCGCCGCCAGAGCGCCGCATAGTGGCCGTTATGCGCGAGCAGATCGCGATGCGAGCCCTGCTCGACGATGCGTCCCTGTTCGAGCACGACCAGGCGATCCATCTGCGCGATGGTTGAAAGCCGGTGCGCAATGGCGATCACGGTCTTGCCGGCCATCAAGGTGCCGAGACTCGATTGAATGGCGGCTTCGACTTCGCTGTCGAGCGCGGAGGTCGCTTCATCGAAGATCAGAATCGGCGCGTCTTTGACAATGACGCGAGCGATGGCGACACGCTGGCGCTGGCCGCCGGACAGCTTCACGCCGCGCTCGCCGACGTGGGCGTCATAGCCGCGGCGGCCCCGCCAATCCTCGAGCTCGAGGATGAATTCGTGGGCATGGCCCAGTCGCGCGGCGCGCTCGATCTCTTGGTCGTCGGCGGTGGCGCGGCCGTAGCGAATATTATCCCGGATCGAGCGGTGTAACAGCGAAGTGTCCTGCGTCACGACCGAGATTTGCGCGCGCAGCGATTCTTGCGTGAGGCCGGAAATATCCTGCCCATCGATCAGGATCGATCCGCCCTCCAGCTGAAAAAACCGCAGCAGCAGATTGACCACGGTGGATTTGCCGGCGCCGGATCGGCCGACCAGCCCGATCTTCTCGCCGGGGCGGATGATCAGGTTGAAATCCTGTAAGAGCCCGGTGTCGAGGCCATAACCGAAATTGACGCCGACAAATTCAATGCGTCCGGCGCGCACGGTCAGTGGCCGCGCGTCGGCGGGGTCAGGCAACTGCAGCGGCCGCGCGATCGACAGCATGCCTTCCTGCACCACGCCGACATCCTCGAAGATTTCGGTGATCCGCATCGCGATCTGGCGCGACATATTGGTTAGCTGAAAAGTCAGCGGCAGCACCATGGCGATGGCGCCGACCTCGACCGCATCGTAGCGCCACAGCAACAGCGCCAGCACGCCCGATCCGGCGATCAGCAACGCATTGAGAACATCGAGGATGGTGCCGAACGCGGTGAGCAGCCGTTGCGCCGCCGCAAACAAGTCAACGTGACGATCGACCGCGTTGCGCACATAGTGGTCTTCGTCGCTGGCGCGCGCGAACAGCTTGACGGTGAGGATATTGGTGTAGCTGTCGACGATCCGTCCCATCAGCGCCGAGCGCGCCTCCGACGATTTTTTTGAGCGGTCGCGCATGCGCGGCACGAAATACACGAGCAGCGCGCTATAGGCGACAAACCACAACAGGATCGGGACTGCGAGCCAGCGATCGGCGCTGGCGGTCAACGCGATCGCCGAGACGCCATAGACCAGAATGTACCAGACCGTGGTGATGGTCGCGGTCAAGGTCGAGCGCACCGACGGGCCAGTCTGCATCACCCGGTTGGAAATGCGGCCGGCGAAATCGTTCTGGAAGAACGCCCAGCTCTGCCGCACCACATGCCAGTGTGCCTGCCAGCGAATGAGTCCGGTAAACGGCGCCGCGATCGCCTGGTTGGTGATCAGGTAGCGCGTGAAGGTCACCGCCGGCCGGGCGACGAGGACGGCGAACGCCATGCCGAGAAGCCCCGGCCAGCCCTCGCTGAGAAGCCGGTCGGGCGGCGTTTTGGTGACGATGGTAACGACGCGGCCGATGAACCACGGCACCGCGCTGTCGCCGAGCGCGACCAGCAATTCGACGACGAACAGAGCCAGGAACAGCCATTTGGCCTGGCGGGCGAAATGCCAGAGGAAGGCGAGCAGGCTTGGCGGCGGTTCCGGATGTTCCGGCAGCGCCGTTGGCGTCAAGAATCGTTCGAAGCGCGATAGCATTTGCGGTTGGTTACAGGCCGCCGACGCCTTGCGTCAATCGTGCTTGTGCCGGTCGCGCCGCATCGGTGGCCGCATCGGGGCGATTGCGTGGGGACGCTCGCACCACGACAGAACTGCTGACCTTTTCGCTCACCGTAACCCGTGCCATCGTTCGAACGTCGGCGCGGCGAGGGCAGGCCATGGTGGCGGATCGCCGCCGCGCCTGCCGCAGCCGAGATTTTGCGGTCACGCCCGGTGACGATGATAGTCGGATTTCCCCCGGCGGTCCGACCGACGCGCTGGCCCGCATCATTGCCGACCGCGATGCAAGGGCCGCTCGGTCAGGTGGTGGAAACTTTAAGCGGCGCCAGCGGCACGATCGCCACTGGCCGGGTCGTCCATGCCATTGCGGATGGTTACAGCATCGGCATCGGCCAGTGGTCGAGCCATGTCGCGTCGCCGGCCATCTACCCGCTGGACTACGACGTCTTGCGCGATCTGCAGCCGATTTCTTTGCTCTCGGCATCGCCGCATCGGCAAGGAAGCGCTGCCGCCAAAAACGATTCGCCGAGCTGATCGCCCGGATGAAGGCGCGGCCCGAACCGACCACGTTCGGCACCGTCGGCACTGGCAGCGCCGCGCATCTGTGCGGCTTGTACTTCGGGCGTACGTCGAGGCCGGCAAGTTCATGGCCTATGCGGTGATGAGCGACCAGCGCTGGCCGAAGGCGCCGGCCACGCCGACGCTGAACGAATCCGGGATTCCCGAAGTGACGGTCAATTTCTGGCACGCGCTGTGGACCACGGCGGGAACGCCAAAACAGGCGGTCGATCGGCTCGATGCGGCGGCCCACAATGCGTCGGCCAATCCAGCCGAGCAGCAAGGGCTCGAAACGCTTGGCCAAGTGATCTCCCCCCGAGCAGCAGGGGCCGGCGGCGCTTGCGGCGTATCAGAAGGCGGAGATCGACAAATGGTGGTCGATCATCAAGGGCCGGCATCAAGGCCCAATGAGTTTTTACACCGCCGGCATTGCCGCTCTTGGCCGGAACTCCATCGGCACGTAGCCGGGTTGTTTGGCGACGCGATCGAGCCAGGCGCGGATCGCCGGAAACGGCGCCAGGTCGTAATCGCATTGCGAGGCGATGTGGGTGTAGGCGTAGAGCGCGATGTCGGCAATCGTGTAATGGCCGGCGACGAAGAAGTCGTACTGCGCCAGGTGTTTCTCCATGACCCCGAGCGCGCGATTGCCTTCCTCCATCCAGTCTTCGAGCGCGTGCTGCTGCAATTCGCGGCCGCCCTTGACCAGCGTCAGCCAGAAATAGGCGGCGCCGAGATTGGGCTCCAGGCTGTGCTGTTCAAAGAACATCCATTGCAGCGCCTCGGCGCGGCCGATGCGATCCTCGGGCGCCAGCGGGGTGCCGCCGGCGATGTACCAAAGAATGGCGTTTGATTCGGCGAGATATCGCCCCGCCGCCACTTCCAGAAGCGGCACCTGGCCGTTGGGATTCTTGGCTAGAAATTCCGGGGTATGGCTGTCGCCCTTGAGAATATCTACTTCGATCAGCCGATACGGGATACGCAGCTGCGCCAGCGCGAGCCGCGCTTTGTAGCTGTTTCCCGACCGCTGCATCGAATAGAGGGTAAACATCTGGGCTCGTTTCCCCCGGCATTTAGTGTGCCGTTGTTGCAGTGTTACGACCTCAGGGCGGCAATGTCATGGCGTGGCGCGCGGGGCAGCCTTTATATCGCGCGGCGGCGAGCGGGCGCGGCACGATCCGGAGCGGCCGCCGCATGGGTTCCAATGCCGGCCGCTGTTGTCCGTGGAACGCGGCGGTGCTGAAAATGCCGTAGATGTGAGGGTGAAACGGGCTTTAGCGCTTGCCTGAGCGCCTGGCCGGCATTACCAAGCGAGCCGCCTGAAGTGGAGAATCGCAATGGCCTTTCTCGCGGACCAGATCATGCGCATCAAGCCGTCGGCAACTATCGCCGTCACGGACAAAGCGCGTACGCTCAAAGCGGCTGGCCGCGATGTCATCGGGCTTGGCGCCGGCGAGCCGGATTTCGACACGCCGGACAACATCAAGGAAGCCGCGATCAATGCGATCCGCGACGGCAAGTCGTCCAAATATACCGCGGTCGACGGCATCCCGGAGCTGAAGGCGGCAGTCGCGCGCAAGTTCAAGCGCGAGAACAAGCTCGATTACAAGCCGTCGCAGGTCATCATCGGCACTGGCGGCAAGCAGGTGCTCTACAACGCACTGGCCGCGACTCTCAATCCGGGCGACGAAGTGATAATCCCGGCGCCGTATTGGGTGAGCTATCCGGAAATGGTGCTGTTGGCCGGCGGCGAGCCGGTGCCGGTCGTCACTACGCTGGAAGCCGGCTACAAGATGACGGCCGAGGCGCTGGAGCGCGCGATCACGCCGCGCACCAAGTGGATCATCTTCAACTCGCCGTGCAATCCGACCGGCGCCGCCTATAGCCGCGACGAACTCA
>Ga0306920_100009709_pt1 | contig 12861 bp, 12 predicted proteins | sample flu12Cox44000170_FD_204666 | JGI IMG/M metagenome (GOLD analysis project Ga0306920, IMG submission 204666) | Lab enrichment of tropical soil microbial communities from Luquillo Experimental Forest, Puerto Rico - flux4day.12C.oxic.44.000.170 (v2)... | ecosystem: Environmental > Terrestrial >...
TGAAAAGGCTTAGTGGGTACCATATTGGGTAGCCTCCTTTCAGCCGCAAGGCTAGCTTCGTATCGTAAATCCATAGTCCTGCAAACCAGGCAGAGCGGGCGACGACGATATTAGACGGTGCGCAAGGTGCGCAGAGGTGCCAGAGGCGCGGAGGAGAGAGGATCCGTTAATCATTGGTCCTACAACAGGTGTCACTCGTTTCTGGCGTGATCTACCTTCCTTGGCCGTTGGTCCGGGACACCCCCAACAATCCTGGGAGAGGGCCCGTGCCCCTTTGGCTTTTCAGGCCAGACCTTCTTCTTCCCGGTACGAAATCAATCGGCGGTATCCCAAAACCAGCAGCATGGCCACAGCAGCCCCGGTCGAATCGATGGCGCAATCGACGATGGACGCGTGCCGGCCCGGCACGAAGAGTTGGTGGAACTCATCGGTCAGCGAGTATGCCGCCGCAGCCAAGACGCTCCACAATGCTCTTTGCCGTTTTCCGCTAAGGCCGCCGGAGGCCGGAAGGCTTTGGTAAAGAAGGAGACCGAAAATTCCGTATTCGGCCAGGTGGGCGAGCTTTCGAGAGACTTCGTGCACGATGTCAAACGCAGCCGGCGAAAGCGTGAGATGAAGAAAGGCAACTGCCCGGGTCAGGAGCGATTGAGACGCACCTTCTCCAAAGGTTGCGGTGGAGAGGTAGAAGATCAACGCTGCCCAGACTAGGGCAGCGATCCGCCACAGAATCAGCTGGGAGTTTGATTCGGTTCTTGTCGGCAGGAGACTGGCCACGCTGACGGGTTCTTCCGGATGTCTATCGAATATTCGTCAACTAGGTGAAGCTGAGAATTTCTCGGCTTAAGGCCGCCTGACGGAGGCATTCACCCATCGTCTGAGCGCGCGCAAAATCCTCTGGAGTGCCTATGTCAATAAACAGCCCGTGCTGTTCCAGCGCGTACATTCTCTGATCAAGTAAACGGGGAAATACTTCTCGCTCCAGGCTGGCCGGTGCTTCCGGTAGGTAGTCCAGAACAGCGCGGTTGAAGACGTACACGCCCGCATTCACAAGCCCTGCAACTTCCCTGCCGGTCTTTTCCATGAAGGCGATCACACGACCGCGCTGATCGGTCTCAACTGTTCCGTATCGGTGTGCATTCTCCGCGCGCAGCACGGCCATGCTCACCGACCCGCCGTGTTGGCGATGAAAGCCAATGAGTTGACAGAAATCGATCTGCAGGAACGAATCCCCATTCATCACCAAGAAGTCAGCGGCGTTTTGCAGGCAGTCCTGGGCGAGCTTTACGGCGCCCGCCGTACCCAGCGGACGCGGCTCCCTCGAATATCTAATCTCGATGTCCAGGTCGCCGCCATCGCCGAATTCGTTCTCGATCTGGTCGGCCAGATGGCCGGTGCACATCACCAAGTGGCGGATCCCCTGGTGCCGCAGTTGCAGGACCAGCAATTCGAGAAACGGCCGATTCCCCACAGAGGCCAGCGGCTTGGGTAGCCCTGGCACGACCGAGCGCAGCCGCGTTCCCTTGCCGCCAACGAGCAGAAGAGCGGTAATGTGGTGCGTCATGTTCATCGCGATTGAGTTGGCTACCGGCACAATGCAGCCGGACACTCATTGCTTCAGTTCCCGCTGGTTCGGGACCGAAGCGGTGGATGCTACATCACCCGGTCCCAGTATTCCAACATCGAGGCCAGCGTCTGTTCGATGGATCGCACCGGCTTCCAACCCGTGTCTTCGCGGAATTTCTGGGTACTGCCGAAGATGATTTTCTCGTCCGAAGGCCGCATGAGGCGGGCAGCCGGCCTTATCTCTGCCTTCACCCCGGACAGGCGGATGGCAGTGCGCAATATCTCGCTGATCTCGTGCGTCGTCATGGCGCAGAGGTTATAGGCTTCGCCCCGCTTTCCTTTCAGAGCCGCAAGGTAGAAGCCCTGGACGGTGTCGTTGACGTCAAGAAATGCGCGGCGGGGCTTCAAGTTCCCGACTTCGATCACCGGCGGCTGGAGTCCCTTTTTGATCCTGATCAACTGCCGCACAAAATCTGACGGCGCATCGTTGGTCTTTCCTGGGCCAGTCGTGTTGAAGAGCCGCAGGTTGACGGCTGGGACGCCGTAGTCCAAGAAATACTCCCGTGCGAGCAAATCCAAGCAGACTTTGCTGATACCGTAGGGGTGTAGCGGCCGAAGCGGCTGCTCCTCGGTGACAGGGATGGCTGACGCCGGGACGTGCCCGTACTCGGCGCTCGAACAGGCTGAGATGACCACCGGCGGGCGCTTCATACGGTGCACCGCCTCGAGCAAGTGCAGAGACCCCATGATGTTCGATTCGAAAGTCCCAACCGGATCCTCCCACGATACCGTGGGCAGGCTTTGCGCGCCCAGGTGAAAAACGTGCGTTGGCTCGTACTCTCTCAGAAGTTGTTCTACTCGCCGGCCGATGCGCAGATCGCAGGGGACAAACCTTAAGTTGGGCATCTTCGGATGGCAGTTGCTGTGCGACAGGTATCCACCGATTACCTTCCAGCCCCTTCCGTGGAGGAATTCGATCAGATGACATGCGATGAATCCCTCGGCGCCGGTTACGAATGCAGTTTTCGTCATCTATCGGCAAGCTAGCTCTAAACTTGGCGTTGCGCCCAGCATAGAGCTTGAAAAGAACGCACCCGCGGGTCTCTGATCGGAGGGACTCTGTCCCGCGTACCCACCCCGAAAACTGGGGGGTAGCCAATCGAGCCCAGTAGACCTGGAGATATCTTAAGAATTACCCGTAGTTACCCTAAAGTTTATCTGTGGTGTATTGATTTGAGTTACCACTATTCTATGATCATCTATCTGAGAGGTACGTGATCCGCAGCCGGTGACCTCAAGCTGCTGGTGTGAAAAGTCGAAGGGTGCGGTGCTTCCACTTCTCGTTAAAGCCATTGAAGATTGAAAAGATAATGCGATCGACGCTGGCCCAGTTGAAATCCGTACACGCATCGATTCGGTCTGAGCGAAGCCCTCAGTACGTTTTGGTCTCACGCTGATGCGATCTCTAGCCGATAGCCATTATAGGAAAGGATGATGACTGCTCGGCTATGCTCAACGGACGATCGCTGGCCCCATTAGGAGCGGGACGGACTCTACGAATTCACAAGGACACGTGGTCTGCCGGTGCATAGCTCTGCCCATTCTCAATTCAAGTCTTGAAGTTTCGACGTGCCATCTGGCTCACGGCGCAGCTACAGGAAGTTTCAGGGCAGTTCCGTCATGCCGCTGGGCGGCACCCAGAAACCATGAAATCACCCCTCACCCGCCCTCGTACCTCGGGCACCCTCTCCCCAGGGGAGAGGGTGGCGATCCCCCGAAGCGGGAGAGCCAGGTGAGGGGTTTTTCAAAGCGGCGGACCGGATCAACACATCTACATTAAGGAGATGAAATGACACACAAACATTCACTGTCGTTTTTGCTCATGCTGCTTTGTTTTCCTTCGTATGGACATGCCCAACTGTGGTCCGGGATTATCGCCCCGACCCGCGCGACCGCTTGGACGAAGGCGGGGGTCAAGGGCGGAATCCCATCCGCGTCATGGACGCAATGCGGCTCGACCATCGCGGCGTACACAGGGACAGCAGCGACCATCAACAACGCCATCGCGGCCTGCGGGACCAACCAGTACGTGCAACTGGGTGCCGGGACCTTTACGCTTTCGACTGGCATTCAAATCAAGAATTCGAACGTCGTGCTGCGGGGAATGGGTGCCGATCAGACCTTCCTCGTATTTAACATCACACGTGCGAATTACTGCGGAGTTGGTGCTTACGCTGCCGTTGAAATATGCAACGGCGTCTACACTCCGAACAGTGCCAACTGGACGGCGGGATATTCTGAGGGCACGACACAGATCGCTCTAAGTAACACCGCAGGCATTTCGGTGGGGACCTTCCTTATTCTCGATCAAAACGATGATGCGAGTGACGGATGGCCTGCAACGGGCGACATTTATGTGTGCCAAACAGCTTCTGATAGTTGTTCCTGGCAGGGGGGCGGTGGTAATGGAGCGAGATCTGGGCGCGCTCAAACTGAATTCCACGAAGTTACGGCCATCAGCGGAGGTACCATAACGATTACGCCTCCCATTGCAGCGCCGAATTTTCGCTCCAGCCAGAGTCCAGGGGCCTACTGGCAACCGACCCTAGCGAACCAAGTTACACTGTCCGGTGTAGAAAATTTGTCGATAGATTGGAGCCAGATCACGACTTCGTATATTGGCGCTATCCTGATGGCTGACAACAAGGACTGCTGGATCAATGGCGTGGGAGTTCTGAACACCACCGCCGGGATCGCTTACGGGAATCAAGCAGGCTTGTATTTCTGGAGGTCTTTCCGTAACACTATGCAAGACAGCTATATATTCGGCCCAACTCAGCAACAGATAGCCGGAGGCTATGCTACATCGTGGGCAAATGTTGGTGAATTGTTGGTTCAAAACAACATCTGGCAGAGTGGAGCCGAGGGGATAATAATTGGTGGACCAGATGATAATACGGTAATTTCATATAACTATTTTATCGGAGAAAACACCGCTGTCAACAGCGTAACGCAACACGGGGCTGGAAACTTCATGCAACTGACGGAAGGAAACATTTTGGATGGTTGGAGGCCCGACGCCATCCACGGCAGCAAGTTCATGCTGACAGTATTTCGTAACATGTTCCAGGGAGTCGTCAATCATTCCGCACAGTATTGGAGCAATCCGATTTTCGACGCTACCAATGTGAGATTTTCAAACGTAGTCGGAAATGTATTTTCGGCTCCATACCTGAACACTTACCAGGTTCTTTACGCTTACAACGGGGATGCCGTATATGGGTTAGGCTGGCCGGGGAATCCATACAACGGCCTAAATGTCGTCAACGATCCAAATGTGCCCAGGACTCTCCTGCGCTGGGGCAACTGGGACAACGTGACAAACGCGACGCGCTGGTGTGGCGGAGCATCGGTACCACCGAAAAACCAGCCCGACACAGGCTGGACTACAACATGCAATAGCACATCAGAAGTGCCAAGCGGTATAAAGAATTTCCCGAACCCGATCCCGAGTTACGGTGACACTGGCGCGGGCCAATCGGCAATGCCCGCATCCTTCTACCTTTCTTCGAAACCGTCATGGTGGGTCTTCCCATCGGGCATTAGTTCAACCCCATGGCCGGGAATTGGTCCCGATGTCACCGGCGGAAATATCTCGAACACTGCGGGGCATGCTTGGTTGAACCCGGCTGGCAACTGCTACCTGAACGTTATGCACGGACGGCCTGACGGCAGCGGCGGTCCCTTGAGCTTCAACGCGGGTACGTGCTATCCACCCACACCACCGACGGACGTGGAGGCCGTGGCTGACTAATCCTTCGCTTGCGCCAGCGGGTCGCGCAGTGCTGAGAATTGCCGCAACTCGGCCGGCCCCCTGACCCGGCTCGCTCCGCTCGCCGCCCTTTCCCCAAGGGGCTCTTCGTTACCCATATCCTCAGCTGGGCACCGGGGATGCTGGCGTTTGCGATCGCCCAAGTGGAGGCGCGAAGGGCCGAACTACCTCAGCCCAGGCCAACGGCCTGGGTCTGAGGGCCATTTCCACCTGGCCGCAAGCCCTGAAAGGGCGAAATAGCATCGAATCCGTCCATCCGGATGGCGGGTGGCCTATCACGCCCTTTCAGGGCGTGGGGACCGGAAATCGGGTGAACCTTCAACCCAGGCCGTTGGCCTGGGCTGGGTTAAAGCCGCCCCGTTGAGGCTTACGGTGTCCAGCAGAAGATATGCGACATGCTCAGCCCAAAGGGGCGAGGGATTGCCAAAAGTTAAGCGGGACAGGACACTATGCTGTCGCTGCCTTTCCGCCCTGTTTACGGCGACGGCACCAAGTCGCTGGCTTCGTTCGAATATCCGCTTTCCTTCCCTGACAAGTCTATCGCCGTCACCACATAGTAGTACCGCTGGCCGGCCACCACTGAGGCGTCTCTCCAGGCCGTGCCGGGGACCAAGCTCGGCGTCTGCTTTGTATAAGGACCTCCAGAAACCGTGCTCCGATAGACGTTGTAGCCCGCAACGAGTGATGTGCTCGCTCTCCAACTGAGAGAGACAGAATGGCTTGCGCCCCTTCCGGACACCAGGAACACCTGCGAACCGGCCACGGCATTCGACGTTACGCTTATCGATGCAGTGTAGAGGATGCTCGAGGTCGGACTGAACGCCACCGTGACCGCCGCTATGCCGCCCGCCGGCACCGTCGTCGGCAGCGTGAGACCGCTGACAACAAAATGCGGATCGCTCGAAGTCACCGCCGAAATCGTAACCGCACGTGGGCCGCTGTTGGTCAGAGCCATGGTCTGGCTGACAGTCGTGCCCATCCTGACGGACCCGAAGTAAAGGCCAGGAACCAACTGGAACTGCAATCCAGTCGCGCTCAGTGCAATCGAAAGTCTGGGATTCGTCGCGTTGCTCAAAAGGCTGATCGCCCCGCCCTGCGAGCCTGCGACTGCCGGCGAGAAGCTCGCAATAAGCCTCATCGACTGCCAAGACACCATCGCCGGCTTCGCGGCGATCGTAAGGCCCAACACCGAAATCAATGGCATCCATCGGCGTAACATCGCCGTCACCACTTTGACTGTGAAACTCCGAGTCGGCTTGAATCTCAAGCGATTCGAAAATCCTCCCACCGCTGAGGGAGGGGTAGCGCAGAGCCGCCGTTTTTGCGGTCTGCGGCTTTTCCCCCCGATGGACGGACAAACCGCGCACCTCAAAGACGGTCCGCGCTACTCGGTTCAGCACTGCCCTTTTGTTCCCCGCATACAGCATAGCCCTTTTCTTGCCTAAGCGTATACTAGGCGCCGCTCGCAAGCCAGCGATCTATCGTATATTTCCTCGGGTTCGTAGACCACGACTTGGCTCCCTTTATTGGAGAAGGCGAACGGAACACAAAGCAGCTTGTTCAGCCGCTCCTTCAAGGCCTGCCGCCGCTGCGGTGGTACGAAAAACAGCATGAAGCCGCCGCCACCGGCGCCGAGCAGCTTGCCTCCCAGGGCGCCGGCGCCAAGCCCGGCTTCGTAAATTTCGTCGATGCGGGCATTGGTGATCCTTTGCGTCAAAGATCGCTTGATTTGCCAGCCCTCGTGCAGCAAACAGCCAAACTCATCGAGCGACCGGCGGGCACTGGTAATAATGGCCTCAGCTTCGTCAACCAACTGAAGCATGGCGTCAAGTTCCTGCTTCCGCTGCGGCGTCATTCTCACCTGTTCCTGGGCGATCTCAGATGCCGTCCGGGCAAATCCGGTAAAGTAGAGCGCCAGGTGCTGTTCGAGTTCCGCTAATCGGCTGGGCGCAGCCAGCACCCGCTTGACCTCGATCGAGCCGTCGGCGTGGAAGTTGATGCGATTGAAGCCTCCATAGGCGGCGCTAACCTGGTCTTGCGCGCCGACAGCCTCTTGCAGCAAGTCCTGTTCAACATGGATGGCGTCGGCGGCGAGGGCCTGCTTGTCACGCATACGGTCTTGGAGCGCATAAAGCCCGAGGAGAAGCCCTACCGTAAACGCTGAGCTCGTACCCAACCCGGTCCGAGCAGGCAGGTCAGCCACGTGGTGAATTTCCACACCCTCGTCGATGCTTAAGAACTGCAGGCACCCGCGCACCGACGGGTGCTCAATCGCGCCGTTGCGACGAACATTTTCAACTTTGGAATAGGAAATGCGGCTGTGGTATTCGAAGAAGGGCGGTAAACGCCTGCAAGTGAGATAGCAGCACTTGTCGATGGTGGTCGCCAATACGGCGCCCCCGTACTGGCGATACCAAACAGGATAATCGGTGCCGCCGCCGAAAAATGAGATGCGAAGTGGGGTGCGGGTGATTACCATAGTTTAGTCGTTCGAGTACCGCGAGGGGACGAGAGCGACGCCTCTCTGTGTCCTAGTCTTGAAAATTCCTGCGGGCTATGACTAACGCCCGTGAAAGCCTAGCCGCGGGTGCCTGCGGCGTCAAGCGTTGGTGGTCGCCTATGGTCCAGTTGGAGCGCAACAGCGCAGACACGATTGCCAGAACACTTCGATGCTGTTTTCGGAGCAGTGCTGCAGGAGTTCCAGGAAGTCTTGACCGTCGACCCATTTGTCGAGTACGAGTCCGCACTGGCAATCAACCGCATAATTGAACCTGCTACCGGCAGCCAGACCCTGCAGCAGCTTCACACACTCGAGCCCTTCCGACCGGAACTCAGGCAGATTAACTTCGAATGACAGAAATGGGACAGGCCGTTTCAAGCCTCGTAGCACACTTGCCTCGTAACCCTCGACGTCGATCTTCACAAAGAAGGGCAGGCCATGTGTGAGGATGAGTTGCTCAAGCGTGGTCGTTTCCACAGCCCTATGGCAGCCAAAATCCAGGCCGTAGTGTCCATTATTGATTCTCGTTTTATTGCTCTGCAACGTTGCAACCCATTTCTGACTGAGGGTGTTGAGCGCAGATCCGGGTCCGTCGACCCACATGGTCTCGATTCCAGCTTGGTCGCTTAATGCTTTGCCCACGATGGCGACTGGTCGCGGAACCAGCCTGTAGCGCAGAAACGTACTCCGGAGAACGTCCTGATTCGTATCGTCTGGTTCGATCGCGACGACCCGTGCTCCCAATCTTAGGAAAACATCGCTCTTAGCTCCGTCGTTTGCCCCAACATCGAATATCAGGTCGCCCTGCCGGAAGCCATTTAGGAGTATCCTATAAAATTCGACCTCCCGGCGTCTCACATCGATCCACCGCCCGCCAAGCATTCTCCAATAAAGGTCTCTAACGATCGAGGTTTTCAGCCGATACCGGAGAGCACTTCGTTTTAACATCGGTCGGCGGTAACGTGTTACCTCTTGCACTGACGGGCCTCCCACAGACCGGGCATAAGTCTTGCCGCAGACGACAGCCCAGTGGGATGCGTGTTCCATCCTAAGTTCGCGCGATTAACTCGCGACCCCTCGCCCCTTCCATTCGGAAGAGCGTCTTGTCCCAGTGCTGTTTGAGCGCCTGCTTGACTGTGGGGAGAAGAATTTGAGCTTGTTTCGCTCGACCAGGGCCTAGCTGGAGGTCGATCCAGCGGTAGCCACTTCGACATCGACATCAGTGCCGTTGCCAGGCCGAATACGTGAGGCTTGTCGCCACCGCCTGTAAGCAGCGCCACTGCGCCGTTTTCGATTGACGATTGACAAAGAGGGCCTCGGCCCGATTTCCGATTGACAGTTCACGATTGACAAAACGTTTTCCGCAACCTCTGCGCCTCTGCGGTGAAATTCTCCTAATCTTCTCGCGTGGCGCTCACCGAGTTGACGCACAGGCGCACGGCCGCTTTGCGGGCCTCTAGCCAATACGTCGCCTCATCCCAACTTCTGACCATCGAAGACTTCGCCTCCGGGAGTCAGGCTCTGCTGTGAGCAAGGCCGCTCGCTGGCTTGGGACCCAGCCACGTATAAGCGGACGAGAGCGTCTTCGTCAAACAGCGGGTTCGCAGACTGCTTTAGATCAGGTAACAGGCGCACGCATAGCTCCGAGCTAAGTTCCATATGTTGGAGGTGCAGTCCCAACGGCTTATGAAAGGCGGCGACTTCGCTTCGGTTACTCGACAGCCGGAACGACCCTCTTCCACGCCCGTCGCGACCAAAGTCATCGTTCACTTCAACGAGCTTGAAATCGTAGGCCATCTGACTGCCGACAGCCAGTTTGGCTCCGAGGAGTTGAAGAAACTGAGTAAAGGCCCCCGTCTCAACATAGGGACTAACGCCCTCCATGAGGACCAAGGTCCTGGGCCCAGTGAGGTGCCCCAACCACTGCTCCAGTTCTGGCCAGCAGCCGTCGTTCAGGTCGATAGCAAGATGCCCCACATACGGAGCGTGGCCCCATCGCTTCACGATCCGCTGCCTTTCATAAATAAGCTCCGCCTGATCGCATTCTAGGACTCTTACATGGTGGTCACATAACAATCTCCTGAAGCGGTAGGCCCGCGTGTCGGTTCCACATCCCGCGTTCAAAATGCGCTCCACGCCGTCAGATATTGCCTCGGTAAATATTCGGTCGTAATATTTCGTTCTAGCGACAAGATAGTAGTAGAAGGGGTCCTTCCTCAGCCGAGAGAGGTCGCTCTTGCTGATCCAGGTGGTCCGGACTCGCTGCAGTGTGGGCAGCATATAGCGGACCAACGTGTCCGGACCCCGCCGCTGTGGAGACTCGTGAGCGGACTGAATGTGCCGCAACTGCGCGACGTACAGTGACTTACTCAGATTCGGAATTGGCATGTCGGCTCAATCGTTCATGTTGTCGGGTCCGGGGAAGATGCCGCGAACGGCCTGGGCTGCCTCGATGTGCTCGACCCTGATAGCCATGTTCCTACCTACCTGTTGAGTCGAACTCGACACATCCGTACCGCCCTATCCTTATCCCCCTGGGCCGCGCTGATTGCGCAGGGCTGTGATGGCTCGGCCTGCCTCTAACCTGTACATTGCTTTGTCCCAATGTCGGATCAGCGAAGACTTCACCTCTGGAAACCACATCTGACCCCATTTCGCGACCTTCCATCCAAAAACCGGTTTCATCCAGGCATATTTCCAGCGCAAGCGGGGCGGCTCCAAGTGGCCCTCCACTTGTGCTGCCAGCGCCTGCATCTCCGCCACAATATCGGGTCGTTCCGGATAGAAGTTTTGGTAATAAGCCCGTATGTACGTAAGGCAGGCCTTTCGGACACGCTCGCTTTCTTCAAGCGAGCGCAGGTACTGAATGTGCAGTTTCATAGAAAGCGCCAGTGAGTCTTTCTTCTTGTCTGAGTTGCCGATGTAGCCCACGCGCTTTGACGAAGTGAATCTATAGAATACTCTGGCTTCCGGTACGAAACGGGTGCCTTCCGATGCCAGGAGCACGCGGGAAAAATATTCGCCGTCGTTATCACGCGCCAGCCGAATGTCCCACGGCCCCGCCGCCTCGGCCAGTTCCCGGCTTGTCAGCCAAGTGGCCGTTTGCATGTGCAGGCCTTGTCCTATCTTCCTCAACAGCCACTCGACAGGGGAAAGGTCTCGCCACAGGGTGGTTGGGAAGAAACATGCGCGCTCCGTCCGATAGTAAAAGAATGCCCACGGCGAGGAAAGAAGAATTCGCCGGCTGTCAGCTTCGCGCAGCGCTGCAAGCTGCCGCTCGATCTTGTCCGGAGCCAAGAGATCGTCGGCATCCAGCCACTGAATGTAATCTCCCTGGCATAAGGAGAACAGCTTGTTCCGCGCTGCGGCGGGGCCTTGATTCTTCTGAGTGACTACGCGCACCCGCTCCGACTCAAACCGCCGTGCAATCTCGAGCGTTCGATCGGTGGAACCGTCATCAACCACGATGATCTCTTTTCGGTCCCACGTTTGTGCGATCGCCGACCGGAGCGTATCAGCGATCCATTCCTGCGCGTTGTACCCAGGAACGAGGATCGATACCAGCGCTTGCATGCTCTATTCTCCCAGCACTCGTACGTATACTTCGGGTCATCTCGCCCCCCACGCCGCTCTTGCTTACGTCCCACTCGTCCACGTCCGGGGCTTGTTTCGCCCTCGGAGCGGGGTCCTGGCGCCGACTGTCCAAGAGGTACGGCAGCACGCTAATGCACCACATTCATGCGGCTGCTTCCTATCGCGGAAGAGACTGAGTACCTGCCCCAGCGGTCCCAGCGCGACGACGAAAGTAACTAGGCTGAGCGAATCCTTGTTGTCCGCCACCCGAGTATTTGACTGCAGTCTTGAGTTAGACCGCGCAGCCGGTCGTATCCCCTCCTGAGCGCGCCTTGCCTGAAGGCCAGAACCTCCCTCCCAAGCATTTGAACGCAAGAGACCTGCGCCAGGTCGGCGCGTTTGGCCAGGGCCGTCTTGTACTTCTCCGCTGACGTAGGTGACGCTAGATACAGTTTGGAAGTTATCGCGAATGGAACTATAGTGTCCGTCCGGCGAAGAAAATCACCCGCCGCAAAGTTCACATCCGGCCAGAATGGGTTAAAGAAATCGTCGACTGCTATGACGCCCTCGGCGATCAATGTCCGTTCGGCCAGGCGCAGGTCGTTTTCAACGTACTGATAGAGGTGACAGCCATCAATACTAAAGAACCTGATGTGGCCCGTCGTTCGCGCCAGAATGTCGGCAGGCTCGATTTCAAGCGAGGACGTCTTAAAAATCTCCTCTTCCGACAGTTCGATTCCCAATCGATGGGCATTCGCGAAAAGGGCTCGATCGCGCCCGGCATGCTGGGTGTTCGCGTTTATCGCGTCGTCCTCGAATAAATCGATAGCCAGCGCCCGCTCCCCGGTCCGGCGCGCCAGAGCAAGCATCAGGAACAACCGTCCGTGGTGGACACCGATCTCGCACAAATGACCCTTAATGTTGTTTTCGTCCTGATAGGAGAGAAGTGTACCTATCAACTGGGCGTCCAGCGGTATCAAGTAGCCTCGCACTGTCTCCATTGAACACGCGATATACCTGTCGAGCAAAATCGAAGTTGCGGACTTCATGGTTGCAGCCATTGGTCGGCCACCCTTGCTCCAGCGACTCGCGCCACGGCTACGCCGATTCTGCGGCATGCTCTGTGGCGCGCGTTTTCTCAGCTTTCCAGGAAGAGACGGTGCAGAAGTTCCAGCGTCAGCAGCTTGTTGATTTCAGTGGTGTAGATCCGCTCCCCTGTAAGGTGTCCTCGCACAACGGCTTCTATTCCGCCCGGTTCGAGGTAGGGCCGGGCAAGCGTGCGAGAGTCCAGCAGTATTTGCCGAACATACTCGGAAAGGGCATCCCGGTACCAGACCCGGAAGTGGGTCAGCTTTTGCCTGCCGAGCAAGAGGCGTTCGAAGTCAGACGACGC
>Ga0306920_100009712_pt1 | contig 12861 bp, 11 predicted proteins | sample flu12Cox44000170_FD_204666 | JGI IMG/M metagenome (GOLD analysis project Ga0306920, IMG submission 204666) | Lab enrichment of tropical soil microbial communities from Luquillo Experimental Forest, Puerto Rico - flux4day.12C.oxic.44.000.170 (v2)... | ecosystem: Environmental > Terrestrial >...
CCAGGTTCAGTCGACTATCGGCCTGATGCGCGAGCACGCGCTGAATGTCTTCCAGACGCAGGAGCTCATCCATGAGCAAATCCGGTTGCGCACGGCCGGAATGGATTGGGACTCTATCAGCCGCTCAGAGGAGCTCGCGAGTTTTCTTCAGGAAACGCGCAACCGTATGAGCCAGATATCTTCGATTTGGTTGGCTGATGGCGCTGGCCATGTCCGGGCGTCGAGCGGGTTGCCTTATCCGCGTAGCCTGACCTTCGAGAGCCGGGAAGATTTTCTGGCGCACCGAGAAGGCGCCAGCGGCATGCTGATTGGCGAGCAGCACCTCGGCACCTTTGCGCTGAGCTGGCGCCGATCGTCATCCATCGGCGACTTCGACGGCGTCATCGGGATCGAGATCGGGATCGAGTACTTCGAAAATTTTTTTCGCGGTCTCGACGCGGCGGAACCTCACAGAGCGGTTCTCGTGCGCGCCGATGGCGCCGTGCTCTCTCCCAATCCCGGTGCCGGCGAGCCACGGCGTTTCCCGCCCTCCTCTCAGCTGATGCGGTCGATTGCCAGCGGCGTGCAAAACGAGGAATGGAATGTATCGCCAAACGGCATTGCGCATTTTTTCCGATGGCGGCAGCTCGATCCTCACCCGGTCTATGTCGGCTTTGCCATCGATCGAGATGTCGCCCTTCGGTCCTGGCATCGAAGAATTCTGATCTATGCCGTTTTCGGTGCCGGGGTGTGGGCCGCGCTCTGCGTCATTGCCCATCTGGCATCGCGGCGCGCCGCGGCGGAGGCCGCTCTGCAGCAAGCCCAGAGGATGGAGGCCATCGGCCAGCTCGCCAGCGGGGTCGCGCACGATTTCAATAACGTGCTGACGGCGGTGATCGGCAATGCCGATCTGATTGCGCTCGACCGCCAGGCGACGCGTCATATTCGACAGCTTGCTGAAGCGGCGCTGCGCGCGGCCAATCGCGGGTCGAGCCTGACGACACGGCTATTGGCCTTTGCCCGCCGGCAGCCTCTGCAGCAGCGAATTGTCCGAATTGACGGGGTGCTCGATACGATGCTGCCCTTGATCAAGGACGCCGTCGGGGAGGCGATCACCGTTTCGTCCGAGCTGAGCCCGGATTTGTCGGCCGTTCGGATCGACCCCGGACAATTCGAGTCGGCGCTGTTGAATTTGGCGTTGAATGCGCGGGACGCGATGCCGCAAGGCGGCACGCTGCGCATCGGGGCACGGAACGCGACGGTCGAGGCGGGTGAAGCCGTGCGCCATATGATCCCGCCGGGCCATTACGTGGTCATAGAAATTGCCGACACCGGGGTTGGGATGGTGGCCGAGACGGCGCGCCGCGCCTTCGAACCGTTCTTCACCACCAAGGGAGCGGGCAAGGGCAGCGGCCTCGGCCTTTCCTTGGTGTATGGCTTCGCGCGCCAGTCGGGCGGCACCGCGGAGATCGAGACCCGGGTCGGCAACGGCACGACGATCAAGCTGTATTTCCCGAGCTCGCAAGAGCTGGTATCACACGAACCGCTACCCGCTCTCCCGCACCCCGCGATCTCCCGCAAGGCCTCGCTTCTCGTCGTCGAGGACCAGGATGAGATCCGACAGCTTTTGGCAGATGCGCTCGCGGAGTTCGGGCACGAGGTCAGGACCGCGCGCGCCGCCGAAGAGGCACTCGAAATTCTCGAGCGTGACGCGCGCATCGACGTTCTGGTGACCGACATCATCTTGCCGGGCGGAATGACCGGCATGGACCTGGTTCGCAAGGCCCGGCAGTTGAGCCCCGATTTGAAGATCTTGACGATTTCCGGAAACGCCGACGACAGGTCCATTAGGGCGTCATCGCTCGATCGCTGCGCATTCCTGGCCAAGCCGTTTCGGCCGAGTGAGCTCAACCGGGCGGTCGGCGAGCTGCTCGAGACCGTCAGCTGAGCATCCGCTGAGCCGAGAATGCCCGGACGGCCTTGAGGCGGTCTCGGATTACTGCATGCCAACGCAGCTCCGCGGGAGTGGTATGCTCACACCGACGCAAACGGCGAGACCAAGCGGAGGTGTAGATGAAGCTCGGCGTAGCTCTGCCTATCGTCGACATTGGCGGTGAGCCGGCCGCGTTGCGGGAATTTGCCCAAGCCGCCGAGGAGATCGGCTATCACGGGATCGCCGCACCCGACCACGTGCTGGGCGCCAATGTTGCCAGCCGCCCCGGTTGGACGCAAGCGCGCGCCCGGTCGACCGATTTTTATCACGACCCGTTTGTGCTGTTCGGGTTTCTCGCCGGATGCACCGGCATCGCCGATTTCTCGGCCCAGGTGCTGATCCTGGCACAGCGGCAAACCGTGCTGGTCGCCAAACAGGCCGCCTGTCTCGACGTCTTGTCGGGCGGGCGCTTCCGGCTCGGCATCGGGGTCGGGTGGAACGAGGTCGAGTTTGTCGGCCTCAACGAGAATTTTCACAACCGCGGCCGGCGCTCGGAGGAACAGGTCGTGGTGATGCGGGCATTGTGGGCGGAACCGCATGTCAGCTTCAAGGGCAGATGGCACACGATCGAGGACGCCGGCATCAACCCGCTTCCGACCGGACGCAAGATCCCGCTGTGGTATGGCGGACACGCCGATGTGACGTTGCGCCGCTGCGCCAAATGGGGCGACGGTTGGATGCCGCTCGCCTATCCGCCCGGTGAGGAGGCGCGCACCGCTTTCGGGACCTTACAGCGCTATGTCGAGGAAGCCGGGCGCGACCCGGCGACGATCGGCATCGACACGCGGGTCTCGGCCGGCGCCGGTGCCGAGGCCGAATGGCGCGAGGTGGTGCGGTTCTGGCAGTCGATCGGGGTGACTCACCTGACATTGGCCAATTACTACGAAAGCGGCCACCTGCACCGCATCGCCGGCCGCTCGCTCGGCGACCACATCGCCGCAATGCGCCGCTACTGGAACGCGGTCGCCGACCTGCTCTAGCGCCGACAGCAAGAGCAGCGGGGCTAATCGATAAAACTCAGAGCATCGGGCCTCTATCCTTCTCCGGCGACGGAGTCGAGTGCCTGAGCCGCAAGACGCAAGCCATGGTGGCGCTTCATCGGCGTGTCGAGATAGCGATTCACCGCGGCGTAGGCAGTCTCACCCCAGGCGGGGTCGGGTGCCTCGCGCAGTTCATCCTCCAATGCGATGAGCACCTTCAGTCGATGACAGGCGATGATCGGTTCAGGAATGCCGTGGTCGTAGAGCGATTTTCTAGCGCCGACGAGAAACGCCTCGGTATCCTGGACACGCCATTGAGTAGCGTCCTCTCGCGTGCTCACATACTTCCGGTTGCGCCCGACGAACAGCGCCATTTGCAACGCCGCGCGCGGCCACAATTCAGGGCGCTCCTCGCAGATGTGGCGGCAGGCATTGGCAAAGGTCAGGGCATGCGTGAAGTCGAGCCAGCCAATATTGTCGGCAATTGCGTTGTCGGTGGCGCGCTCGAATGCGGTATTGAAATGCAGGAGATTGAACAGCCCGGCGCCGAGCAACGCGTCGTAAAGCTCTCGCATCGACCGGCCCGAAGAAGCCAAGGTCCGCCGCAATGCGCCGTCGACCGAAAGCCCGATAAAATCGGACACGGGCGCCGGCGCGGTCCCGGACCCGTCCCATTCGGCCAGGGCTTTCGCATAGCCGCGGAACTCGGGCAGGCGTTCTTCGCGCCTGGCACGTACCAGCATGCGCGTCAACCCGAGAAGTACCGGCTCGGCAACCTCGTCGCCCAGCCCGTCGATTAGCCGCCCGGCTTTAAGCGTGTAGATCGCGCAGTGACCGAACGCCGCATAGTGAGCAAGCGCCGCCTCACCCATCGCGGCACGCAGTGATTCATAGCGCAGCCCTTGCGCCAGCGCGCCCCGGATATGCGCAACTGAAGCCGGCTCGTCTTCCGCTTCGACAGCCGCAACGAAACCGGCTTGGTCCCATTCCGCGGCGGTTTCGGGGTAAGCAAATTCGCTCGCACCTTGGGTATCCCAAGCGATATGGCCGAGCGGCTCGAGCTCGGCCGCAAGCCTTTCGGCCGGCTTCTCAGCGCGGGCGGCGAGCAGCAGCCAGTCCGCCGCCGCGGCATAAGCGTGCGTCATGCCGCCTTCGAGCCGGCCATTGCAGAACCGGAAGGCATGCACCAGCGCGTCGCGCGCATCGAACCCTGCGCGTTCCAACCTCGCCACCTCGCGCGCCATGCGCGCTCTGTCGTTGTCCACGATCGCGGTCTCGATGCCATGTAGGGCCCGGACGCGCTGCGCCTCGGCCGGCGGGTCGCGGAAGTCGATGAAGATTTCGCCGCCTCGCTCCGTGACCTCATAGGTGCGGACCGGGTCGCGGCCGACCAGCGCCGCCCCGCTCCTAAGATCGAATTTCCAATTATGCCAATTGCAGGTCAGCACGCATCCCGGCCCGATCGTGCCTTCGCTCAGAGGATAGCCTTCGTGCGGGCAGCGATTAGCGATCGCAAACACTCGGCCCTCCTGCACGACGATGAGCACTTGCTTGCCGTCGTGCCGCACGAGCTTGCGGCCATTGCTGCCGAGTTCGCTGCGTTTCAACCCAATGGCGGTAAGCATCTGATGCTCCTTATAAGCTCAGTCCAAGAGCTCGCTGTATGGCAAACTGAACAGTGGTCATCGGCCCGGCGGAGGCCGCGACCAATGTTGGGCGTAGATGACAGCCTTCGCCGATATGACACCGGCGAAAGCGAGTGACCCAGCGAACTTTAGGTCGAAACACTGCGGCGAAATTCACGCAATTGGTGAATCATGCGAACCTCGCTTTGTTCTCTGGGGGTTCGGGGCGGGTGATCCGGTAGGCGCAGCGGCGCGCGCCGCTAAGGATGTGGTCCTCGCGCTCGATGTGCCAGCCGGGTCCGAAAAGATTCCGAAAGACCTGCAGCTCAATGCTGCAGAAGCCCTGGCAGGTCAGTGCCGCGGCGCAGATCGGGCAGTGATCTTCAACGAGCAGAAAGCTTTCACCAGCGAGCGTTTCTACCCGCGCCATATAGCCCTCGGCGGAGCGCATATCGGCCAACGCCGTCAGTTTCTTTGCAATATCGGGCTCGCGGGCGATCCGCTTGCGATAAACCGCGGTGATCTGCTGCCGGCGCCGCTCGAGTAGCTTCGCCAATGCGGTCTCGCCGAGTTCGCTGCGGATCGTGCCGATCAGATCGACGGTGAGCTGGGCATGGGTATCGGGAAACAGCGATGCCGCCCCCGGCGCCAATGACCAGAGCCGCCGCGGCCGGCCGCGGCCGTGCGTACGATCGGAATACGCGACCAAGTTGTCGGCGAGGAGCCGTTCTAAACGCTGCCGCATCGCCTGCACGCTGATCATGAGCCGCCGCGCGAGGGTCTCGGCTTGCGCCTCACCAAGGCTCTTCAATTGGAACAGAATGGCGTCACCTGCAGTCTTCACCCCGCCCTCTCATCCGGCCATTATAGAAAGGTTATACTTGTTTAATTGCTGCGGCGTGTCAACAGTAGAATTTATGGAGCGTTGGCGATCGGTTGCTGCCGGGTCGTACTCGACCGTAAGAAACCCGGGGGAGGGAGGATAATCATGGCGGACGCCACACTCGTGCTCGTACCGCCACCCATAACGAGGCGGTGAGACCGCGTGGGATCAACCACATCGTCATAAATTTGCGCGACGTCGAGGACGCCGGCATCGACCCGCGGCGCGCCGCAGGCAAGATCCCGTTGTGGTCTGGGGTCATGCTGATGTGTCTCACGCAGGAGCAGCTGGCCGAGCGCATGCACACGACGCAGGCGGTGATCGCGCGTCTCGAAAGCGGCAGAGTGAAGCCCTCCACCCGCACCCTCGAACGGCTCGCCGCGGCGACCGGCATGCGGTTGCGAATTTCGTTCGAGCCGGCGCCCGCGCGCTAAGCATGTCAATAGCCGCCTTCCGGTACGTTGCGGTCGGCCACGCTAAGGCGCTCCGACAGCTAGATCGCTGCGCGGATCAATTCGACGCAGGCCGCCACCTCATGTTTGGCTGTATCGACCGTGACGTGCTCGCGGTCCCAGGCACGATAGTCTCGGCCGATCACTGCCTCCCAATCGGGCAATATCAGACCAGGCACCTCGCTCGCCCTGGCTTCGACGCGTCGGCGATGCTCGTTTGGGTCTGAGCATATCGTCTCGACTTCGACGACACGGGCGCCAGCTCGAATGCCAACGGCGCGCCAAACATTTCTGCTTAGCATCCAGGGATTGACGGAGTCGCCGATTACATCGCGCCCCAGCCGCAGATTGTCCTCCGCTACCGCGTAGGCGGCGCGATAGCCCGCCTCATCGAGGGATCCCGTCACGGCGCCCGAATCTCGGATCGTCTGCTCAATCGAGTCTATCCGCAACCAGACCGCCCCGATCTCCTGCGCCAATACCCTGGCGACCGACGACTTGCCAGTTCCTGAAAGTCCAGAGAAGACGATCAGTGTGGCCATAGTGTGCCTTCAGCTGGCCTTGGGCCGAGTCTCCGGATTATCGGACGGGCGGGTCACTTCGGGTCGCCCGCGCAGTGCGCGCCAGATGCGCTCGGGAGTGGCGGGCATCGGCACGTCGGTGACGCCAAGCGGGGCCAGCGCGTCGAGGATCGCGTTCATCACCGTGGGGGTGCTGGCGACGGTGCCGCCTTCGCCGACACCTTTGGCACCCAATGGGTTGGTCGTACTCGGCACCGGTCGCGGTCGTAGACGATGTCTTCAGTCAATGCCTGGCCGGCGCCTTGGGTGACGCCGCCCTGGATCTGGCCCTTCGCCAATAGCGGATTGATCACCGTGCCGATGTCGTCGACGACGGTATAGCGGTCGAGCGCCACCGCACCGGTCTCGGGGTCGATCTCGACCTCGCAGTTATGGCAGCCATTGGGGAAGCTCGGCATATCGGAGTTGAACGCGCCGGCACCTTGCAATCCGACGCCGAGCTCCGATGGCAGACCCACCGGGATGAACGACATCTGTGCTACCTGGCCGATCGGCATCGAGCGGTCGGTGCCGGCGATCGTAAAAGCACCGTCGGCAAAGGCGATGTCGGCCGCATTCGCTTCCATGAAATGGGCGGCAAAGCGCTTGCCGCGCTCGATGACCTCGTCGGCCGCGGCGCGCAAGGCGCTGCCGCCGATCATCATGCTGCGCGAAGCGTAGGTGCCGCGGCCGATTGCCACCTCGTCGGTGTCGGCCTGAGACAGATGGATCTTGTCCTCGGGCACACCGAGCCAATCGGCGACCATCTGCGCATAAGTGGTCTCATGACCCTGCCCGTGCGACAGGGTGCCGGCGACGATCGTCAGCTCGCCCGAAGGGTCGAAGCGCAGTTCCATACGCTCGTTGAAGACGCCGGTATTGTCGACATAGTAGGTGATGCTGTGGCCACGGTATTTGCCATCGGCTCTGCTGCGGTCACGCCGCGCGGCATAACCGTCCCAATCGGCCAAGGCCTGGCACTTGGCCAGTGCCGCAGTGTAGTTGCCGGTGTCGTAAACCCAGCCGGTGCGCGTTTCAAAGGGGAATGTGTCGGGGCGGATCAGGTTTCTTTTGCGCAATTCGGCGGGGTCGATCTGCATCTCGCGCGCTGCCTGGTCGACGAGGCGCTCCATGATGTAGACCGCCTCGGGGCGGCCGGCGCCGCGATACGGCACTGTCGGTGCTGTATTGGTGAAGACGAGGCTGCTCGTCACGGCCACTGCGGGGATGTCGTAGACGGTCGAGGCGAGCTTTAGCGAAAACAGGATCGGAATCGCACCGGCACCCTCGATGTAGGCGCCGACATTGTGCGAGCCGGTCCAGCGCAATGCTAAAAACCCGCCCTCGGCGTCGAGCGCCAGCTCGGCAGTGACGTTCTGGTCGCGCCCCTGCGCGTCGCCGAGCAGTGCCTCCGAGCGCGACGGGATCCATTTGACCGGCCGGCCGACACGGCGCGCCGCCCAGACGAGGACCGCCTCTTCGGGATAGACGTTGCCCTTCATGCCAAAGCCGCCGCCGACATCGCGGGCGACGACGCGGAGGCGGCGCTCGGGCACATGCAGGATCTGATGCGCCAGGATCTGGCGGACGCCGTGAACATTCTGCGTGCTGCTGTAGAGTGTCCAGCGGCCAGTGCCTGGGTCGTAATCGGCGATAACGCCGCGCGGCTCCATCGTCACCGCAGTGATACGGTTGTTGTAGAGCGATAGCTTGGTGATGTGATGGGCGCTGGCAAATGCTGCGTCGACTGCAGCGGCATTGCCCATAGCCATCGTGAAGGAGGTGTTGTTGGCGGCGCCGTCATGGACCAATGGTGCGGCGGGGCGGAGCGCATCCTCGGCTCGCACGAGTGCGGGGAACACCTCGTAATCGATCGCGACCAACTCCGCGGCGTCGCGCGCCTGCGCTTCGGTGGCGGCGACCACGACGGCGACGCGCTCGCCGACATGGCGCACGCGGCCGATAGCCAATGGCGGGCGCTGGGTGCGGTGGCCTTTGGGCCCGCCCATATCCTCGGCCATGACCTCGGGGTCGAGCGTGCCGAGACCGTCCGCCGCCCAGTCCTCGCCAGTCAGGACGGCGTTGACGCCCGGCATCTGCTCCGCCGCAATTTTGTCGATTGCGCCAATTCGTGCATGGGCGTGGGTCGAATACACAAAAACCGCGTGCGCCTGGCGGGCGAGATCGATGTCCGCGACATAACGCCCGCGCCCGGTCAGAAAGCGCGGGTCCTCCTTGCGGGTGACGGGCTGTCCGATGCCGAAGCGCATGATCATCCCCTCGCTCACTTGGCCACGGCTACGTCCTGCTCACGCGCCGGCGGCTTATTTTCTGGCGTCGGCGTAGGGGTAGACCGTCTTGCCGGTCGCATAGTGATCAGGCCACACGATCGTCTGCTTGTCGGCGGTCTTCCACTGCTCGAGGTCGCTGCCCTGGACGTCGTGAAACTGCACTTGCAGCACGCGCGCTTCTGCCCACTCGCCGTTCGGACCATATTTGATGTCGCCGACGATCGTCTTGAACGTGCTCTTGCGCAGGTAGTCGGCAAGCTTGTCCTGGTCGAGGCTCTTGGTCGCGTCGACCGCCTGGCCCAGCACCTGAAGATTGGCATAAGCAAAGGGCGGCAGGTAATAACCCAATGGGTCCACCCCTTCGCTCGGCGCCTTGGCCTGGTATTTCTTCAGAAACTGGTCGACACCGGGAAACTTCAACGTGCTCGCCGGTTCCCAGAAATCGTAATTGACGATGCCGTTGAGCTGCGGCCCGAGCTGCTGCTTGATCGCGGCATATTGCAGACCGACGAGTCCGCCGCCGAACAGCTTGGTCTTGAGGCCGATCTCGTTGGCGGCGCGCACCATGCCGACGGCGTCGGGCGGATAGGAGGCACTGAACACGACATCGGGGCTGGTCGCGTCGATCGCCCGCACGATCGGCGAATAGTCGGTCGTCGTCGGCGGGTAGGTCTTGTCGTAGACGATCTCGAGCCCGGCGGCCTTGGCGTTCTTGCGCGCCCCGTCAGCAGCGTTGCGCGGGAATTCGGCATCTCCGGCGATGATCGCCAGGGTCTTGGGTTTTGGGTTCTGCGCGGCGGCGACCTCAAAAAACCCTTGCGAGAAGCTGGCCGAGGGGTCCAGCCCGCCGGTCGGCGCCATCACGAAATACCGCGGGTAGTGGAACTCGCGATTAACATCGAGGCCGAACAGCGCAAAGAACGTCATGTTGTGCGCGATCACCACCGGCATCGCCGGCGCCAAAAGGTTGGTGCCGTAATCGCCGCAGACGAGATCGACTTTGTCGACATCGAGGAGCTTGGTGAAGATCCCGGGCACCGTGGCGGGGTTGCTTTGATCGTCGTAATAGACGAGCTTGACCGGACGGCCCAGGAGGCCACCCTCGGCATTGGTCTCCTCCTCCCAGATCTTCATCCCCAGCAATGCCGCCTTGCCGCTGGCAGCGAGACCCCCGGTCACCCCCATGCCAAAGCCGATCTTGATCGGCTCGACGGCTCCCGCTGGAGCCGCGGCCATCCCGACAAATGCGAGCCCGACCAAGAGGCTCGGTGCTAGGGTCGTAGTCCCGCGCCGACTCGCCATTGTCTCTCTCCTCCCGTTCAGAATGTGCATCACAGCCCGAGATAAAACTTCCGCACAAGCTCGTTGTCGTTGAGCTCCCTGGCCGAGCCGCCTTCGAAGGCGATCTTGCCGTGGACGATGACATAGCCGCGGTCGGCGATGCGCACCGCCTGGTTAAAGTTCTGCTCGGCCATCAGCACGGTGAGCTGGTAGCGCTCCTTGAGCTCCTGGATCTTTTCGATCGTCCGCTTGACCAGCAACGGCGCCAGACCGACCGAAGGCTCGTCGATCAGCAGGATCTTCGGCGCCGACATCAATGCCCGTGCCAGCGCCAGCATCTGCTGCTCGCCGCCGCTCAGGCTGCCGGCGAGCTGGCGCCGCCTTTCCTCGAGTACCGGGAATGTCGCGTAGGACATCTCGAGGTTGCGTGCGATCTCGCCGCGCGCCAATGGCCGGAAGCCGCCCAACCGCAGGTTTTCCTCGACGGAGAGCTTGGGGAAGAGGCGGCGGCCTTCGGGCACCAGGCTGATCCCGAGATCGACGATCGCCTCGGTCGAGCGGCCGACGAGATCGATCCGCTCGCCATCGATCTCGGCAATGATCGATCCTGCCGCCGGCGGCAATATCCCCATCACACATTTCATCAGGGTGCTTTTGCCGTTGCCGTTGGTGCCGAGCAGGACCACGGTCTCACCTGCTGACACCTCGAGCGAGACATCCTCGAGCACGCGCACCGCGCCATAGCCGGCGTCGATGCCGGAGATGCTGAGGCTACTCGCCAAGATAGGCCCTCTCGACCTCGGGGTTGCGGATCGCCTCCTGCGGTGCGCCGTCGGCGATCTTCTGGCCGGCGACCAGCACGACGAGCCGGGTCGAAAAGCTCATCACCGCGCGCATGATGTGCTCGATCAAGACGATCGTGATGCCCTGCTCGTTGAGGCGCAGCAGCACCGCCAGGATCTCCTCGACCTCGGACGGCGACAGCCCCGCCATCGTCTCGTCGGCAAACAACAGCCGCGGGGCGCTGGCAACCGCCCGTGCCAGCTCGAGCTTGCGCATTTCGACTTGGGTCAAATCGCGCGGCAGCCGCGCCGTTTTGTCGGCGAGACCGACATCGTCGAGCAACGCCATGCAGCGCTCGCCGACGGCGCCGTCCGAAAGCCGCGCCCCCGGCCGGGCATTGACGGTGTAGAGCAGCGGAATGCGCAGATTGTCGACAAGGTTCAGACTGCGGAAGGGCTTCGGCAGCTGAAAGCTGCGCGCGAGCCCGAGCCGCGTGCGCCGGTAGGCCGGCAGCCCGTCGATCGTGCGGCCGTCGAAGGCGATGGTGCCGCTGTCGTGGTGCAATGCACCGCACAGGCAGTTGACCAAGGTGCTCTTGCCGGAGCCGTTCGGCCCGATCAGTCCGAGCCGCTCGCCTGTATCGACGGCGAGGTCGATGCCTTCGAGCGCGACAAATCCGCCAAAGCGCTTGCCGAGCCCGCCAACTTCGAGCAGCGCCGGCATCAGCGCAGCCGCGCGCGGCGGCGCGCCTGGACCAGCCCGACGATGCCGTTGGGCGCGATGATCACAAAGAGGATCAGCAACAGGCCGACGATCAGCAGGTTCAACGCCGAGGAGATCGTCACGGTGGCGAGCTGCTGGATCGTGCCCAGCAGGACCGCGCCGATCACCGGGCCGGCCCAGCTGGTCATGCCGCCGATCAATGGCATCGCCACGCTGTTGACGGCGTAGGAGAGGTTGAAGCTCGAAGCCGGGTCGAGATAGGTCACGTAATAAGGTAACGGCGCGCCCGACATGCCCATCAAGGCGCCGCTCAGCGTGGTCGAAATCAGCTTCAGCCGCAATGTCGGGACCCCGCCCGCCTCGGCGGCGGCCTCGTCGTCGCGGATTGCGTTGAAGCCAAGCCCGAGGCGAGAGCGCTCGATCGTCCGCGCGATCGCCACCGCGACCCAGGCGAGGACCAGCATCAGCGAAAAAAGGTATTGGATATAGCTGCCGTGGAGCGGCGCCTGCTGCGGCCGGATCACGTAAATGCCGCGCGAGCCGCCGACAAAATCCCAGTTGACGATCAGGGTCTGTGCAACGATCGCCAATGCCAGGGTGGCGATCGCAAAAAACACCCCCTTGAGCCGCAAGGTCAAGTAACCCATGCCAAAGCCGAGGACCCCCGACACCAGGCCGCCGGCCAGGATCATCACTGGGACGGGTACGGAAGTCAGCTTGTGCAATACCACCGAGCTGTAGGCGCCGACGGCAAAGAAGGCGCCCACTCCGAAATTGGTATAGCCGGTATAGCCGCCGAGAATGTTCCAGGCGGTCGACAGCACGATGTATTGCAGCACGACATAGCCGGCGAAGAAGAAATACTCGTTGGCGATCAAGCTGCGGGTCAGTGCCAGCATCGCGGCGGCGACAACGAAGGAGACGGCCCAGAACTTTGCGGTGGCCATCGCCGACTCAGCCCCTCTCTCGCATTGCGCGCCGCGATGCGGGAGAGGGGCCGCCGAAGTTGTTACCCATGATCATCACCTGCCGAGGATGCCGGCAGGGCGAATGGCGAGGGTCAGCAACAGAAACCCAAACGCTACCGCCGGCGCCCAGGACGGTCCGTAGAAGGTCGCGGTGATGCTTTCGACGATGCCGATCAGCATGGCGCCGGCGAGCATGCCGGGGAAGCTCGTCATGCCGCCGAGCACGCAGATCGCAAAGATCCGCCCGATGTAATCGCGGCCGATCGACGGCTCGACCGGCTGGATGATGATCAACAGCGCTCCAGCAATGGAAGCCGTGGCGATCGAGATGCCAAACGCGATG
>Ga0306920_100009714_pt1 | contig 12860 bp, 7 predicted proteins | sample flu12Cox44000170_FD_204666 | JGI IMG/M metagenome (GOLD analysis project Ga0306920, IMG submission 204666) | Lab enrichment of tropical soil microbial communities from Luquillo Experimental Forest, Puerto Rico - flux4day.12C.oxic.44.000.170 (v2)... | ecosystem: Environmental > Terrestrial >...
TGGACCGGGCGATCGACTTCGTGGAACAGGCCGCGGACGCGTGTTGGCCCGACATCCAGAAACTTTGCGCCGATGTTCCCGAAGGCGGCGGCCACATTGCGCAATGCCTGATAAGCAAAAAATCAACGGCAAGTGCGGACTGCCAGAAGATATTGGAAAAGATTCCGACGACAAAATAGCGGCTCGATTACCGCCAACGTACACGGAACTCGCGCGACCAAACCTGTCACGGCGCAAGCATGTTGCGCGCCTCGGCGCTTCGAAGACTCTGTCGCGGCGCGTTGTTCACAACAACGAAGCTCATCCAAATTGCGCTTTTGCGGGCGGCATGGTTTTGTGGTTCGCCACGAAAGGCGAGACTCATTTTGTGACCAGGACGATTCACGCGGTCGGCGGAATAGCGGTGCGCAAGGGCGCGCGCCCGAAGGTGGCCGTCGTTCAGCGCAGCAAGGACAAGCTTTGGGTGCTGCCGCGCGGCAAGCTCAAACGCGACGAGCGGCCGGTCACTGGCGCGCGGCGCGAAGTGGTGGAAGAAACCGGGTTCCGGGTGCAGGTAGGTGAGTTCCTGGGTGTCATGACTTACCGGGCACGCGGCCGGCCGAAAATCGTGCAATTCTGGCTGATGCGAGCGGAATCCCGACCCACCTACCAGCTAATGAAGGACATCGCTGCGGTTGAATGGCTGCCGCTGGGTGCGGCGGTCAAGCGCCTCAGTTATCCGCTCGAAAAGCTTTTCCTGACGAATGTCGCGGGTCATGCCGTGCTTCAACACAGACGGCCCCAAACACGCAAAGTGAAATCGGCCGCGAACAAGGCACGGTTGCGGCGAAAGAGCTCGCAGCGGCGGACGCGCGCCTAAGCCTTGGAAGCTTTTCTCAGAGCGGCGGTTCCGCTACAGGCGGCACCAGTGGCGCTGCAATACCGCGGCCAGGAGATTTCCAGAACGGTTTGGCGCTATCGAAGCGCCCATAGGCCTTTCGGGCACGGTCGAGCCATTTCTGAACCTGAGCCTGCTGATCGCCGATGATCAGTCCCGCGGCGAATGCGCGGTGGCGGCTTTGCTCTTCCGACAGGCCTTTCGCGCGATTGGCGATGATGTCCGAAAACAGGGCCTTGTGCGTGACGATGTCGTTCAACCGACCCAGCGAATTCTGCAATTGCATCAGGGCGGACTTGATCTTCTTGCCGTGTTTTGCCGACTTCTTGCCGGCATAGATGCCGGAAAAGAAGTCCACCGCATAGCGGGCTTTTTTCACTTGAATCCGGAGCCTGTGCAGTTGCTCCGCGTTGAGCTCGCCGATCCTTCTTCCCCGTCGCCTGATCTGCTTGCGGCGGTGCGAGAGCTGTTCGGCCGCATAGATCTCGATCGGCATTTCGCGATAGGCGCGTTTCAACGGGTCGTCCGAGGTCGTCCAGGGGCCTGCCTCGACCCATTCGGTGGTATCGAGGACCAGCGAACGAAATCGAGCCGACTGAACGGCCTCCTGCGCGTGCCGATAGCTCATCAGGCGCTTGCGGGTGAACATGTTGCTGATGCTGGCAAATCCCGGCTCGTTGGCATGCTGCTTTCGCAAAGGCTTGATGACTTCCGAGAGCAGCGTGTCCAGATCGCGCGCCGGGCCCAATTCCTGTGCAAGCCATCTCAGTTCGGTCTTGATCGCCTCTAGTCGGCCGTCGCTTGTCAGGGGGGAAAACAGCGACATGGCGGCGCGCAGCCGGCGCAGGGCAACCCGCATCTGGTGCAGCGCAATCTCGTTACGGCCGAGCATGGCGGGCACGTTCGCAACGAGATGGCGCAGGCAGGCCCGCCCGATCAACGCAAAGGCGCGTCCGGCGCTCGTTCCTGAAACCAACTCCGGATCGTATCCCGTTTCGGCGCCGGAAGCGGTCTTGTCGACCAAATCATAGCCGCGCTCGGGTTTGCTTTTGAATTCGAGATGAGCGGGTACTATGTCGAGAATGTCTCGCGCGATCTTGAAAAGATCGGACGGATTGCCCTGCCTGAGTTCAAGCTCGATTTCCGAAACCGGTTGCGAAGAGTCTGGCGCGAGGATTTGTCCTTCGTCGATCGCCAATATGATATCGGCACCGTTTCCATTGAGATGATAGGCCGTGCGCTCGATCCGGGTCTCAAAAACCGGCTTCAGCTCCTTGCCTACCTCGTCGGTGAGAATTTGGCCGAGTGCAGTGTCTTTCACCCCGGAGATATCTGGTTGGTCATCCTCGATCGCCTGTTCCCACTCCGACCGTTCGAACAGGCCGACGCCTGGATCGGCTGACTTGATGGTCTGGACACGTTTTTCGCCATCGTGCCGCACCCTCAGGGTCAATCCGTGATCGCGCAAAAACCGGTCCTTGGAATCGAAATAAATCGAATCCAGCGTTTCGCGGCTGGGATCGTGAAGAGAGCCTGCAAAACGCGGACTTTTGAGGACAGCATTGATGTCTTCGGGTGCGACCCAAAGCTTGAGCTCAACTTCCGTTGGCGTATCGACCATACTGATCAAGAGTGATGCTGGCAGGCTTAGTGGACCAGGAACGGCCGTCATAAAAATATCATATAAAACGGAAGACGCCATGCGCCTTACGATGGTCCTTCATTCTTTTATCGCTTGACTTTATTCAGGTGACTTGCCGGGCGGAAATCCCGCACCCGTCATCGAACCGCGGACTTGTTCTCGGAGCCAGAAGTCGGAAAGCGCGCCACGACCGATCGCACGGCGTGACGTTCGGAAGATTTTCAAGCAGTTTCAAAGTTTTGTCGACGCGCCGCCGATCCGCCGACCACAGTATCGCACCCTTTCGGCAAAACTTTCCCGTTGGAATTCTTAAAAAAAGTAACCGCGGTGGATTGAAGTCGAATTGTCGGATGCTTTTTCACTGGGCGAACGCCTGCTCAACTTTGAAGCAGGCGTTCTGTAAAAGTCAGGCGATGTCGAAACGATCGAGGTTCATCACCTTGGTCCACGCCGCCACGAAGTCATTTACAAACTTCTCCTTCGAGTCTGCGCAGGCATAGACTTCCCCAAGCGCCCGGAGTTGGGAGTGCGAAGCGAGGATCAGATCAGCACGGGTGCCGGTCCACTTGATCTCATTCGTCTTCCGGTCGCGCCCTTCGAACACGCCTTCTGACCCCGCCGACGGCTGCCATTGCGTGCTCATGTCCAGCAGGTTGACGAAGAAGTCGTTTGTCAGCGTCTCGGTTTTTTTGGTGAAGACGCCGTGGGCAGACCGTCTGGCATTTGCGCCGAGCACGCGCAGGCCGCCGACGAGAACCGTCATTTCGGGTGCTGTCAGCGTCAACAGTTGCGCCCGATCGACCAGCAGTTCCTCGGCGGAAAGGTGCTGCTTGTCGCGGAGATAGTTGCGGAACCCGTCAGCCAACGGTTCGAGCGGCGCGAAGGAATCGACGTCGGTTTGCTCTTGCGAGGCGTCCATGCGGCCTGGCGTGAAGGGGACTTTGACGTCGTGTCCGGCGGCCTTTGCCGCTTTCTCGATTGCCGCGCCGCCGCCCAGAACGATCAGGTCGGCGAGCGAGACCTTCTTGCCGCCGGACTGCGACTTGTTGAAATCCTTCTGGATCGTCTCCAGCGTCCGCAGCACCTCGGCGAGTTGAGCTGGCTGGTTGACATCCCAGTCCTTTTGTGGCGCGAGCCGAATGCGTGCCCCGTTCGCCCCGCCGCGCTTGTCAGAACCGCGGAAAGAGGACGCCGATGCCCAGGCAGTGGAGACCAGTTGGGAAACGGTCAGGCCCGAGCCGAGGATTTTCGATTTCAGTGCGGCAATGTCGGCGTCCCCGATCAGCGGATGATCCACCGCCGGGATCGGATCCTGCCACTTCAGTTCCTCCTTCGGGACGAGGGGGCCGAGGTAGCGCGCGATCGGACCCATGTCACGATGAGTCAGCTTGAACCACGCTCGGGCGAAGGCATCGGCGAACTGATCAGGATGCTGGTAAAAGCGCCTTGAAATCTTTTCGTATGCCGGATCGAGCCGCAGCGACAGGTCCGTGGTCAGCATGGTCGGAACATGCCGCTTCGACGGATCGTAGGCATCCGGGATCGTGGCGGTACCGCCCTTCGCCTTCCACTGCTGGGCACCGGCGGGGCTCTTGGTCAGTTCCCATTCGTTGTTGAACAGGTTGTCGAAAAAGTGGTTGCTCCATTTGGTCGGCGTCTGGGTCCAGGTGACTTCGGGCCCGCCGGTGATCGCGTCCTTTCCCTTGCCTGCGCCGAATTTGCTCTTCCAGCCGAGGCCCTGTTCCTCGATGCTGGCTGCTTCCGGCTCAGCACCCACCAGCGATGCGTCGCCCGCGCCGTGGGTCTTGCCGAAAGTGTGACCGCCGGCGATCAGCGCGACCGTCTCCTCGTCGTTCATCGCCATGCGCTTGAACGTCTCGCGGATGTCCCGTGCCGCAGCAACCGGATCCGGCTTGCCGTTCGGCCCTTCCGGATTCACGTAAATCAGGCCCATTTGCACGGCGCCGAGAGGACCCTGAAGTTCGCGGTCCCCGCTGTAGCGCTCGTCTGACAGCCATTTTCCCTCTGGACCCCAATTGAGCTCTTCGGGCTCCCAGACATCCGCGCGACCGCCGCCGAAGCCGAAGGTCTTGAAGCCCATCGACTCCAGCGCGACGTTGCCGGCGAGAACCATCAGGTCGGCCCAGGAGATTTTGCGGCCGTATTTCTGCTTGATCGGCCAGAGCAGACGCCGCGCCTTGTCGAGATTGGCGTTATCCGGCCAACTGTTGAGAGGTGCGAACCGCTGCTGGCCGGCGCCGGCGCCGCCGCGGCCGTCACCGATGCGGTAGGTGCCTGCGGCGTGCCAGGCCATCCGAATGAACAGGCCTCCATAGTGACCAAAATCGGCCGGCCAGCATTGAGGTCGAGGCTCCTGAATTCTTTCGCGTAATCGAATGCCTCGCCCATAGGATTGGACAGGTTCGAGTGCTGGTGGAGTATCCCGAGATCCAGTTGATTGGGCCACCAGTCACGGTTCGTGTGTGCGCGTTTCGATACCGGGCATTTTGTTGTGTCGTCCATGATCGTCTCCTCTGGTGGATTGGGGAGTTCCGCCCAGTCCAGGGTCACACCAATTTACGTAGCACATTCCATCAGGTAAAATCGGCTTTAATGATTGCTGCAATAGGAAAATCTGATGATCAATGTCACGCTTCGCCAGCTTCGCTATTTCGATGCGCTGGCACGCCATGGCCATTTCGGGCGCGCGGCCGAGGCCTGCGCGATTTCGCAGCCGGCCCTGTCGATGCAGATCAAGGAAATGGAAGAAGCTCTCGGAGGCATGCTGCTGGAGCGAAGCGCACGACAGGTCGCGCTCACGAGGTTCGGTGAAGAGCTTGTGGAACGCGTCCGCGATATCCTGCGTTCGGTTGAAGAACTGGGAGATTTCGCACGCGCCGCGCACGACCGCTTCGCGGGCCGGCTGAACATCGGCATGATCCCGACGGTCGCGCCCTATCTATTGCCCAAAGTCATGGGAAATCTCTCGCGCACCTATCCTGAACTCGATATCCAGGTGCGCGAAGCGCTGACCCCGAAGCTGATACAGGAACTCGCCGAAGGCCGCCTTGATACCGCCATTCTCGCCTTGCCGGTATCGGAGCCCTCGCTGACTGAGGTTGCGTTGTTCTCGGAGAAGTTCCTGCTGGTGCGGCCGCGCGAAGACGAGCGAACGCCGGTGCCCAGCAGCGAGAGGCTGCGCGAGATGCGGCTGTTATTGCTGGAAGAAGGGCACTGCTTCCGCGAACAGGCCCTGTCCTTCTGCAAAAAGCAATCGCCGGCGCCTCGGGAAATGCTGGATGCGAACTCGCTCTCCACACTGGTTCAAATGGTCAGCGCCGGCATCGGCGTCACCCTGATCCCGGAAATGGCGGTTGCGGTGGAGACCCGCTCGGCTTCGGTGTCGGTCGCGCGCTTCAGGAATCCGCAGCCGTCGCGAACCATAGGGATGGTCTGGCGCAAGACCAGTCCTCTGGCAAGGCAACTGCTGCAGATTTCCGAAGTGGTGTGCCAGTCAGCCGGCAAGGTGCGCCGGCAATCCCGTCCGAACGGCGCTCCATTGCCGACGAGGTGATCGAAAAGGTGAGAACGCGCATCCGCCGGAAGGAAAGTGCCGCGCGGGATTTTCCGTGTCCCCTTGAAGTGGATGGCGGATTGCAGCCGGACGCCACTTAGCCTTCGCTCGCGTAGCCAGCCGCGCCAACGAAATGCCGAGCCTGCGACCAGCATTGCATGATCGAGGACAACAAATGTCGCTGCCTGCGTCCGAGCCGGGCCGATATCCAAAGTCGCGGAAGCTTCAATGAAGCTTCACAAGTCGGACATTCAATACGGCTAACTTTGCGCGGGCGAGCGCGCAAGCTGCGCGCCAGCGAGCCTGCCCTCACGCAATGAATTCCCGAAAACGGATGAATGGAGGCGACCTTGATTCGTCATGGAGCTGTGATTTTCTGCGCGGTCGTGTTGACCGGCATTTCGGCGAAAGCCGCCGATCAGAGTCAGATAGGAGCCGGCAATGCGCGGGCACAACAGATCGGATCAGGCTCGCCACTGGTGCAATCCGCCGTGGATCTGCTGGAGCAGAACGCAAAGCGGATTGATGACGCGCAGCTTCGTGCCGTGACGCTGGATTCCTTTCTCAATCCCAACACCTGCATCCGGCACCGCGCCAACGTTACGGATGCGATCAAGAACCAGATCATCGCCAGCCTCACTACGCAAAATCTCGTCAATCCCGCCGATGCCGCGGCGATCACCGGCGGTCTGAAAGCAGGAATTTTTCCTCCGGTAATCGGCGATGCCACGTCGTGCCCGATGTTGCCGCTGACGTTCAAGGCGACGCCGGGCAGCAATTTCGGAGGACATCACTCCTATCCCGGTGGCCTGGCAGTACATGAATCCTTCAACGACCAGAGTTCGATCAATTTCGCCGATACCTACCGCGGCGAGTACGGAAGCCTTGGCCAACAACATCTGCCCGTCGCGAAGGGCGCGCAGCAAAATGGCGACGTCAGGATCGATCAGGACGTCATTCTGGCTGCTCCAATCTGGCATGACTGGGCGAAGATGATGGTGTTCCAGTGGAACGCCGACGGCACCGAATTTACCGAATTGAACTTTGGCGGCTTTGGGACCAACGACAATTTCGGAGCAGCCGGCGACTCCCGCACCGGAGGCCATCACATCATCAGTATCGCCGAAACGATGGCTCGTGGTCTCCCGCCGCTGCTCGTCATCACTCAGGCATCGGCCCATTCGGCGCCGAGCCTCGGAAACGAGTTCAAGGTCGTCAACTGGCTGCGCGCCGCTGCGATCATGGCGCAGGTCGATCCCGTGGCGAAAGGCTATCTGGTCGTCGATGGAAGCGGACACCTTCGTCTGCCGCCGCTGGCCGCCCTCGGCGCAGGTGTCAACCTTCTGGCGGCCGGTCAGACCAACCTCCTCATCGAATATCAGATTCACAACCTCTCGGATTCTGATTTCGTCAACTCGATCCCCGCCGTCACTCAAGTCCAGGTGCTCCTGCAGCAGATCGCACCGAGTTTCGGATACGATCCCGCGGATGTTGCGCGTTTCAACAACTTCTTCCGCAACGTCGTGCTCGCTTACTTGAGCCCGGAACGCCTGATGATGCTCTACGACAAGAACGGCCTTGAGGAGGTCGTCGAAGAGGTAAGCAAGCTTCGTCGCTTGCATCTCATCTGATCACTCGTGATTGAAGCGCCATCGAATCGATGGCGAACATCTAGCGATGCCATGTGCGGCAATTGTTTCTCCCTGTCGGTGGCGTAAGTCCGCCGACCGGGAGAAGGAAAAATCTCCTCATGATCCAAACCGGACAGGCAACGGAAGCTGTGCCCGCGTCTGGGAAATTCTGAGTCCGCTCTGATGCTCGAGTTATACTTATGACAAAAAGCGGACACAGAAAGGTCGACTTGGGAATTGTCCGAAGTCCATGCCGGCTATCGCCGCATCGAACCAGTCTCGCGATGTCACAATAACTCGCGAGAACAGCGTTCTTCGGGCCGCGCCGGAAGAAGCATTGCGTTACACCCCGACCACAGATTGCGATGGGCTTCCTCCCCGATTTGACACGGCTTTCGGCGCCGATCTCTACTCATCGAGAGACTGAACCATTTTCGGGGGATCTCGATGCGTTCGGAAATTTGCGATGACCTCGCCACCGCGAAAGCGCGCACTCATGCAAGACGCGGCATTTCCATTCTCGTTTTTTCAACCTGTGTCTGGATGACGAGCGCGGCAAGCGCACGCGCGGATGACACAGCGGCACTTCAAAGGCTCGAGGCGCAGATCCAGCGCCTGGAAGCGCGCCATGAGAGCGAGATCAAGGCGCTGCAGGCCGAGATTCGGCGATTGCGCCGACAGAAGCCGGAGACAGTTGCGGTAACGCAGCCGCCTGCGCCCGATCAGCCTCGATCCTCGACCGCGCCTTCCGGCGTTCCGGCTCCGGCACTGCCGGCCAAGGTCCTGATGACCTACGACCGCGGCTATCACTTCGGCTTTTCCGACGCGACCGGCGACAACACGGTCGAACTCTTTGGCCGTCTCCAGCTCGACACCGGCGGCTACACCAACTACACCCCGGCACCGATGACGCTGGACCGCAAGGGTCTTTCGGACGGCATCGATCTGCGCCGCGCGCGCTTCGGCGTGATCGGAACGTTCATGACCGATTGGCACTACGCCTTTGTGTACGACTTCGGCAACTCTTCGGACAGCAGCAACATCAACAACTCGCTGGCGAGCGCGAACTCCAGCACCAGTCCGACGACGAGCAACACCTTCCTCTCGGGCGTCGAGAACGCGTTTCTGACCTATAACGGCTTTTACAAACACAATAATCTGTTTCCCGTGGCATTCGATTTCGGCATTATGGATGTGCCGTGGACGCTTGAAGAGGCCACAAGTTCGAACGATCTGATGTTTCTGGAGCGTTCGACCGCCCAGGTGATCGCCACCACCTTCGGCGGCGGCGACTTCCGCTCGGCGCTTGACGTGCGCTCCAACAATGACCGCTACTGGCTGGGCGCGTTCCTGACTGGCCCCAATTCGGGCAGTCTGCATACGGCGGGCGCATCGTGCAACACCGGCACCGTCACGGTGACGCCGGGAACGCCTTGCGTCACCAGCGCGCAAATGACCGGGCTCGGCCCGCAACTGGCGTTTCTCGCGCGCGGCGCCTATCAAATCGTGCAGGAGAAGGATGCGACGTTCCATGTCGGGTTCAACTACGCCAATCAGTTCGCACCGCGTGCCGGCGCCAACATAGACGCCATCCTGCTTGCCGACCGTCCGGAGCTTCGGATCGATCCCACCTCTTTCCTCTCCACGGGCAATATTCCCGCGAGCGGTGGCCAGGTCTACGGCGTCGAAATCGCAGCCTCGTACCAAAACTGGTTCGCGCAAGGCGAGTACTATCACTATGTCGTGGACACGCGCGCAGGCGTACCGACGCTGCCTGGCAATCTGCAAGGCGGCCATCCCGGCCCGGCACTCAATTTCGATGGCGGCTACGCCCAGGCAAGCTATAGCATCGGCGGCACCAGGCATTACGACCCCACCCGCGGAGCCTATACCGGCGTCATTCCGGAAATGCCGATGGTGCTGGGAGGTCCCGGCTGGGGCGCGCTAGAGCTTGCCACGCGCTTTGCGCTCGTCAACCTCAACAGCCCTTATCTGACGACGGCAACGCTTGGTCCCGCTTTTTCCGCACCGGGTGTCTTCACCGGCGGCACCACAAGTTACGGCGGCGGCAAGCAGACGAGCTACGGCATCGGTCTCAATTGGTATCCCAACTACAACATGAAGTTCATGCTCGATTACGAGCATGTGGTGGTCGACAATCCCCAATTCTTCGGCGGCCCGAATTATCGCGGTGCCACAATCGATTGGATCGCGGCGCGATCGCAGATCGTGTTCTGACGGCGCGCGTCGCGGTCGAAGTTCTCCGGCGCAGATGACGCCGAACGAAGAAGCGTGAAGGCGGGAATTAGCTCCCGCCTTTACGATCACGCCATCGTTCGCGATCGGGTCACTTGTTCAGGAACGCCCTGGCTTCCACGGTTTCAGGCCGCTCGGTATCGGCGTTTTGCGCGAGACTCACGACCTTGCCGTAATAGTCGGCCGCCTTCTGGCGATCGCCTGTCGCATTCGCGGCACGCGCCATGCCAAGCAGCGCGCGATAGCGATTGGGAGTTTGCCGCAGCGCCGTCTCATATTCTGTCTGCGCCGCCGCCGGTTGTCCCGACTCCAGCAGCAGTTCAGCCAAAAGTTCGCGAAGCGGATAAAGACGGTTCTCCATGGCCACATGCTTGATGCTGCCATCCTCGCTGTCGGCGGCTGCCCGCATCAACTTCGCGGCTTCGTCGCGGGCGCCCTCCTTAAGGGCGATCCATGCCGAGATCGCCTGGATCTGCTCTTCTGACCGGTCTGCCCAATAGGACTGGTTCGATTTTTCGAGGGCGGCGCGCAGCGTCTTGATGGCTTCGATCTCGGCCTTTGCTCCCTCAAGATTACCGACCCGCGCCATACCCAGACCGCGCGCAAAATGGGTAAGCGCGTCGGCTTGCGGGTATTGGCTCGGCTTGAGCGGGAGCGCTGCCGCACCGTTCCAGTCGGCGCGTTCGAGTACATAGCGAGCCGGCATGGCGCTCTTCGCCGTGAAGTTCGCGAAATTGATGGGTCGATCGCCGCGATCAGCAGTGCCGAGTGATTTTTCGGTAAGCGCTTTGGCTTTCGCATCCTGGGCCAGTTGCAAATGCGCATAAACGGAAAAGTCCGCCGCATGATAATAGTCAGGCTGGATTTCAAGCGCCGACGCGTTCGATGCAATGGAATCCTCCCACATGCCGACCATGGAATAAATGTGTGAGGGCATGTGTCGGGCGTGCGGAACTGCTGGAGCGATACCGGCATAACGCCTTGCAGCCGGAATGCCCTGTTCGGCCAGCGGCGCAAAGTCATAGGCGTGAATGAGGAAATGCGTGACACCCGGATGCTGTGGATTCTGGTCGTATAGTTTCTCCAGAATTGCGGCCGACTTGAGCTGCTTGGCGTAGGTGGTGTCCTCGCGCGGCGCCGATGCCTGCAGGGTGAGTGCATAGAACACCTGGGCCTCGTAGTCGTCCGGATAGCGTTGCGCCAGAGCCTCCATGGCATCGTTATAGGTAGCCAGCCTGGCTTTGACAGGGGTCTTGTCGTAGTCCCGATAATAGGCGCTCAACGCCTCGATCCAGTCGCGCTCGCGCTGCGTCGTATTGATCGCACGCCCTTTTTCCAATGCCGCCCATGCCGCCTGCGCTTCGGCCTGGGTCGGGGTCGTGGCCAGCGTGTTGCCGAGGTAGTCCGCCGCAATTCCCCAATAGGCAATGGCGCAATTCGGATCCTTCTGCAGTACGTCTTCGAACGTACGGCGCGCGATCAGGAACCAGTAGGAGTGGATCATCGCGACGCCGCGGTCGAACTCTGCCTGGACCGCCGGATTGCAGGAGGTCGGAAAGCTCAGCCTGCCCAGCCTGTCATCTTGCTGGCCGAACGCATCGCAGCCCAGAACGGCTGTCATGAAACCAGCTGTCAGTGTCAATCGCATCGCTTTCATGCATTCCTCCCTCTGCGAAAGGTGCACAGTTTCATACGCGGCGTAACCGCCACGTTCAGTCGTCCCACGGATCAAAGCGAAAGCTCACCAGTGACATTTTGCGCGCCCTGAAATTGAGCATCGGCTTGTCTGAAAGGAAGCTTCTTGAGGCTACCTCATCAGATATTTGGACGGAAGAACTGTTGCCGAAACGCGGCGCAAAGTCGCTCCGATCTTTAGGACAGAATGGCTTACCTGCTGCAGGCGCCAATTCCGCTGCTGGCAGCGAGGAATGGCTCGCAGAACTGTCGCCGCTGCCTTAACGCGCTCAACGCCATTTCGTCCGCTCGCGCACGCCGGCAAGCGCGGCGCGCGCACCGGTTACGATCTCGGAGGTGTCAAGCGCCGTGAGCTTGCCGCCGCGTTTGAGGATGCGGCCGTCGACCACGACCGTGTCGACGTTTTCCGGACCGGTGGCCTCGAGCACGAGATGAGCCGGATCGGTCACGACAGCCATATTGAGCGCATTGGGGCTGATCACGATCAGATCCGCGCGCTTGCCCGGTTTGAGCGATCCGATTCTGTCGTCCATCCCCATCGAACGGGCGCCCTCGATGGTGCCGAGCTCGAGCGCCTTGCGGGCCGTCATCTTGAACTCGCTTTCGACCCTGGCATTTTCGGAATCGCGCGCAAGCTTGAGTACGCCGAACAGGTTGGAGCTTCCGGTCAGCGCCGAGGTATCGATCGAGATGCCGAGGGGAATGCCCTTCGCCAGCATTTCGCTGATCTGCGGATAGCCGTAGCCGATGCGAAGTTCGGAGCCGGGCGACACCGACACCGACGAGCCCGATTCCTTGATCATGTCAAGCTCGGCGGGGCTTGCCGAGAGCGTGTGAATGAGTTGAACGTCCTTGCCCATGAGATTTGCCTTGTGGAGCAGATCGATCTGGTTCGCCGCCTTGCGGGCGCTTGCAACATGTAGCGTGATCGGCAAACCGAGCTTGCGGGCGTTGTCGAATTCCACCTGATAGACCTCCGGCTTGATCGGGCCGGCGCGGAACTGCCCGCGCCACCCCATCCCGAGCGTAATCAGGCCGTCGTTGGACCAGCTCTTCCAGTTCCTGGCGAGGCTTTCGATTGGCGCCTGATCGGCCGACTGGGTGTCGGGCAAGCCTTGCGGCCAGCCGCAGGAGTGTCGGGCGCGGATACCGACCTCGGTAAGCGCGCGAATATCGGCCTCGGCA
>Ga0306920_100009715_pt1 | contig 12860 bp, 18 predicted proteins | sample flu12Cox44000170_FD_204666 | JGI IMG/M metagenome (GOLD analysis project Ga0306920, IMG submission 204666) | Lab enrichment of tropical soil microbial communities from Luquillo Experimental Forest, Puerto Rico - flux4day.12C.oxic.44.000.170 (v2)... | ecosystem: Environmental > Terrestrial >...
CGTTCCGGGCCGCCCCACAGCACAGACGGGTCCCGCAGCGGATCGCCGTCCAGGACGAGCAGGTCGGCGACCGCGCCCGAACGGATCCTGCCCAGGTCGGCACGCCCGAGCAACTCCGCGTTGACCGAGGTGGCGCCCCTGAGCAAAGCCAGCGGGCCCTCGACCTCGGCCTGTAGCCGCAGCCCGTGGAGTTGCTCGTCGTCCAGCGCGCCCATCAGGTCGGTGCCGAACCCGATCCGGACTCCCGCCTCCCGTGCCAGCATGATCGCCGTCCGGCCGGCGTCGAGGACCTCACGGTTCTTGGCCTGGGCCACCTTGGCCAGGCCGAGCTCGGCGCCCCGCCGCTCCATCGCGTCGTAGGTGGCCAGCGTCGGCACCAGGAACGCGTCCCGTTCGGCCATCAAGGCGGCGGTCGGCTCGTCCAGCAGGTTCCCGTGCTCGATGGAGCGGACCCCGTTGGCCACCGCCGCGCGGATCGCCTCGGCCGAGTAGGCATGGGCGGCCACGTAACTGCCCCGGCGGGTCGTTTCGTCGGTGACGGCGCGGATCTCCTCCGGCGAGTACTGCGGCACGCGGAGCGGATCCGACGGCGAGATGACACCGCCCGAGGCCATGATCTTGACGGCGTGCGCGCCGCTGCGCAGCCGCTCGCGGGCCGCGCGGCGCACCGCGTCGACGCCGTCGACCACCTCCGCCATGCGACCACCGCCAAGACAGCAGTCCAGCTCCGGTGGCCGGGGATCGCCATGGCCTCCGGTCTGGCTCAGCGCGGGCCCGCAGAACAGGTACCTCGGAGCCGCCGTCAGGCCCTCCCGGACCGCCCGGGCCAGGCCCGCGTCGCCGCCGCCCGGATCCCGGACCGTGGTGAACCCGCGGCCCAGCGCGCCGGCCAGCCGCCGCGCCCCGGCCAGGGCCAGGTAACTCAGCGGGCTGGTCTCGATCTCCAGCGGGCTGAGGCTGGCGCCGTAGGCGTGGAAGTGCGCGTCGATCAGGCCGGGAACGACCGTTCGGCCGCGGCAGTCGATGACCTGGTCGCCCGGCTCCGGCCTCCCGCCGACCTCGACGATCGTGCCCGCCGCGACCCGGATGCAGCCTTCCCGCAGCTCGGCCGACTCGCCGTCGAAGATCAGCGCGTTGGCGAAGGCCGTGGTCTCCTCGGTCACTCCCCCGAATGTGGTCATGCCAGGATCACACCACATCCCGCGCGTGCGAGGGTAAGGGCATGCGGCTGAGGATGCGGATCGTCTCGCTGACCGCGGTTGCCGTCATCGCCGGCGGCGTCGCGGCCTGCGCGCCCGCGGCCGGGGGAGGCAATTCACGGCCCGCGGCCAGACAGGCCGCGACGACCGCGACGACCGCGACGGCCGGGACGCGCCCTCCGGCCACGCCGGCCCCGTCCAGTCCGTCCCCCAGTCCGGTGATCCAGGTGACCGGCGCGCCGACCGGGGTGAAGGCCGAGGGTGCGGTGCTCGCCGACGTGGCCAGCGGCCAGGTGCTGTGGAGCCGTGATCTCAGTACCGAACGGCCCATGGCGAGTGTCACCAAGGTGATGACCGCCCTGCTGGTGCTGGAAGGCGGCAACCTCGGGCGGGAGATCCGGGTGCCGAAGGCGGCATTCGACTACGCCTGGAAGTACGGAGGCGAAACCGCCGCGCTGCGCCCGGGAGACCTGCTCACGGCGCAGCAGCTGCTGGCGGCGCTGCTGCTGCCATCGGGGGCGGACGCGGCGTACACCCTCGCGGACGCCTACGGTCCCGGCCTGGATGCCTTCGTCGCACGGATGAACGCGACCGCGGTCCGGATGGGCATGGGGCACACCCGTTTCACCTCGCCGGACGGGCTGCCCTATCCCACCGGGACCGCGACCTACTCCACGCCGTCCGACCTGCTCACGCTCGGCCTCGCGGCGATGCGCTACCCGGTCTTCCGCTCGATCGTGGACCTGCGGTTCTACCACCTGCCGAAGGGACACGGGCACCACCAGTACTGGTGGGACAACACCGACGCGCTGATCGGCTCGTATCAGGGCGCCGTCGGGATCAAGTCCGGCTACACCGACGCGGCCCGGCACTGCCTGCTGTTCGAGGCGGTCAGGAACGGCCGGGCGCTGATCGGGGTCGTCCTGGGCAGCCCCGCCACCGGCCCGGCAGCCGGCGCGCAGGATGCCGAGAAGATGCTGAACTGGGGCTTCCGGCTCCGCCCGCGTACGCCCGGCTGAGGCAGGTCAGGTCACCGGGAACGGCGGCTGCCACCACCAGGGCGTCGCCTGGAGTTCGATGCGGTCGACCCACTTCACCCACCAGTACCCCCGTCGGCCGGGTGCGACCAGGCGCAGCGGGTACCCGTGGCCGATGGACAGGGGCGCCCCGCCGACGCGGGTGGCCAGCAGCAGCCGGCCGACGTCGCTCACCGGCAGCCGGATCCAGTAGCCGGTGACGGAGTGCACGAGCAGGCTCCGGGCCTGCCCGGAGCTGCGCAGCAGCGCACTGACCGGCACGCCGGTCCAGTCCTGCCGGGCGTACCAGCCGGAGGTGCAGTCCAGCGTCGCCCGCATCCGGGCACCGAACGCCGACAGCTCGTCCAGCCCCAGCTGATACCGGCCGGCCCCGTCCACGACGGTCAGCCGCCACCGATCCGGATCGACCGTCGGGACCGGGTCCTCCAGCCAGATCGTGCTGGGCATCGCCTCCGGATCGAAGGACCCGGTCTCGTACGAGCCGGTGAAGCGTCGGGCCGCACCGGGGAGCCCGCCCAGCCGGACCGCCTCGCCGGCCGCGAAGTACAGCCCGGCCGCCCCCGCCCCCAGCAGGCCGGCCCGCAGGAAGGTCCGGCGTGACAGGTCGGACCGGCGCGGGCGGATCCGCCGGGCGACGATGTGCCAGAGGACCAGCGGCACCAGGACGAGGGCGACGGCGATATGGACCCACAACCCCGGCCGGCCGGCGATCGAGCGCACCAGCCCGGTGGCGTAGCCGAGACCGGCCCCGAACGTGATGACGACCAGCGCCGCCAGCAGCAGCGACGCCCACCGGGTGGGACGGCCGCGGCGCAGACCGCCCCGGATGACCCGGCTCTTCCACGGGACGAGCAGCAGGATCGCCAGCCCGGCGACGCCGTGGGCGATGGCCGCCCACCGCCCGCTGGCGGAGCCGATCGCGACCGTCGCCACGCCGGTCCCGAAGACCAGCACCAGCGCGACGAGGAGGGTCTGGTTGGTGATCCTGCCCGCGGGCGCCCGCAAGATCCTGCGGAACCCGGACACGCTTCCTCCCGGGAAGGACGAGTGTTACAACGACCGTTACAACGGTATGCGCTAACGCCTTCAGCGGATAATCGTCGGGGAACCACAGCACTTCTTGAACTTCTTCCCGCTGCCGCAGGGACACGGGGCATTGCGTCCCACCTTGGCCGTTCGCGCGAAATCCCCGGGCGGCGGCGACGGCGCCGGTATGGCGGCTGGGCGGACCGGCTCGTGCCGCAATCGCCTGGCCTGCTCGCCGAACTGCCTGGCCTCGCCGGGCCGGCCGCTGTCCTCGCACACCTCTTGCAACCGCTCCGCGATGTCGGCCCGGTCCCGGACACCGGGGACGCGGTAGCCGCGGCGCAGTAGTCTCTCGGCCCGGGTGAAGTCCGCCGACCTGCCGCCCCACGGCAGGTAGCAGTCCGCCCAGCCGATCCAGCCCCACCCCCAGCCCGGATCGGCGTCCAGCCACGACCGGAACAGCTCCTCGGCCTTCTCGGTCAGGCCGGCGTCGAAGTAGGCTCCGCCCAGCGCCCGGCGGCGGTTCTCGGTCATCAGCTGATCTTCGCGCGGAAACCGCCGGAGTGACTCCTCGCAGAAGTCGATCAGGGCCTGGAGTATCTCGCGGTCGTCTCGTCCGGCGTTGCCCAGCGCCATCTCGAGATCCTGGCTCCAGTTGAACAGCGACTGCGTCATGGGGAAGCGGTCGTCGAACTCCTCGATGGCGCTGATGCCGGTGGCATCGCACAGCCGCAGCACGTCAGACCACACATCCAGCCAGGTCACGGCGGCCGCGTGCGTATCGTTCTCCGCGTCTTGGGCGTAACCGGCCTGCATCTTGTCGTCCAGGAGTTCCAGGCACACCCGGTCCGGCCACCATCTCGCCCAGAGGGCGAGCAAGCAGATCCAGACCCAGTCGACCACCATGTCGTCGCTGAGTTCCAGCTTGTCCACGATCGGCCTGGCCACCTCTTCGGCGGACAGCGCGCCCGCGCATAGCCGCTCCACCCCGTCACGGTCGACGCCCAGCCCGAGGTCCCGCAGCTTGGCGAGCAGCTCGTCGTCGCTCAGCGGGTCGGCGGAGGAGCGCAACGGCCTGCCGTTGCGCACGAGTTCGTGCTGGATATCCTCGCTGCGGTCGGCCTCCTCCTGGCAGAACCGGTCGAGGGTGACCCACGAAATCTTCACGCGTTCCTCCGGCGGTGTCGGTGCCAACCTACCCCGCTGGTGTCGTGGACCGCCGAACGACCTACATCACCGCCCAGCTCAGCTCACCGCCTCACCTGTCGAGCGCCGTACCGCGCGAGCGCCCCCGTAGTGGGGAACCGTGCCCTAGCGCGTCGCCAGTCCTGCCGGATCGATGTCCTGTACGGTTGACCGTATGAGTGCGCAGGCGGCTGACCACTCGGAACCGGCCGAGCCGTACGAGATCATCCACCTCGGCGGCGAGGCCGCCGCCATCGTCCCGCTCGCGGAGCTACGGCGGCTCCGTGCCGTGGAGCGGTACGCGTCTCCGGAGGCCCTGGAAGAGGCGGAGATCGAGGCCACCCTCGCCGCACACGACGAGTGGTTGGCTGCCGGGTGTCCCGGCGCGCGGTCGCACGAGGACGTCATGGCCGAGCTGCTCGGCAGCGACCAGTGAAGATCCGGTGGTCCCCGGCCGCGGCCGCATTAGCGCGCCGTTATATGCGGGACCAGGAAGCCATGCGCGCCCTCGGCGCAGCCGTCACCGCCTTGGCCGATGACCCGTACCCGTCCGAGGCGTTCCACCGTGGTAGGTACCACCGGCTGCGCGTGGGCCAGTACCGGGTCATGTATGTCATCGACGGTGACGTGATCACCGTCGAACGAGTCGATCGCGTGATCGGCGGCTAACCTCCCTCAACAGCTGGGACCCGCTCACCACGTCCTCGGCGCGCTGGTGCCAGCGCTCGACGCGCTCATCGGCGCCTTCTCCACCGAGTACCGCTGCGAGCAGCCCGGTGATGACGAGGTGCTGGGACGCATCAAACGCTACATCGGCGACGCGCTGGAGAACCTCGTCGCCCAACTCTGCTGCAGCGACTCCGCCTGGCTCCTCCAGCGAGCCGCTTGAAACCACGGCCCGTCGAATCTGGTGCGGCCGTGCGAAACCTGTCCCGGCCAGGGCGCCGCGCTGGGCCGAAAAGTCGCGATGTAATGAAGTCGTTCGTTTTACTTGGCGGCTGGCCAGCCAATATCACCTAAGATGATCCTTCGATCACAGTAAGTCCCGTAATGGGAGGACCGTGGGGTCTGTAGACCTGCCGGACCAGCCAGACGAACCCGGCCGGGCCGAGCGTGCCCGCGACGCCAGCGCGTCCCGGCCGCCGATGCGGGAAATGCCCGACCCGGACGAGCGCGGCCGGGCCTACGAGGCAGTGCGGGCGCATGTTTCCGCTGACGCGACCGGCCAGGGGAGCTACTGGGACAAGGTCCCGAAGTTCAGGCAGATGTGGGCTGACCACGAGAGACGCTGGCCGGAGCGGCAGCCCGCGGCTGAACCGGACCGTTCGGCCGATCCGGCGGGGACCTACCGCAGCAGGGGCGGTTTCAAGCTGGACCCGGAACGGCACGCCGAAACCATCGGGGCGATCGGCCGGATGCGAGAGACCGAGCCGTCGATTTCCGCAGATATGCAGGCGGTAGAGAAGGAGAACACCTGCGGCGGCCGGCTGGCAGGCTTCGACCGCCGCATCAAGGGCGACGACCGCCTGAAGGAGAAGGTGGCCGAACAGGCGGCGGCCGAGCCGGACAAGTCATCGTCCGCAATCCTGCGGAAGATTCCAGACGCTTTGCGCTTCACGTGCTGCTTCGAGCCGGACAACTACGTCAGGGGCCATTACGACATCAAGGCGCGGCTGGAGGACGCGGGACATGAGATGTACCAGAGCACGAACTACTGGGCCAATCCTGAGTACAAAGGAATCAACACGCGGTGGATAACCCAGCAGGGACAGCGGTTCGAGGTCCAGTTCCACACACCCGAGAGCTTCCATGCCAAGCAGCGCGTGACCCACGAAGCATATGAACGGTTGCGCAGCCCGCAGACCACTGATGAGGAACGTCGCGAGCTTGAGGATTTCCAGCGCGAGGTGTCGTCGCACATACAGGTCCCAGACGGCGCCGCAGACATTCCGGACTTCAAGAAGAAAGGGGTCTAGGTGCCAGACAAGATCACTTATTACGCCGTCATCGGCCAGGATCGGACGATCGACAATCCGTACGGGCTGGTGCGCCGACTGGAGTTCGACAGCGACGGGTTCACCGACGAGGGCCTGAGGAAGGACTTCAGCTGGGCGTTCACTCCAGCGATCGTCGAGTGGAAACACGGCGACTTTGCTGACGAACTCGTCGAGGTCAGCCACGAACAGGCCGAAAGGATCATCCAGTACTTTCGCGAGCGCTGGGGGCCGCACGGGCAGTCGGCCGGCTTCTGAGCCGAGCGTCGCAAGTGATCATCCACCGGGCACGCTGCTGGCCACGCCCAGGCGACCATCGGGTAGATGACCACGGGGGACACACCATCCGGCCACCGAGCTGGACGAGGCGCCGTTCCGCCGCCCAGAGTGAAGGGGCGGGTCACCCTGAAAGCGGCAGGCATCACGTTTCCGCGGAAGCGGCTTGTGCACTCGTGCACAAGGCGTTCCCGCGGAAACGCCGGCCAGCCGCGCCCGGGTGGCGGGGCGCGATGTCCGCGCCGCCGGGACGGCTGGCGCGGACATCGCGCGGATCGTTCAGGCGCGGGCTACGTCGATGGCGACCGGGACGGGGTTGGCGACGATGTCCCGGACGGGCGAGTAGCGGGTGAGGCTGGCGAGCTCGGCGAACTGGCTGTCGTCGAAGTCGCCGGTGACCTTGATGGTGACCCGGATCTGCTCGTAGCCAGGGCGGACGGTGCCGTCCAGGCCGAGGAAGCCGTGCAGGTCCAGGTCGCCCTCGATCGTGGTCTCCACGCCGTCCAGGGCGATGCCGCGGGCGGCGGCGTGGTAGACGATCGTGCCGGATACGCAGGCCGCGAGGGCGTGCAGGACGTACTCGACGGTGTTAGGTGCCCGGTTCTCGCCGAACAGGACCGGCGGCTCGTCGGCGTCCACGGTAAACGGCTCGGTGCGGGTGGCGTCTTCCTGGCCGGCGCCGTAGAAGTCCTTGATCGTCGTGCGGCTGTAGCCGCCGTCGATCCAGTGGTTGCGGGCCCGGAACTGAAACCGCGCCAGCGCGGGGTCGGCGCTGACGGCGTCGATCGTTCCGGACAGGCGGGCGAGGTCGACGCCGTTGACGATGCTGGTGACGTGCATGGTGAGCTCCTTGCGGTTGAACTGGGTCATCTGCCCGGCGGCCCGGCCAGAGGCCGCCGCCGAGATAGCACGATCGGTCGTGCCAATTTGGACAGTACGACCGATCGTGCTATCTTGTCAACATGACTTCCGGCACGATGAACCAGCGCAGCCGCCCGCCGCGGCACCCGCGGGCCGACGGGGAACGCACCCGCGCCGCGATCCTGCGCGCCGCCGCGTCGCTGGCCACCACCGACGGGCTGGAGGGCCTGTCGATCGGGCACCTGGCCGCCGCGACCGGCATCAGCAAGAGCGGCCTGTACGCGTACTTCGGCTCCAAGCAGGACCTCCAGCTGGCCACCGTGGACGAGGCGGAGCGGATCCTGGACGCAGAAGTCGTCCAGCCCGCGCTCGCGGCCCGCCCCGGCCTGGCCCAGCTGGCGACGGCGTGCGAGGCGTACTTCAGCTACGTGCAGCGCCGCGTCTTCCCCGGCGGCTGCTTCTTCGCCGCCGCCGCGCTGGAGATGGGTACCCGCCCCGGGCCGGTCAAGGACCGGGTCGCCGCCATCTCCTCCGGGTTCACGGCGCTGCTCCGAGGCTTCGCGGCCACCGCGCTGGAGCAGCACGAGCTTGCCGCCCGCGAGGACCCCGGCCGGCTCGCCTTCGAGCTGCACGCGATCCTGCTGGGCGCCGACACCAAGTTCGTCCTGCACGACGACCCGGCCGTCCTGGACCTGGCCCGCCAGGCCATCCGCCACCGGCTAGGACTCGACAACGGCGGAACCGCCGACGACAGCTGACGCCGCGGCCCCAGCCCCGCGTAGCCTCCCGGCCGCGCTGGGGCCGTGCCGCCCCGCGACATCCTCCCGGCAGGGCTGACGCTGCTGTCCGCGCTCGCATAGCTCTGCCGCAGTGACTCGGCTTCGGTCCTCCAGCGCGCCGCTTAGTACCGAACGGACCATGGTGCAGCTCCCCGCACCGGGCGGTTCGCAGGGGTAGGCATCGCCGGCCAGCAGCGCGCCAGCGGCCGAGGATTTGCCGCCGTGGTTCAGCTGCCGGTGGCGGCGAACCAGCCGACGTTCGGCGCGCCGAACACGAACACGATGGGGGCAATGCACGGCCGAGGCAGCTTAACCCTGGCGTTGATATCCGCGTTCCCTGCGGTGCTGGCCGGGAACTGGCCGGTGCTGACGTTGGTAATGGTGGCCGTGCCGTCGGCGCCGATGGTCTGGCAGCTGACGATGGCCGTGAAGTCAGGGATCGGGTTGATGCCCTGCAGGTTGGGCGGTACGGGGGCCTCATCGGCCAGGACCAGGCCGCGGACGTGTATCAGCACACGACCGTCGCTCTTCAGAGAGCCGGTCCCGGAGGTGATGATCCACGGCAGCCCGCCGCCGGGCACCGTGCGGATCGGGTTGCTGGCACCGGTGTAGGGTCCGGTAACCGGCGTCATCACGCTGAACTTGAGGATCGTGCCCGGATCGGCGCTCGCGGAGGAATTCGCGGCCACCACTGGCACCAGGCCGATTACGGCCACCCCGAGCGCGGCCAGCAGCCATCTGATCTTGCCCATCTCGTGCCTCCTATCGCATCGGCCTGCCGCACCCGCCGGGGAGGATGTCACGGTGAGACACACCCGTTCGGCGGACGCGGCATACACCAGGGATACGGCCACCACCACGCCGCGGTTCGACCCGCTGAAGCCCGAGGACAGGCGTCAGGCGGGGTACTGGTCGTGGCGGGCCCACACCTCGATCCAGTCCTCATCCGTCAGCTTGCGTCCGGACGAGCGGATCTCGGCGAGTTCCTGGAAGTACTTCTCGCGGGGCGGCCCCGGCGCGAACAGGATGAGCATCCGGGCTGGCACACCGCTCTCGTTGGAGAAGGCGTGTATCCCGCCCTGCGGGACGTAGAGAAAATCACCCTTCACCGCGTCGATCCAGGTTTCCCCGTTGAAGAGCCGGACCGTGCCCTCCATGACGTAGAACGACTCGGAGAAGGTCTTGTGAAAGTGCGGATCGGCGCCACCGCGCGTCCCGGTCATGTTCCACTCGAACAGGCCATACTGCCCGCTGGTCGCCGAGCCCGGAGCGGTAAACACGACGTGAGTACCCGACGGGTACGTCACCGAGGGCACCTCGCCGGCCGGCCGGTAACGGGCGCTGACCTCACCAACGTCTTTGCTATACGACACGGCCACCAAGCCTATGCCGGGCCGCTGACTTTCCCGCGGCTCGGCCGTCTGAAGGGGAAGACCAGACTGCGAAGGAGGCTCGCATGGCCCAGCTGATCTACTCGGCCATCATGTCACTGGACGGCTACATCGCCGACGCGGACGGACGCCTGGAGTGGGCGGAACCGGACGAGGAGGTGCACGCGTTCGTCAACGAGCTCGAGCGCCCGGTCGGCACCTACCTCTACGGGCGGCGGATGTACGAGACGATGCGCTACTGGGAAACCGCGCATACGCTCGCCGACGAGCCGCCCGTCGGGCTCGACTACGCGCAGATCTGGCAGGCCGCCGACAAGATCGTGTACTCCACCACGCTCCAGGCGCCGGACACCGCCAGGACTCGCGTCGAGCGGGACTTCGACCCGGACCAGGTCCGGAAGCTGAAAGAAGCGGCCGACCGCGACCTCACCGTCGGCGGCGCGCACCTCGCCGCCCAGGCCATCGCGGCCGGGCTGGTGGACGAATACCAGCTGTTCGTCGTCCCGGCCGTCGTGGGCGGCGGCACCCGGGCGCTACCGGACCAGGTCCGCCTGAACTTGGCCCTGGCCGAGGAGCGCAGGTTCGGCGGCGGCACCGTCTACCTCCGTTACCACCCGGCGTAGGGAAGCGGCTAGCTGAGGTCAGGGCGTGCGCTCGAGGATGGCCTTGAGGTTGTCGAGCTGGGTGACCTCGCGCCGCATCTGCCGGGAGATCATCGGCGTCATGAGCCTCATCAGCCCGGACGGGTTGAGATCGAGGCTGAAGCGGACGCGGGTCGACTGGTCGGCGTCCTCGCTCAGTTCGAAGACTCCGGTCGGTCGCGCCGGCCCCGCGGTGACCTGGAACTCCAGCCGCCGCGGCGGTTCGAAGACGGTGACCTGGTAGTCGCCGTCGATACGCCGTCCGCCCGGCCCGCTCAGGACCTGCCGGTAGGTAGCCCCCTGGCCTTCGGCGGCGGACGTGCGCTCGATCTCCAGCACCCCGGAACGCCACTCGCGGTTGTGCGTCCCCTCGGCCAGGTAGTCGAAGACGTCTTTCTGCGGTCTGTTCACGGTGACCGTGTGCTCTGCATGCGGCATCGGCGGTTCAGCCTTTCTTCTCGGATTCCTCGGCTTGCTGGCGAGCCCGGGCCAGGTAGCGGCGTTCGGCCTGGTTCTTGACCAGCTCCAGGGCCCGGTCGTAGTCGGCCAGCGCGGCCGCCGTGCGGCCCGCCCGCCGGTTCACGTCGGCCCGCACCGCCCACACCCGGTGCGAGCCCGCCAGCACGGGATGGCGGGCCAGCTCGTCCAGCGCGGGCAGCGCGGCCTCAGGCCCGGCGGCCATCGCCACAGCCACGGCCCGGTTCAGCGCCACCACCGGCGTGTCCTGCACCGCGAGCAGCTCGTCGTAGAGCGCCACCATCGCGCCCCAGTCGGTGGCGGCGAAGGACGGCGCGGTGGCATGGCAGGCCGCGAGTTCGGCCTGCAGCAGCAGCGGGCCGCGCGGTCCGCCGCGGGCGCGCTCGAGGGCGGCGATCCCGTCGGCGATGAGCTTACGGTCCCACCGGCCGCGGTCCTGGACGTCCAGGGTGAGCAGCCCGCCGTCCGGTCCCGTCCGGGTCGCCCACCGGCTGAGCTGGAACGACAGCAGCGCTCGCAGCGCCCACGGCTCCGGTTCGCCCGGCACCAGGCTGGTCAGCAAGCAGGCCAGCTGGCGCCCCTCGAACGCCAGGTCACCGCGGGTGAGGCTGTCGCTCTCCGCCGGCAGGTACCCCTCGTTGAAGACCAGGTAGATCACGTCCAGGATGGAGGCCAGCCGGCCGCGGATGTCCGGCTCGTCGGTCGCGAACGCGACCCGGTGCTCTCGCAGGGTCCGTTTGGCCCGCACGATGCGCTGGGCGATCGCCGCGGCCGGCGCGTTGAAGCCGCGTGCGATCTCCTCCGTCGTCAGTCCCGCCACCATCCGCAGCGTCAGCGCCACCTGCGCGTCATCGGCCAGCACCGGATGGCAGCACATCGCGATCAGCCGCAGCCGGTCATCCGCGATCTCCGGTATCTCGCGGCCCTCCGGTGGCACCCTGTCCAGCAGCGGCCGCAACGACGCGATCCGCTGCTGCGCCCGGCTGTCGTCCCGAACGAAATTACGGGCCCGATTCCGGCACACGGTCATCAGCCAGGCCCCGGGCCGGTCAGGTATCCCCTGCAACGGCCACCTGTCCAGCGCGGCCAGCAGCGTCTCCTGCGCCAGATCCTCGGCCGTCTGCAGATCCCCGGTGATCCGTAGCCCGGCCGCGATGAGCCGCGGCCACTCCGCCCGGAACGCCGCGGTCAGAGCCGCCTCGGCCGGCTCGCTCACCGCGCGCCCTCACCCGTCAGCGTCAGCACCGCCACCCGGTACCCGCTCACGGTTCCCCACCCTTCCGCCAGCCGCTCCGCCGCGCGCTCGTCACTGGCCAGCACCACCAGGCAGGCCCGCACCTCGGCCGCCGGATCGCGCGCCAGCCCGAACGACAGCAACAGCCCCCACCGCCGCAGCCACCCGTACCACGTGCTCGCCTCCACGACGCGATGCGCGGCGGCGCCCAGCGCCACCTCGCCGGCGCCGTCAGCCCGAGTGCCCGCCAGCAGGAACCGCGTCATCCCATCGGCACGATCTCGCGCACCTCAACCGACCCGAACTCCGCGTTCGGACAGCGCGCGGCGATCTCGGTAGCCGCCTCGACGCTCGGCGCCTCGATCACGAAGTACCCCGCGATGACCTCCTTCGACTCCGCGAACGGCCCATCCAGGATCCGCTGCTGCCCGCCGCGGTCCGGATCCGCTTCGCCTCAGTCGCCGGATGCAGCGGCGCGCCGCCCTTCAGCGTGCCGTCACCCACCAGCCCCATCGCGTACTCGCCGACGCGCTGGACGGCCTCCTTCCGCTGCTCCTCCGTCGCGATCAGCTCCGGGTCCTCATACAGCACGAGCATGAACTCCATCGCCTGCCCCTCCTGTCGCCTGATGTTGGTCCCTCATCCCTACGACACCACCGCGAGCCCCAGATCGACACCGACATGCAGCCGAACGGGCCGGGTTCTCCGCCATCCTGATCGGCCAGGAGCCCTGTGCCTGCAAGGCGAAACGCCGTCGGCG
>Ga0306920_100009716_pt1 | contig 12858 bp, 9 predicted proteins | sample flu12Cox44000170_FD_204666 | JGI IMG/M metagenome (GOLD analysis project Ga0306920, IMG submission 204666) | Lab enrichment of tropical soil microbial communities from Luquillo Experimental Forest, Puerto Rico - flux4day.12C.oxic.44.000.170 (v2)... | ecosystem: Environmental > Terrestrial >...
GCACGGCATTCCGTCAATCGAGCCAGCGCAATTCGCGCAATTGCCGCTCTATCTGGCGGAGCGTCGGGCCTGCGTTTGCGCAGGAATGCCGCCTTATGCGTATTGGCAACCCAATCCGGCGATCGGCTGCATCCCCCCTCATCGCACCGATACCGGCTGCTATCTGATTAGCGAAGTGTTCGGCGCACGCTCCATGATATTCGTCAAGGATGAGGAAGGCCTTTATACCGCTGATCCCAAGAAGGATCGCAACGCGCGCTTCATCCCGAAGATAACTGTCGATGAGCTGGAACAGCTCGATCTTGTCGATGTCGTGCTGGAACGGACCGTCCTGGAACTCATGAAGACCGCAAAACACCGTCGCGCGGTGCAGGTCATCAACGGACTTAAGAAAGGCAATCTTACCCGCGCGCTCGATGGCGAGCCGGTCGGGACCATCATCACCGCATGATCAGGAGGCGCGTCATGTCATCATTGGATTCGCCTCTCAACGAGATTCCCACCGACGGACGTCATCATATTGAATCAATGCTAATGCGCGAGAGCCTGCTCGATAAGCAGGTCATGTCCTCAACCGAAACGCCGGTCGTTCGCATGCTGCCATTCGCTCACGTGCTCAAGGTCGGCGGGCGATCCATCATGGATAAAGGCCGTGGGGTGACTTATCCGCTGGTAGACGCGCTCGCGGCAGCGCTGGCGAAATTCAAGCTGGTGATTGGACTTGGCGGGGGTATCCGCAGTCGACACGTTACCTCGATCGGTATGGACCTCGGCTTGCCTACCGGGGTGATCGCGCAGTTGCGGATCATCGACGCGCTAGGCAACGCCCACATGCTCGGCACACTTCTCGCTCCATATGGTGTCGTGGCAATCCCGCCGGAAATCCTGGGACACATGCTGCCGTTTTTTCTCAGGTCGGCTCCAGGCGTGATCTGTAACGGGGATCCACCATTCTCGATCTGGGAGCATCCGCCGCGTTTGGGTCGTATTCCGCCACATCGCACGGACGCCGGCACGTTCCTGCTGGCCGAGTGTTACGGATGTGCTACCCATACGCTGATCAAGGACGTTGACGGACTTTACGACGCTGATCCGAGCACCAACCCGAACGCCAATCTCATTAAGGAGATCACCGTCGGCGAGCTAAAGCAGCGTAATTTTTCCACGCTTCCCTTCGACCGTGTGCTGATCGATTTACTCGCCTGCGCGAGGCAGGTGACACGCTTCCAAATTATCAACGGATTGAAGCCGCACCTGCTTGAGCCGGCGCTGCGGGGTGAACACGTCGGGACGATCGTGCGATGCGCGGCAGGTGACCGGTGCTCCGGTACTCATGCGATCGATCACCATTTCGCGCTTGGCTGCCTGGGCGGCGGCTTGTAATTGGAGAGGTCGTCGGCCCTGACCCAGCCCGGAGATCCGATCGGGAAGCGTGTCTTGGCGCGCGCCGCAATTTCGCTTGCGGTCTTCAGGTCGTCGCGCGCCCAGGCCGCCTCCGCCGATGCCAGGTCGGCGTGCGCGAGGTCGTTCTTCTGTCCATAGGCCATTGCCAGCTGAGTAAAGGCGTCGGCGGATTCCGGGTCACGCGTCAATGCCGACTGCAGGACCTTCACGGCCTCATCGAGGTGCGCATGGTCGTGAGAGGCAACAAGCGCCTGGCCGAGCATGATTTGAATGAGAGCCGGGTTTGGCGCAAGCGCGACGGCCTCTCGCAGCGGCGCGATGGCTTCGGCCGGGTGGCCGCTCTCGAGCAGCATCTGGCCCTTGAGCTCGTGAAAATAGGGATTCTGCGGTTGCGCATGGATCAGGGCTTCGACCCGCGCCTGAGCGGCTTGCGGTTGGCCGAAGCGGACGACCGAAATGGCGCGCGCGTACTGCGCCTGCAGGCTGTTGTTGCTCGGGGGAAAGCGACGTGCCACGGCCGCCGGCGACGCCAGGAAGCCGAACAACTTGGCGCCCATGAGATCGTGCCGTGCCTGGAGCTCGGGCGGATCCTTCGCATTCCAGTAAGGGCTTGCCTTCGCCATTCCCTCCAGTGCCGCTACGCGCTCGCCTGGCATTGGATGCGTTTGCAGGTACGGGTTGATGTTGCGCGCTTGATAGAGGCCCTGGTTTGCCATCCGCTTGAAGGTCACATACATGCCCTTTGCGGATTGGCCGCTAGCTGTAAGGAACCTGACGCCGGCGCGGTCTGCCTGCTCTTCCTGGGCCCGCATATAGGCGAACACGGAATTCTGGACCGCTGCATTGGGTCCTGCCAGTGCGGCCATGCCTCCTTGACCCAGAGCCGAGTAGTTGCCGCCCCCGCTGCGGCTGGCAGCCACCAGCGCACCTAGACCGATAACCATGGCGACCGCCGACTGGGTCGAGGCCGAGGCCAGTCGCTCGTGCAGCCGCGCCAGGTGTCCGCCGGCGATGTGCCCGGCCTCGTGCGCGAGCACCCCGATGACCTGGTTGGGAGTATCCGCGTCCAGCAGCGCGCCGGCATTGATGAATATGCGGCGACCGTCCGCAACGAAAGCATTGAACGAGCTGTCATTGACAATGACGACCTGGATATTCTGCCGCGTGAGCCCGGCGACCCGCAGGATCGGCTGGGCATATTCTTTGAGCAGCTGCTCGATTTCCGCGTCGCGAATGATCGGCGGACCCTTTCGCGCCTGGGCCGGCAGGCTTGCACCCGCAAGCGCTCCCGCGGCCAAGAGGGCGGCCACGCGCGCTGCTACGCGAGCAGCTGGTGATGTCCTTCGGCGCATCCCTCTACGTCGCTCAGATGGCGTCATTTCCGCCGGCCGCGGTGGCATTCTCCGCGCACCCCCGGTCGTGTGACCCCGAAAGGTTCCATTGGAGCCCCATTGCGATGCTCCGGCCTTCATAAAGGATGATCATGGAGAAATGCGCGTTTTCCGGGGTAAACGCATCATTTTTGCCGCCGGGTTAACACACGGATTTACGGGGGAGGGGAGCCCCCGCTCCCTGCATAGCGCCCATAACGCCGTGGCAGCGATTTTCGCGGTCGAAATGGGCGGAAGTGCGCCCGGCGCACCGGAAGCATCCTGAGCCATCCCACGAGGTAGGGGCTCAGCCCACCCCACCCCGATTGCCGCACTCGTCATCGACTTAATCAGCCGGTGGACGCGGACATAGGCTCGCAAAAGGCGAATGCTCCTTTTGACCCCAAGCGGACGATCGGTGGTCAATTTTGCTGTGCTGCACAACAACCGCCACGATGTGGTAGGCTAAGGCCGTCTGTCCACTGGGAGGGCAATGTGAGGCGGCGTGGCACAGTAAGCCGGAAACCCGCGAAATCGCAGCACGGCGGCACAACGAAGCCCAAGCGCAATAACGCGCCAACAGCCGCGCGCCGACCCATTTCGCCCATTGCCAATCTGCAAGAACAACTTAAGCGCCAGGATCGCGAGCTTGAGGAAGCGCGTGAGGAGCGGGCGGCGATCGCAGAAGTATTGCGTGTCATTTCAAGCTCATCCGGCGAACTGAACCCGGTGTTCGAGGCCATGCTAGCGAACGCCGTGCGCCTCTGCGAGGCAAAATTCGGCGACCTCTACCTTTATGAGGGCGGCCGACTTCGCATGGTTGCGGGACATAATGTGCCACCGGAATATGCCGAAGCACGCCGACGCAGTCCGTTCCATCCGCCGCCCGGTGGTACCTTTGCTGAGGCGATCAGAACCAAGCGGCCGGCACAGCTCGCCGACTTCTCGGCAAGCCGACCTTATGCGGAGCGCCATCGGGCGGCCGTTGACGCTGTCAAGCTTAGTGGCGTTCGGACTACCCTCGTTGTGCCGTTGCTCAAAGACGACGCGCTGATTGGAGCCATCCAAATCTTTCGGCAGGAAGTTCGCCTATTCTCCGACAAGCAGGTCGCGCTTCTGACCAGCTTCGCCGCTCAGGCCGTTATCGCCATCGAGAACGCGCGGCTGCTCAATGAATTGCGCGAATCGCTGCAGCAGCAGACCGCGACCGCCGACGTGCTCAAGGTCATCAGCCGGTCGACTTTCGACCTCAAGTCGGTGCTCCAGACGTTAGTTGAGTCGGCTGCACGTCTCTGTGAGGCTGAGAAAGCCTCGATAACTCGGCAGATCGGCGGCGTTTTCTTCCGTGCGGAGTTCTACGGTTTCTCTGCCGAGTTCATCGAATACGCCAGAAGCGTTCCGGTGGAGCCCGAAGAAGGCTCCGTTCATGGACGCGTCTTACTGAAAAAACGGACCATTCACATTCCCGATGTGTTGGCGGACCCAAGCTATACATGGGGAGAGGTGGTTAAGAAATCAGGCGGCTATCGCACCATTGTCGGCGTTCCCTTGTTACGTCAGGGTGTGCCGATCGGTGTGCTGACATTGGGGCGCTCTGAGGTGAGGCCCTTCACGGAGAAGCAGATTGAGCTGCTGACGACCTTCGCTGACCAAGCTGTAATTGCGATCGAGAACGTGCGCCTCTTCGACGAAATCCAAGACAAGAGCCGCCAGCTTGCGGAAGCAAGCCAGCACAAGTCCCAATTCCTCGCCAACATGAGCCACGAGCTGCGCACGCCGCTCAACGCCATCATCGGCGTCAGCGAGATGCTGCGTGAGGATGCCGAGGCGGCAAAACAGGATGTTGAGCCGCTCGATCGCGTGCTCGGCGCGGGCCGGCATCTCCTTGCGCTGATCAACGACATCCTCGACCTGTCCAAGATTGAGGCCGGACGGATGGAGCTTGCTGTCTCATCTTTCCCGCTTGCGCCGCTGATTGCCGATGTCGTCAAAACCATCGAACCTCTGGCAGCTAAAAACTCCAACAAGGTTGCGGCCCATTGCGACGCCGGAATTGGGACTGTGGAAGCCGACCAGATGCGCCTGCGGCAGGCGTTGTTGAACCTCATGAGCAACGCCAACAAATTCACCGACCGCGGCACGATCAGCATCGATGCGCGTCAGGGACAGGAGAGCGGCCGCGATTGGATTACGATTGCGGTTGCTGATAGCGGCATCGGCATGACGCCGGAGCAGATGGACAAGCTGTTCCAGGAGTTCTCCCAGGCGTCCTCGAAGACGGCGAGCAAATACGGCGGCACGGGCCTTGGCCTCGTGATCAGCAAACGCTTCTGCCAGATGATGGGCGGTGACATCACGGTCGAGAGTGAGCCCGGTCGTGGTTCGACCTTTACAATCCGAGTGCCGCGGATTGTGGAGGTTGGGAAGGCCTCCCAATAGGCACGCTGTTTGCTGCAGTGCACTTGGTCCACTAATGGCACATCGCGTCGGTTTGCTGCCACGAATCAACTGCGGTCGCTATTGGGAGCATAGCGGACATGTCGTGAAGCCTTGCTGCCCGTCGGAACGACGCGAATGGTATCCTCCAGACTCAGAGATGGCGGATTGTTTCGCTGGGCTTAGCTGTGCCGCCCGCCGGTCACGCGAATGACTTCGCCAGTGATCTGCCGATTGACCGGCGAACCCAGGAACAGGATCACCGCCGCAATGTCTTGCGGCGTGGGCAGGCTGCGGGTCGGCAGCATGCTCCTGATCTGCTCCTTATATTGATCCGGGACGCGCTGCTGATTGTGGTCAGTCAGGACGAAGCCAGGCATGACCACATTGCTCAGGATCCCTGCCGGGCTCAGCTCCTTGGCCATGGTCCGCGACAGCCCGTGCAGCCCGGCCTTGACCGTTGCATATGGCCCAAGCCCCGGCCAGCCGTCCACCGCATCCGACGAGATGCTCACGATGCGGCCCCAACCAGCCTGGCGCATGAGCGGCAGCGCGCAATTGATAGTCAGGACGATCCCTTCCAGGTTGCCGCGCAGCGTGTCTTGCCAGCGCTCGATGGGCAGGTCCTCAAAGGGCTTGCCGGTCGGTCCGGCGCCGCTCATCAGCACGGCGTTGTTCACCAGCACGTTTAGCGCGCCCCATTCCTTCTGAACACTTCGCGCGGCTGATCGGACGGAGTCCAGGTCGGCCAGGTCGTAGTGAACTACAAGCGCCTGCCCGCCGGCGGCGCGCACCTGCTCGGCGGTGACTTCGGCGCCTGGCCGATTCTCATGATAGGTCACCGCCACCCGCGCCCCTTCGCCGGCAAATGCCACCGCGGCCGCCTGGCCGATGCCCGATGAGCTACCCGTGACCAGCACGACCTTTTCCCTCAATCCCAAATCCATAGTGGGCCTCCTTACATACTCGCGTCCCTCGAACCGGGCGGGGCGCTGCGGCGCTGCGAACGCCAGGAATATCCGCCGGCTCATGCGAGAGCATGCGCTGAATCTGAGGCAGCGCAGGCGTTCTATCGCGACGACCGATAGCGATCACAATTATCCGATCCTCTGCGATCTCGCGAAGAGCATGAAATTGGATAGCCCGAACCAGTAGCCGATATCACCTATGTCTCAATCGTAACCGGCTTCGTGTACTTGGCAGCGATCCTCGATGCTTGGTCACGTCGCGTTGTAGGTTACGCCATCAGCGGCTCGTGACCTTGATGCTCAGGACCGCAGCGAATGTCCGCAGCCGAAGGAAGCTGACATAAGTCCGAACGGGGCGGATTCTCGTTTTGACCCTCGAACGGTCATTAGCCGTGCCGAAATCCCGCAGCGCAGGCGGACCTCACGCCGCAGTACTATCGTTCGGGTCGCAGCCGGTGGCATGATCCGAGGCAGGAGGCCCCCGTTAATGGACGTGCAGCTGCTATTCGGAATCAGTGTCGCGTTCGGCTTTGTCGCATGGGCGGTCGTCACCGTCTTCTATATCTGGCCGGAACTGCGGGACCGATCGCGCATCGACGCGCTTCGACCACTGCTTACCCTCCACGGATTCCGCTTTATCGGGTTGTCCTTTCTGGTTCCCGGCGTCGTGTCGGCCGACCTCCCAATCGCGTTCGCGCGCGACGCGGCCTACGGAGATGTTGTTGCAGCGATTTTGGCTTTGTTGGCCTTGACCGCACTACGGAGTAAGTTGGGAATTGCGCTCGTGTGGGTGTTTAACATCTGGGGAAGTCTCGATCTGCTGAATGCGTTCTATGTGGCCAATGCAACCGGATTGTGGGCGGGTCAACTCGGCGCCGCCTTTTTCATTCCCACAGCAATCGTTCCACTTTTGCTGATAACGCACGCTCTGGTTTTCCGCATCTTGTTGAAACATGACGGACCGACCGCCTAGACGGAGAGCCTCTACTGGCAGCAGGGGGTATGATAGAAAACCACCGGTGACCCACAGCGGTCAATAAGCAGCCTGTTTTCGGTGCAGAACACTGCTCGCCGACGATATGCTAGAGCATGTCCCGCAAAAGTGGGAACCGGTTTTGCGAAAAAGGACATGCTCAAACAAAGAGGTAGAGCGGGATGACGATTCGAAGAAAAGTCATCCCGCTCTAGCGTCTGCAGCAATTCACTGCTGCCCCAGATATGCAACGCCGGCCCATCCGACGCCTTCAGCCGGCGGACTCCATCCACAACATCACCGCCAATGTGCTGCGAGTTCTCCCAGTCGAAACGATCGAGATTACGCGTGAGGACGTATTTCGTCGCCTTGTTGGAGATGAAAAACCCATGGCTAGGAGGCGCCAACTCCTGATGCGCATATTCGGGCGCCCTACGGGCATCCTTGGACGGTTAGGTGGAGTGATCATGGCGCGCGCGAACCGGGATGCAGCCGCGCAAGTCATCGAGCTGCTCAACATTCGCGCCGACGACAAGGTCCTGGAGGTTGGTTTTGGGCCGGGTGTCGCGATCCAACTGCTGTTGCAGCGCCTTCACACCGGATCCGTCGCCGGAGTGGATCACTCGCAGGAAATGGTCAGACAGGCCGCGGCCCGCAATGCCGAAGCATTGCGCAACCGCAGGGTCGACCTGGCTACGGGTCAGCAGAACGGCTGCCGTTTGCCGACCAGACCTTCGACAAGGCACTCGCAATCAATTCGATGCAGGTGTGGTCGGATGCGCACGCTGGACTGCAGGAGATATGGCGCGTGCTCAAGCATGGTGGCATCGTGGCACTTGGCTTCACTGTCAACTCCGGTCAGCCAAAGCAGGGCGTTGCGGAGTCGCTCGCCGATGCCGGCTTTGCGCAGGCGCAGTTGGTCGATAGATCGAAACTCTTCTGCGCGATCGCGATAAAGCCGTGATGCGTTGTGGGGTGGCAGCCAAGTCGCATCAAAAAAAGCCGATTCAATTTTCCGGCAAGGTGAAGACTTCGCATGGCAATGCGATACCGCGGAGCGCATGCGTTCCGAGCGCGATCAGCGGCGTCTCCGTCTCGGCGGCAAGCGCACCGGACACGAGGACCGTCTTGCGCAACGGTTTGCACAGCCCCTCCAGCCGGCTGACCAAGTTGACGGCAGGGCCGATGGCGGTGAAATCCAGGCGATCCGCCGCGCCGATGTTGCCCCAGAGAATCTCGCCAAGATGCAAAGCGGCCCCGAACGATAGAGCCGGCAACCCTTGCCGAAGCCGCTGCTCATCGAGATGTGCCATGCCGATGCGCGCGGCCGACACCGCGCGCAATGCGGCATCGCAGGCGCCGCGCGGCGTTCCTTCAGCGATAGGAAAGATCGCCAATATGCCGTCGCCGATGAATTTCAGTACCTCGCCACCGAAAGCGTGAATTGCGCCAGCGATACGATCGAACCAGGCGTCGAGTGCCAGGATGACCACGGCGGGAGGATTGTTATCCGATAGGGCTGTGAAACCGCGCAGATCGGCATACAGGAGCGCCGCCCGGATGGTCTCGCCCATATCGCGGCGTAAGGGTGCCGCCAGCACCCGCGCCGCGCTGCGCCGGCCGAGATAGGCTTCCAGGCTTGCCGTCAACGTGGCGCGCGCAGCGAGGACCGCAAGCGGCGCCGCGGCAAAGCGCGCAGCCTGATGCAGGTCATTGGTCTCGCTCGGCGTGAACGGACGCGGGCCGATCCAGGTCAGCAGACGGCCATTGTGCCGTGGCCCAATAGGGTCCTCGTGCACGGGGCCGGAAGCGATTGTTGCGAGCCAGCGCCGGCCGGCATCGCCGGCCGGGCTTGCTCCCAGGGCTGCCGACGGCACGCCAGGCGTGAACCCCAAAGCCTCGATGACCACTCCGTTATCGGCGCGCCACAACCAGGTACGCCGGGCAATGAGCGGGTGTGGAATATCCAGGGTCAACGCGCCGCCGGCGAGCGGCAGGCCGTCGGAGAGCAGATGCGCGCCGAGTTTCGCCAAGAACCGATCGGCGCCCGCGCTATCGGCGGCGGCATCGACGAGCCAAGAAAGAGTCGAAGAAAGCTGCATCGCGCAATCATGGGTCGACGCACCATTCTTGTCACGACCTATTCCCCAAGAGGCGCGTCAATGCGGGCTTTGCCCCACAAATAATCCGACGCGTTGGAGAGGCCGCCGCTCAGAGCGGCCGGTGACCCGAACTCAAATCAGCAAGACGCTGGTCCATGATCGATGCCGGGATTTCCGCCGTCAGCTGCAATGGCGAGCCGGCCTAGGTAATGCGCCCAACCCCTATTGTGGCCTGCGCACTGCGCCTCGTTGGGTAGGCCGCTATGGGTCATGCGCAGCAAAGTGCCGCCGTCGCGCTCGATTAGATCGATCTCGACCAAGCTCGATCCCGGCGGCACCTCTTGGCCGCCCTCCCAACCGAAGGTGTAGGCGAGACGGTGGACCGGCACGACCTCTCGGAACGCGCCGCGCGCAATCCGGGCGCGGTCGCCGCCGACGCCTTTGAGAAGGTAAAGTCCGCCCGGATGTGTTTCGGTCGTCGCCTCGGCGCCCATCCAGCTGACAATCCTTTCCGGGTCGGTCAGGAAGGCGAAAACCGTAGCGGGCGGTGCAGCGATCTGGGTCTCCCGTCGGATGACGAGCCGTTCATTCATTGATGCCTCCTGTCGTGATGGATCAACTTCACCGTTTTGGTCGCCCGACCGGATGTCGGCTTAGCCTCCGATAACGACAACCCGGCAATAGCGCGGCATGTCTTAACCAAGACCCTCGCTATCATCCGGGTTCGGCGTTCCCTTCCCCACGAAGCGGCTGTAAGCCCTCCTGCCCATTTTAGTCCGCTATCAGACCATTGCGGATGTCAAAGCATCAACGGGAGGGAAGTGTAACTCCAAAGGCTAGGCGCAGCTCACCGCTGCAGTGCGCTCATCGCGCGGTTTGCGAAGCTTAGCCGCTCCGACATCACCTCGATTACAAACTTGAGCAGGGCCTGAGCCACCTGAGGATTCTGCTGGACTAAATCATGGAAAGCATTCCTCGAAAGCTCATAGAGCACACTATCGACTTCAGCGCGAATTGTCGCGCTGCGCGGTCGGCCGGTGATCAGTCCCATTTCGCCGATCATAGTATGACGGCCGAGACTGCGCACACGTACGATGCGATCGCCGTCCATTCCAACAAAAACGCCAACGCGACCCTTAAGGATGAAATGCATGGAGTCGGACGGTTCGCCCTGCCGGGCGATGTCATGGCCCGCCTTTACTTCCTGTCTCGTGCAATGTTGCGCTAGCTGGCCCGCGTACTCCGCGCTGTCGAGTGCGTTGGTCAGCCATCCTTCCAGTGATCGACCTTCGCTGTCGTCGGGCTGGTGCGCCTTGATGATCGCCTCCTCGCAAGACTCCAGCGCGTGATCGAGGTCCGGGCCCACGATAACGTCTTCCGTATCGAGTCGGTTAGTATGGAAGACACGCCGATGCTCAGGGCTGAGGTTGACCAGCACAAGCCGGGCCCCTGTCTCCGTCGCCGCTTCCTTGATTTGCGCAAAGCTGTGCGTGGCCGAGGAGTCAATGCCCGTGACCAGCCGAAAATCGAACAGCAGGAAACGACACTCCGGCCGGCTCGCAAGCAGCGTCTTAACCTGCTCATAGAGACGGCTGGTCGAACCGAAGAACAGATAGCTCTGCAGGGCCATCCCCTGAAGCTCTCCGCCGTGCGCTGTCAAAAGCGAAAGCTCCACCGGGCTTCGATCGACCGAGCTGCGATATTCTGAACCGTCAAAACTAAACTTGATTGCATTCACACGGCTTGCACTGAGGGCAAATGTGGCGCACCCGATGACCACCCCGATCAGCACGCCAGCGATGAAGCCCCATCTAAGGATGATCACTGCGATGACGACCAACGACAGATAGTCGAGCGCCTGCAACTGGAATGCGGACGTGACCACCCATCGATAGAACAGCCGACCCCCAGCGAAGAATAACAGTCCCCCGAGCGCATATTTTGGCACATAACCCAGGAACTCCGGATCAACAAAGAGCGCCATCGCCGATATGGCTGCAACCGTCAGCCCCGCCAGCCGGCCTGTGGCGCCGACGCTATGGGCAAGCGTGGTTCGGCTTAGCGAGAGGCAGCTTACATAGCCGCCGCATGCAGAGCTGAGCAGACTTGCTACCCCTAGTGCCCGGAGTTCGCGGTTAATATCGCCCTCGCGCCGGGTTGCTATCTCGGCGCCGGTGATGTTGAGCAAGAGACTGATCGTGGTGACGAACATGACCGCCAACACGTCGCCGGTCAGCCATGGCAGCACCGTCCACGGAAAGCTACGCAGCTCAGCCGGCTGCCACGGCGACACAACCGAGGCCGTCGGCTGAGGCTGGAACATCCAGCCGGCCAGTTGTGCATCGGCCAGCGAAAGTCCAGCGATCGGCAGTGCGACGTGGATTGCCAGCAAGGCAGCGACCAGGATAGCGGGCAGGACAAAGGCGTTCGTCCAACGGGACAAGAGCGCCTCCAACATAAACGCAACGACCAGCCCGGCGGCAAGCTTGGCAACAATCAGATCATCCGCGAATGTCTCGATCGTAGCGAGCGTCAGACGATGATCTGTGATAAGCTGGATGGCGCCTGAAATCATGAACCAGCCAGTCGCCCCGAGAAAGCCGCCAATCACAGGGTAGGGCACAAACCGAATAGCCCGCCCGGCCTTGGCGTATCCAAGCGCGCAGAGCAGGATGCCAGTAACTGCCGTGGCCACACCGACCATGATCAAAGTAGACGGAAGCAGGTGGCCATTTCCTTCGGCCGCGAGGCGTGCCGCTGTGCTCGCTGCAAGGGTTGCAGTCACGGCGGAGGTCGAAGTGTCCGGACCGGCGATCGCAAAAGGAAATGAGCTGCGCATGGCAATGACAGCTGCGGCAATGGTTGCAGACAGGAAGGTAGCCGCGATGCCGTACGACAGCCAATGTGCTAAGGGGCCCGAGAAGATGAGCGCGGCATATGACAGGCAATAGGCGACCGAAAGAATGCTACAGATTGCGCCCGCGAGGACATCGCGTAGGATTGGGCGCAATCCTAGCCCGGTCAAGTTGCGCCTTGCCGTGACTTCGACAGCCATTCTCTGTACTTTCGGGGCGCAGGAACGCCGACCTATCGAGCTCGCCAAAAGTCAAACTGCGACACAATCGCAGCGACTGACACTGACTTCAAGCCTGCTGTGTTTCGCCTTTGGATACCGACGATGCTGCTCGCCGCCGCCAACAAGGTGATCGAATAACGACGTATTTTGTTGCAGTGCATGAGTCCGGTCCTGGGCACAAAGCGGCGGTAAGCATTCGTGGCCGCTATGTCCGCGCTGGCGGGAGCTGACTTAACAGCCCAAAGGCGGATTCGGGTTTTGACGGGCATTAGCCGGGTCGAAATATTGCACTGCGCCGGTCTGTTGCCGTGTTGAGAAGTGCTACCCTTCCGCAAAGGCTGAGAAGGGGTCGTCGCCATGAAACTTCCCCGCAGACGTTTTCTGCATCTGACGGCGGGCGCAGCCGCGCTGCCGGCGGTGTCGCGCTTTGCTCGGGCGCAAGGCTACCCGACGCGGCCGGTGCGCTTGATCGTGCCGTTCGGATCAGCCGGCGCGACGGACATTACTGCGCGGCTCATCGGGCAATGGT
>Ga0306920_100009718_pt1 | contig 12858 bp, 22 predicted proteins | sample flu12Cox44000170_FD_204666 | JGI IMG/M metagenome (GOLD analysis project Ga0306920, IMG submission 204666) | Lab enrichment of tropical soil microbial communities from Luquillo Experimental Forest, Puerto Rico - flux4day.12C.oxic.44.000.170 (v2)... | ecosystem: Environmental > Terrestrial >...
ACGTCGGCTGGTGCGCCGCGCGCAACATCACCCACGCGGGCGCCGTCGGCTACTTCGCGCTGCAGGCCGCGAGCGCGGGAATGGCCGGCATCGTCATGTCGGCGTCTGGGCCGATGATGGCCTATCGTTGCTGGCCTTCCGACACACTCGGACACTCCCGGACAGAAAACCCTTGCGTTGTGCCCATCCCACGGGCATATCTGGCGCAATGTCCGGCTGTGTCTAGGACACATTCGGACACACCCAGACAGGTTGTTTGCGGCCCACCAGTGGCCCCCAGAGAAGGACCGACCATGGCCAAGCTGCTCACTGAAATTGCGATCCGGAATCTCAAGCCCCGCGCCATCCGCTACGAGGTCGGCGATGCCGGTGCTCGTTGCTTGCGGGTGATCGTGCATCCGAGCGGGGTCAAGAGCTACGTGGTGCGCTACACGAATGCCGCGGGGCGCCGCCGTAAGCTCACCTTACCCACGGGCACCGCCTTAATCGTCGCCCGCAAGCTTGCTGCGGACGCGGTGCTCGAAGCGGCGCAGGGCAACGATCCGGCCGCCGCCAAGCAGGCGGCGAAGTATGGCGCTCGCAGCCGGGCCGACGACACGGTCGAGCGCTTGGCCGACGACTTCATCGAGCGGCACGCCAAGGCCAAGACCCGGGAGAACTCCTGGCGGGCAACCGCCGGCATCTTTCGCCGAATCATTCAGCCGGCCTGGGGTAAGCGTAGCGTGCACGAGATCCGTCGCCGTGACGTGATCGCCTTGCTCGAAGAGGTCGCCAGCGATCGCCCGATCATGGCCAATCGGACGAAGGCGGCGCTATCGCGGTTCTTCCGCTGGCTTGCCGATCGCGACGTCATCGAGGCCTCGCCCTGCATCGGCATCGCCGCGCCGGCGCAGGAGCAGGCGGGCGAGCGGGTGCTCAACGATGGCGAGCTCGTGCGGTTGTGGCGCGCGACCGAGGCTATCGGCGGCCGGGAAGGCGCCTGCTATCGCCTGCTGATGTTAACCGCACTCAGGAAATCCGAGGCGGCAAAGCTTCCCCGCGCCGAGGTGGACGGCAGCGACATGATCGCGATCGGGGCCGCGCGCATGAAAGGGAAGAGGGCGCACACTCTGCCGCTCTCGACCCAGGCGGCGGCCATCATCGCCGCCCAGGCGCGCGGCGGCAAATACGTGTGGGGCGATTCGCCCATCGGCCACTTCGATCGGATCAAGCGCGAGCTCGACGCCCACATGGGCGACACGCCGAAGTGGAAGACGCACGATATCCGGCGCAGCGTGGCGAGCGGCATGGCCAGGATCGGCATCGATGTGCCGGTGATCGAGAAGATTTTGGCCCACCGCAAGGGGACGTTCGCGGGCGTTGTCGGCGTCTACCAGCGGCATGGTTTCTTCGACGAGATGGCTGTCGCTTTGCAGCGCTGGGCCGATCACGTCGAGCAACTGGTAACCGGCAAGTCGGCGAAAGTAGTGAAACTGCCGCGCCGGCGGTAAGATGTGCGAGTCGGTGGACGTTCGCAGCGCCCACCGACCCAATCCCTAAGCCATCGGATGCGACAATGGCCGGGACTCCAGACGACGGTAGCACGCGATCCGTATTTCGTCTGCTTTGCGACGAGTACACGCTCTTTCTGCGACGGACCGGATCATCGAAATCGTTCGCCGATAGATTGGTGGAGAAGTATCTTGGGGAGGGCGAGCGCGATCGCGACGGTCGCATCCGCTATAAAATCCTCGAGATTCACGCGCTGCCGGGCGGGCTGACGCCGAGTCCATACGACGGCGATTTCTGGCATTCGTATCCCGAGCGCAATATTCGATGTGAGATCAGCTCTTGGGACAGCTCCGCGCATTGGACCGGACCGGCTTCGGCAGTATGGCGCGAGTTCGACGGGCGGGAGACTGCCGACTACAAGATCATCGGAATCAAGCTGAATCACGATATCGTCCTGGAGTTCTTGGACAGCGCCGGGCTGCACGAGCGTACGCAATCCGACAAACCATCGCAGAAATCGTCGGCTGCGCCCACCAAGGCCCCGGCACAGATCAAGGCTAAAACCAAGGCTAAGAGCAAAGCCAAAACCAAGGCCAAACGGGGAGCGGAACGCAAGTACAGTTACAAGGCCATTCAGGATCTCGCCCGAGAGAAACTCGCGGCCGGAGCTTACGAACATCGATCCTGGTTCTATGAGAGCGTTCGGCAAGCAGGCAAGGATCATCGGCCGCGCGTTACGGTGCCAAAGAGCGACCGCACGCTGGGGCGCATTATCGACGACCTTTTCGACAAAGCTGAGAAATGCGCCGAGAATTACGCCGAGCGAAAAAGCCCCATTTCAAGCCCTGATTCACACTGATTCCCGTAAGTAGGCGCAAGGCACAAATACCCTATTGTGCCGTATTGTGCCGTATTGCGCCGACTTTCACTACTGGATTCCCCGTTCGCGGTTCCTACTTGCCCACCATCGCACTGCTGGACAAAGGAGAACTCGTCCTGACTACGAAGCGGAAGCGCGCGAAGCGCCGCGCGCCGTGGCGGAAGATCGCCGAGAAACACGGGATCTCGACAAAGACGTTGGACAGATGGGCCGCCGCGGGAATCGTCGATCCGCCGGAGAAGATTAATAAGCGAAAATACGGCGACCCGGACGCCGAGCCGCGCTTGGACAGCGTCGCTTAAGGCCAAACCTTAGAGGGTTTGCATGCGCCGACGACAAGTCGTTGTCGGCGCAGCTTCGAAGGCGCTAGCGCCGAGGACGTGCGCCTTATGCGGCGATGTTTTCGTGCCCCGGAAACAGTGGCAGACGTTCTGCACCCCGGGCTGCCGTTTAGACGCGTTTCGCCGCCGGGCCGCTGGGGAGGGTGAAACGCATGGGATGGCCGACCCTACCGGGGCGTCAAAAATAAACGCTGTACGCCCGAGTCCGATTCAAGAAGTGCCCGTAAACACGCATGCGTTTCACTCTGAAAATCGGGGGGTTCGGGCACCGCGCCACGTGGTCGAGGTGGAGATCGGCGGCAACCGCCGCTGGCAGCAGGTCGTCAGCCCTGACGGTGTCGTCTCCCAGATCGGTACCTTGCGCCCGCGCGCATTGCAGAACGGAGGCGGGTCGTGACGCTTTGGCATCCAAGAGGCATTTGCCGCTGGTGCGGGCGTAGGCGCCTATTGGGTACCTATAGGTTCTGCTCAACGTACTGTCACGACCGCGCTGGCCACGTAACGCTGATTCGATGGCGTGAAGACCCGCCACTCCTGTGGTGCGATGGGCCTCCAAAAGAAATCAGGCTGTGCACGTCATGCGGCGATGCTTTTGAGCCGCGGGCTGGTCACCAGAAGCGTTGCAGCCGTGATTGTTGGCCGGCGAAGGGGTGCCCTCAGTGCAAGGTGATATTCGCGCCTAAGACTCAAACCCAAAAGTTCTGCGGGTTCGTCTGCCAGTTTGAAGCGGCCAGCATTCGAGAGAAGGAGCGTTGGCAACGCAGCCGCCGCGAGCTGCTGGGCGATCAAGAGAATCTCAAATCCTAAGGGAGGAACAACCATGAAATTCGCTGCCGAAGTTTTGTTTCTGGATCCCGCCGGCGTGGTTCCCGCGCAGGCGGCACTGAAAGCGGTTGGCTGCAGCTATCTCGTTGATGACCAGGCGACTGCCGACTGGCCGACGGTGTTCGGCTTCGTTGTCGGCGACACCGAGCTCGACGAAGGCGCCATCGCAGGGTGGCTGCAGTGCATCGTCGGCCCGCACACCGGCGACGTCGTTGAGTGGAAGCTCGGCGCCGATCCTTGGCCAATTCGCGACTAGGAGAGGCAGTGATGAAAGAGGATGCACTCCGGTTCGCTCGGTTAGGCGACGCAGTTTACTCCGGCCGCATGAGCTTGGGGTTTTCGGTTCAGAACGACGTCGGCGGATACGACGCTTTCGACGGCGACGCCCGCCCCCTCGGTTCGTTCAGTTCGCGCGCCGAAGCGAGGCTCGCCATTGTCCGCGCGGCGGACGCTCAAAACGGAGGAGAATGCTCATGAACGTGCAAGAGACCATCCAAGTTCTGCGGCTGCCGCACGCCGCCGACTTGCCGCTGCCGACCTATCAGACCGAGCACGCGGCCGGATTCGACCTCGTTGCCGCGCTGCCTGCCGGTGTGGTCGTGCGCATCAAGCCCGGCCGCCGTGTCGCCATCCCCACAGGCCTCGCGTTCGCGCTCCCTGCCGGAGTCGAGGGCCAGATCAGGTCGCGCTCGGGGCTCGCGCTGCACTACGGCATCGTGGTGCTCAACGCGCCCAGCACAGTCGATGCGGATTACCGCGGCGAGGTGCATGTCATCCTCGCAAATTTTGGTGACGATGCGTTCGAGGTGAAACGCGGAGCGCGGATCGCTCAGCTGGTCCTATCGCCGCTCGTGCGGGCCAATCTTCGTGAGGTCGAGAAACTCGATCAGACGGGGAGGCAGATCCGCGGATTTGGCTCCACGGGGAAATCATGATGCTTACCTGCCAACGCTGCGGTGCACCGATCGAGGCTCGAAGGAGGACTCGCCGGTGGTGCACCAATTGCCGGGGCGACAAGCTCGCCGCTGAGCATCGCGGGCGCCAGCGCCGATACCACGCGCGACACCGGGCGCGGGAAAACGAGCGGGTGCGCCGGTGGCGTGCAGCTAATCGCGAGCAACAATCGGAGCTTTAGTGAGTTCGATGGACGCTGCGATCGCCACCACCGGACTGGAGCCGGCTCCGGCCGCGCCCGCGCCCTTCGTCGGGCTGCGGCGTGCGTACTACGGCGCGATCGCGGTCGATCCGGCTTCACACTTCAGCTCGTACACGGCGATTCAGTCGCAAAACTGGAGCAGCCGGCGCGACAATGAACGCCACTATCGAACTATGTCATTCGACGAGCTCGCGGCCCTGCCGATCAAGCAGCTGGCGGCGCCCGGGGGCTGTCATTTGTTTTGCTGGACCTCTGGGCCATTCCTGCCGCAGGCGCTTCGGCTGATCGATGCCTGGGGGTTCAAGTACAGCACGCGCGCCTTCACGTGGCTGAAGACCAAACGCTCGTGGGACGGGTGCACGCCGCTGACCGAGGACGACTTCCACATCGGTCTTGGCCTCACCGTGCGCCATCAAACCGAGATGGTCCTGCTGGCGCGGCGCGGCAATTGCCGGCGCCAGCGCAAGGACGTGCGCGAGCTGATCCTCGCCCCGCGACGCGAGCACAGCCGCAAGCCGGACGAGTTCTATCGCCGTGTCGAAGCCTATTGCGCCGGTCCATTCGTCGACCTCTACGCGCGCGAGCGGCGGCCGGGGTGGGACGCTTATGGCGACGAGGTTGAAAAGTTCGGAGGTGCCTATGCGTAAGCCGCTGCGTCATGCCCTCAACGCGCTCGCGGCCGCTGGTATCGAGGTCGCACGAGTCCACCAAGGCGGCAGGCATACGGAGATCCACCTGGCGGGCGGCGGGCTCGTGCGCCTGCATCGCGGCAACCGGGTCAGCCGAGCGTTCGAGCGCAGTTTGCGTGAAAACATCCGCAGGTGGGGATCCCCATGATCAGCATCCGAAAGCACCTTGAACACTTAGTCGAGGACATCTTCGGCAAGCACATGGCGACCGCGATCGTCGAGCTCGCCGCCGCCATCGATGATGAAATCGAGGAGCGCGTTCGCAACCGCGTTGATGATTTGCGCAAACAGTTGGAACAGGGAGAAGCCGATGAATAGCATGCAAGCGTTTCGTGACATGGCCGCATTACTGCGCGCACGCGTGGGCCAGAACGTGACCAGGCTCGCCTATGTCAAAGGCGTGTGGCAACTCGGCAAGGACAAAATCGAGGTAGGCGGGTCACGTTATGGCGCTCGCGTCGATTGGATGTTCTGTGGCCACGTGAAGTGGTGGAATAAGCAACTTTGTGATTGCCGAGTTGGTTTTGTGGCGGACGGCTATGTTCCGCTACCGCGCACTGAGCTCGGCGATCTGGATGAGGAGCTGTGGCAGGTCGGGAATAGCGGGAAGGACCCGTGGGAATTGAACTGGAGTCTGCCGCTCTACAATCCGGTCTCCGGCGAGGAGGTGGTCTACTCCACGAACACCTACGGCGGGCGCGATGCGCTGTCGGCGCTGTTGACGGCCTACTGCGATCGCGTTGACGCCAAGCCAGATGACAACACGACTATCCCGATTGTCGAGCTGGACACTGACAAGTACCGCCACCCTACGCGCGGCGATGTCCACGTCCCCCTGTTCAACATTGTTGGGTGGGCGGTACCGCCAGTTAAACCGCGGCCGCCGCTCCCCAAAGCTGAACCGCCGAAAGCGATCGCAGCGCCATCCGATGCGGGCTCGGAGCTTCCGTTTTGAGCAATGCCATGATTGTTCACGGTCCCGATAGCGTGCGAGCTCGCAACCTCCGCCTCAAGGCCGCACGCGTTATCACTGTGATGTCGCGCGGCGCCGTGCTGCGCGTGACCTACACGAGACGTGGAAGCGATTTCACCTTATCGGACGGGACGCGTGTCGCGCCCGAGGTTGCCCTGCTCGTCGTCAACGACGTGCGCATACGCGGTGCCGACGCGGGCCTGTTTCCAACGACGCCGCAGACATGGAAGTTCGACGACCAGTGTACGTGATCCGGCTGCGCGCGTTGCCTGGCGCCAATGACGTGCAGGCGTTGCGGGCCGCGTTGAAGGCGCTGTTGCGAAGGTTCGGGCTGCAATGCGTATCGATCGAAGAGGAGACTACAGATGCCAATGACAAAGGTTGAAGCAGGTAATCGTCACCCAGTGCTGGGCATCATGCGGCCCGGAGAGAGCTTCGAGATATCCGCGGACCCAGACGAGGTGCGGCACCTCAGAAATGAAGTCGCCCGGTTCCGAGAGACCATGAAGTTCAGCGTTCGTAAAACTGACACCGGATACCGATGCACGTGCATTGGGGACCGCATTTGAGGAGCCCATCGGATGAATGACGAGAAGCGCCGGCGCTACGAGCAACACCTGCAGTCTCCGCAGTGGCAAGTGATCCGTGAACAGAAGTTGGCCGAGGCCGGCTACCGTTGCGAGTTTGATGCCATCGATGGTGATGAGGAATGGCTGACGGACGGGGACGGCAACATAAACCGCTGCCCGGTAACCGACGAGCTTCATGTTCACCACTTGACCTATGACAGCCTGGGCCGGGAGCAAATGAAGGACCTCAAGGTCCTGTGTCCCCGGCATCGCACGCTTGAGCATGCGATGACCGCGATGTGTTGGCGGTGTCGGGAGCTGCTCTTCGAGAGCGACACCGACGTGTTGGATTATTTCGGAGAGGACTTCGCCAAAATCACCGCGGAAACCATCGTCCGCGACTTCACCGACTGCGATGACATCGGGAAGTACTGCGAGTGCGATCGGAAGATGGACAAGGACTAAGCAAGCCTCAACCCACAGCCCAGCAGGAGACACCTAATGGCTGACGAACCCAAGACCCCGCCGCAATTGAAGATCGTCACCGACGAAGAGCTCGATAAAGACGAGCAGGAATTCCGTGCGATGCGACAGGATCTGCCCGGCGTGAAAGGCGCCAGCGCGGTCGGAATCGTATCGATCGGGGTTGCCAAAATCCCGGGCAAGAACGAGTTCTTCCGCACGCATGCTGACTTCCATCCCGTCGTTTCAATGGTTGACATCGAAGTTGGTATGGATCGGCAATTTTTCGCCTGCACCGACGAGATGGTCGAGGCGCTCGCCAGCATCGGCATCACCGTCTCACCGCGCACGCTGTACCTCACGATCACTTCAGAGGGTGCCGTGCGCATCGTTCCGGTCCGTCGCCCGGATGCGGATGGTGATCAGAACGAGTACGACCGCACGAAAGAGCTTGGCCTGCTGCGCGCCGTAGATGAGTGGGTGCGACTGTACACCGATCTTGGCAACAAGGTTTACAAGGTCTTCCCTGCACCGAAGGACAGGTTTTCCGATCCCGTCTGGCCCGAGATCAAGCAGGCCAAGATATTTCGGCTAGCGTTCCGCGACAAAGGCCGGCTGATTGATAGCCCCGAACATGCTCTGTTCCAGAAGTGGGCGGCACGTGACAAGAAACCTAAGTGATTTCGAGCAGCGCATCTACAGCGACTTCGAGTTTGCCACCAGGCCCGGCGAACGCCCGGATGTGGTCTGCCTCGCGTGGCACGAGTGGCCGTCGGAGCAGACGCATCGGCTGTGGCGCGATCAACTTGGCAGCGAGCCACCTTACCGCGTCGACGCCCGCGTGCTGCACGTCCACTTCGTCTCCAACGCCGAGCTTGGTTGCCATCTCAGTCTAGGCTGGCCACTCCCCGTTAACGTTCTCGATCTCAATCCGGTGTTTCGCTGCGTCGTCAATGGCCGCAAGGTGCCGGAGGGTCGTGGCCTGCACGGCGCGCTCGCCTACTTCCATCTGCCGACGCTGGTCGACAGCAAGCGCAAAACGGAGTTGCAGAAGCGAATCGGACGCGGCTGGCCGTTCACTGCCGAGGAGCGTGAGGAAATCCTGCGCTACTGCGCAACCGACGTCGACGCGATGGTCGTCCTCTTACCCAAACTGCTGCCGTTCATCGATGGACATTGCTCTTCACCACGGTGAGTTCGTTGCCGCCTTGGCACGCATGGAGCACGCCGGCGTGCCGATTGACATGGACGTCTATCCGCAGCTCGCCGACAAGGACGCGTGGCGCTACGTGCGCGACGCCATGGTGCCGGTCATCGATGCCGCCTACGGCGTGTACGTGAAAGGCCCGCACGGGGATTGGCACTTCAGCATGGAGCTGTTCGAGCAGTATCTGGAGCGCGCCGGAATCACCGACTGGCCGCGCACAAAAAAGGGCAAACTGAGCACCAAGCGCAAGACTTTCGAGAACATGACCAAGGGCCATGCGCAACTCGAAGAGCTGCGCCAGCTCCGGCATGCACGCGACAAGATGCGCAAGATCAAGCTCGCAGTCGGAGCGGATGGGCGCAATCGCACGGTGCTTTGGCCGTTCAAGTCGAAGACCGGCCGCACCCAACCGAAGGCGTCGCAATGGATATTCTCGCCGGCAGTGTGGCTGCGCTCGCTGATCAAGCCCGGTCCCGGCATAGCGGTGGCCTACGTCGATTACTCGTCGATGGAATTTGGGATTGCAGCCAAGCTGTCCGGCGATCCGGTGATGCTTGAGTTTTATCGCGCCGGCGAGCCGTACCTGTCGTTTGCCAAGCGCGTGGGCACTGCACCTGCGGACGCAACCAAGCAGACGCACGAACCGCTACGCGACCGCTACAAGACCGGCCTGCTGGCCACCCAGTACGGCGTCCAGGCCGAAACGTTGGCGGGCCGACTCGGGATCTCGACCTTCGCCGCGCACGAGATGCTTGCGCAGCACCGTCAGCTATTCGCGGTCTATTGGCATTGGGCCGAAGATTGGCTGGCGCATGCACTCGACACTGGCGTGATGCGCACCGTTCTGGGCTGGGAATGCCGCACCGGCATCACCGAATTCAACAGCCGCTCGATCCAGAATTTTCCAGTGCAGGCCCATGGCGCGGACATCCTGCGCATCGCCTGCATCTGGGCAACCCGCTACGGACTCGGCCTGCGCGCTCCGGTCCATGACGCGTTGCTAATCGAAGCGCCGATCGACCGGATCGAGGCAGACGTTGCGCTGCTGCAGGAGATCATGCGCCGCGCCTCACGCGTCGTGCTCAACCCTACCGCCGATGACACGTTCGAGCTTCGGACCGACTACAAGATCGTCCGCTACCCGGAGCGCTACAGCGATCGGCGTGGCGATGAGATCTGGGCCAAGGTGCTCAGGCTGTTGGCGGAATACCAGCAGCAGCGGGTGGCGATTCAGCCGACAAAGGAAGGAGCAACCGTATGACCGACCGTGACTTAGCCGAATGGGATGCAGAGATCGAGGCGAACTTCCAGCGCGCGGTTGCAGCCACCAAGACGAACGGTCGGCGTAAGCGCACGACCGAGCCGTTCGTGAAGGTGCCGCTATGGTGGATCGAAGGCGCAGCCAAAGCCACCAAATCGCCTACGATCCTGGTGCTCATTGAAATCCTGCGCCTACGGTGGCTAACCCAGCGCAGCACGGTCACGCTATCCAATGCTCGGCTACGGAAGTTAGGCGTCAACCGCAAGGTCAAGTACCACGTTCTGCGGGACCTGGTGCGGGCGCACTTCGTCTCGGTCGAATGGGGGACCGGGAAGGCACCACGAGTCACCCTGCTCGCCCTCTAGACGACCCCCGATCGAGCTAGGGTACCTGTCCCGAACTGGGACAGGTCACCTGTCCCGAACTGGGACACCCGGTCCCATCTATTCTTATTCCTTCTTTCTTTCTTGAATCTATGTAGATGGTAGTAGCTGAACCTTTGGTGATTGGTACAGCCTGTTCTCTCGTGCGCTTAGCCTGGATTCTGTGTGTGCCGATAGCTTGGATTCTGTGATGGCCCTGGCCCGCAAACCGTTCGACGAGTTCGCCGCCGAGCTCGCTGTGCGCATCCGCGCCGGCCAGCAGGACGAGCCGATCGCCGAGACCGCACGGCTGGGCATCGTCGAGGTGGCGCCCGACGACTGGCGGCTGTCCATGGTCCTGGACCACGCGGTCGAGGTCATCTGCGACGAGTCGTTCCCCACCCGCGAGGAAGCGGTGGAGACGATCGTCGATCGGTTGGACGGCTGCGTCGATCCGATCCACACCGACCGGGTGCAATGACCAAGTCGACCGGTTGCGGGCAGTTTAGGGTCAGATTAGCGTGCTCTATGCGTCGTCCATTCCGCGCCAAGAACAGGCCACTGGTTGCGTCCTGCATTGGCCGAGCGATCGCGGGTCCGGTACCGACCGTCGGCATCGCGCGCACGCTGAGCCTTCCCTGCTCGATTGCAGCGCCAAGAATGCTTGCCGGGCGGGGTATTGCGACAGCGCCAGATGCCACGGCCTCGCGGCGCGCTGGTCACTGGCGCCGGCACTCGCGTAAAATTCCGATTACGGCTGAAGGAATTCCTTAAAAATTTCGCCAAAAATCCTGCTGTTGCGTGGCTCTGGAACCGGGCGTAAACCGGGCGCATCCTCGATTTTTGTGGCTCGCATGTCCGACGACCTTGATCGACCCCCGCTCGGCAAACCCGGTGGCCCGCGCACCAAAGGCCAGCGAAGTGCCGACACAAGACCGACCGGCCTTCGCCGCGATTACATCCTCGCCCGGCTGGAAAGAGACGGCCACAAGGATCTGGTTGAAGCTATTTGCAAGGGTCGGGTGTCCGCTTACACCGTCGCCGTCGAGCTTGGTTGGACAAAGCGTCCTGAGCCTATTGGTACAGGCAGCACGAATGCAGCGCGGCGGAGACAGCATCAGCTTAAGGCTTTTGCAAGCGGCGGCCTCACCAGCGGCCAGATTCAGGAGTTGTGGCTTGGCCCTTCACACAATGGATCCTACTTCGGTAGTCGCGAGGAGCTGGAACAAGCGTGGGAGCAGAACCGCAACGAGGTGATGCGGCTGTTTGCGAACAACGGTAGGCGACCGCGGGCTTGGTGGTGCTTCGACGCACCCAGCTTGAACCTTAAATATCCCGGTTATGACCGCGAGCAATCCTACTTGTTCGAGGCTGGCGTGCTTTCCGAGGCGGAATGCGCCGAGCTCCTACGCTCTTGGCGGCGCAAATTCGAGCAGGCTCAGACGCCGGGCTTTGACTTGAACGACGGTGAGCGGATCTTGATAGGCGATCGTGCCCGCGCCGCGCACTTCGAATGGGCTGGAATTCCGCGTGCGTTGGTTGAGCAGTGGAGCGCGGAGCATCCAGCGCGCCGTCACGGAAAACGCACAGAACCGGCTCTGCCGGGCTCGGGCGCGCCTTTAAAATCGGAAGTTCGATAAATAGAACGCCCCCGCAGCAGGGAGGGCAGCGAGGGCGTTCAACCCGAAAAGCCAAATCGTTGAGACGGTCCGTTTTCTCACGGAGGCCGTCTTATGGCAACTGACGACGTCGATCCCGAACAGCTGATCTCCAGGCTTTGCGGTCCGTTGGCGCCAGCTGATCGCGCCGCCTTTCGCGCTGCGGCCGAGAGCGCATTGAGCGCCGTCACTTGTGTGGGCGAGGGGGTTGTCTTTCGCGTCCTGCGCGATGTCTGGCGCGGATATTTCCACCCGCCGACGGATTGGGAGGCGGGCCATCATCCTTTCTCGCTGGGGTCGCGAGGGTCCAGCAAGCTCGCCAATGGCCCGCCTATCGGTGCCGACGATCCGCGCACCGGCGCCCGCGACCGCAACCGGCTCAAGGTGGTGGGCTAGGGCTGTGGCGTATTGGTGTGCTGCGCGCCTCCAGCCCAACCGCGAGGCACTGGCGCTGCACTGTCTGGGCCTGGCCGGTTACGAGACCTATTTCCCCCGGATCCGGGAACGGCGGATTCGTCACGGCCGCAAGGTCGAGCTTCGGCCGGCGCTCTTTCCTGGCTACGCGTTCGTGCTGATCCAGCTGCAATGGCACACCGCTCGTTGGGCGCCCGGCACACTGGGGCTGATCATGGACGGTAGCGGGCCTGCGAAAGTGCCTGACGGGGTCATTGCGGAGATCCGCCGGCGCGAGGTGGGCGGGCTTATCGACTTGCCCAAGCCACCCCCGCTCCGGCGCGGCACGCGGGTCCAGATCCTGCGCGGGCCGTTCAGCGGTCATTTGGCGATTTACGCCGACACGAGGCCGCGTCAGCGGGTCGAGATCCTGCTGCAGCTGCTCGGCGGTGAGCAGCGGGTCGAGTTGCCCAAGGCCGACATCGAGGCCGTGCGCTCCTGAAGGCATGGTTCGCCTCGACGCCGCGCTGGCGGTCGATCAGCGTGACGCGTTCCTACAAGAGGTCGCCGACGCGTTACAGGGCTGTGCTG
>Ga0306920_100009719_pt1 | contig 12857 bp, 8 predicted proteins | sample flu12Cox44000170_FD_204666 | JGI IMG/M metagenome (GOLD analysis project Ga0306920, IMG submission 204666) | Lab enrichment of tropical soil microbial communities from Luquillo Experimental Forest, Puerto Rico - flux4day.12C.oxic.44.000.170 (v2)... | ecosystem: Environmental > Terrestrial >...
ATCGAAGTATGTCACTTAAAGCGGCATTAATGCCGGCGATTCACGAGGCGCATCGCCGCACGAAAGCACACGATCCCAAGAGAATCGCGATCGTGCACCACTCGCATTCACTCAGCTATGTGGCGTGAAAGCACCGCTTACGAACGATATGTTATCGCGCCAACTCCATTGTCTTCTAGACTCGGCTGCAAACCAAATTGAAAATCGACTGCTCGAGTCGACAAGGTCCCCAGCAGATCAGGGATGATGGCCCCGACAGTAGCTCCCTCAGCTTTGACTATTCCAAGGTAACAGCGAGCAAACTGAACACGGTGAATTATGTCCAGTTCAAGATGATCAGGACAACGCCTGTTTCAAATCAATCCTACGGAATTGGATTTAGCTGGGTGTGTAATCCGGAATTTTTCTGGAACACACTGATTCCACCTTCTGCCGCCGTCGCCAGTGTGGTACATGAATCTATTTATTAACCTAGCGTTTTCGTCCTTAGTTGTCTTGTCTGGTCTCAGCCGGAACGGCTGTCGGAAAGCTCACCAGTCGTGGTGTAGGATTTCCATCCAGCAAGCTGCTGTAGCGCGCAGACCAGGAAAATCGGAATGATGACGAGATAGCGGGCAGCTAACCGGCTAGGCTCTGTCATGAGACGGAATAGCCACTCCAGACCCGAGTGTTGCATCCACAGGGGCGCCCGGGGCCTCGCTTCCGAGACGAAGTCGAAGGCCGCTCCCACGCCAAGCAGCGCGGCGGCATGAATTTTACCGACGTGCAGCGCCATCCATTTATCTTGCTTTGGCGTTCCGAGCCCAACCCACACGAAATCGGGACGAGTCTCGTTGATCGCCTGCACATCGGCAGCGTCTTCTTCCTGCGTGAGCGGACGAAACGGTGGCGATCGGTATCCGGCAACGACCAAGCCTGGAAAGCGTTGCTTGAGGCGCAGAACCAGATTCTCGACAACGCGAGGGCTCCCTCCATAGAAAAAGTGTCGGTGGCCGAGCTGGGGCGCCCTTTGGCACATCGCAAGGAGCAGATCCGGTCCGCTGACGCGACCTGCATCCGAATAGCCGGATCGTTTGCACCACCAAACAAGCGGCATCCCGTCCTCTGTCGTCAGGCCGGCCCGGTTGAGAACACCTCGCATCTCCGGATCTCGCTGCGCCTCTACCAGGCCGTGAACCGACGTACAACAGACGTACTCGCGACGCCCTTCATCGCGCCATTTGTCCAGTGTGTCGACGGCTTGTCCGAGATTCACCGGCGTGACGCCGACTCCAAGAATGTTCACCCTTGGAACCGCGCCAGTCTGGACGCCATTCGGTTGGCTGCTTTTGCGCTGTTCGGCCTTCACGATATCTGTCCTTTGCCGACCGGTTCCGGTTGGTCGTGCTGAGACACCAGCAGGCCGGCGTGAAGCTGTCCTAGTCGAACCGCGTAGCGACCCACGTCGAACCCCTCGAGGAAGCGGTCGCGCGCGCCCCTCGCCAACCGGTGGCGCACGGTCTCATCTTCGATCACGCTTACCAAGGCGTCGGCGAGTGCCGCTACGTTTCCCGGTGGCACCAGTATTCCCGACACATCCGGCTCGATCACTTCCGAATGCGCGCCGACCGGGGTGGTGACCACAGCGAGTCCGTGCGACAGGCCTTCCAGCACCGACATCGCCAATCCCTCAGCATGGGACGGAAGAACTAGAACATCGGCATCGACGCACAGGGCGGTCACCCCGACCTGGTCGAGCCAGCCGGGAAAGGACACCCTATCTAAAATGCCGAGATCCTCAGCTAAATTGCGGAACTCATCGATCGAACCGCCCCCGGCAAGTGTCGCTCGCCAGTGCCGGAGCTTCATCTTTGGACTGGCGAAGGCGTGCAGGAGTTCCGGAACGCCCTTTCGAGCGCTGAGATCTCCTAGGAACAGCAGATGACAGGGCTTTCCGCGGGACCGCGTTCTGTCGAGGTCCGGCAGGGGATCCGGGACGGCATTGTGGAGAACCGTTATGCGATCCCTGCGCAGTTGAAGCAATTGCGAGACGGCTTCAAGGTCTCGCCGTCCCAGCACCACAACTTTCGCCGCGCCGCGAAACATCGTTGCGATTAGCCTTTTAAGAAACGCGCCCCGGCTGCGGTAATATTGGGCGTAATCGTAGTCATGGATATGCAGGATGTAACTCAATCCGAGCGCCCGCGCGATGGTCAAAAGGATAACCTTACGAATGGTGCTGCCGCGGCCGGCGATGTTGACATGCGCCACACATGGCGACGAAAGAGTCGCTCGAAGCAGAGTAAGCATGGCGCAGCCAAAATAGATGACCGAGCCAGCAAGATACAAGGGCGAGGAGCCGATGTACCATGGGCCACGCGAATCGATTACTCGGTAACGCACTCTTTGCTGCCCCGCTTGGTCAGCTCGGAGGAAGTAGCCCATCTGGCGGCCTATACCACCGCCATGTTCAAGTCCTCCCGGTGTCACGATCAACACGGTGCCCGTGCTCAATCCGTCAGCGTCACTGTGCTTCGTAAAGTTTCGATTCATACTACGCTCGGTGGATCTAAAAATTGCCTAGTTTTATACGAGGGGATCTTGTGAAAAGTTATGGCCGGTCTTCCTTGCGGACTCGTTATGCTGCCTCAAAACGCTAACCGAAATGCTGAGGGCAAGGTAAAAACCGAGGTGAACGCCCTGCATACACAAGCGGAGGGCTCGGCTCGCTCATCAATGCACACCAGTTTCGGGAAAAACGTTCCTCATAACCTGAGCCTCAATCCACCCATACGTGGGCTCCAGCCCCGCGTGCAGCGACTGACGCGGCTCCCAGCACAGTTTCTTCCTGATGAGCCGGTTATCAGAGTTGCGCCCTCGGACACCCTGCGGACCGGGAATGTGGTTTTTGCCGATCTTCTTCCCGGCAATATCCGCCACCAGGTCTACAAGCTGGTTGATGGTGACCATCTCCTCCGAGCCAATGTTGACGGGGCCGGCGAATCTAGAGCGAATCAGCCGCACGGTGCCTTCGATGCACTCGTCGATATAGAGGAAGGAGCGAGTTTGTTCGCCGTCGCCCCACACTTCGATGTCGTCGCCGCTACGCGCCCTGGCGACCTTGCGACAAATAGCAGCTGGAGCCTTTTCGCGGCCGCCGTCCCAGGTTCCTTCTGGTCCAAAGATATTGTGGTAGCGTGCCACATGCGTCTCCATTCCGTAATTTCGTCGATAAGCCAAATACAGGCGCTCACTGAACAGTTTCTCCCAACCGTATTCACTGTCGGGCGCCGCGGGGTAGGCCGATTCCTCCGAACATTTTGGGTTCAGCGGATCTTCCTGGTTATAGGCCGGGTACATGCAAGCTGATGATGAATAGAAGATTTTCTTAATGTCGCGCTTGTGGCAGGCGTCGAGCATGTTCGAATTGATCGTAACCGAGTTGTGCATTACGTCCGCGTCATGCTCGCCAGAAAAAATATAGCCGGCACCGCCCATATCCGCCGCAAGCTGGTAGACCTCATCGAATCGGCGGTCGACGATAGCGCGGCAAAATCCCTGGTCTCGCAGGTCACCCACCACGAAATCGTCAGCAGTGGTCTCCGAAAATTCGTGAAATTTCAAATCTACCCCACGAACCCAAAACCCGTCGTTCTTCAGCCGTTTGACAAGATGGCCGCCGATGAATCCACCTGCCCCGCAGATCAGCGCACATTTCGTCATCAGCTCGCCTCGCCATAACAGTGTCGGGATTTGCCCACCGGACGTCGCAAATAATCACGCTAGAAGTACCCCAGGGCTGTTGTTGGCGCTGTATCAGCAATGTAACAGTTGGCGAGAGACGGCGTTTCCAAGCTAATCTTCAAGTGGGATGCGTCCAGGCGTTTACAGCGCGCGATATCCGTTTACGTCAATAGTGGAACAATTCCTGGCGGCCCTATTTGCAAACCTCACAAACGACCGCGCACGTGCACATTGCACACTGGAGTGTTGACCGTGGGATACATCGCACTTTCGATGGCTGTCTTTAATTAGTGAACCTCCCGGCGATTTTAAGATGGCGCTGGTCTCTGTCGTGATCCTGACCCTCGATCGGCCGAAACTGCTGTTGCGCGCGGTCGACAGCGCGCTCCGTCAGACCCACCAGGAGACCGGAAGTTATCGTGGTTGTCGATAGACCAGACCAGGATACGGTATCTGCCGTTCGATCGTTGGATGATCCGCACTTAGAGCTCATCGTCAATACGGACTCTTTGACGGCCGCTGGAGCACGCAATGCCGGTGCCTAGCATGCGACGGGCGAATGGATCGCGTTTCTCGACGATGACGATGAGTGGCTGCCGAACAAGCTAGAGACAGATCGATTTTGCGTCCGGGCGGGCGCCGACGCTTGTCAGCTGTCTCAGTCGAGTAGTGACACCGACCGCGACATATGTATGGCCGCACAGCCGCATATGAGCGCGCCCAAGGCGCGGGACTTTGGCGCGGCGGAGGTGCGGACGATCCGTGTTGCCCGCGACGTGCGTCGTTGTCTGACTGCCCTGGCCGTTCTCTGGTTGCGGCGAGTGTCATCGACTAACATTAGAGGTAAAATTGCTCGATCTCTTCGACAGTCTTGCGAGCGAACGTATGATCTAGAGAGTTAATTGGTAGCAGCCAACCAGAACGGTACCCGGTGCATGTGGCGTTTGTCGGACGTATTTCTGAGCTTCGTTTTTCTCGGAATTTTTTTAACTTTCGCAGATGCATGTGTTTTGAACGGTCCACGCTATCAACTAGCATCCGATACCGTACGCTGGTCATTAGAACTAAGCGGTGGCGAGACTTGCATTCGTGGAGTCCGTTTCAACAATGTGGTAGTCAATAAATTGATGGTTATTTCTGCACCTGGAACCGGTCACGTCACGTTGCAAGGGACGGGCTTTTCATACAAGGCCACGAACGATTTTCAGGGGCGCGACTTCTTCTCGCTTATGGTATCCGGCGCGACTAACAAGGTTTCTGGAAGTTCAACGATCGAAGTCGAAGTCTCCGTCTCCAATGCTAGTGAGTTGAGACGGTCTCCCACCATGATCCCGCCTTCCAGTCAAGCGCACCCCTCCCCGCCGTCTCCAGCCGGCTCAGCAACATCGTCACCTCCACCACTTCCGCTCGTCAACGACTTGTGCGGTCCATCGAACGACGTGGCGGTGGGCGGTGCACCAACGACCAATCTTTGCACCACTGGCACAGCCTCGGTCGTCAGCGGCAGCGGGCCGTGGCGTTGGAGTTGCACCGGCAACAATGGCACGACAGCCCCGTGTTCAGCCCCCGTGCAAACCGGGCCATCGGTGCAAAAGCCTGGGCCGAGCGCCTATCTATTTGCCAACCCCTATTACACCTGCGTCAATAATTACTACATTTCAACTTCCGGAAGTGATAGCAACAACGGTTCCTCAGGTTCACCATGGCGTACCTTGCAGCATGCGGATTTCACGCCGCGCGCGCCCGGTGACTGCATCAATGTATCCCCCGGCACCTACGACGGCATGATACTCAGCAAGGGCGGCAACGGTGCAACCTCGATCGGCTATGTTGTTTACCGCTGCCAGACTTTGGACGGCTGTGTGATCAACGGCAATGCCGGGCCAAATCGCAACACCGCGTTCTGGTTTCAGACCAACGGCTCGGCAAACTACGTCATCATCGACGGGTTCGTCATGGCCGGCGCCGGAGCTGCCAGAGGGCCTTATGGCGTCGGTCTCAACGTGTCGAACGGCACCAACGGCGCTCAGATCGCTTCGCATCATGTCTGGGTGCTCAACAGTATCGTAAGCAACTTCAGCCAAACGGGAATTTCCTTCGTCGCTGCCGAATATTTCTACGCGCTCCATAATACGGTGTATGGAAACGCCGGGGCGACCTGTAACGCGCAAGGTTCCGGTATTTCAGTTTTCGAACCTCACAGTCTGGCAAGATACATGCCGACCAATGATGACAAGAACAATCCGAACTCATTTATCGGGTCGTTCGCTACTGGCTCTGACTTCTTTCGTATTGTTGTCGAATGGAATGTGACTTACAATAATGCCTTAACTTCATGCGGGACGTCGGACAGCCCAACTAATACCGACGGCAACGGTATCATCTTGGACACGTTCGGCTCCTTCAATGGGAGAGGCAACTCCGAGCAGTATGTTCATCCGACCTTAGTCGCCTTCAACGTCGCTTATAACAATGGGGGTGTCGGCCTGCATGCAGTCGGGTCTGAATTTGTAACCTTCGCCAATAATAGCTGTTACAATAATAATCTGGATCCATTTCACAATGGAACGTTTCGGGGATGTATCACCGCAAATGCGAGCTATGCCAATACCTATATCAACAACATTGCAGTTTCTGTGACGGCCGCTCATACAAGTTGTTCTAGTGGAACGCCCTATGCAAAGTTCAATACTCCAGGCTTGAGTTCGCCCCCTAGCGGCGGCTCACCGCCATTCCCTACCGGGGTTAATAATTGGACCAATAACGTTACTCTAACTCTTGGTCAGGCCAATTGTTACGGGGTCGATGTGCCGGTATTCAGACCTGAACAACCCTATTCATCAACGGCAAATCGGGAAGCGACTGACCCAAAATGGGTTGATGTGGGTAATTCATCTATCGGTAATGAAACTACGCCAGCCGTCGGTACAAATTTTGCTTTGCAGGCGGATAGCCCGGCCATTGGCTATGGAAAGCAGGAAACATTTTTGCCTACTCAGTCAGTTGACGCCGGGGCTTGTTATCACACCTTCGCCACTTGTCCGTAATTTTATGACCCAAATAATTCTGTGGGCCGAGCATCGGTCGCCCCACAAACACCGCTGCGAGCAATCACAGGTGGAATGTTTGGAAAAAGTTGAGGTCCTATCTTCTCCGCCAATTCGACTGATCCTTGACAGGTAAGGTGACTGTTATCAAATTGAAGCGGGACTTTTTGAGTAGCCCAAATCTCACAATCCGGAGTACAGAGCGTTTGGTATACTGAAACATATTGAATTGGTCCGTCTTGTAATGCGGCCGAAAAGGCCCGATCAATTTCCTTCGGACTGACCGAACGATGTTGTTCGGCAAATTCCGCCTCAGATTTGTTTGACGCAATTGCCCGAGCTAATATTCTTGGGAGAGCCTGATCATATTCTACGATTGGTCCAAGTATTATTACTCTATCGGCATAAGCGCGAACAGCGTTTGCGGTTTTTATTGCCCCTTGTATGTCCTCGGATCTCCACCGTGCGGAAACGATAACTCCATCTAGGTGGACGTGTGGAAGAAATTCCTGGAAAATGAGTTTCATCATTTTAGCGCAAACAGAGCTTTGGCGGCTGTGGTTTTCGATGATAGGTAGGCATCCGGCTGCAGTTGCCTGAAGGAAATTCACAGTTGGATAAGATGCATGAAGCCCTGACCACAGATCCGCAGCGTGACTATCGCCAAGGATCAGGAAATTGGGTAGGTTAGGCTTTATACCCAAACATTCGTTCTGGTTATTGAATTCATCATCAGACACTATCAAGAAGCATGTTCCAACCCGCATATAACCTTGGTCGAGTTTAGCATAAGATAAAACATCTATCGACCGACTCGGATATTTGTAGGCAATCTCAATAAGAGGACTAAGCGCAAGGGCAGCAGCTGAAGTAAAAATCATTACGGCTCCGGCAGCAAGCAACGTACCGTAAGGCTTGAGCTTGTATGGCTTCTGTCGAAAAGGCTTCTCAATAAACCTCCATGAAATTGTGGCTGCTAGAACGCATATTGCAAGAAGAGTGCCTTTCTCAATTCGGGTTGGTTCGCTAGCAAAAAGACGGTAAAAGACGATCAGCGGCCAATGCCATAAGTAGAGTGAATACGAAATCAACCCAATAAAACGAATAGGCGAAAACGCCAAAATGCGCCCGATTAGTGTTGTCGTTGCTGCCCCCGAATGGATTACGGCGGCAGCACCAAGGCAGGGAGCAAGAGCGGCTAAGCCGGGAAATCGAGTCTCGGGGGAGATAAGGATTACGCTAATAACGATAAGTGCAATTCCGCCTACTCCAACCAATTCTGCGTGCCACTGATCAACAAGTTTGGGAACGGCATTAATTGCCAGCAACGCCCCAATCAGTAGTTCCCAAGCGCGAAATTGAACAAGATAGAATGCTGCCGAAGAATCATTATAAACCATCCATACAGAGTAAAGAAGACTTGCGAGGGTGATCGCACACAATAGTAGAATCCTAATTTTATTATCAAACCTTCGGATAAGGAAAATAATCAATGGAAAGATGATATAGAATTGCTCCTCCACAGAAAGAGACCACATGTGAAGAAGAGGATTTGATTCCGAATTTTGATCGAAATACCCACTTTGATTATAAAATGATAAGTTGGAAACGAAGAAAATCGAGGATATAATACTTGTACTGATTTTTCTAGCTTCTGGGGGGAAACTTGAGAAGAACGTAAAGACGATACAAAAAGGGAAGATCGCAAACAAAGCTGGAAAAATGCGTCGCGTTCGTCGATTGTAGAAATCCACTATGGTGTGGGTTCCATTATTTATGTCTTGATAAATGGTGCGAGTGATCAAATACCCGGAGATGACAAAAAAGATATCTACTCCAACAAATCCCCCTCCGCTAATTAGTGGAAAAATGGTAAAATGAAAGGCAATTACCGGAAGCACAGCAAAAGTACGAAGGCCATCAATATCGTCTCTATGCATACCGAAAACTCCTACAGGGAGCATTTTGCGTGGCGCGGTTCTAGGGGGATTAGACGCCACTCGAGTTGAAGAGCCGATGATCCACCATTGAGAGTCCGTCCGTAGTAGTATCGGGACTACACAGCTAAGCAAAATGACACGACGCAGGCCTGCACCGTGCGATTGAGCTTCGCCCAATCTTTGACAAACTGCCCCCGGGTTAGGTCGATGTTTGTGTTCATCGTTGATTGCTCCTTCGTCTGGAGGTGACCAGATCACTTGCCGTACCTTTGAATTGCCTTTTTCCCATCGTCCATTGCCCCTAGACTGCAGCTTATCATCCTCCAACGTTTCGGAATCCATCAGATAGATGTTGCCCGGTTCACACCCGTATAGGCTTTTACCGTCTCGCTAGTTCTCTGTAACGTCGATTACGACGGCAGATAGTATTGTTACTGAATTGTTACTGAAGCAAATGCCACGTTGGTCCCTCGAAATCGTTTTACAGGCGGATTTGGTAAATCTCAAACGAGCGCTGGCTCAGGTCTTTATCGTTCCGCAACCGTGATTTTCTTCGACCTCGGGTGCGTCCAGGTTCGGCGCACGGCCGCTTCAATGACGCGCCATCGCCGGTCACAAACGACGACATTGACAATCGGATATCGGAGCTCAATGGAGTTCAAAATCGATGGAAATTAACCTAGCATGCTGAATCGAACTGGGTGCAGTCGACCCTCAGGCGCTATCTTCACTTTCTAAAATTGCTCCAGACCGCATCCAAGCCTTGACCGGCAAATTAAGATGCTGTCTATTTCCATTTGTAATCCCATTCAGCAATCCTAGGCCGAGTCCAAATTGCCGAGAGCGGAAACTACCCTTATCAATGGATACCCAAACAAAATCCTGCGCTGGTATTATGTTGCCTCGGTAATCTTTTTATTGCAAGCAATAGATGCGTTTGAGATTTTTGACCGGCTTGTTTATGGCGAATGGGCTCTCAAGTCTGGCGACAAGATCACTGAGTCCCTCAACTTGATAATGATCGCGGCCAGCCTTCTGCTGTTCGGCCGGGCATTTCGCAGAAAGACTATTACAGCCGGTGGAATCCTCGCGCTTGCGCTGGTGTGCTTTTTGCTTCTCTCTGCTCTGTGGTCCGTTGATCCCCCAATCACTGTGCGCCGGGGCGTCATATATTTATGGTTCATCATCGGTACGATCGGCGTTGCTGGTAGCTTGGACGGGGACGAGGTGATGGACTTGCTGGCTATGGTCTGTGGTCTGTCCGCCGCCGCCACGATCGTACTGCTCGTCATCTCTCCCAGCGATGCGTTGTTGCCATATTCGTCTGCATTGCGCGGCGTATTTCCCCATAAGAACTTGTTCGGCCAAGTCATGGCGATCGGGACACTGGTTAGTGTTCACCTTATAAGGATCAACCGCTCCAGACGTCTTTTCAAGATTTCCGTATTAATTATGTTTATTGTTCTTACGTTTCTCTCCAAATCATCGACCGCAATGCTGACGATGTCTTTGTTCTGTGCTGTGAATGGTATTGTCGCGCTTTTTCGAAAAGGTGGGCTTGCGCGCATTTTGGGCGCATTCTCGATCATGGTCTTGGTGCCAACTGCGGTGATTGTTGCACTGAACCCTGACTCGCTCCTGGAAATGGTCGGAAAGGATCCGACCCTGTCCGGGCGCACGGATCTATGGTCTTACCTACTCAATTACGTTTACGAAAGGCCGATACTAGGGTGGGGATTCCGGGCGTTTTGGTCGCCGAACAATCCCGCCGTTTTTGAGATTTCGACAGCAGTGAACTGGACTGTGCTGTCGGCGCATAATGGCCTACTGGAGATGCTCTTGGAGGGGGGGATTGTGGGTACGGCCTTTTTCCTTTTCCTGTGGGTAAGGAATATCGTGTTCGCGGGACGATCTATCAATACCTCAGAAAAAGAGTTGGGCATATCATCATTGTTATTTTGCGGTGCGATCTTTCTGATCGCCATAAGTGAACCCGTGTTGGTGGAACCCGGGATTGTGGCAGCCGTGTTTTTTTCGACGGGGCTGATGTGCGAGAGAGCAGTGCGGGTGTCGCGCCGGCGACGATATCCAACCACACAGCGGGCCACTCTCCGGGTCCTGCCCGCGAATGCGGCGGACTGGGTCCCTTGATTATCGTCAGAATGAATTCGGAGTGGCGTGATCTTCGGCATTTCGAGAGTACTCGGCCTTTTACAGCGCGTCTCCGCAGGGTGGGTGTCAGGAGGTTTTTCCGAACATGACGTTTGTTGGAAAACACCCTTCTTTAGGTACGTTTTCCATGATTGCTCCTGTTCGTGGCAAGCCAGAAGTTCTCTACCTTGTTCTCCGGCGCGAATTTGAAGCGGCCTTCACCCCTCGAAAAGGAAGAGCCTAGATGGGATTTGATGAGAAAAATGGCAGATCCCGAGAGGTCGCCGCGGCCTCCACCCGATCGGGTTCGCCACGCATCTGCATGCCTACTTGGAGAAATTTCACAAAAAAGGCCTACCGCTGCAGTTTTTACGAGGCTCAGGATATCCTCGTCGACAATGACGATGTGGACTTGGTTCACTTGGATATGACCTGGGGTGCATGGTTCAAGGACACCTCGCTGAGAAGGCCTCTCTATCATGACGTGTCAAGGAGACTGATATACGCGAATCCTGGGATCAAAAGGGTGCGACTCACCGCGGATTATGACGTATTCATAGTGGTCTGCGACGCATGGACCGATATTCCTTACATCAACGCTATTGAACGGTGGAGAGACCACTGCAGAATTAGCATCTGCTGGATCGACGAAATGTTTGCGGCTGCAATACCCAAATACAAATACTGGCTTCATGCGCTGAGTCAGTTCGATTATGTGTTCTTATCCTGCAAGGGCAGTGTCTCTGCTTTATCACAGGCCGCTAATCGTCCTTGCCACTGGCTCCCCCACGGTATCGACGCGCTTCGATTCAGCCCATTTCCCGACCCGCCAGCTCGCGTTATTGATGTGTACAGTATCGGACGCAGATACGAAGGCATCCACTGCGAACTGCTCAGGGCAGCAGAGCGGGGCAAGCTTTTCTATGTGTATGACACGCTTGCTGCTATTAACACTAACACAGCTGACACTGAAGTGTACAATTACCAGCATCACCGCAATCTCTTCGCAAACATAGCGAAGCGAAGTCGGTATTTTTTGGTAGCGCCCGCAAAGATGGATGCCCTCTCTGAGACCCGAGGACAAGTTGAGGTCGGCGCTCGGTACTACCAAGGAGCGGCCGCAGGCACAGTGATGATTGGACAAGCTGCGGATTGTGAAGCATACAGGGAATTATTCGGATGGCCAGAAGCTGTTATCCAAATTTGTCACGATGGGTCCGACCTCATGGCTGTTCTCAGTGACCTTGATTCCGATTCGGAACGAATCGCTGCGATCAGTAGACAAAATGCTAAGGAGGCGCTACTGCGTCACGACTGGGTTTACCGGTGGAACGAAATGTTTCGAGTAGCTGGCATTGAGCTCTCGCCGCGCATGGCGGTACGTGAGCGGCGTCTGAAAGACATGGCTGATTTTATAGCCGGCCAAACAGAACGCTGACACGGCGCCTAAACGCCGTACTGATCCAGCAGGGAATCAGCACAAATGAGGCCTGATGCGACGCGACAAAGGATTGCGCTCTTTGGCAACTTTGGTGGGGGCAACCTGGGCAACGAGGCAACGCTTCAAGCGATGGTGTATAACCTTCGTAGGCATATGCCGAACGCGGAAATTAGCTGTATCTGTCTGAGACCAGAGAACACGGCATTGCAGTACAATATTTCCGCTGTTCCGATAAGAGCACCCTTTCCGATCTGGAAGCTTGGTGTATCAAGCAAGGACGATGAGTCGCAAGGAAGCTCAAGGCGAAGCGTCTCTGGAACCGCAGTGGAACCACATCGGTGGTCCAAAGCCTTTGCCAAGTTGGGGAGGCCACTGCGAATCTGCGCGTACCCATTGTTTGAGACATATCGATGGTTCAAGGGGTTCGCTAGGTTAAAGGGGAGCGATGTACTCGTTATGACCGGAACGGGAATGTTGGGTGGCTACGCCATAGGCCCGCTTGACTTGCACTATGACATATTTCGATGGGCGGTTATCGCGAAACTTTGCCGATGC
>Ga0306920_100009721_pt1 | contig 12856 bp, 6 predicted proteins | sample flu12Cox44000170_FD_204666 | JGI IMG/M metagenome (GOLD analysis project Ga0306920, IMG submission 204666) | Lab enrichment of tropical soil microbial communities from Luquillo Experimental Forest, Puerto Rico - flux4day.12C.oxic.44.000.170 (v2)... | ecosystem: Environmental > Terrestrial >...
TTCGCGTAGGTAAACGGTTGTGTCGCAGACGAGCGCTTTGCGATTGTTGGCCGTTCCGCGGCAAATGCGGCGATGTCGTTCAGGAGGAACCAAATCATGATGCTGAGAACGATCGAAATAAATCTTTGCATTGTTGTTTAGTGTAATGGATTCGGTACCCATTCGCTCATCTGAACTCGAGCGCTGGAAACAAACCCGTGTTTCATGGCCGGATCGCGACTTTCAGAACGCCGTCTCGACGCGATCCGAAGAGGTCGTAGGCTTCGACAATTTGGTCGAGTGAAAAATTGTGCGTAAGCAGCGGCGTCGGGTCGAAACGTTTCGATTGTACGATTGCCATTAATCGCCGCATCCGTTCTTTGCCTCCCGGGCAAAGCGTCGTCACGATTCTGTAATCGCCGATGCCCGCTGCAAATGCGTCGTAAGGCACTTGCAATTTCCCCGAATAGACGCCGAGGCTGCTGAGCGTTCCGCCCGGGCGCAAACAGCGCAGGCAATTTTCAAAAGTCTCCTGTATGCCAAGCGCTTCAATCGCTACATCCGCGCCGCCGCTGGCAAAGCGCTTCACTTCTTCGACGACGTTCATTTGCTTCGGATCGAGCACAACATCGGCGCCCATTCGCATGGACATTTCCATTCGAACGGGATCGTTTTCCACGCCGATGATGAACGAGGCGCCCATCAACTTCGCACCCGCCGTTGCGCACAACCCTATCGGTCCCTGCGCAAAAACCACGACTGTGTCGCCAATGCGAATATTTGCCGATTCGGCGCCGCTGAAGCCAGTCGAGGCGATGTCGGCGAGCAGCACAACTTGTTCATCGCTCAGTTGATCTGGAATTTTTGCCAGGTTCGCCTGCGCATTGGGGACCAACAGGTATTCAGCCTGTGCGCCATTGATGGTGTTGCCGAAACGCCAGCCGCCGATTGCTTCGACGCCTTCCCCGTGGCCGCATTGCGCCCATTGCCCGGACAGACATGCACGGCATTGACCGCACGGCGTGATTGCGCCTACCAAAACGCGATCGCCGATCTTGTAGCCGCTAATACCTTCGCCGAGTTCTTCGATCACACCGACCGGTTCGTGTCCGATCACCAGTCCGGGTCTTACCGGATACTCGCCACGAAGAATGTGGAGATCGGTACCGCAAATGGTTGTTAACGTTATCCGAATGACTGCCTCGCCTACCCCGGCAATGGGGCGCGGCACTTCTTCAACGCGAATGTCGTTCGGACCATGAAATACGTTAGCTCTTATTCTTTGCATATTGATCCTCCTGATTTAGCCCCGTGCGCTTTGAGTCTTGCCTCATGCTTTGCTTTCATGACAGACACTGGCAGCGCGCGACGGCCTCGCTTTTCTTCGATTGCTAAAGATCAATCATTTTTTGTGCTGGCTTTGTGGCAGGCTGCCAAGAAATGCGGAGTGAATGACAAATACCGCTGAGATCATATGCGCAATCGCTGGAAATAGTTTGCCGTGGACGACAAAACAAACCACGAGACGTGGGTGCGCGTAGCCCGGCTGATCGCGGATCACCCTGTGGTCAAGCAGGTCCGGCTTGATTCGCAGAACCACGGCGTCACGGTCGGATTTTACCAAGCGCCTTCTAAAGAAGCGCTGGACGAGATCACGTCGGCAGTCCGTCGAGAATTCTCCGGAGACTGGGATATCTCTATCGTAGCCGATGGCGAATTCCCAGCGCTGCATCTGCACAAGATCAGCAGATACACGACGGAGATTCACCGTGAGCATCTGGACGACGAGCCGCCGATAATTTGGAAAAGCATCCCGTTACCGGCGTGGCGAAATCGTCCATTCCCCCGGCCCGTTCCGCGCGATTACCGCATCATGCTTCTGCTTGCGGGGCTGTGCGGACTCAGCACGCTGACTGGCTTTCTGCTTGAACGCGCTGGATTCAGCCCGGCGCTCAGCGCGGTCTGTTTTGCCGTCGCGTACATTGCCGGCGCCTGGTTTGCCACGCAGGACGTGTGGCAGGGGCTTAAGAATCGCAAGATAGATATTCAATTTTTGATGGTGGCCGTCGCTGTCGGCGCGCTGTTCGTAAAAGCCTGGACCGAAGGCGCAACCCTGCTGTTTCTTTTCTCGCTAAGCAACGGGCTGGAGCAGTTCGCAAATTTTCGCACACGCAAATCAATTGAGTCGTTGCTCAAAGTCGCGCCGAAACGTGCGCTGCGACGTGAGAACGACCGCTGGATAGAAGTCTCGATCCAGGAAGTGCAGATCGAAGACCAACTTCTGGTCAAAGCCGGCGAACTTTTCCCCGTCGATGGCGTCGTCATTGAAGGTGCGACGTCCGCCGACGAATCGGCACTGACTGGTGAAGCGATTCCGGTAGTCAAACAGCCGGGCGACGCAGTCAGTGGCGGCACGCTAAACCTGGATGGTCAATCGGTGATTCGCGCGACCCGCCCGCTGGAGGAGAGCGCGCTGAACCGCATTCTTGCGCTGATTGAAGTGGCGCACCAACAGAAAGCGCCAGCGCAACGCTTCACCGATTCCTTTAGCCGTTACTACACGTGGGTCGCGCTTTCTCTAAGTGCTGCTGTTTTCGCTGTGCTGGTTGTCCTGCAGCGTCCGATCGCAGACGCGTTCTATCGCGGCATGACCGTGCTCGTCGTCGCATCGCCTTGTGCGCTCGTGCTATCGATTCCGTCGGCCATTCTCGTCGCAATCGCAGCCGGTGCGCGCCGTGGCATCTTGTTTCGCGGCGGTGTAGCCATCGAGAATCTTGGGGGAGCAACCCAGTTTGCGTTCGACAAGACCGGGACGTTGACAAAAGGCGCGCTCATAGTGGCGAGAATCGACTCGTTCGGCTCGCAAACCGAGGATGACGTTCTCCAAGTTGCGGCGTCAGTGGCACACTTTTCCACCCACCCGCTGGCCCGAGCGATTGTGACCCACGCCGAGAGGCACAGGCTGCCAATCATTCCAGCACGAGATTTCTTAAACGTCCCGGGCCTGGGCATGGAAGCGTCGGTGGACGGCAACCGAATTTTCGTCGGGAGCAGGCGATTGATGCGCGACCGCGGCATCGCGTTGCGCGCGGTTGAATCAACAAATGAAGCGGAAGTTTGGGTCGGCGGCGATCAGGCGCTCGGAGTGATTTACCTGCGCGATGAAATCCGGCCGGCCGCGAAACGCGTCATTGATTTCCTCAAGCGCTCAGCACTAGCAGTTACATTGCTTACGGGCGACCGCGTGGGCCCGGCCGCGATGGTCGCAGAACAAGTCGGCATTAGCGATGTGCGGGCGGAGCTGAGTCCGCAGGCCAAACTGAAATGCATTCACGGTTGGCGCGCGTCCGGAAAGAAAGTCGCGATGGTGGGCGATGGAATCAATGACGCGCCTAGTCTCACGGCTGCCGACGTTTCAATCGGCATGGGCGCGCGCGGGTCCGACGCCGCACTGGAACAGGCCGACGTAGTCTTGATGCACGACAAGATCGAGAATGTCGAAGAAGCGTTTCGATTGAGCCGGCGCGCTCGCTCGATCATTCGCCAAAACATTGTCATTTCTCTCGGCGTAATCCTTTTCCTGATTGTTTCCGCGCTGGCAGAGAAGATCAATCTCACCGCTGGCGTAATCGGCCACGAAGGCAGCACCGTTCTCGTTATCTTGAACGGCCTGCGGTTGCTCCACTCGCACAAAAGCTAAACAGCGCTGAAACGGCAAACTTCACAGCTTAATCTCCGCGAACCATTCGTTATTGGCTTGATCGAAACGCAAACGAAATCCCACCTCTTCGCTGACTCGTTTCATCGTGGCGTTCTCAGGTGAAATATGGCCAACGATTCGCTGCAAACGTTCTTTGCGTCCGATCTGGACCAGCAATTTCAGAAGCTCTGAGCCTAAACCTTTCCCCTGCCAGGCATCGCTGATCAAAATCGCGAACTCAGCTTCATTCTTCGCATGCTCTTTGATCAATCGCCCCACCCCGAGAATCCGGTGAGATCCGTCGCGATTTCTTAGATCAACAACGAGCGCCATCTCGCGGTCATAATCGATGAAACAAACGCGGCGTAGCCGCTCGTGCATGATTCGTTTTTCGAGACTCAGGATCCCAAAATAACGGAGGTAAACGCTGCGATCAGAAAGCGTTTTGTGAAATTTGACCATGAGCGGCTCGTCCTCCGGGCGGATTGGGCGAATGGTGACTTCGACGGCGCCGACCTTCCGCGTCGTGACATAATCGGCTGGATAAGGTCTGATTGCAGGTTTTGGCAGATCCGCTTCGCGCGTCTGCGGCTCGTGCAATGCTATTCGTGCATCGAGAGCGACAATTTGGTTTGGCGAAACGAGCAGTGGGTTAATGTCGATCTCTTTGATCCAGCGCTGTTCGATCACCAACTGACTGAAGCGGACGAGTAATTCCTCCAGCGCATCTAGATCGATTGCGTCGCGTCCGCGAAAACCTTTTTTGAGCGCGCCATAAATCAGCGTCCGCTCCATCAGCCGGCGCGCCAGCGTGCGATTGAGCGGCGGAAGCCCAAGCGCGCGATCTTTGAACATTTCGACAAAATATCCACCGGCGCCAAACAGAAGCACCGGTCCAAATTGCGGATCGATGCTGCTGCCGAGAATGAGTTCATAGCCGTCCTGCGCGATCATCGGCTGCACGGTCACCCCGAGAAACGCATGGGCGCTTTTTCGAGCGCCCTGTGGCAGCTGGAAAGCCGCGGCTCCTTGTGCGATCTCACGAAACGCGCGACGCACGGCGCTTGCACCCTGCAGGTTCAGTTTCACGCCGCCCACCTCCCTTTTGTGGGTAATGGTCTCGGAGAAGACTTTTAGCACCACCGGGCAGCCAAATTTTTTTTCAAGATCCACAGCTTCGTCCTCGCTCGTCGCGATCTCCGTCTGAACAACGGAAATTCCGTAAGCCGTGAGGACTCGCTTCGATTCGACTTCGGTAAGTAAAGTTCGCCGCGATTTTCTCACGTTATTTATGATCTGGTGGGCGGGCGAGCTATTGAGTTCGGCACGCGTGATCAAGGCTGGCGTTTCATACAGCGCATCGAGATTCTTCCCGTACCGCCACATGGCGCAGAACGCGCGCGCTGCCTCGTCCGGATATTCGAAGGTCGGTATGCCCGCACGATCGAGGATTTCCACGCCGGGACGAACGCCTGCACCACCGATCCAGCTCGCGAAGATTGGTTTGCCTTTCAGTTTCGCAAACTCGCGCAATCGTTCTGCCGTTTCGCTCGACTCGGTCACCGCTTGCGGCGCAAGAATCACTAGCACTCCGTTGTTGTTTTCGTCCCGCGCAACGATATCAACCGTTTTCTGGTAACGCGGGGCGTCCGCGTCACCCAAAATGTCAACGGGATTGCCGCGGCTCCAGTGCGGCGGCAAAAGCTTGCTTAATTTATCGAAAGTTTGCGGCGACAAATCGGCCAGCTTTCCGCCGCACTCAATTAGCGCATCGGTCGCAAGGACGCCTGGGCCGCCACCGTTTGTCACAATGGCCAAACAAGGGCCGGCAGGTCGCGGTTGTTTACCCAGAAGTTCTGCGAGACCGAACAGCTCCTCGATTGTGTCCACGCGCAGCACACCAACCCGCCGAAACACGGCGTCGAGCACGTCATCGCTGCCAGTCAATGCGCCCGTGTGCGACACAGCTGCTTTTGCAGCAGCTTCTGTGCGGCCGACCTTGATCGCGATGATCGGTTTCGTTAAGGCAACTTCGCGCGCGGCGGAAAGAAAGGAGCGCACGTCTTCTCCCACAGACTCCATGTAGAGCAGAATGCTGCGTGTGCGTGGATCATCACCGAGGTGATAAATTAAATCGCCCCAGTTCACGTCGACCATCGAGCCGATGGAAATGAACGCGCTAAAGCCGAGTTGGATCGACACACTCCAATCAAGAATTGCTGTGCAAAGCGCGCCGCTCTGGCTGATGAAACCGATATTGCCCAGGAGCGCGAGTGGTTTTGCAAATGTCGCGTTCAAGCTGATGTGCGGTAGCATCACGCCGACGCAATTCGGTCCGATAATCCGCATTCGACCAAGCCGTTCGAGGACCTGCTTTTCAAGTTCCGTCCCGGCCGCCCCGCATTCTTTGAATCCAGCTGAAAGGATGACTGCACCTTTCACGCCCGTTGCCGCACATTCAGCGACGATTTGGGGCACAGTCGCCGCGGGCGTGGCGATCACCGCAAGATCCACATCCTCTGGCACGTCGCGAATTGTCGGAAATGTCTGTTGTTCCAGGACCATCGCGTGATTTGGATTCACTGGAAAAACGTGACCTTGAAAGGACCGGAGATTTTCGAGTAACACCCGTCCCACGCTGCCGGGCTTTTCGCTCGCGCCAATCACCGCGATCGACTTCGGTGCCAGCATCGTCCTGAGAATCGGACGACGCTTCGTCACCATTTTCTCGGTAGAGGTCTTGGTCCTCATTTCGGCTGCTTTCGTGATTCACCTCGCTTTTTCAATCTGATGTTTTGAAAACGACCGCGCAGCCACTGACGAGCTGTTACGAGCCATTTTCTAGCCCATCGAAATTCGGTCGCTAGAATGGCTAGACCGAGGGGTATAAAAACAATTGCGGGTCCTGGCAGGACCAGCATCAGCAGTCCAATGCTCAGAATTGCGCCACCAGCGACAAACACGATGACTCGGCGCCAAACCGGCGAACTCTTTTTTCGCCGCAATTGCCATGCCTTTAACATTGGTGATCAACTCTTGCGTCCTTGAATCCGAGTCATGTTTTGAATCTTGTCACTAGGATGAACGAGGATAGTTTCCTTTTCGCTCAGTCCAGTAAGGATTTCCGCTTCGAGATCATTACGACGTCCGATTTTCACTGGACGTAACACGGCTCGTCGGTGATTAGTTACAAAAACCGCCCATTCCTCACCGCGCCGGAAAAGCGCGGAGGCCGGAACTTTCAGAATGTTATCAGCTTCAGAAATGACAATGCGCGCTTCGATACGGTAAGCATCACCAAGCGTGCGGTACGTTCCCGGTGAATCGACAAAGTCGGCAATGACGTTGACACGCTGTTCCTCAACCCCGAGCGCTGAAATTTTCAAAAATGCCGCAGGCTCGACCAAGCGCACGCGGCCTAACAAAGGCGCGTCCCCGCCCCAATGCTCGACCAGCACCTTGTCACCGGGTTTGATCCTCACCGCGTCGGTGGAAAGGACATCAATTTCCATTTCCAAATCGCGCGGATCGCCGATTTCCATCAGCCGGGTACCAGACTGCAGAAAGCTTTCGCTTTCCTGAAAGACGCGAAGCAATTCGCCATTGATGGGAGAACGAATTTCGAATGGTACACCGGCAGTATGGTTCTTCCCGCCGCTGAGCACGGCTTGCGCCTGCTCGAGTTCGAACGTCGCAATCTGCACACTGAAGTCGGCGGCTTTCAGTTCCTCGTCTGCCGCCCTCGATTTGAGCTCAGCATTATCGAGTTCCTGGTGCGACATCGCACCGGTCGCGTAAAGTTTTTGCGCCCGGTCGAATTCCGTTTTGGCCTGCTCGCTTGCGGCTCGCGCACGATCCAAAATCGGCACGGCTCGAAGTTTGGTGGCTTCGGCTGCTTTGACCCTCGCTTCCGCCTCGGCCCGCGCTCGCGGATCGAGCAGCGCCGGATCAGACGGCTCAATCGATGCAAGCAACGTCTCTTTTGCCCGAATCGGATCTCCCGGATGCAATTCTACGCGCAGTAATCGGCCACTGAGAGGCGCCGAAATGACATAACGTTCTTTGACCCGCGTTCTGCCTTCGTGGTCGACGGTGACTTGAAGCGGGCCTCGCGCTACACGAACAACTTCCACTGGAATCGGCTTTGGCAAAAAGGCATAGACAATAGCGCCGAGCACAAGTACCGCGAACGCGACGAGAAGTAGACGTTGTTTATTGATTTTCATTGCTTGCTAGTCTCGTGATTTTAAGACACCCACCAGATCAAGCTGGTCGAGCCTGCGCCGCACCAGCACGCTCGACGCAATCCCCGCAGTCAGAACAACTGCGACGGCGAAAGCGAATGTGTTTGTTTGCACAATTGCCGGAAAACGTTGCGTCTCCGTCTGCATCGCCGCTGTGGCGAATACCGCGAACCAGTAACCGATGAACAGACCGAATGGAATTGCCGCCATAATCAGCAGGCCCACTTCACCCAGGAGAATCGACGAAATCTCGCGACGCGTGAAACCGATGACGCGCAAGGTGGCGAGCTCGCGGCTTCGCTCCGAGAGCGCAATGCGTGCGCTATTGTACACGACACCGATCGCGATGGTGCAGCCAAACAGAACGTTGAACAATCGCATCCGCAGAAAATTCTCCGCGATCGTCTTCCGAAAACTTGCCAGCGCCGCTTGCTTTGAAGTCACGCCGGCGATGTGTGGAGTGTTCTTGAGTGCGGCATACAATTCGGATGCGTGCGCCGGGTCGGTCGCGATGAACGCGCCGGAAATTGTGTCGCCTTCGCGCAGGAGACGATTGAGCGCGCCCAAATCCATGTAAGCGGATGTGCCGCCGAAATCGTCGAGCAAATCGGCCACGCGCACATCCACCGTGCGACGTTCGCCTTCCATTGTCTCGACCGTGATCACGTCGTCGACATTGAGGTTGAGCGATTCAGCCAAAGTCTTGGAGATCACGAGACCTTCGTTGGGTAATGTGGCGGCATGCAACCGCAGATCGATCAGTTGCAGTAATTGTCGATCTTGCGGAAGCCCGACGACGCCCGTGCGACGCGAATGGTGTCCGGCATGCAGCCGTACCGGAATCGTGCGGAACGGTTCAGCCCGCAACACGCCGGGCAAGCTTTTGATTTCATGCAACGCGCGAGCCGACGCTGGTTCGACGAAGCTCACATGGAAATCGTAACGCTGTGAGCGGTCGAACTGCACATCAGCAATATGGTCGACAATGTCTTTTGAAAATGAACCCAGAATCATCACTGCGATGGAAAGCGCGATACCGAGAATAGACAATGCCGAGCGAAACGGCTTTCGCTCGATCTGGCGCAGGACCATGCGGACCGGTTGCGAGAACAATCGCTGCAGACCGAGACGTTCTACAACAGTCGGACGATAAATCGGCGGAGCCTCCGGACGCATTGCCTCAGCCGGCGGCAAACGCATCGCTCGCCGAACTGCGCTGACTACCGCCAGGCCGCCCGCAGTTACACTGATCACAATTGCGAACACAACGACGCGCGGATCGAGATAAAACTCGAACGTGGGGAAGCGAAAAAACTGCGTGTACACCCGAGCGACCCCGCGGCCAAGCCACGCCCCAAAACCGATGCCGACCAATGTTCCAAGCAGAACAATCAGCAGTGCCAATTTCAAAAAATGCCATCCAACTTCGCGTCGGGTATAACCGAATGCTTTCAGCGCGGCGATTTGTTCCCGTTGCGTGCTGATCAGACGATTGAGCACGACATTTAACAGAAACGCTGCCACGGCGAAGAATGTGACAGGAATGATGGTCGCCATCGCGCGCAGCTGGATGAGCTCATCGGAAACAAAACGATGCGAAAGTTGATCGGCACGAGCGTAAGCCCCGGTGCCGCCGTAACTTGCGGTGAAATCATCGAGTCGCTTCAGCACTTCCGGTTCGGAAGCGCCATAGCTGAGGGTCAGGGCTACGTCGTTGAACGAATCGCGCAAGCCAAACGCGGCGGACAATTCTGGATACGCCATCCAAAAAACTCCGAAGCGTTTGTTGTCGGGAAATATTTGACCGGGCTGAATGGTGTAGACGTATTCCGGCGATAGCGCGATGCCCACAATTGTGAGCTCGTCGAGTTTGCCGTTGATGATCGCTTTCACCCGTGTGCCCAATCCGAAATGGTGAGCTTCGGCGAATGCCTCATCGACGATAACCTCACCTTCGCTGCGCGGCGCGATGTAACGGCCGCTGCGAATGTGCAATTGATTAAGCTGCTGCGACTGGTGTTCGGGAATCGAAATTAATCGTCCGGTTGCGGGCTCGGCGATGTCGGGGAGATCGAGCGTTACATCGACAACGACACGGATCTGCACCGCCGCGACCCCGGGGATTTCTGCAATGCGTGCGCCCAGCGAATTGGGCGCACGCTTCAAATGAGTGAACACGTTGGCGAACGAGTAGCGATTGTAATAATGCTCCCGGGTCTGCATCATTGACATGTACGTGCAAAGCGACATGACAAACGTGGCGACGCCACACGCCAAGACGAGACTAATGGCGACAGCTTGCGCCGCCATGTAGAGTGTGTCGCGAAACAGTTTTCGATTGAGCGCGCTCATTTTATTTCACCAAACGAGGTCCCGCGCGGCTATTTTCTTTTCATTGCGGATGACGCTCGTGATCTCTCCGTTCGAAATTGTGATCACGCGATCGGCAATTCCAGCAATGACGGCGTTGTGCGTAATCACCGCCGTAGTTGTGCCGAGCTCGCGATTCACGCGCTCGATTGCTTCCAGCACTACAATTCCCGTTTTTACATCGAGGGCACCGGTTGGTTCGTCACAAAGCAAAACGTCTGGCCGTTTTGCAATCGCCCGCGCAATGGCTACGCGCTGCTGTTCCCCACCGGACATTTGCGAAGGAAAATGATCCATCCGGTCGGCGAGACCGACGAGCTTGAGTGCTTCTTCCGGACTCATTGGATTGCGCGCGATTTCCGTAATCAACGCGGTATTCTCGCGGGCGGTCAGGCTGGGGATCAGATTGTAGAATTGAAAGACAAACCCGACATGTTCGCGCCTGTAATGGGTAAGCGCGGCATCGTCGAACGCGCTGAGATCGTGCTCGCGGAAATGGACACGTCCACTCGTCGGGACATCGAGCCCGCCCAGGATATTGAGCAGCGTTGATTTACCGCTGCCGGATGGACCGAGCAGCACGGCAAATTCGCCTTCATAAAGATCGACATCTACGCCGCGCAATGCGTGGACTTGCACTTCGCCCACGCGATAAACCTTGGTCAGGCCGCGTGCTTCGAAAACCGCTTCGCGCGTTATCATTTCCTGTGCCAGCCGAAGCGAATCCATTTTTCCAGCTCAACCGCGGCGAAGGCAATCACACCGACCGCAACTATGCGCAGCCATGCCTCGCCAGTGATCGGCGCGGAGTGGAAGAGCTTGTTCATGAAAGGGGCGTAGGTGAATAAGAGTTGGGTAGCAATGGCCAAACCAATCCCCGCAATCACCCAAGGATTCGAAAAGAGACCCACAGCGAACGCCGATCGCGTAAGGGAGCGGCAGTTCAGCAAGTAGAAGGCTTCGACCGACACAACAACGTTCACGACTGCGGTGCGAGCTTCCGCCAGGGTCGCGCCTTGCCGCTGTGTCTCCCAGAGAAACAACGCGAACGCGCCGGCCAAAATCAGCAAAGACACGAATCCTGTGCGCATGAAGAGTGCGAAAGTGAGGATGGGCTGACGAGGGTCACGCGGCGGGCGGTCCATTAAGTCCGGCTCTTTAGATTCGAAGACCAGCATGACGCCGAGCGAAACGGCAGTCATCATATTGATCCAAAGCAATTGGACCGGAAACATCGGCAGCGCAGTGCCGAGCAGAATGGCGGCGAGCAAGACGAACGACTCACCAAAATTCGTCGGCAATGTCCAGACGATGAATTTTTTGAGGTTATCAAAGATGCCGCGCCCTTCCTCGACCGCTGCCTCTATCGACGCGAAATTGTCGTCAGTCAGGATCATGTCCGCGGCGCCCTTGGCTACGTCGGTGCCAGAGATGCCCATGGCGATGCCGATGTCAGCTTGTTTGAGGGCAGGCGCGTCGTTTACACCGTCGCCGGTCATCGCTACGATTTGCTCGTGAGCCTGGAGGGCCTTAACCAGACGCAGTTTTTGTTCGGGAGTCACTCGAGCGAAAACGACTGATTCCTCCGCAATGGCGGGCAAATCGTTGTCCCTCACCTGTTCCAGTTCGCGGCCGCTGATTGCATTCGACGGCTCGGTCTTATCAGATCTGCGCAGCCCCATTTGCTGAGCGACGGCTTTGGCAGTGAGGAGATGGTCACCCGTGATCATCTTCACTGCGATCCCGGCACGCTGACAGCGTCGCACGGCCGCGATTGCTTCGGGCCGCGGCGGGTCCAGCATCCCCTGTAAACCAAGAAAAGTCAGATCGCGCACGACATGCTCGTGACGAAGCTCGCGTTGGCCCGCTCGGAGGTTTCGCTGCGCAAAAGCGAGAACGCGCAAGCCTTTCGCTGCCATCAATTCGGCGGCCGCGCGGATCTTCTCACGATCGATTGGTGCCTCGCTGCCATCGCGACCAAGCATCGTCGCACAACGACCAAGGACACGTTCCACCGCGCCTTTCTTATAAATAACGCGTCCCTCCTTTTCGCGATGGAGAGTCGCCATAAATTGGTGTTCCGGCTCGAATGGAATCGCATCGAGTCGCTCTGCCTCGCGGTGGGCATCTGCATGCAACAGCCCGCCTTTTTCAGCCGCTACAATCAGCGCCGCCTCTGTTGGATCGCCCTCCATGCGAATCTTGCCATTCTCGCGAGTGAGGACGGCGTCATTGCAAAGCAGGCCGGCACGAAGACAGGCGATTATGGCCGGACGCTCCTCGGGAGTGATCGGCTTCCCGTTTTGTTGGATCATCCCGTCTAAGTCGTAACCTGTTCCGGTAACTTCATAAAATTGGCCGCCGGCATAAATTTGCTGCACCGTCATCTGGTTTTCAGTGAGCGTTCCGGTTTTGTCCGAACAAATTACCGTGGTGCTGCCAAGTGTTTCCACGGCGGGCAACTTGCGAATGATGGCGCGGCGACAGGCCATACGCGCAACGCCAACAGCAAGTGTGATGGTGACCGCAGCAGGCAATCCCTCCGGAATCGCGCCCACTGCCA
>Ga0306920_100009722_pt1 | contig 12856 bp, 14 predicted proteins | sample flu12Cox44000170_FD_204666 | JGI IMG/M metagenome (GOLD analysis project Ga0306920, IMG submission 204666) | Lab enrichment of tropical soil microbial communities from Luquillo Experimental Forest, Puerto Rico - flux4day.12C.oxic.44.000.170 (v2)... | ecosystem: Environmental > Terrestrial >...
AAAGCGCGGCGTAGCGCGCGAGCGCGTGGCAGTTGGTGTGGATCGCCGTGTAGCTCGGGATTCCCTGGCCGATGTCGATGACCGCGCGCCATTTGGCGAAGCGGGCGCCCAGGTTCCGGTACTCGACAAGACGCTCGGCTAGCCCGTCCAGTCCCTCGGTGATCAATTCGCCCGGACAGAAGGGAAGGGGTTTGGTGCCCTTGTCGACCTTGATCCCGGGAATGGATCCCGCCGCCTCGATCAGCTTGACCAGCGGCGTGCCGTCGGACGCCTTCTGGCGGATCGTCTCATCATAGAGGATGACGCCGGAAATGGAGTTGCGCATCGCTTCGGTCGCGCGGAACAGCATCTCGCGATAATCGCGCCGGTTCGACTCGATCGACTCGACGCCGATCACGTCGAAGCGCTTCTTGATCGTGCTCGTGCTTTCATCCGCGGCGAGGATGCCTTTGCCTTTGGCCACCATGGCCTTGGCGATCTTGATCAGTTCGGCCTTGTTCATGGTCTACTTCCCTTTGCTCGCCGCGAGCTCCAACGCAGTCACACCCGGCAATCGCTTGCCCTCGAGCCATTCGAGGAAAGCGCCGCCGGCGGAGGAGACGTAGCTTAGCGCATCGATGACGCCGGCATGAGCGAGCGCCGACACCGTGTCGCCGCCGCCCGCCACACTCAGGAGCTTCTTCCCACGCGTGAGCGATGCCACCTCGCGCGCCAGCGCCGTCGTCCCAGCGTCGAAGGGCGGCGTCTCGAAGGCGCCGACCGGGCCGTTCCAGACGAGTGTGCGGCAGCGTGCGAGCTCCGCGGCGATCGCGCGGACCGTCGCCGGGCCGATGTCGAGAATCATCTCATCCTCCGGCACCGCGTCGATCAACACGGTGCGGGTTGCCGCGCCCGGCTTCAGCTCGCTCGCCACCACAGCATCGACCGGCAGGACGAGGCGGCAATTCTTCGCCTTTGCCCCATCCATGATGGTGCGCGCCGTCTCGGCCATGTCGCGCTCGGAGAGCGATTTCCCGACGCGCTTGCCGGCGGCGAAGAGAAGCGTGTTCGCCATCGCGCCGCCGATGACGAGCACATCCACCTTGGCGATGATGAAGCGCAAGAGATCGAGCTTGGTCGAGACCTTGGCGCCACCCACGAGAGCCATCACCGGCCGCGCGGGCGAGCCCAGCGCTTTCTCGAGCGCCGTCAGCTCTGCCTCCATCAAGCGGCCCGCCGCCGCGGGCAAGAGATGCGCCAGCGCTTCGGTCGAGGCATGGGCGCGATGCGCCGCGGAGAAGGCGTCGTTGACGTAGAGATCGCCGAGCGATGCCAGGGCTTTGGCGAAGCCCGCGTCGTTCTTCTCCTCTTCGGGATGAAAACGGAGATTCTCGAGAAGCGCCACCTCGCCTGGCTTCAGCGCCGCGACGACGCGCGCCGCCGGAGCGCCGATGCAATCCTCGGCAAATGCTACGGATCGGCTCACGGCTTCGGCGAGCGGCGCCACCAAGGGACGGAGCGAGAAGGCGGGATCGGCTTTGCCCTTGGGCCGGCCGAAATGCGATAGGACGACGACACGACCGCCGCGCTCGACGAGCTCACGGATCGTCTCGGCGACGCGGTCGATCCGCGTCTTGTCGGTAATCTTGCCGCCGCTCATGGGCACGTTGAGGTCGGCGCGAACCAGCACGCGCTTTCCCTTGGGATCGATATCGTCGAGCGTGGCAAACTTCCGCATCATCGGCGACATTCTCATAACGAAATTTTCGCCGTCATTCCCGCGCCCTTCCACCAGAGCGCAGGAGCGGGAATCCAGGGTTGCAACGCTCCATCGCCTGCCCTGGGTCCCTGCTTTCGCAGGGACGACGACACGGAGTTTGTTTCATTCCTCCTAAGCGTGCTCTAGCTATATTGGTCGCTCGGAGCAAGGTGGAAGAGCATGGCCAGTCCGCTGCAACGCCTCGCCTATCGCACTGCGCAGCAATTGCGGGTGTCGTGGTATTCCGGGCAGAAGTGGCTGAGCGCGCGTTTGACCGAAGGCGTCGCGGCGCCGGAAGAACTGAAGGCGCGCATGCCCGATCGCCGCCGCATCTTGGCCGATCTCGACGCGCTCATCGAGCAGGATTGGCGCAACATCGCCGAGGGCCACTACCGCCTGCCCGAGGACATGCTCGTCCGGCCGCTCGCGGCGCTGCGCAAGACCGGGCTTTATTTCGCCGATTTGAGCCGCGTCGATCGCCGTCGCCGCGCCGCCGGCAATGACGAAGTGTTCCGTTCCATGCGCGGTGCGCCCTATCCGCGCTACTACTTGCAGAATTTCCACTACCAGACCGACGGCTATCTGAGCCGGCGTTCGGCTGAGCTTTACGATCATCAGGTGGAGGTGCTGTTCGGCGGCGGCGCCGATGCGATGCGGCGCCAAGCGCTCGTGCCGCTGAAGCGCGTGCTCGGGGCGCGCGGCGTGCGCCAAGCGCATTTGATCGATCTCGCCTGCGGCACCGGACGATTTTTGCGCGAGGTGAAGAGCAACTATCCGAGGCTCAAGGTGACCGCGCTCGATCTGAGCCCCTTCTATCTCGATGCGGCGCGCCGTGCGCTGGCGCCGTGGTCGGCAACGGCGTTCGTCGAAGCGCCGGCGGAAGCAGTGCCGCTCGCCGACGCAAGTTTCGACGTCGCCACCGCGCTCTTTCTCTTTCACGAGCTGCCGCAGGCGACGCGCGTGCAAGTGATGCGCGAGATGGCGCGGCTCCTGAAGCCAGGCGGCGCCGCCATCCTCGTCGATTCGATCCAGCTTGGGGATGTGCCCGACTACGATCCGCTCGTCGAATATTTTCCGCTGGCGTTCCACGAGCCCTATTACGGCGAATACGCGCGCGCCGACCTCGTCGCCGGCTTCGCCGAGGCGGGGCTCGCGCTCGAAGAAAGCCACATCGCCTATTTCGCGAAGGTGCTGACGTTCCGCAAGCCGGCGTGACCGCGAGTCACCGCCAGAAGGGCGTGTCTGCCTCGCATTTCGCGGTCGCCGTATCGACGCCGATATCGGCGAGCATGCGGCCATCGAGCGCCCCCAGTTGACGCCGGCCACGAGCGCGCTCGTGCCATAGGAATATCAGGTCTAGAACACGCGCGAGCCATGTCGCCAAACGGCTGTTGAGGCGCCCGGTACCATGCCCGGCCGGACGGCCTTGCGCGCGCTCGGACGGCATGGAGGACGGGGAAAAGGCGCAATATTGCGCGGTGTGGTGTTGGTAGGTCATGCCCCAATACTAGGTGCGTTCGGCCCTTGCCGACAAACGATGTTATCTCGTAGGATGGCTTAGTTTTCCTAAGTCAAAGGTAGTCGATGACCCGCCGCCTCCCGCCGCTCAATGCGCTGCGCGCGTTCGAGGCCGCCGCGCGGCAGTTGAGCTTCTCGCGCGCCGCCGAGGAAATGCATGTGACGCCCGCCGCCGTCAGCCACCAGGTGAAGGCGCTCGAGGCGCGTTTGGGCGTCATGCTGTTCCGCCGCTTAACCCGCGGCTTGCGTCTCACCGACGAGGGCCAGATGCTGCTGCCGGAGCTGCGCGGCGCTTTCGACCGCATGAGCCAGGCGCTGGACCGCATCGGCGCCGGCGCCAAGGGCGGCACGCTCACCATTAGCACCGGCACCACCTTCGCCTTCACCTGGCTGGTGCCGCGCCTGCCGCGCTTTCAGGCGATGCACCCCGCGCTCGAAGTGCGGCTCATGACCTCGAAATACGCCGTCGATTTCGCCCGCGAGGATGTCGACATTGCCATCCGCCACGGCCGCGGCGGCTGGTCCGGCTTGCGCGTCGACAAGGTCTTCGAGGAGCCGATGACGCCGCTTTGCGGCCTCGTCTTCAAGGACCGGCTGCGCCGCCCGGAGGATTTGCGCAACCTGCCGCTGCTGCGCACGGCCGATGATGAGGAATGGCCGACCTGGCTGCGCGCCGCCAAGCTCGAGGGGATCGACTACAACGCGGGCATACTCTTCGACTCCACGCGCATCGCCGTCGAGGCATCGATCGATGGCGAGGGCGTGGCGGTGGGCTCGCCATTTCTCTTTGCCGATGTGCTCGCCTCGGGCCGCCTCTTGCAGCCCTTCGCGCTCACCGCCAGCAACGGCAAGGCCTATTGGCTGGTGACGCCGGAAGCGACGGCGGAACGGCCCAAGATCAAGGCGTTTCGCGAATGGATGTTGGCAGAGGCGGCGCTGTCGCGCGAGACGGCCGCGGCACGTGCGCCGCGCCGGCGGGCGGCCCAGAGCTAAGCGTCGTTGGGGGCCACCCAGGGAATGCGGGCGACCTCGATACCCTCGTCGGCGAGCGCCTGCGCCTCGGTTTGCGTCGCATCGCCGTAGATGCCGCGCGCCTCGGCTTCGCCGCGGTGAATGGCGCGCGCTTCTTCGGCGAAGCGGTCGCCAACATTCTCGCAGCTCGTTTCCACATGTCGGCGCAGCGTCTGCAGCATTTGGCGGAGCTGTGCCGGCGAGGGCGGCGCCTTCTGCGCGCTATCGGGACGCGCCACCCGCGGCGCCATCGGCGCCTTCTCGATCGCGGCATTGCCGCAGTCGGGACACGCAATCTCGCCGCGACGCGCTTGACGCTCAAAGGCGGCACCGTCGCGGAACCACGCTTCGAATTCGTGCTCGGCGGCGCATCTAAGCTTGAATAAGATCATTCGATCGACCTCGGCCTCTGGCCGTTCTCTTACATGTTCGATCGTCCTTTAGCAATTTCAACCCTCGAGTGCTAACATTCCATCAACACCGCCCCCCGCGCCAGAATTCGCCTCCCCCTGGGTCACCCGCTTCCTACCGCTGATCCCAGCGAGCGGACGCGTGCTCGACCTTGCCGCCGGCCGCGGACGACACACCGCGGTGCTGCTGGCGGCTGGCTGTCGCGTGCTCGCTATCGACCGCGACGCGGCCGTGCTCGCGACTCGCTTCGGCAACGATGCCCGCTGCGAGATCAAGGAAATGGATCTGGAGGACGGGCATTCCTGGCGGCTTGGCGGCGGCTTTGACGCCATCGTCGTCACCAACTATCTCCACCGGCCGCTGCTCCCGGCGATGCCGGATGCCCTGGCACCGGACGGCCTCCTTCTCTATGAGACCTTCATGACCGGCAATGAGCGCTTCGGGCGCCCTACCAACCCTGATTTCCTGCTGCGGCCGGGCGAGCTCCTGGCGGCATTCCTCTCCCGGCTCCAAGTGCTCGCCTTCGAGCAGGGCGTCGTCACCATGCCGCGGGCGGCCGCCATCCAGCGGATCGCCGCCGTGAAGAGCGCCGTTCCCGGTACCTTGCCGCTATGACCGGGCGGCGCGTAGCCATCGCGCACTGGCTCGCCGCGGCGATGCTGGCATGCTTCGCTGCGCTCCCGGCGCGCGCGGCGGAGCGGCCCACCATCCGCATCGGCTGGGTGGCGGTGCCGGCGGAGCTGCAGGCGCTCCTCTTCGCCAAGCCCGGCGTGTCGCAGCATGTGCACCAATCCTACGAGCTCGACGCCATTCGCTTTGCCGGCACGCCGGCGATGATCACGGCGCTCGCCGCCGGTGAGCTCGACATCGCGCCCTTGGCCTATTCCTCCTTCGGCACGGCGATCGACAAGGCCGGCATGACCGATCTCCGCATCATCGCCGACGAATTCCAGGATGGCGCACCCGGCTACTACACCAACGAATACATGGTGCTGAAGGAGAGCCCCGTTCGCACCGTCGAGGATCTGAAAGGCAAGGTGGTGGCGTCCAACGCCATCGGCAGCGCGCTCGATATGGGGCTCCGCGCCATGCTGCGCCGGCATGGGCTCGAGGACCGTAAGGACTACACGCTGGTCGAAGTCAACTTCGCCAACATGAAATCGGTGCTGCTCGACCGCAAGGTCGACCTCATCTGCGCCGTCATTCCCTTCGTGCATGATCCCGAGCTGCGCGCCGCGGCGCGACCGCTCTTCAGTCAGAAGGAGGCGATCGGCCATACGCAGATGACCATGTGGGTGGCGCGCGCCGGCTACATCGAAAAGAACCGCGCCGCGCTGGTCGATTTTCTCGAGGATTATCTCCGCGAGCTCCACTGGTACACCGACCCCAAGAACCAGGCGGAAGTGATCCAAATCGTGGCGCGCGTCACCAAGCTCCCGCCGGAGCGCTTTTCGCCCTGGCTCTACACCAGCGACGATCACTATCGCGATCCGCGCGGCCTCCCCGATCTCGAGGTGCTGCAGAAAAACATGGAAACGCAGCGCGAGCTGGGGTTTTTGAAGAAGCCGATCGAGGTGACGAGGTTTGCCGATCTGAGCTTGATCAAAGAAGCGGGCGAGCGACTGGAGCGATAGGCGCGGCGCGACCGTCACCTGGCGCAACGGATCAAAGGTAAAAACTACTCCGCCGCTTGTGGCTTGGTGAGCGGCTCCGGTGCCGCAAAGGGGCGGTCGTGCGTCAATGACGGCACGGCGCGACGCGCCTCGGCGATCTTGGCGCGATCGATCTCGGCGACGATGAATCCGGTGCCGTCCTCGGCCTCCGCCAAGGTTTCGCCCCAGGGGGCGATGATGAGCGAGTGGCCGTAGGTCTTGCGCCCCTGCGCGTGCTCGCCCCATTGCGCCGGGGCGAAGACGAAGCAGCCGGTCTCGATCGCGCGCGCCCGCATCAGCACGTGCCAATGTGCGCGTCCCGTCGGCACGGTGAAGGCCGAGGGTATCGTGAGGAAATCGGCGCCCCCTTTGGCGAGCGTGCGATAGAGATGAGGAAAGCGCAAATCGTAGCAGACGGTCATGCCGAGCACGCCCCACGGCAGCGCCGCCAGCACCGCCTGCTCGCCGGGACGGAACGCGTTCGATTCGCGATAGCTCTCACCGCCCGCGAGTTCGACATCGAACATGTGAATCTTGTCGTAGCGCGCGGCGATGGCGCCGTCGGGCGCCAAGAGGAACGAGCGATTGGCGAGGCGCTCGTCGCCGTCCTCGCGCCGCACCACGATCGAGCCCAAGAGCAGCCAAGCGCCGGTCTCGCGCGCCAGATCGCGGAAGGCAGCGAGCATGGGATGCTCGCCTTCGCGGCGTGCCTTCTCGAGGCGAAGAGTGCGGTTGGGCTCGATCATGTCGCTCACCTCGGGCGTCATGATGAAGTCAGCGCCCTTCTCGCGCGCGCGGCGCACGAGCTCGCTCGCGGCAACGATATTGGGCGCGACGTCGCGCGCCGAATTGAGCTGGATGCAGGCGGCGGTGAAGCGCTCGCTCACGGCTTGGCCACGCCGAGCTTGGCGTCGAGCTTGCCGGCGCGCTCCAATGCCAAGAGCTCGTCCGCGCCGCCGATATGCTCGCCATCGATGAAGATTTGCGGCACGGTCTGCCGGCCGCCCGACCGCGCCAGCATCTCCTCGCGCTTGGCGCCGTCTTCGATCACGTCGATGTTCTCGTAGGCGACCCCCTTACGGTCGAGAAGGCTCTTGGCACGCGCGCAATAGCCGCAGAACATCGTGGAATAAATCTCGACGCGCGCCATGGTGGGTCCGATCCGCCGTTGCCGATGCGGCAGCATCTAATCAAAATGGCGGCAGAATCAAGCGGTTTCGCGAGGCATTGCCGGTATCCATCACCCCTCCTGTCGCACCGTCCGCGCCAGGGTCAGCACATCGACGCTGGCGGCGCCGGCGCGGCGCAACACGCGGGCACATTCGGCGGCCGTCGCACCCGTCGTGAAGACATCGTCGATGAGGACGAGGCGCAAGCCCTTGACGCTGCGCTCCTTCTTGAGCCTGAAGGCGGCGCGGACATTGCGTTCGCGCTGCGCCGCATTGCGCTTGCCTTGCGACGGCGTGCGGCGGCGGCGGACGAGCCAATCGGCGGCAACCGGCGGACCGCCCGCGGCATGGATCGCATGCGCCAGCACGGCCGCCTGGTTGTAGCGGCGCGCGAATAGCCGCGTCCAATGGAGCGGCACCGGCACCAGGAGATCGGCCTCTGCCAAGAGCGCGGCGCCGGCGCGGCGCATCCATTGCGCAAAAGGTGGCGCCAGATGGAGCCGGTCACCATGCTTGAAGGCGAGCACGAGCTTGCGGCTCGCCTCGTCATAGCGCATGGCGGCACGGGCGCGGGCGTAAGCGGGTGGCAGACGCGCGCAGGCGCCGCAGCGCGCCTCTGGACCGATCTCGAATTCGAACGGTACGCCGCAGCACTGGCAGCATGGCTCGCCCAGAAAGGTGATGCTGCGCCAGCATGCTGCACAGAGCGTGCCAGCAGCACTGACCCCCGTGCCGCAGGAAAGACAGCGCGGCGGCAACAGCAAATCGAGCGCCGTTCCGGCAAGCCGGCGCAGCGGGGCGCGGGTGAGGGCGAGCATCGCGGCAATGACAGCGTGCCGGCGCGCCGGCTGTCAACCGCGGCTCAGAACGCCAAGGTCAGTGCGAGCGAGGCGACGAGGAGAAGGGCGAAAGCGATGTTGATGACGCGGTTAAGGCGCGGCTTATGGAACGCCTGCGTCATTGCCGCCCCGGCGAAGAGCCAGACCACGTTCACGGCGGTGATGATGAGAAGAAGCACGACGATCTTCACGATGGCGTCGAGCGCGAGCCGTTCGCGGATCAGGACGAAGCCGGAGAAGAGTGCCGCCATGGCGGCATAGCCTTTGGGATTGACGAGCGAGAGCAGAAACCCGGCAGCCCAGGACGGCCGCCGCCGCGCCGCGCTTGCTTCTGCCAAGGGCGGCGCCATGGCGATGCGGATGGCAAGATAGAGGAAGTAAATGGCGGCCAAGGCGACGACGACCGGCGCCGCACCGGGCACGGCGAGCAGCACGCTGGTGACGCCCGACGCCGTGATCGTCATCACCGCGACCATGCCGATGACAATCCCGGCCATATAAGGAAGGCTGCGGGCGGCGCCGAACGCGGCGCCCGCGGCGGCGAGGCTGAGCGTCGCCGGTCCGGGACTGCCGGCGAGCGCCACCCCCGCCAACACGAAGCCCACGAGACCATCCATGCGGGGATTGTCGGCAGCGCAGCCGCGGCCGTCTTGAACGATCGTGCAGCCGCTCTAGCGTGCCGCTGGTGGGTGGACGGTGACGTTGAGGTCGGTGATGAGGCCAGTGGCGATCGAGTAGACCCAGCCGTGAATGAACAGCATCTGCCCGCGCGCCCACGCGTCCTGGACGAAGACATCGGCGGCGACGTTTCTCACCTGGCGCCTGACGTTGAGCTCGCATAAGCGGTCGAGCCGCGCGCGCTCGTCGGGGATGGCGTCGAGCGTCGAGCGGTGCTGGTCGTAGACCTCGCGGATGGGATGGAGCCAATGATCGACGAGGCCGCGGCGCCGGCCGTCGACCGCGGCGCTGACGCCGCCGCAGCCGTAATGCCCCACCACCAGGACATGCTTCACCTTCAGCACGTCGACCGCGAATTGCAGCACCGAGAGGTAATTGGCGTCCTGCGGCGGCGCGAGATTGGCGACGTTGCGGTGGACGAAGATTTGCCCGGGATCCATGTCGACGATCTGATTCGCCGGCACGCGGCTGTCGGAGCAGCCGATCCAGAGATACTCCGGCGCCTGCTGCGCTTCGAGACGGCGGAAGAACTCGGCATCGCCGCGCCGCATTCGTTCGGCCCAAGCGCGGTTGTTCGCCTTCAATTGCTCGAGCATGGTGCGTCCATAGCGGTAGCAGGCCCTTGGCACAACATGCATGCGACCGGTCGCTACAAATCCGCAGGCGCGTCCTTCGACAAGCTCAGGATGAGGAAAGTCGAGAACGGTATCTCCGTGGTGCCAGAGAGAAAGGACCTCATCCTGAGCTTGTCGAAGGACGCAAGGCCGTCTTGCAACCGCCTACAACGCTCTCGTCTCACCGTTATACTCCCACCATGCCACCCGCCGATCCGCTTCGCCTCTTCGATCGCCATGCGCTTCGGCTTCACCGAGCGCGGGCTGCGCGAGGGCCTGAGGCGGCCGATTTCCTCGTGCGTGAATCGGCTGAGCGGCTTGCCGACCGGCTCGGCGATATGGCGCGGTCCTTTCCACGCGCGCTCGATCTCGGCTGCCGCGACGGCGTCGTGGCGCGCGCGCTTGCCGGCCGCGGCGGCATCGAGAAGCTGGTCCACGCCGACACGACACTAGCCTTCGCCCGCTTGGCGCCCGCGCCGGCGGTCGTCGCCGAGGCGGAGGCGCTGCCCTTTGCGGGCGAAAGCTTCGATCTCGTGCTGAGCAACCTCGACCTTCACTGGATCAGCGATTTGCCGGGCGCGCTGCTGCAGCTGCGCCAGGTGCTCAAACCCGACGGCCTTCTCCTGGCAACGCTGTTCGCGGGCGGCACGCTGGCCGAGCTGCGTCAGGCCTGGCTCGAGGCCGAACTGGCCGAGGAAGGCGGCGCCTCGCCACGGGTCGCGCCCTTCGCCGATGGGCGCGACCTCGGCCATTTGCTGCAGCGCGCCGGCTTCGCGCTCCCTGTCGTCGACAGCGACACCATCGGCGTCACATATCTCGACGCGCTGGGATTGATGCGTGACCTCCGCGCCATGGGGGAGAGCAATGCGGTCCGCGAGCGCCGACGCCAGTTCACGCGCCGCGCCACGCTGATGCGCGCGGCGCTCCGCTATGCCGAGCTGTTCGCCCTTGCCGACGGACGCCTCCCCGCCACCTTCGAGCTGGTAACGCTCACCGCCTGGGCGCCCCATGACAGTCAGCCCAAGCCCGCGCATCGCGGCAGCGCCACGGCGCGGCTTGCCGACGCGCTCGCGCCGCGTCGCGAAGGGACCGACCGGGAAAGCTAACCCGATCGCTCCCTCACAATCGTAGATTGTGAGGGGCCGCGTTTTTAATGAGGTCTTAGCCAAGATTTGCGAGCTTCTTGCGGCGGCCGCGCGGGTCGAGTGAAGACCCGCGGGCCATCGGGTGGGGCGGGCACGACCTTGGCTCTTCAATGGCGATCGATATGGCGGCGGCGCGCTCGGGCGAGTGCTGGGCTTGGGACCGGGCGCCGCCCGCGTTCGCGCTTTGCGCTGGTGGTCGCCATTTTCGCCGGAACCCAGGCAATCATGCTGGCGCTGGGCCTCATCGCCATCGAGGGGCTCCATTCGACACGCGCCTATGTCGCCGGGGAAGGTGCCTTTTCCAAGGCACAGAAGAGTGCGGTTCTGAGCCTCTACCGCTACACGCGATCGGGCGATCCACGCTTCATCGACGAGTTCCGGCAGGCGATCGCCGTGCCGATCGGCGACCGGCGCGCCCGCGAAGCCCTGGAGCAGTCGCCCCCTGATCTTGCCGATGCCTATCTTGGATTCAGCCAAGGCCATAACGACCCCCGCGACATCCGCGCGCTCGCCCGCGTTTTCCGCTGGTTCTCGTGGTGGGGACCATTTGCCCGCGCGGTCGAGGATTGGCGCAATGCCGACGGGTTGGTGACCGCGCTCGACGAGCTCGGCGAGGAGGTTTTCCGCGCCATGGCGGGCGGTCCGCTCGAAGCGGTGGACCGCGACCGCGTGTTGGCCCGCGTCGATGCCATCGACGCGGCGCTGACCAAGGCCGAGAATGGCTTCTCCCAACACATGGGCGAGGCGGCACGCGCGCTGCGCGGACTCCTCATCATGGGCTTCACGGTCGGCAGCATCGTGCTGTGGGCCATCGGCATTCGGCTCAGCTGGCGCGTCTTTCGCGACGGCGCGCACGCCGGCCGGCTCCTGGCGGAAAGCGAAGAGCGATTTCGCGACTACGCGCAAGCCGCATCGGACTGGTTCTGGGAGACTGATCGGGACGGCCGCCTTGTCTATTTGTCCGGCCGCCGCAACGAGGTGCCGGCGCCGGAACGCGATCCGCGCTACGGCAAGACGGTGATCGAGGTCGCCGGTGGCGATCCCGACGATCCCGCTTGGCGCGCTCATCTCGACGATCTCGCGGCGCGGCGTCCCTTCCGCAATTTCTCATTCCGCCGCCTCGGCACCGACGGCGCTGTCCGCTACTTCTCCGTGAGCGGCACGCCCGTCAGCGACGTGGCCGGGCGGTTCCAAGGGTTCCGCGGCACCGGGCGCGACATTACGGTCGAGACCGAGGCGCGGCACAATCTCCAGCAGGCGAAGGAGTTGGCGGAGACGGCAAGCCGCGCCAAGTCGGAATTCCTCGCCAATATGAGCCATGAACTGCGCACGCCGCTCAACGCCATCCTGGGCTTCGCCGAGATCATCCGCGACAAGCTCCTGGGCCCGATCGGCGATCCTCGCTACAGCGGCTATGCCGAGGACATCCACAGCTCCGGCACGCATCTCTTGCGCATCATCAATGACATTCTCGACCTTTCGAAGGTCGAGGCCGGGCGGCTCGAGCTCGTCGAAGACGTTGTCGACATGGCCGATATCCTGAAGAGCGTGTCGGTGCTGCTGCGCGAGCGCTTGGCGCGCGCCGGCCTCGGCTTCCAAATCGACACGCCGCAAAACACCTGCCTCGTCCGCGCGGATGAGCGCAAGCTCAAGCAAATCCTCATGAACCTGTTGTCGAACGCGGTCAAGTTCACCGCCGCCGGGGGTGAAATTTCGCTCAGCCTGCACCGCACCGACGAGTGGATCGCGATCGAGGTGCGCGACAGCGGCATCGGCATTGCCAGCGAAGACATCGCCCGCGCCATGTCGCCCTTCGGCCAGGTCGACAGCCGCTTGAGCCGCCGCTACGAGGGCACCGGACTGGGCCTGCCATTGGCGAAGGCACTTACCGAGCTGCATGGCGGCCGGCTCGAGCTCGAGAGCGAGCCGGGCGTCGGCACGATCGCGCGGGTGCTGCTGCCCGGCGAACGCCTCATTCAACCGGACGTCGCGCGCTGGGCAGCGGGCTGAGGAAGGCGACCGCCGCGCGCGGCGGCGCGCTCGTCAATCTCAAGTAATTATCGGCTCCTTGACTTTCATTT
>Ga0306920_100009723_pt1 | contig 12855 bp, 14 predicted proteins | sample flu12Cox44000170_FD_204666 | JGI IMG/M metagenome (GOLD analysis project Ga0306920, IMG submission 204666) | Lab enrichment of tropical soil microbial communities from Luquillo Experimental Forest, Puerto Rico - flux4day.12C.oxic.44.000.170 (v2)... | ecosystem: Environmental > Terrestrial >...
CAATTCCGCCACTTCGGCCCGAAAAGCGTGAGTCATAATACCTTCCGGACATGGCAAGTCAAGCCAGCAAGGCGTCGGGTGATCGGGCTATCGCGACCAACCGCCGCGCGCGGCACGAGTACGAGATCCTCGAGACGGTCGAGGCCGGGCTCGTACTGCGCGGCACCGAGGTCAAGTCGCTCCGGGACGGTCTCGTCAACTTCAAGGACAGCTACGCGTCGGTCCGTAACGGAGAGGGATGGCTCCTCGGCTGCCACATCAACCCGTACAGCCACGGCACCGACGCCAATCACGATCCCGAGCGGGATCGGAAGCTCCTCCTGCACAAGCGGGAGATTGCACGCTTGAGCGGCAAGATCAGCGAGCGCGGGCTGACCCTGGTGCCGTTGCGCCTCTACTTCAAGGACGGCCGCGCCAAGGTCGAGCTCGGCCTGGCACGGGGCAAGAAGCTCCACGACAAGCGGGCTACCTTGCGCGAGCGCGAGGTTCGCCGCGAGATGGACAAGGACGCCCGCGCAGCCCGGCGCGGCGCGTGGTAAGTGCTATACTCTAAGTAAATCGCGTCGTTTCAAGGGGGGCGACAGGTTTCGACGGGGATCAGTGAGGTCCAGGCTGCGTCTCGAGGTTTCTCTCCCCTCGTTAATAAGAGAGAACGGTATAGCTGCCGACACTCAGCTAGCTCTGGCGGCCTAACACCCGTCAGCGCCCGCCGGATCGAGCCATCAGGGTTCGGGAACGGGCGTCATATTCTGGTGGCTGGCTCCAAACCTGGCCTCAGGGGAGGGGCGAGACTTTTGAGGCTGGTCGCGCGGTGATCCTGTCGGTCGGAGTGCCGAGCGGCGAGAAGCAGTAGCGTAGATCGACTATCGACGTAGACGCCTGCGGCTGAGGGTTTCCGGACGTGGGTTCGATTCCCACCGCCTCCACCAATACTCCCGCCTAGCGCTTGGACTTTTCGTCCGGCGCCTTCCCGGCGGAGCGGATCGAGATCACCTTGTTGAGCATGTCGAACCAGAACGGCGCGCCGAGAGAGATCGCGAACGCCGTCAGCAGCCATCCCGGGATCGCCGTGCTCCAGTCGAAGTCCTTCGACCTCCAGCCGAAGCCGATTGCGACGCCGAGCCCCTGGACCTTGTTCAAGCTGTCCTGAACGGCGGTCACCCGCGTGTCGAGCTCTCGGGTCAACTCTTCCGCCGTCTGGCCCTGGGGCGACCGCGACTGGCCGCCGGTCGCGAGCGGCTGCTTGGCCTCTTCCTGGGCCAGCGTCACCAGCGAGGCGCGCAGCGCGGAGTCGTTCGATAGACGCTTGACGATCGCGAGGCTGTCGGCGTTGAGGCCAACCGTGATCAGCAGCGCGATCGCCATCACGATGAGCTGGACCTTGCGCTTGTACCAGCCGGTGACCCGCTCCATCTGACCGTTGAACCATCCCTCCAGGGCGCGCTCAAACGCGTCGAGCCGCTGCTCGCTCTCGTCCAGCAGGAGCGTCAGTGACCTCTTGAGGTCGCCGTCTGGAAGCTTTGAGATCCCCGTCCTGACGTCGTCGATCGTTCTCACGTCGGAGATCTTGGCCTGCGCGAGCAGGTCGAGAACGGTGACGGCGAAGGCCCGCGAGGGGATGTACGAGGGCTTGCGCGTGCCCTGCCCGAACCACTGATTCGGCGAGAACGCCTTGATCAGGGGGTTGGCGAAGAAATTCTTCGCCATGGGGCTTCCCAAGAGCTTCTCGATGCCCTTCGCCAGGTGAGCCGCCCTGAGCTTGATCAGCGTGTCGATCACTTCCTGGATCGCCGTGACGACCAGGCTCAAGAGCAGGTACATGAACGTGATGCCCAGCGCGATGTCGAGAGTCGTGGACCCAAACATCCAGCACCTCCGTTTTTGGCTCGAGATCCTCTCAACAGTGAGAGATCGCGATCAGGCCGGTCAAGAGCTACGACTGCTGGCCGCTCAGACAGTCCTGCTGCAGCCCTGTACAACTCGAGCCCGCCGGGCCCGGGCCGGCAACTGTCCCGGCCGCGTGACCGGCCATGTGCAATAGCCGCCCGCGCGCCCGAAGCGACGTAACGTTCGCTGCGCAATCGATGCGCTGATGTTGAACACTTCGACTGCCACAGAGCTGGGGGGTCCTGGGGTCAAAAGACGAGAAATTGCCCACTTGAGTGCTGGGCCCTGGCGGCACCGCAATTGCTCTTGGTGTATGGCCCAGGACTCACGATTCTGGCGCAGGACCGAGGTGGGCGCGACTGGAAGGACGGATGTTCACATGGATGAGTCGACGACGTTCGGCCGCCAGCTGAGGCAGTTCGCGCTCTCGATCGATCTGATCGACCGCTCCCATTTCGCGGAGATCCAGCAAATGGTGATCGGTTATGTCACGGAGCGGCTGGGCGCCGTCCAGGTCGCCCTGTTCACAGGCGTCCCTCTGAAGGGACGAGTTCCGGGGATCGCCGAGGCCGAGGGATCGCCTACCTCTCCGAGCCTCGCCGGGGCCCTGAGGGTCCGAAATTCCAGGACAACCTCAACGTCGTGATGGAGGCCGGCATGCTGCAGGCGAGCACCGCGATGAGGCCCGGGACAGTCGGCAATTGGATCCCGATCCGTGAGCGGGACTCCGACGACGCGTTCTTCAATGTCGCCGGCCTGCGAATCCTGCGCGTGCCGCGGAGCGACGACGGAGCGCTGGACGCCCAAGGCTTCAAGAAGGAGCTCCGCGAGAGTCTCGAGGCGATGTTCAACACCGAGCCCGGTCAATAACCACCTCAGAGCGTCTTCACGTGCCCAACCTTCAGGCCAAGCCTCTGAGCCTCCTGGCCAAACGCGGCCGTGGTGTCATCACTTCCACGCGGCGCTCCCTCCCAGACCAGGACGGCCATCGCCCCGGCGCCGAGCCGCGCGGCCAGACCGACCGCGTCCTGCAGGATCATCCGGTTGACCGCGAGATAGGCCTCCGCGCCCTCGGAGTGCCCCTCGAGGATCACGACGTCGTGGCTCGGATCGAGCTCGGCGAGGATCTGGTCGTAGAGCGGCCCCCAGTCGCCGGGGCGATCGGTGACCGACGTCGTGCGGAATCGCGCGCGGTCGAACGGCAGGACGATGCGGCGGCGCATGCGCCGCGCGCCCGCGACTTTCAGGGCCAGGAGGTCCGCGCCGCAGGCCGCGGAGCAGACCAGCGCGGTCGCCTTCTCTTGATCGAACAGCTCGTCGATCCGCCGGCCGACGATCTCGACGCTGGCGAGCGGAAACCGAGCCGTCGCGGCATCGGGAGCGTCCACGCGCCGACCGGCCAGTGCGATAACCACGTGCCACCTTCTTCCCGATGGAGGAGCCCATGCTCGACCCGACTCGCTGGACGTCCCTCCACGCCCGCTACAAGGACGATCGACCGCACCGCCTCCTGGCCCTCGACGGCGGAGGCATCCGGGGGCTCATCACCCTCGGGATCCTCGAGCGGCTGGAAGCGCTGCTCGAGGAGCGGACGGGGCAATCCCTGCCCCAGTACTTCGACTATATCGCCGGGACGAGCACCGGTGCCATCATCGCCGCCGGGCTCGCGCGCGGGCTGACGGTCGCCCAGCTGGTCGACTTCTACACCTCGTGCGGCGAGCAGATGTTCGAGTCGTCGAAGCTCTGGGAGCGGGTGAAGTTCTTCTACAACGCGGATCCGCTCAAGGCCAAGCTTCAGGAGGTCTTCGGCGCGGCCACCGACCTGAGCCCAGAGAATCTGAAATGCTTGCTGCTGGTGGTGGCCAAGAACGTCACGACCGATTCGCCGTGGCCGATCAGCAGTAACCCGGACGCCAAGTACAACGACCCGACGCGTCGCGACTGCAATCTGAGGATACCCTTGTGGCAGCTCGTGAGGGCGAGCACGGCGGCGCCGGTCTTCTTCCCGCCGGAGATCCTCCACTGGGATGCCAACGATCCGTCGAAGACGTTCGTGTTCGTCGACGGCGGCGTGACCCCTCACAACAACCCGGCATTTCTCCTCTACCGTATGGCCACGGAGCCGGCATACCGGCTCAACTGGCGCACCGGCGAGGATCAGCTACTCCTCGTGTCCATCGGCACCGGCGCGGCGGAAAGCGCCGGGGCCACTGCGGCCGCCCCGAACACGAACCTGTTCTCGGCTCTCAAGGGCCTGCCGGGCGACCTGATGTACGGAATGCTCGTCGAGCAGGACATCAACTGCCGCACGGTCGGACGCTGTACCTACGGCGCGCCTCTCGATCGCGAGATCCTCGATCTCGTGCCACGCGAAGCGCCCGACTACCAGGCGGCGCCCATTCCGCTGTCCACCGATCTGGGGCGGCGGTTCCTCTACGCGCGCTACAACGCCGACCTCAGCAAGCAAGGGCTGGCCGCCCTGGGCTTCCCCGACGTCGCTCCCGGGCAGATTCAGCGTATGGATGCCGTCGAGAACGCGCCACAGCTGCTCGCGATCGGGCGAGCTGCCGGCCGGCAGATCGAGGCGGCCCACCTGGGTCCGTTCGTATAGGAGGGCGCGATGCTGAAGCGAGCGTTCGTCGTCCGTCCCTTCGGGACCCGGAGCGGTATCGACTTCGACGCCGTCGACCAGCTCTTGATCCAGCCCGCCCTGAAAAACCGGGAGATCGAGGGCGCGACCACCGGGCCGATCCTCGAGGCCGGCAACATCCGTGAGGACATGTTCCAGCGGCTCCTGGTGACGGACCTCGTCGTCGCCGACGTTTCGCTCCACAACGCCAACGTCTTCTACGAGCTCGGGATCCGCCACGCGCTGCAGCCCCGGCGCACGGTCCTGATTCGCGCGCGTCAGGAGACGCCACGCGCCGAGCGGGGCCCGGAGGACGAGGTGCCCTTCGATCTGCGGACCGAGCGCTACATCGAATACGACCCGAAGGATCCGGGCAAGGCCATCGACACGCTGACCGAAGCGCTGAGGCAGACGTTCGACGGCGATCGGGTCGACAGCCCGGTCTTCTCCATGCTTCCCGGACTGCAGCAGCAGGACCGCGCGCGCTTCATTCCCGTGCCGGCGGCCTTCCGCGAGAGTGTCGAGCTGGCGGAGAAGAGCAAGCAGCACGGGCTCCTGGGCTTGCTCGCCGAGGAGGCGCGCGGGGCGGCGTGGGGATCGGAAGGGCTGCGTGTGATCGGGCGCGCGCAGTTCAACACGCGCGCGCACAACGGGGCGAGGGTCACGTGGGAGGCGCTGGTACAGCTCGACCCGCTCGACGCCGAGGCGAATCAACGACTGGCGACGATCTTTCAGCGTCTCGGCGATCTCAACGCGTCAGACCAGGCCCTGCAGCGCATCCTGGGCAACCCGCGCGCGACCGCCGCCCAGCGCGCCGAAGCGCTGTCGCTGCTCGGCCGCAACATCAAGGATCGGTGGCGCGGCGGGTGGGCCGGCGCCGGGGGCGACCAGGCCCGTCGGCAGGCGCTCCGTTCTCCCTATCTGCTACAGGCCTACGAGAAGTACAAGCAGGGCTTCGACGAGGACCTCAACGCGTACTACCCGGGCCTCAACGCGTTGAGCCTGCTGACGATCGCCATCGAGCTCGCGCGCCGCCAGCCCGAGCTGTGGGAGGCGCGCTTCCAGGATGCGGCGGAGGCCGCGAAGGCGATCAAGGATCTCGAGAGTCAGCGCCACGTGCTGTCGGGCGCCGTGGCGGCAGCACTGGGGGCCGCGGAAGCACGCCGCGCACAGGCGGGCGGCCAGGATCGCTGGCTCGAGATCAGCGCCGCCGACTACCGGTTCTTGACGAGCGACCGCGCATCGCAGGTCGCCTATGCCTACGAGAAGGCACTGGCGGGCGCCGCCAGCTTCGAGATCGACTCGGCACGCACGCAGGTGCAGCTGTTCCAGCAGCTCGACCTGCTGATCGAGAACGTCAAGGCCTCGGTCGAAATCTTCCCGCCCACGACGGCGCGCATCGCCAACGTCGTGCGTCCGGTACGCGTCGTCCTGTTCACTGGGCACATGATCGACGCGCCCGGACGCGTGCCCCAGCGGTTTCCAGCGAAATCCGAGCCCAGCGCGCGCGCGCTCATCGCTGACCGCCTCAAGCAGGAGATATCGAGGACCGACGGGCCGGTGGTCGCCATGGCCAGCGCTGCGAGCGGCGGCGATATCATCTTTCACGAGGTGGCTCGAGAGCTGGGACTCGAGCGTCGGCTGCTGCTGCCCCTGCCGGCCGATCTGTTCCGCAACGACTCGGTGTCGCCGGCCGGGCCGGAATGGGAGCGGCGCTTCGACGTCCTGATGCGAGAGTTTCCGTCGCCGCCGTTTCTGGCCCGCACGGACGAGCTGCCCTCGTGGCTGGGACCGCGAGCCGCCTACAACACCTGGCAGCGCGCCAATCTCTGGATGATCTACGAAGCCCTGGCTGTCAACGCCCAGCACCTGACCCTGCTGGCGCTCTGGGACGGAACCACTGGGGACGGCCCAGGCGGGACCGAGCACATGATCCGGCTCGCGAAGCAGCAAGGCGCCTCGGCCGTCATCATCCGGACGCAGGAGCTGGGGTGAGCCGGACCGATGAAGCTCGCCCTCACCGGCCAGCTGCCGTTCGGCGGCGGCGAGACCTTGAAGCCCGATCCGGCGCCGGATCACGTCACCGGCGCACGTCCGCCGGCGGGTGCGGTGGAGGCCCTGCTTCGTCGCGGCCCGTGGCGCGCCGCGATCGTCTACGCGATCGCGAGCGGCGCTTATGGGGCTGTGATGGTCACGGGGGTGTTGCTCCCTGCGCGCCTCGAGTTTTTCCCGATGCGGGTGCTCTTGCTGCTCGTGAGCTACGCGTGGCCGATCGTGCTCACGATCAATCTCGTCGCCGGGACTGTGCCACGCACGCGGCCGTGGGTGCTGGGCATCGGCTCCAGGACCGGCGGCTGCGGGAGCTTCCTCTATTCCTGACGGCCCTCGCGCGGGCCGCGCACGCCTGAGTCCGCTCGAGGCGGCTTCGAGGTCGATTGCGACGGCTTTTCAATCACTTGCTGGCGTGCAAAAGGCAGCCTACTATCTCTGGGGAGGCCGCCGCCCACAATCTCGACGACGCTGACTCTTCTTTGATCGCGAACGACCAGGCTGCTGTGCTTTTCGATTTCGGGGGAACGCTGGACGCCGAGGGGCTTCCCTGGAAGACGCGCGTCCATCGTCTGTTCTGCGACGAGGGCGTCGTCGTGGCCCCGGAGCGCTTCGACCCGGCCTTCTACGCGGCCGACGACGCGCTGGTCGGTGCCGTGCCGGTGACGACTTCCTTCCGGGCCACCGTCGAGCGCCTGGCCGCGGGGGTCGCGGCCGCGCTCGAGCTCGCCGACCCGGCCATCGCGGAGCGTGTCGCGCGGCGATTTCTCGCCGACTCACTCGAGACACTGCACGGGAACACGCCGCTCCTGCGCGAGCTGAGCCGGCGCTACCGCCTCGGCGTTGTCTCCAACTTCTACGGAAACCTGACGCAGGTGTGCGAGGATGCCGGTATTCGGTCACTGTTCGGCGTGCTCGTGGATTCGTCGGCGGTGGGATGCACGAAGCCGGCCCCCCGAATCTTCCAGCATGCGCTCGACGCCCTCGGCGTCACCGCGGCGAAGGCGACCTTCGTCGGCGATTCGCTGCCCCGCGACATGGCGGGCGCGCGTGGCGTCGGGATGCGCCACATCTGGCTCGTCGGCGCCGAGATCTCCGCGGCCGGCCCGTGCTGCCGAGACGACCGACAGATTCGCTCGCTCCGCGAGCTGGAGGCGATTCTGCTGTGAGCGCGTCGTTCGCAGGCGGCATCATCGCCGCGGGTGAGGGCAGCCGGCTGCGTCAGGGCGGATTCGCGATGCCCAAGCCGATGGTGCCGATCGCCGGTGTGCCGCTGATCGAAACGACCATCCGCAATCTCCACGCCGCGCGCGTCGGGCCGCTGGCGATCATCGTGAACGAGCAGGAGCGTGCGTGCGTCGACTGGGTGCGCTCGCGCTTCCCCGATCTCGACATCGCGTTCATCGTCAAGACGACGCGGTCGTCGCTGGAGAGCTTCGGCGAGGTGATTCGCCGGCATCGCGGCGGGCGGATGCTCGTCACGACCGTCGATGCGTGGTGCGCCGAGTCGGACTTCGTACGCTTCGTCGAGGCCGCGGCGCGCCGGCCGATCGACGCGACGGTCCTGGCGGTGACGCCGCTGATCGCCGACGAGAAGCCGCTGCGCATCGTCATGACGGCCGCCGGCCGGATCCACGAGATCGGCGGCGCGGCGGGTGATCTCGTCACGGCCGGCATGTATCTGGTGCCCGAGTCCGTACGCACGATGACGCCGCCGGCCGGGCTCGGGCGGCTTCGCGACTTCTTGCAGTGGCTGGCGCGCTCCGGGGCGCCGCTGTACGGCGAGGTCATCGAGCGCGTCGTCGACGTGGATCGGGCCGACGACGTGGCGCTGGCCGAGTCGCTCGCCTTGGCGGGCCGGGTATCATAGATTGTTCGAGGAGGACTCGAGTGAGAGTCGGCTGGGGAATCTTTCGCGAATCGACCCATTCGCCGGGCCGCGAGTCCGACGATACCGAGATTTTGAGGCTGACCAGCAAGCACCTGGAAGCGAAAGGGTTTCACGTCGAGCTCAAGACGGCGGACGAGGTCACCGAGAACGCGGAGAGCTGGCCGCGCTTCGTCTTCCTCATGTGCGAGCGGCTCGAGGTGCTCGAGCGGCTCCGCACCCTCGAGGTGAGCGGCGTGCCCCACGTCAACACCCCGCGGGCCGTGCACAACACCTATCGTGACCGGATGATCGCCGTGCTCGACGAGGCCAACGTGCCCTTCATCCCGAGCCGCGTCGTCGCCACCAGCGAGACGCCGGAGCCGGGTGCCTTGCCGGTGTGGGTGAAGCGTGGCGACGTCCACAACACGCAGGAAGGTGACGTCGTGTTCGCGAAGACGGCCGCGGCCGTCGAAACGGCGCTCCGCGGTCTCGCGCAGCGCGGGATCAAGCGAGCGGTGCTCCAGCCCCACGTCGAGGGCGACCTGATCAAGTTCTACGGGATCGGGGCCGGCGGCGGGCCGCATCGCGAGCCGCCGTGGTTCCGGTGGTTCTATCACAAGGACCAGAAGCTCTCCGGCCACCCGCTCGACCAGCGCCTGCTCGCGCGGCTCGTCCGCCGCGCCGCCGCGGCGCTCGGGCTCGAGGTGTACGGCGGCGACGCGATCGCGACGGCGACGGGCGATCTGGTGCTCCTGGACGTGAACGCGTGGCCGAGCTTCGCGCTCTATCGCGACGAGGCATCCGCGGCGATCGCGTCGTACCTCGCCCTTCGATTCGCGGGAGGGAAGCGTTGACCGCACGGCATGAGGTGGGACCGCGCTCGCAGAAGATCGTCGCGCAGGAGCGCAAGCACCTCGCCGCGGGCTCCCAGGGATTCTCGCTCTACGCGGGCCTGGCGATGGCGCGCGGCGTCGACTGCACCCTGATCGACGAGGACGGCAACGAGTACATCGACTTCATCGCCGGCATCGCGGTCGGCAGCATCGGCCACTGTCATCCGCACTACGTCGAGGCGCTCAAGCGCCAGGTCGAGCGGATCACCTTCGGCAGCTTCACCACCGAGACGCGCGCGAAGTTCCTCGATCTGCTCTCCTCCGTCACGCCCGACGGGCTCACGCGCGTCCAGATGTTCTCGGGCGGGGCGGAGGCCGTCGAAGCCGCGCTGCGGCTCGTCCACGCGGCCACCGGCAAGGCCGAGGTGCTCGGCTTCTGGGGCGGCTTCCACGGCAAGACCGGCGGCGTGCTGCCGCTGCTCGGCAGCGAGTTCAAGCACCACCTCGGGCCGTTCATGCCGGGGCGCTATTCCTCGCCGTACGCCGACTGCTATCGCTGTCCGTTCAAGCTCAAGTACCCGGACTGCGGAATCGCCTGCGCGGACTTTGTCCGTGACGTCATCCGCTATCAGACCGCCGGCGAGATCGGCGCGATCATCGTCGAGCCGATGCAGGGCACGGCCGGCAACATCATCCCGCCCGAGGGATTCCTGCGCGCGGTCGCGTCGATCGCCCGCGAGCACGACGCGCTGTTCATCGCGGACGAGATGATCACCGGCTTCGGTCGCACCGGCGCCATGTGGGGCTCGGACCACGACGGCGTGGTGCCCGACATCATGACGGTCGGCAAGGGCGTGGGCGGCGGCTATCCGCTCTCGTGCGTGATCTCGACCGAGAAGATCACGTCGTCGAAGCCCTGGTCCAACCCGAGCGCCAGCTCGTCGAGCTATGGCGGCAGCCCGCTCGCCTCGGCAGCCGGCCTGGCCGCGCTCGAGATCATCCTGAAGGAAGACCTGGTCAAGAACGCCGAGCGCGTCGGCAAGGTGATGCTGGGCCGTCTGGAGGTGCTGAAAGAGAAATACCGCTGCGTCGGCGAGGTGCGCGGGCGCGGCCTGATGCTCGGTATCGAGCTGGTCCGCGACCGGACCACGAAGGAGCCGCTCTCGAAGACCGTGACGCAGGCGCTCTACCAGGAATGTCTCCGCCGCGGGCTGGTCGCCATGACCTACGCGCCGTCGGTCCGCATCAACCCGCCGCTCACGATCAAGGAAGACGCGGCGCTGGCGGGGCTGGCGATCCTGGACGAGGCGCTCGAGGTGGTCGTGAGAGATCACGGGCTCCAGTAGCATGCGGCGCGGCGCGATCATCGGCCTGGGCAACGTCGCCCTGCAAGGACACCTGCCAGGCTGGCGACGACGGCGCGACGTCGAGATCGTGGCGGTGACCGACGTGCGGCCGGAGCAGCACGCGCTCGTCCCGGCCCACGCGCCGGGCGCCCGCTGGTACGCGACCCCGAACGAGCTCCTCGCCGAGGCCGCCGTGGATTTCGTCGACATCTGCACGCCGCCGAGCAGCCACGCGCCGCTCATCCGTCAGGCGCTCGAGCGCGGCCGGCACGTGCTCTGCGAGAAACCGCTCGTCAGCGCGCCCGGTGATCTGGCGCCGCTGGCGCGCCTGGCCGAAGAGACCGGGCGCGTGCTCCACACCGTCCACAACTGGCACCACGCGCCGATCGTGCGCCGAACCGCCGAGCTGATCCGCGAAGGCCGGATCGGTCGGGTCACGCACGTCATCTGGCACACACTGCGTACGCGGCCCGCGTCGGCCGGTGACCAGCGCACCGGGAACTGGCGCGTCGACCCGGCCATCGCCGGCGGCGGCGTGCTCTCCGACCACGGCTGGCATGTGTTCTACGTCGTCCAGCGCTGGGTCGGTGCCTCCCCCTCGTCGGTCAGCGCTCGACTCGAGCGCCGGCGTCACGTCGCGTGGGACGTGGAGGACACCGCCACGGTTCGCGTGACGTACCCCGGGGCGACGGCCGAGATCCTCTTGACGTGGGCCTCCGACGTGCGGCGCAACTGGGCCGAGATCGGCGGAACCGCCGGCACGCTCGAGCTGCAGGACGACACGCTCGTGCTCAAGGGCGAGGGGCCCGCCGCGCACTCGTCCTGGCCGTGCCCGCCCCCGATGTCGGACGGCTCGCATCACCCGGACTGGTTCGACGCGATCGCCAGCGAGTTCCTCGCGGAGACCGCCGCTGCGGCGCCGCGCCGCGAGAATCTGGCCGAGTCGCGGCTCTGCGTGGCGCTCGAGCACGCAGCACGCGAGTCGAGCCGGCAGGGCGGCCGCGAGATCCCGATCGCGGGAGCACGCGCGTGACCACCGCGGTCTCCGTGTCCGTACAGTCCGCCGAGAGCCTGCTGCTGGTCGTGCCGCCCGAGCCCGGGACGGCGACGAGCGTGTCGCCCGACGTCGTGGTGGCCGGGCTGCCGCTGCTGCGCCGGATCGTCCTGGCCGGCTCCCGCGCCGGGTTCTCCCATGTGCTGGTCCAGGTGAGCCACGAGGGCGCCGAGCGGCTGCTCGGCGGCACGGCGGCGAGCGCACTGAGCAGCGTGCGCCAGCCCGACGCGCGCCGCCGGATCGTCATCTTGCCGGCGAACGTCGTGCCCCAGGCGCGGTGGCTGCGGGCGCTGCGCGAGACCGACGTCGAGCCCGAGCGCCTCTACTCGGACGGCCAGCTGACGGCGGTCATCGACACTCACGATCCCTCGATGGTGCTCGCCGCCGCGGCGCGGTGCCGCGACGTCGGCGAGCTGCTCGCGGCCCTGCGCGTCCGGTTCGACGAGTCGAAGCTCGACGTCGACGAGACCGGCCGGTTCCCGATGACGGAGCCGGCCGACGCAAGGCCGGCCGAGGCGTGGCTCCTGCGCAGCCTGATCAAGCAGCGCGAGGGCTTCATGTCGCGTCACTTCGAGCGGAAGATCTCGCTGGCGATCACGCGCCGGCTGGCCATGACGCGCGTTACGCCCAACTTCATGACCGTCGTCAGCGTGCTGATCGGGCTCGCGGGCGCAACGTTCTTCCTGTCGTCGTCCCCGGCCTATCAGCTCGTCGGCGCGCTCCTCTTCCTGGCCCATTCGATCCTCGACGGCTGCGACGGCGAGCTCGCCCGGCTCAAGTTCATGGAGTCGCCCCACGGCGCCATCCTCGACTTCTGGGGCGACAACGTCGTGCACGTCGGCGTGTTCGCGTGCATGGCGGTGGGCCTCAGCTATGCACAGGACGCGACCTGGCCGCTGGCGCTGGGCGCGATCACGGTCGTCGCGACGCTCGGCACCGCCGCCACCCAGTCGCGCGCTTTCATGCTGGACACGACCGTCGGTGCCGACGCCGCGTGGATCGCGCGCTTTGCCGAGGCGGTCTCCCATCGCGACTTCATCTATCTGGTGATGGCACTGTCGGCCTTCGGGCGCGCGTACATGTTCCTGATCCTCGCGTCGATCGGCACGCCGATCTTCTTCGCTCTCCTTCTCTGGGTCGGGGCGCGGCGGCGCGCCTGAGCGGGCGGTGGCCGGGTTCGTCGACGT
>Ga0306920_100009724_pt1 | contig 12853 bp, 10 predicted proteins | sample flu12Cox44000170_FD_204666 | JGI IMG/M metagenome (GOLD analysis project Ga0306920, IMG submission 204666) | Lab enrichment of tropical soil microbial communities from Luquillo Experimental Forest, Puerto Rico - flux4day.12C.oxic.44.000.170 (v2)... | ecosystem: Environmental > Terrestrial >...
CAACCATGGCGGGTGCAGCTCCGGTTGATCCGAGGGTTCAGGCTCATCACCAAAACCCTACACCGAATCAACATCTTGTGCTACATCCGCCAGCCCTCACGCATAATCCGGGCTGGCGGGGCGACCGCAGTTTTCGCCGAGGCCCGGCGGCTGGCTCGCCCTAACTCGGCGGTCATCCCGTCGTAGGTCACAGCGCGCAGGCCGCAGGCGAAATCATAGGAGCGGGCGTCGCCCATCACGCCCACACTAATGACTGGCAACAGCGCACGGCAAAAGCTTGCCAGATGAAACCGTAGAGCCCGGCGTTGCGGGTCTCTTCGAGAAACACCGCATCGGCCTTGCGCAGGATGTCGAGCTTCGCGCTGGTGATCTCGCCCGGGATGCGGATCGCCAGGCTCGGGCCAGGGAACGGGTGGCGCTCAACAAATTGCTCGGAGGCGGCACCGACCGTCTCGGGAGCCACCGCTGGTAGATCGAATGCCGAAGGTGTATCGTTCCTCGATAAGAGCTCGCCGCCCGCCGAGCGCCGTGCCACGTCGAGCAGGGAGTCATGCAGCACATTGGCACCGCGGATCATATCCGACCGCTCGCCCGCGCCGGCGAGGTCATAGAATGAGCAGCGGGCGGACCCGCCGCAGCGTTCTTCTGGCGGGTGCCGCGGCGGCCGTCGCACCGAGACTTGCCGCTGAGGAGCCGGCCAAGCCGAAGCGCATCGGCATTCTCGCCCCGGCTCCGTTCAAGCCCATCGACAGCTTCCGCGAACGTCTGCGCGACCTCGGCTGGAGCGAGGGACAAAACGTCGAGTTCGCCTATCGGTGGGCCGAAGGCGACGACACCCGTTATCGCGCCCTGGCCGCCGAACTCGTCTCTCTCAAGGTCGATCTGATCGTTACCTGGAGCTCGCCGGCAGCGCTCGCTGCCAAGGAAGCGACCGGGACGATCCCGATCGTTATGGGTGCGATCGGAACCGCTCTCGAGACCGGCGTCGTTCCCAATCTGGCCCATCCCGGCGGGAACATCACCGGGTTTTCGAGCCAAAATATCGAAATCGCCGGAAAGCATATCGGGCTGCTGAAGGACCTGGTCCCCGGCATCGGACGAGTCGCTGTGCTGTCGAATGCCGCCAATCCCGGCGCAGCTGTCGGGTTGGGCTACGCTCAAAAGGCCGCCAAAGCCGCCGGGCTGACCTTGGATAATATCCAGATCGGTGATGCGAGCGATCTCGAGACCGCGTTGACGGCGCTCAGCGGCCTTCATCCCGATGCCGCATCGGTGATCGCCGATGTAGGGCTGCTGGCCCAAAGACGACGCATCGTCGAATTCATGATGGCAAACCGGCTGCCCGCCGTCTATCCCTACTCGGAGTTTGCCGAGATCGGAGGTTTAATCTCCTACTCGCCGGATTTTAACAATCTGTTCCGTCAGGCCGCAGTCTACGTCGAAAGATCCTCAGAGGGGCAAATCCCGGCGACCTCCCGATCCAGCAGCCATCCAAATTCAAGCTGGTGGTCAACCTCAAGACTGCCGAGACGCTCGGACTGACTGTTCCGGCCCTGATCCTCGCCCAGGCCGACGAGGTCATCGAATGACCTCTTGCACCGCGGGGGCCACTCACACATGAGACGGCGGGAGTTCATGGCGCTGCTCGGCACTGCCGCAGCCCTGTCGCCGGCGGCGTATGCTCAGCAGCCGGTGCCGGTGATCGGCTATCTCAGCAGCGGGTCGCTGGAGTCCGACCCCATCGTAGCCCGTCTGACTGCCTTCCGGCAGGGACTGAACGAAATGGGCTATGTCGAGGGCCAGAGCGTCGTTATCGAATACCGTTGGGCGGAGAGCCAATACGATCGATTACCGGGCCTGGCGACCGATCTGGTGCGTCGTCAGGTGGCCGTGATCGCCGCGATCGGCGGCGCGCCTCAGGCGGTCGCTGCCAAGGCGGCGACCGCTACAATTCCGATCGTCTTCACCGTCGGCCTCGACCCGGTCCGGCTTGGCCTCGTCGCCAGCCTCAACCGGCCGGGCGGCAATATCACCGGCATAACGAGTCTGACCGCCGAGCTGGCGGCAAAGCGACTTGACCTGCTGCACGAATTGCTGCCGACGGCAGCCGTCGTCGCTGTGCTGGTCAATCCGACCAACCCCGATACTACCGAGGCCGAAACAAGAAGCCTCCGGGACGCAGCGCGTTCTCGCGGGCTGCAAATGCATGTCTTGGGAGCGAGCAGCGAGAGCGAGATCGACGCGGCCTTCAGGACCCTTGTGCAATTTCGAGCCGGTGCGCTCGTCGTCGGCGCCGACCCGTTTTTCGAAATCCGGAGAGACCAAATTGTGGCGCTGGCAGCCCGCCATGCGGTGCCCGCGATCTACATCTGGCGCGAGTTCGCCGCCGCCGGCGGCCTGATGAGCTACGGAACCGATCTTGCCGACACCATGCGCCAGGCTGGGGTCTTGGCCGGCAAAATCCTCAAAGGTGCCAAACCTGCCGATTTGCCGGTCCAGCAGGTGGTGAAGGTCGGACTGGTCATCAATCTCAAGACCGCCCAGGCGCTCGGGTTGACGGTACCGATGACGTTGCTCGGCCGCGCCGACGAGGTCATTGAATGAGGCGGCGGGATCTCATTGCGCTTCTCGGCGCCATGACCCAGTGGCCATTCGCGGCGTGCGCAAAAGGGCGATCAGGTGCGGCAGATCGGCATTCTCGCCGCGGCTACCGTTCAAGCCATTCGACAGCTTCCGCGAACGTCTGCGCGAGCTCGGCTGGAGCGAGGGACAAAATGTCGGGTTCGCCTATCGCTGGGCCGAAGGCGACGACACCCGTTATCCGGCGCTGGCGGCCGAGCTGGTCGCGCTCAAGGTCGATATGATTGTCACCTGGGGGACGCCGGCAGCGCTCGCGGCCAAGCAAGCGACCAGCACGATACCCATCGTAATGGGTGCGCTCGGAACTGCTCTGAACACCGGCGTTTTTCCTAATCTCGCTCGTCCCGGTGGGAACATCACGGGGTTTTCGAGCCTAAACTTCGAAATCGTCGGAAAGCACGTCGAGCTGTTGAAGGACCTGATTCCCGGCATTGGACGGGTTGCTGTGCTGTCCAATGCTACCAATCCCGGCGTGGCTGTCGGGATCAGGTACGCAGAAGTAGCCGCCAAAACCGCCGGGCTGACCTTGGACCATGTCCAGATACGCGAGGCGAGCGATCTCGCAACTGCGTTGCCGGCGCTCAGTCGGCTCCATCCGGATGCCGTATTGGTGATGGCCGACACCCAAATGCTGGCGCAAAGACAACGCATTGTCGAATTCATGATGGCGAGCCGGCTGCCGGCCATCTATGCGTACCGAGAGTTTGCCGAAGCCGGAGGTCTGCTCTCCTACTCGACGGATTTTGACGATCTGATCCGGCAGGCCGCCGCCTATGTAGACAAGATCCTGAGAGGGACAAATCCCGGCGACCTCCCAGTCCAGCAGGCAGTAAAATTCAAGCTGGTGGTCAATCTGAAGACGGCCGAGGCGCTCGGACTGACCGTTCCGCCCTTGATCCTCGCCCAGGCCGACGAGGTCATCGAATGAAGTACATTGGAACTCTCTTCGTCCTCGCGCTCTGCGCCGGGGTCCCGGTGTTTGCGCAGGATGCCGCAAATCTCCCGCTCGTCGGGGTCTTGCGCATCAACACGCCAGACACCGTCGAGCCGATGGCGACATTGTTCGGGACAGCGCTGGCGGCGCTCGGGTGGGTCGATGGCCGCACCGTTCGCCTCGAGTACCGGCTCGCCGAGGGCCATGTCGACCGGTTCCCGGAGCTCGCGCAAGCGCTCGTCGCCGAGAACGCGCGCGTCATCGTCGCCCTCGGCGATCCGGCGGTGCGCGCGGCTCAGCAGGCGACGCGGTCGATCCCGATCGTTGCGATGGCCGACGACCTGGTCGCTTCCGGGCTGATCGCCAGCCTGGCAAGGCCCGGCGGCAATACCACGGGGATCAGCATCCTCGCTACCGAGCTCGACGCCAAGAAGCTCGAGATCCTGAAGCAGATCATTCCCGCGGCACGGCGGTTTGGTGTCCTCAGCGATCCCGCCAATACGGTGCCAGCACGCCGCCAAGCGATCACCGACAGGGCGAGGACGCTCGGTGTCGAGCTCCAGACCGTGGATGTGCAGGGTGCTGCCGACATCGCCCCGGCCTTTGCGTCGTTCCGCGCCGAGGGCGCCGAGGCGATCGATATCCTCGCCTCCCCACTCCTGAACGGCCTGCGCAAAGACCTCGGCCGACTGAGCCTCGACTACAGGCTTCCTGCGATTTGCCAATTTCGGGAGGCGGTCGAGGTGGGATGCCTGGCGAGCTATGGCGTCAGATTGTCGGACGCCCTTGCTATGACCGCTGCGTTGACCGAAAAGATGCTGAAAGGGGGGCAGCCCGGCGACACGCCAGCCGAACAGCCGACCAGGTTCGAGCTGGTGATCAATCACCATGTGGCGCGATCGATCGGCATCGAGATCTCGCCCGCGATCCTCGATGGCGCCGACGAGGTGATCGAATGACCGCCGTCGACAAGGCAACGCCGCCCGCAGCATCATCGTGGGTCGCCCCGCCGAACGCCACTGCCGATCCCATATCGCAACCGCGCGGCCGGCTGCTGCGCAAATACGCGCTGCTGTTCATTGCGCTGGTCGGGGTGGCATTGATCGTCAACAGTGCACTCGATTTCTGGTTTTCCTACCAGGAGCATAAGGAGGCCCTGCTGCGCGTTCAGCAGGAGAAGGCCGACGCGGCGGCACGCCGCATAGAGGAATTCATCGACCAGATCGAGCGCCAGATCGGCTGGACGACACATGCGCGCTGGGCGGCCGGGCCGCTCGACCAGCGCCGCTTCGACTATGTGCGCCTGCTGCGGCAGGCGCCGGCAATCACCGAATTGACCGAGCTCGACGGCGAGGGTATCGAGCAGCTCAAGGTGTCACGGCTGGCTGAGGATTCGGTCGCCAGCGGGGAGAGTTTCGCGTTCGCGCCTGCCTTCACTCAGGCGAAGGCACATGGCGTCTGGTTCAGTCCGGTCTATTTCCGCAAGGAATCCGAGCCCTATATGACCATGGGGATGGTGCGCGCCGGCAAGAATGCCGGGGTTACCGTCGCCGAAATCAATCTGAAGCTGATCTGGGATGTCATCACCGGGTTGAAGATCGGCCAGGGCGGCTACGCCTATGTCGTCGATGGCCGGGGCCGGCTGATCGCCCACCCCGATATCAGCCTGGTGTTGCGCGACACCGAGCTGGCGAAATTGCCGCAAGTGGCGGCGGCGTTGTCGGCAGCGTCGGCAGGGCCGGGCGCGCAACCGGCGGTCAGCGTCGCCAAGAGCATCGACGGGCGCTCGGTATTGACCGCACATGCGGCGATTGCACCGCTCGGCTGGCTCGTCTTTGTCGAGGTGCCGCTCGCCGAGGCATTCGCGCCGCTCTATGGCCAGGCCGCGCGCAGCCTGGTGCTGCTGCTGCTCGGGCTCGGCATCGCCGCCATAGCTGCCTTTGCCATGGCCCGCCGGATGACCGGGCCGATCCGGGAATTGCAGGCGAGTGCGGCGCGGATCGGCGCCGGCGAGCTCGACCGCCGCATCGAGATCCATACCGGCGACGAACTCGAAGGCCTCGCCACCCAGTTCAACACCATGGCCGCGGATCTGCAGAAATCCTATTCAGATCTCGAACAAAAGGTCGAGGAGCGGACAGCCGAGCTCTCCGAAGCCCTCGACCAGCAGACCGCGACCGCCGAGGTGCTGCAGGTCATCAACGCATCCCCCGGCGACCTCGCGCCGGTGTTCGACGCGATTCTGGAGAAGGCGCACAGCCTCTGCGGGGCCGATCACGGCATATTGGCCACCTACGACGGCGAGCAGGCCCGGGCGGTAGCAACGCACGGGGTCTCCGAGCCGCTGGCTTCATTGCTGCGCCAGGCGTTCCGGCCGCTGCCAAACAGCCCGCACGCAAGGTTGGTCCGCGAGGAGCGCGCCATCCATATCCCCGATCTCGAAGCCGAGGCGTTGTGGGAACGGGATGACCCTAAGCGGATCGCTTCCACCAAGGGAGGTGTTCGCACCTTGCTGTTCGTGCCGCTACGCAAGGACAACATTTTGCTCGGCTGGATCAGCGCCAACCGGCTTGTGGTGCGGCCATTCTCCGACAAGGAGATCGCGCTGCTCGAAAACTTCGCCGCGCAGGCGGTGATCGCGATGGAGAACGCGCGGTTGCTCGGCGAGATTTGCCAGACCCAGGCCGAATTGCGGGTCACTTTCGACAATATGGCTGACGGCGTGGCGATGTTCGATGAAGCGCTGCGCCTTGCCGCGTGGAACCGCAATTTCCAGGAACTGCTGGACCTGCCTGACGCCTTCCTCGGCGAGCGACCGAGCGTTGCCGAGTATTTCGGCTATCTCGCCGCGCGCGGCGAGTATTCGTCCGATCTCGAAGCGCAGCTGAGCCGCACCGTCGAAGACACTGAACGGGAATTGCGCTTCGAGCGCACGCGCCCGGATGGGCGGGTCGTCGAGGTGCGGCGCAACGCGGTGCCGGGCGGTGGCTTCGTGTTGATCTACAGCGACATCACCGAGCGCAAGCGCTCGGAGGCCGAGATCCGCGCTGCCCGCGACGCCGCCGAGGCCGCTTATCGCGATCTGAAGGCGGCGCAGGCCAGCCTGGTCCAGGCCGAGAAGATGGCCTCCTTAGGCCAATTGACCGCCGGCATCGCCCACGAGATCAAGAACCCGCTTAACTTCGTCAACAACTTCGCCGACCTCTCGGTCGAATTGCTCGACGAGCTGAAGGAGACCACCGCCCCGGCATTGGCCGCACTCGACGCCGACAAGCGCGCCGATATCGACGAGGTCGTCGGCATGCTGACCGGCAATCTCGAAAAGATTGCCGAGCACGGGCGCCGCGCCGACGGCATCGTCAAGAGCATGCTGGAGCATTCGCGCGGCGCCTCCGGCGAGCGCCGCGAGGTTGACTTGAATGCCCTGGTCGAGGAGGCGCTCAACCTCGCCTATCACGGTGCGCGCGCCCAGGACACGAATTTCAACATCACGCTCGAGCACGATCTCGATCCTGCCGTCGCCCCGATCGAGGTCGCCCCGCAGGAGATGACCCGCGTCTTGCTCAACCTGTTTGGCAATGGCTTCTACGCCGCCACCAAACGGCAGCGCGACGGCGCCGCGCCGGATTTCCGCCCGGTGCTGAAGGTGACGACGCGCGATCTCGGCGAGGCGGTCGAAATCCAGGTGCGCGACAACGGCGCCGGCATTGCACCCGAGATCAGGGACAAGCTGTTTCAGCCGTTCTTCACGACCAAACCGACCGGCGAAGGGACCGGGCTCGGCCTGTCGATCAGCTGGGACATTGTCACCCAGCAGCACGGCGGCACGATCGCGGTCGACAGCCGGGAGGGCGAGTTCACCGAGTTCGCGATCCGCCTGCCGCGCACCCCGCGGGCGATCCTGGCAGCAGAGGCCGCGGGATGACTGCTTTAACCAGACTGTTTTCGTTCTGCATTGGCCTAATGTTTTCCGCATCCCTGGGATCATTTGTAACGGAAGCTCTGGGCCAGTCGATCAATCTCGGCGTCCTCACCGACATGAACGGGGTCTACTCCGCGCTGTCCGGCGAAGGATCGGTGGAAGCCGCTCGAATGGCCGTAGAAGACTTTGGCGGAAAGGTTCTGGCGAAGGAGATCCACGTCCTTGCTGCAGATCACCAGCACGACGTGGAGATCGCCACCAAGATCGCGACGGGCTGGTTCCAGAACGACGAGGTCGGCGTCATCCTCGACATGCCGAATTCCGCGGTCGCCTTAGCCGGTCAGCAACTGGCGGCCGATCGCGGAAAGATTTCGATCACGGTGTCGGCGGCAACGGCCGAGCTCACCGGCAGGCAATGTCGCGAAACAGGCTTTCACTGGGCTTGGGATACCTACTCGAACACGATGAACTTGGTGCCGTCGATCGTCGGCTTCGGCCTCGATACATGGTTTTTCATAACCGCCGATTATGCCTACGGTTCGTCTGCTGAACAGTTGGCGAGCAAGGCCGTCGGCGCCGCCGGCGGCCAGGTGCTGGGATCGGTCCGCCATCCGCTCAACGCCGCAGACTTTGTTCCGTTCGTTATTGCGGCGCTGGAGTCAAACGCCAAAGTCATCGCCCTTGCCAACGCCGGTGGCGACACGGTCAACGCAATCCGGCAAGCCGCGGAGGTCGGTGTTTCTTCCCGGTCGCAGACCATTGCACCCGTGGCAGTCTTTATCTCCGATATACATACTCTTGGTCTCGACACAGCCAAGGGAGTGGTTTTCATCGATAGCTTCTATTGGGACAAGGATGATGAAACCCGTCGGTGGTCGAAGCGATTCTTCGACCGTCGGGGAGCGATGCCGACCATGGCGCATGCCGGCGTATATTCAGCGGCCCTCCACTACTTGCGCGCCGTGCAGCTGGCGAACAGCGATGACGGGAAGAAGGTGGCGGCAAAAATGCGCGAGCTGCCGGTCGAGGATTTCTTTGCCAAAAAGGGGGAGGTGCGCGCCAATGGGCGGATGGCTCACGACATGTATCTCGTTCAGGTCAAGCGCCCGGAGGAGTCCTTATACCCGTGGGATTATTACAGGATCTTGCGAACAATACCGGGAAATATCGCGTTTCAGCCGCTCGCCGAAACCGGATGCCCTCTGGTGACGGATGTGACGAACTAATCAAGATCAAACAGCAGTGGTGCTTGGTGAGGCCAGCGCGTTAAGGGAGCACGGTGATGTCCCCCAGTCAGGTAGACACCCCAAGCCTGTCTCGGGCGGATCCCTTTATCGGACCGTCCGTGACTGGCGAGCCGGCAGAAGCCGAACCGACAAAACGCGGCTCGCGGGAGCGTGCACGCTTCGGCGTTGCCTTTCGGCTCCTCGTGTCCTTGATAGCCATCACGGCGTTTGCGGCGGCGACGAGCGCGCTCGCGCTCTATGCGTTCAATCGGTATCGTACGGGGTTCGACGAGCTTGTTTCAAACAATCTGCCGGCGCTGGCCACCGCCAGCAAGTTAGCTCAACAAAGTGAGAAGCTGTCGGCTAATGCTCCCGCATTGGCCGTTGTTGAAAGCCATTTTGCGCGCCAAGCCGTTACACAGGAGCTGAACGACCAGCTGCGCGAACTGAACCGCATTACCGATGAGTTGGAGCGTTTATCGGGTGCGAGCCTTTCGGCGTTGAAGCAGTACCAGCAGGATTTTGCCGAGAACCTGGTGCACCTCGACAATATGGTTGCCCAGAGGATCGATGCCGAAGCTACGGCGGGCAATGCGCTTACCCGCCTCGGGATGCTCTCGAGCCGAATTCAAGCTCTAGCGGCGCCTGATGTGCAGTCTCTAGGCGCGAGCGGCATCGCCGACGGCGATCCGGACGCGCTAAGGGTTTGGGCCGCTGCAGCCAGCGCAAAGGTCGTGGCGTTGTTGTCGACGGCGACGGCCGATAACGCGGTGCGGCTCGACCGGTTGCGCGCCGATTTTTCGGATTTGCAGCGGCAGGCGCAAGCTACTCTACTGCGCACACCATCCAGCTACCGCAAAGGGCCGGACACGATCGAAGCGCAGCTGGAGGAGTTTGGCGCCGGTGCGGCAAACGTGTTTGACGCGCGCAGCGCCCAACTCAATGCTGCTGCCGGTGTTCGCCGAGCTCTGATCGATAACAGACAGGTCGCTGCCCGCTTTGTTGACACATGTCAGGAGTTGGTCAAACAAATTCAAAAAGCTGTCACGTCAAGAAGTGAATATTATGCAGATTCGAATGCGAGAAATTTTGCCGTATTTTTGACGCTCACGCTTTTATGCCTGGGGGGAGGCACGGCAACCGTGGTTTATATCAACCGATCTGTGATCAGACGGCTGCGAGTCCTCAGCGAAAGCATGCGCAAGCGGGTTGCCGGAGAGGACGCTCCTTTACCGACGTGCGGGTCGGACGAGATTTCCGACATGGCTCGTGCGACAGAATTTTTCGCCTCCTCGATCGAGAGGCGCGAACGCCTGCTTCGCGAGGTCATGGAATTAAGTCCCGTCGGGGCCTTCCTCGTATCGCAGCGAGAGAGCATCGTTCGTCACGCCACACGGCGCTGCATCGAAATGATCGGTTCGCATGCCGAAGAGTTTATTGGTAGCGATGCTAAGGCGCTTTTCCCTTCCACAGAGGTCTACAACGAATTTCTCGAGCTGTTGCGCAGCAATGGTCGTGTTCGTGATTTCGAAATGGCGATGACGCTCGCCGACGGCAGCAGGCGTTGGATACTGCTTTCGGCAGATCCGATAGACTTACAAGGGGAGCCGGAGTTTCTCTGCTGGATTTATGACGTTCATGATCGAAAGCTGGCAGAGCAGCAAATGGGCTCGCTGTTGAGGGAGTTCAACGCCGTCCTCGAGACGATCGACTACGGCGTTCTATTCATGGACGCCAATCTTCGCGCCAAGATCTGCAACCGGGCCTACAGGGATATGTGGGGTATTCCCGAGCAGTTGATTTCAGCCAATGCCACGCTGGCTGATTTAATAACTTACAACAGGAATAGCGGACTCTATGACGCAACCGGGGCGGAGTTTGATGCGTATGTTGCCGCCCGTGTCGAGACGGTGCGGCGGGGAGAAGTGGCGCCCACGGAAACAGAGCGCGCCGACGGACGCATTTTGCGTTACCAGGCCCTGGCATTGGCCGACGGCGAGCGCATGCTTACCTATCTCGATACCACCGGGCTGAGGCACCAAGAGCAGGATGCCCGCGCCGCGCGCGACGCCGCGGAAGCTGCCTATCGCGATCTGAAGACGGCGCAGGCGAGCCTGGTGCATGCCCAGAAGATGGCCGCACTCGGCCAATTGACCGCCGGCATCGCCCACGAGATCAAGAACCCCCTCAACTTCGTCAACAATTTCGCCGGCCTCTCAGTCGAATTGCTCGAGGAGCTGAAGGAGACCGCCGCCCCGGCATTGGCGGCGCTTGACGCCGACAAGCGGGCCGACATCGACGAGGTCGTCGGCATGCTGACCGGCAATCTCGACAAGATTGCCGAGCACGGCAGGCGCGCCGATGGCATCGTCAAGAGCATGCTCGAGCATTCGCGCGGTGCCAGCGGCGAGCGCCGCGAGGTCGACTTGAATGCCCTGGTCGAGGAGGCGCTCAACCTCGCCTATCACGGCGCTCGCGCCCAGGACACGAATTTCAACATCACGCTCGAGCACGATCTCGACCCCGCCATCGCGCCAATCGAGCTGGCACCGCAGGAGATCAGCCGCGTGCTGCTCAACCTGTTCGGCAACGGCTTCTATGCCACCACCAAGCGTCAACGCGACGGCGCCGCGCCGGACTTTCGGCCGACGCTGAGGGTGGCAACACGCGACCTCGGCGAGGCGGTCGAAATCCGCGTGCGCGACAACGGCACCGGCATCGCGCCGGAGATCAGGGACAAACTGTTCCAGCCGTTCGTGACGACCAAGCCCACCGGCGAAGGGACCGGGCTTGGCCTATCGATCGCCTATGAAATAGTCACCCAGCAGCATGGCGGCACGATCGCAGCCAACAGCGCGCCCGGCGAATTCACGGAATTCACGATCCGCCTGCCGCGCCGCACCACGACTGGCGCCGATTTGGCACAAGCCGAGGACGTTCGCCCATGAGCCGCAGTCCTCGTAACACCGTCACAAAGACCGCCGCTCGCCCGTCGCCGCCTTCCTATGCCGAACTCGAGGCTCGGCTCGCGGCATTGACTGGCGAACTGCGCGCCGCACTGGCGCGCGAGACCGCGACCGCCGAGGTATTGCAGGTCATCAACTCCTCACCCGGCGATCTCGCGCCGGTGTTCGACGCGATCCTGGAAAAGGCATTGCGCCTGTGTGAGGCCACACGGACACATTTGGAGGGTCGAAGGCCAATACGGTCACGCCGTAGCGTTGCGTGGAGATACGCAATTTATCGAGTCGATGCGGGGGGAAAGTCCCACCTCGCTGCTCTCCGACAGGCCGCTCGGCCGGATCGCGCACGGTGAGCACGTCGTCCGCCTGTCTGACGCCACCAAGGAAGAGATCTACCGCACCAACCCGGCTTACCGGAAGTTTATCGACGCGAGCGGTATCCGGTCCGGGGTGATGGTGGCGCGCGCAAAGACCAAGCGCTGCTCGGGGCGATCGTCGTGCATCGCAAAGAAGTTCTCCCGTTCACCGACAAGCAGATCGCGCTGTTGCAGAATTTCGCCGCGCAGGCGGTGATCGCGATGGAGAACGCGCGGCTGTTGACTGAGACGCGCGAGGCATTGGAGCAACAGACCGCGACCGCCGAGGTGTTGCAGGTCATCAATTCTTCGCCCGGCGATCTTTCGCCAGTCTTCGACGCGATCTTGGAGAGGGCGCACACTCTCTGCGAAGCCACCTACGGTAGCTTGCTGCTTCGTGCAGACGAGACGTTCCGCGCTCTGGCGACACATGGCTATCCGCAGGCGCTTGCGGAGCGGTTTCGCCAAGGCTTGCGGCCCGGCGCCAACCATCCGATCCAGCGGTTGGTCGAGGGCGACGGCTTTGCGTATGTGGCCGATCTCGCGGAGACTGACGATCCAACAACGCGTAGCGTCGTCCAACTCGCGGGCGTCAGAACTTCGCTGTTTGTGGCGCTTCGCAAGGACGGCGTGCTCCTCGGTGCCATCACCGCTGGTCGCGTGGAGGTACGGCCGTTCTCCGAGAAGCAGATCGCGCTGTTGCAGAATTTTGCGGCGCAGGCGGTGATCGCGATGGAAAACGCGCGGCTCTTGACCGAGACCCGCGAGGCATTGGAGCAACAAACCGCAACCGCCGAGGTCTTGCAGGTCAT